>Ga0208648_1002817_pt1 | contig 11591 bp, 6 predicted proteins | sample AntAceMetag02UKL_FD_184772 | JGI IMG/M metagenome (GOLD analysis project Ga0208648, IMG submission 184772) | Saline lake microbial communities from Ace Lake, Antarctica - Antarctic Ace Lake Metagenome 02UKL (SPAdes) (version 2) | ecosystem: Environmental > Aquatic > Non-marine Saline and Alkaline...
TGATATGTTATATGGGATCCCTGTTTATTTTGATCTCGATCCTCAGCATAATTTTAAGCTCGATAAGAAATCATTTTTGGATGGAATTTCCCAGAAAACAAAAGCTGTTTTATTGAATAATCCTTCCAATCCTCTGGGAATTATTTTCTCTGAAGATGAAATACAATTTATCCTAGAAACCTGTTATAAACATAATATACTAATCATCGTTGATGAAATTTATCGTGATTTATTTCTTAATGAAAAAATTCCTTCTTTCTTAGAATTAACGGAAAATGTAATTGTAATTTCCGGAGTTTCAAAATCTCATTGTATGACCGGCTGGCGGCTTGGCTGGGTTGCTTCTCATCAAAAAGCTCTGATCGATAAAATAATTACAGCTCATCAATACATTTGCACTTGTGCACCCTTTTTATCTCAGAAAGTTGCTGTTAAAGCTCTATCTGAAGAAGGATTAAAATCAGCGGATGAAATCAGAATAAAATTGAAAAGAAATTATGAATTTCTGATAAAATATTTTGATGGAAATCACATCGAATACAAAGCTTTGAAAAATTCGTCTTCTCCATATTTTTTTGTGAATTTTGGAATTGATGACAGGAAACTTTCAAGAGATTTATTAGAAAAAAGTATCATCATAATTCCGGGTACAGCATTTGGTTCAAACGGAAAAAACTGGATCAGGATAAATTTTGGAGTGGAAAGAGAAATCTTGGAAAAAGGGCTGAAGATTATTGTTCAGATGTTGAAGATGAAACCTTGAAAAAGCCTCTTTCCCATATTTGACTCTTTCAGTGTGTATTATTTCAATATCTAAATCCGAATTTCTAATTTCTAATAAAATGACAAAATCAAAATGTCTAAACATCTTACTTTTTCAATATGTAGTTGATTCTGTTTTTATGAAATTTTAAGAATTAGTTTCGTAATTCCAAATGAGGAGAGATTTGATATTTTATTAGATACTAACTTTTTCCACTTCATTTTCAGCCATCTAACTTGTTAGAGGGAAAACAGATATGTGTTATAATAAAACAATTTTTTCTAGAAATCAGGATAATAAGTTAATCTTCCAATCAAACTCATCCTGCTGTCCTTCTCTTTTTGATGAGATTATAAAAGCTATTTCGAAGAGAAGGAACATAAGAATAGCAAGAAGAAGTATAAAAAGAAAAAATACATTTTTTCTTTTAGTTCCCTCTCTTTTCAAGAGAGGGTTAGGGTGAGTTTGGAATTTGATATTTGAAATTTTATTTGATATTTGTAATTTTACATTCTGTTTCTTTCAAGTCGAGTTTGAAATTATTCAGCATAATAGATTGCTTTAATCGGATCAATTTTTGAAGCTTTAATTGCCGGATACAATCCGGAGAAAATTCCAATAAGAATAGAAAATCCCAGTCCCAGCAAGATACCTTCGATCGGAACAGGAAAACTGAACTTCAAAGCTATTGAAATCAATTTTACCAGAAACGTTGAAATAAAAATCCCTATTAACGCACCCATCAAAGCTAAAATTACAGCTTCCAGCAGGAAATGCAGAAAAATATCTATTTCAGTAGCACCGATGCTTTTACGGATTCCAATTTCCACCATCCTCTCATTTATGGAAATAAGCAGTGTGCTGAATAACCCGATTCCACCTACAATCAAAGAAATGGAAGCAATCGCAGAAAGAGTGATATTCCACTTCTTCATCATTTCATTTATCTCTTTTGTAATTGTTAATAAAAATGCACCAATATCATTAAAAGCAAAATCATGAGCCATTTTATGCTGTGCCAACATGGTCTGTCGAACTTTTGTTTTCATAGGAGGATAAGCTTCATCATTTTTGGACTGAAGATAAATATAGTCCACAGCTTCACCATTTCTGAAATAGCAGGACGCAGTTCGAAGTGGAATATAAACCGCTCGCAAATCCCTTCTTCTTTCCCAAGAATTGAAATTCATTCCTTCTTGAGCCAGTTCGTCTTCAGCTAAAATACCAACAATCTCAAACCTGTTATCTCCAATTGTAATGAATTCTCCCAGAGGTTTTTCATCAGCAAAATATCTGTCAGCAAAAAGATATCCTGCTATACAAACCTTCTTTGCTTTATCTTCTTCGTATTTGCTGAAATACCTGCCTGTTAATAATGAATAAGTTTTCGATTTGAAGAAATCAATGCCTGTTCCTCTTATCTGAACATTTTGCTTTGTTTTATTTTTTACGAAACTCTTATAATCTTCAATCATACCATAAATGTATTTGTGATCAATCTCTTTTTTTAACAATTGATAATCCGAAAAGGTTAAAGGTTTGGCTCCTCGATGAATATACATAAATCTTCTGCGATGACGTGAACGATGAGTTGTACTGGAATTACCATCCGTATCCGGATAAATTATCAGCGAATTATTCCAACCCATTTTTTCCATATTATCATTTATCAGGTTCTTTAAGCCATACACTGTGGAAAACATGGTTACAACAGCGAACACTCCAATAATAATTCCCAGAAGTGTAAGAAATGAACGCATCTTATGAGAAAGAATATTTTGCAGGCTGTTGCCAAAACTATCGTAAAATTGCATTAAAAAAGATCTTCCCCGCATTTAGGGCATTTTTTAAATTTTCCTTTTTCTTTAGAATATCTTTCTTCCAGGAAATAATAATCGCATTTCGGGCACTTCATATCGATTGGTTTTTTGTTTGTTATGTATTTGCATTCCGGATAATTCGTGCATGAATAAAAAACTTTCCCTTTTTTGCTCTTCTTTTCCGTTATTTCTCCGCTGCCGCATTCCGGACATTTTATGCCAAGTGTAAGAGGTTTTGAGAATTTACATTTTGGATAATTTGAGCAGGCAATGAACTTGCCAAAACGCCCATTTTTCTGAACTAAATCAGCTCCGCATTTGGGACATTTTTCATTGATTTTTTCCGGCTCGATTATTTTGATTCCACCTTTTTCATCCCGTTTGAAGTTCTTTATATTCCTGCAATTAGGGAAATTTGTACAAGCTAAGAACTGTCCGCTTCTTCCCCACTTTATTGCCATTTTACTTCCGCATTTCTCACAAATAATTTCAGTATCTTCAACCAAATCTTTTTTTGCTTGACCGATATTTACTTTGTCCAGCAGCAAATTCATAGATTTATAATATTCCTGCAAAAGCTGGTGCCATTCAAGTTTGCCGTATTCAATTTCATCTAAACTATTTTCCATTTTTGCTGTGAATGATACATTAAAAAAATCTTCAAAATTTGCTACTAAAAATTTATTCACAGTCATACCGAGTTCTGTTGTGAAAAATTTCTTTTTAGACAAAATCACATATTTCCGGAATAAAATCGTACTTGTGATAGCTGCGTAAGTGGAAGGTCTGCCAATTCCTTTTGATTCGAGTTCTTTAATCAAAGAAGCTTCGGTGAAGCGAGCAGGAGGTTTTGTGAAACGTTGAATTCCTTCGATTTTCTCCGCTTCCAGCAAATCGTCTTTCAGATAATGAGCATCGATATTTTCACCCAGAACTACTTTGATATGCGGAAAGACTTCCATAAAACCTTTTTCTTCGATTGTATTTCCGGTTGCAGAGAACATAGCTTTTCCGGATTCGATATCTAAAATCTTAGATTTCATAGAAACCGGAATCATCTGAGTTGCTACAAATTTCTGCCAGATTAAAGTATATAATCTTAATTGTTCTTTAGATAGAAATGTTTGCATACTTTCCGGTGTTCTAAATGTACTTGTAGGACGAATAGCTTCGTGTGCATCCTGAGCTGAACTTTTATTTTTATAAACCCTTGTTTTAGGATTAAGTTTCTGAGTTCCGAATCTTTCTGAAACCAGGTTTCTGCAACTTCCCAGAGCTTCATTTGCAACTCTCAAAGAATCTGTTCTCATATATGTAATCAGACCTGTTGTTTCCCCGGAAAGATGTATTCCTTCATAAAGTTGTTGTGCAATTTGCATGGTTCTTTTCGGAGTAAAATTCAGGATGCGAGCTGCATCCTGCTGAAGAGTACTGGTGATGTATGGAGGAGAAGGTTGGATTTTCCTGGAAGTTTGTTTAATCTTCACTATCGTAAAATCATTTCCTTCTAATTCCTGCAGAATTTTATCTGATTGCTCCTTCGTTGAAATCTCGATTTTCTTATTTTCCCATTTTTGTAATATCGCTTTAAAAGAAGGTAAATCATTTTTTTTTAAGAAAACTTCAATATTCCAAAATTCCTTTGGAACAAATTTTTCGATCTCTTGTTCGCGTTCACAAATTAACCTGAGAGCAACAGATTGAACTCTACCGGCACTTAGATTTTTTGTAATTATTTTCCACAGAAGCGGACTGATATTATACCCGACAATCCTATCGAGAATTCTTCGTGCTTGCTGGGAATCTACTTTATTCTGATCAATCGAGCCAGGATTTTTAATTGCATTCCGAATTGCATTACTTGTAATCTCATTAAAAATAACCCGATGAATAGATTTATTTTCCAGTTCTTTTTGCAAAACCTGCGTCAAATGCCAGGCAATTGCTTCTCCTTCCCTATCGTGGTCTGAAGCCAGATAAACACTGTCAGCATCTTTTACGGAATTTTTTAATTCTTGAACTATTTTTCTTTTACCCGGATCAATTACGTATTTTGCTCTAAAATTGTCATGGATATCCACACCAATTTCTTTCTTAGGAAGATCTCGAATGTGTCCCATTGAAGCTTTAATAACATATTTATTATCCAGAAATTTTCCGATGGTTCTTGCTTTTGCCGGTGATTCAACAATGATTAGATTTTTTCCCATAATAAATCCTAATGGATATCTTCTTCAAAATCAAAATCTGTTTCATGAATAAAGAAATTTTCGATTAAATCCCTCACGGAAATCTCTCCCTGACCGGAAAAAATCAGGTAATTAACAATATCATCCATCATCGGTTTATCGATTTTTTTTCGTAGGAATACATTTAATTGAAGTGAAAGTGAAATAATATTTTCAAAAAGCTCACGATCAATAGATTTTATTTTTAGAAGATGAACCAGGTAACCGAATGCTGCTGGTGTTAACACTCTTTTTTCATCTTCAGAAAGAATGCGATTATAGGCTTTGGTTTCTGTGGCATAGAGCAGAGAATCCAAAAACCGATCCAGTTCTTCCTGCGTCATTCCGAGTTTTTTCAATTTTTCCTTTGATGGTTTTTTTGAAAGTACCACTTTCAAAAGATCATCAAATCTTGGTTTCGACATATTCTATTCCTTTCTGTTCATATTAATTAGAGTTTGTCCGTAAACGGTGTAAACTTGAGTTAAGTTCGCTTTAGCTGACTTGACTTAAGTTTACTAATCCGCTGGTATAAGTCAACTTAACTCAAGACTCTGTCTTAAGTCAAGTTTCCATTTTGTCTGAAAACTGACTTTACGGATGTACTCTAACTTACAACAATTTTCCCGCAACATTTTTTATATTTTTTACCGCTTCCGCAAGGGCACGGATCATTTCTACCGATTTTCTTGTCAACCACTCTTGGTTTTATTTTCAGCATTTCTTTTGGAGGAGGACCTTGTGGTCGAGCATTCTGTGGTTTCTGAAAAGCAGAAGTTTCTGCATGCCGCAATTGAGCCATACGCATATAATCATCTAAATTATCCGGAGTTATCAAATAAACTGTGAATACTTTTTGGGTAACACTTCTATTAATTTTTGAAACCAGATCCTGGAACAAATAGAAAGATTCTTTTTTATATTCAATCAACGGATCTTTTTGAGCGTATGCTCTAAAGCCGATTCCTTCTTTGAGCAAATCCATCTCATGAAGATGATCCCGCCATAATTCATCAACCACATTCAATAGAACCCTTCTTTCAATTTCCCGAAGCTGTTCGGTTGTAAGTTCCTCTTCTCTCCTCTGATAAGCTTGCAAAACTAAATCCTGGGTACTCAAAATTAATGTATCGAGCGTCATTCTTTCGCTGAAAAGTTCTTCTTCTTTTATCAGTACATTAAGATTTGACTTCAACCAGAAAACGATTTTATCCAATTGCCAGTTTTCCTGGTATTCTTCTTCACCGATTATCTCTTCAACATGGTCTGCAACTGCATCTTTTATCATTTCAATAATCTCGAATTTGAGATCATATCCTTTTAGAACATTGCGGCGGTATTTATAAATCACTTCCCTTTGCTGGTTCATTACTTCGTCGTATTTCAGAAGTTGTTTACGAATTTCAAAGTTGTAAGCTTCCACTCTTTTCTGTGCTTTTTCCACAGCTTTTGTCATCCAGGGATGAGTAATTGCTTCACCTTCGGTAAGTCCCATTTTTATCATCATCGGAGCTATCTTGTCCGAACCGAACAATCGCATCAAATCATCTTCCAAAGACAAATAAAACCTGGAAGTTCCAGGATCTCCCTGCCGACCGCTTCTTCCACGCAACTGTCTATCTATTCTTCTGCTTTCATGGCGTTCGGTGCCAATCATATGCAAACCATCCAAAGGACGACCAAAAGGATATTTTTCGGAAAGTTTCTTTTCCAGATTCAAATATTCAACCTTCTCTTTGGTAACAACAGTTTGACCCAATTTTATATCAGTTCCCCTGCCTGCCATATTTGTAGCAATCGTAACAGATCCGGGGTGACCAGCAAACTTGATGATCTCTGCTTCCTGCTCGTGATATTTCGCATTCAAAACATTATGTTTGATATTTCTTCTACGCAGAAGACGACTTAAAGTTTCAGAAACTTCCACAGTAATTGTGCCTACCAAAACTGGTTTTTTCTGTTCGTGCCAATATCCGATTTCGTCTATGATAGCTTTATATTTCTCATTTTTTGTAAGATAGATAACATCATTGTGGTCAATCCTGGAAATGGGCAGATTGGTGGGAATAACTATAACCGGTAATTTGTAAATCTCCAGAAATTCAGCTTCTTCTGTGATTGCCGTACCTGTCATTCCTGCTAATTTATCATACATCCTGAAATAATTTTGAAGTGTGACTGTGGCAAAAGTTTGGGTGGCTTCCTCGATTTCCACGTTTTCTTTTGCTTCCAAAGCCTGATGTAAACCATCACTGAATCTTCTTCCGGGCATCATGCGTCCGGTGAACTGATCTACAATCATTACTTTATTGTCTGCAACCACATAATCCACATCTTTATCAAAAAGAGTATAACTTTTTAGAAGCTGTTTAATATTATGTATCTTCTCATTTTTGTCGAAAAATTTATTGGTGATTTCTTCTTTTTGTTTTGCTTTTCTTTCAAAAGACAATTTCTCATTATTATCAACAGTTTCCAGCAGATCATCGAGCTGTTCCAATATGAAGAGGTCAGGTTCTTTTTTAGAAACCAGGTCACTTCCTTTGTCAGTCAATTCCACACTGTTCTGTCTTTCTTCCACAACATAAAATAATTCTGCTTCGAGAAGATGAAGTTTCTTCTCGCGAATGTATAAACTTTCATGATCATTTACCAGTTTTTTGAGATCACCTTCTTTCATAAATTTCATGAAAGACTTATTTTTTGGTGCTGCTCTTCTAACCAGAAGCAGGAGCTTCCCAGTTATTTCAGGATCGTATTCTTCATTTTTAAGATACTGTTTAATCTCTGCAATAAAGCGTTTTACCATCACATTCTGATTATTTACAAGTTGCAAAATCGTTGGTCGTAATTCTTTATAAAAATTCTTGCTTTCTGCCACCGGACCGCTGATAATCAAAGGTGTTCTTGCTTCATCGATTAAAACGCTGTCCACTTCATCGACTATGGCATATTGATGTTTTCTCTGTACAAGATTCTCATGAGAAGTTGCCATATTATCCCGCAGATAATCAAACCCAAACTCGCTATTTGTTCCATAAGTTACATCACAATTGTAGGCAGCTTTCCTATCTTCAGGCATCATACCTGTGGTAATGCAACCAACTTTCAAACCATGAAATTCAAATATCGGGCTCATCCATTCTGAATCTCGCTGTGCCAGATAATCATTAACTGTTATGAGGTGAACTCCCTTGCCCAACAAAGCATTCAGGAATAACGGCATCGTGGCTACTAATGTCTTTCCTTCACCTGTTGCCATTTCCGTGATTACTCCTTCATGAAGAGCAATAGCACCAATCAGTTGCACATCAAAAGGAATCATTTCCCACTCAGCTTCACTTCCACGAACTTCATACTTGTAGCCAATTAGTCTGCGGCATGTATCTTTGATTATTGCAAAAACTTCCGGCAGATATTTATCCAATTCTATTTGTGTATCTTTTTTAAGCTTTTCGGTTAATCTATCAATTTCGTTGCCAATAGTGTTTTTTTTATTTTCATTTGGTTCGGAATGATATCTTTGATTCAGCTCTTCCAATTCTGTCTCAGCTGGTTCAAGAGCGATATGAATTTCGGATTGGATCTTTTGCATTTTTTCCCGCAGCTCATCATCCGAAAGTATCTCCAATTCTGCAAAAATTGTCTGGATCTCAACCAAAATCGGCTGATATTTTTTCATCTCTCTGCTGAAACGATCTCCAAACAATTTCTTAGCTATCTGACCAAACATTTTCTCACCAAATTTACAAATTTTGACCAATCCTTTTTCCTTTGATTTGCTTGTCAAACAATTTAGTAATGTAACTCATAGCTCCTGCTTTGAGAAAATAAAAGTTCACAAACCGGAGGTTTATGTTACAATGACTCAAACTTTGCTAAAAGGCTTGACTGAAAATTTCAAACTTCGAATTTTGCTCATAATTCTTAATAAATAGCAGGAGTAAATTAATGAATTTGAAGTATAATAAATTTTCTGAATCGGAATTAAAAAAAATCCAAACTCAGGCAAATTATGCTCGCTCTGCCATCCTGAAAATGACGACTCTGGCGAAATCAGGACATCCTGGCGGTTCCATGTCTTCAGTCGATTTTTTGTTTGTTCTTTATAATCTAATTAATATTAATCCTAAAAAACCGGAATGGGAAAATCGAGATAGAGTAATAATCAGTAATGGGCATATTTCTCCGGCAGTTTATGCAACTCTGGGTTTGATGGATTTCTTTAAACTCGATGATGCGATTTCTCAATTCAGGTTAGCCGGCAGCATTTTTGAAGGTCACGTGGAACCTGATGTGCCTGGAGTGGAATGGGCAAGCGGAAATCTGGGTCAGGGGCTTTCTGCAGGATGCGGTTTTGCACTTGCCTGCAAACAGAAAAAAATTGAGAATAATATTTTTGTGATTATGGGAGACGGTGAACAGCAAAAAGGTCAGTTGAGTGAAGCTCGCAGATTTGCAGTTAAATATCATTTGAACAACATCACTGCTTTTTGTGATTACAATCAACTTCAAATCTGTGGTGATATCAATGAAATCATGCCACAAAATGTTATTGAAAATTATGTGTCTGATGGATGGGATGTAATTGAGATTGACGGACACGATTTCAACGAGATTCAAAATGCAATTTTTGATGCTGTGCATAATGATGCTCCCACTTTGATTTTGGCAAATACAGTCATGGGAAAAGGTGTTTCCTTTATGGAAAACCAGGAAAAATATCACGGAGCACCTCTTTCGGAAGAAGAACTGGAACTTGCTTTAAAAGAGCTTGGTTTGATAGATGACTTGGAAAAATATAAAGAATTAAGAAACAATTTCAAACCCTCCAACTTAACTCAGGAAGACTGTTCAATTAATTATACAGATTTCGATCTGAATATCGGAAAGCCAATCTTATACAAAGAAAAAACCGATAATCGCTCTGCCTGGGGAAACGCTGTCGCAGATTTAGCAATTAGAAATTTGAAATTAGTAATTAGTAATTCATTTGCTGTCTTTGACTGTGATTTGCAGGGAAGTGTGAAAACTACAAAGTTCGCAGAAATTGCTCCTGATAGTTTTTATGAATGTGGAATTATGGAACACCACACAGCAACTATGGCTGGAGCAATGTCCAAAAATGGAATCCAGGTTTTCTTTGCAGATTTCGGTGTTTTTGGTGTGGATGAAACTTACAACCAGCATCGTTTGAACGATATTAACAAAACAAATCTGAAAGTGATTACAACTCATGTTGGACTCGATGTGGGTGAAGACGGCAAAACTCATCAATGCATAGATTATGTGGGAGTGATGAAAAACCTGTATAATTTCAGAATCATCATTCCAGCAGATCCAAATCAAACAGATAGAATCATCAGATATATTTCTCGAAAATATGGAAATTACCTTGTTTCAATGGGAAGATCAAAACTGGACATCATCAAAACAAAAGAAGGAAAAATTTTCTTTGATGAGAACTATAAATTTAATTATGGAAAAGCGGATAAACTTCGAGATGGAAATGATGCAGCTCTTTTTGTGATGGGAACCCTCACTTCAAAAGCAGTTGAGATAGCTAATAAATTAGCTGCAGAAAATATCAATCTACAGGTCTGGAATATTTCCTGTCCTTTAAAAATAAATGAAAAAATTTTAAAAGAAGCTGCAGAAACAGGCTCAATTTTCACATATGAAGATCATAACGTAAATACAGGCTTAGGAAATTGTATTGCAGATAAAATGATGGAAATGGGATTATCAAGTAAATTCTATAAATTCGGTGTGGAAAATTATGCTGTTTCCGGTAAATCTGAAGTTCTTTTCAGATATTACAAATTAGATGTTGAATCGATGATTGGAAGAATTAAAAAAAAATTAAGATAATCTACTCTTTCTCTTGATCTTTCTTCTTTTTCCTTGGATACAGCATTATTGCAGCTATTGCAAGCACAGCCATAACTAAATTTAGGTAAGTTGCAGTAAAAGATTGAAATTGAATATTCCCGATAATTAAAAATAATATTCCTATCAAAAAAAGCCAAATAAAAAATAAATTTAATGTCTTTTTCTTTCCTGCAAGAGTAATGACTTGCACAATCCAGGCAATAATTATAAAAATAAATCCAATAACTGTAACGCTAATCATTTCACCTCCTCCTTTTTAAGCCATTAAGAACACGAAAAAACGCTAAGTGCATTTCTATTAATCTTCGTGCTTCTTTGTGAACTTCGTGGCTAATTATCAATATATCATCACTTCTCATAATTTTTGTTTCACAACCTTTTCTTCAATCCTTTTTTTAAGATACATTAAGTTGCTGTCAAGTTAGATGTTTATTTGCTCCGGCTCTCAGCTCACACTCCTATCGATTATCGGGATTACGAACTAAGTTTCGTCTATAAAAAAATGTTTAGAGAACCAGCAAAATATCATTTTTTTTCTTCAATCAACTTTCCGGAGCTTTGAAACTTCTTGACATACATTCTTAATTTTCGTTTTTTAAAATGTGGATTTCATAAGAGTTCTGCAGAATTGGGTAAAATTTCAGAAACCATTAAAATGGTTGAATTTTTGATTTGTGGGTTTGATTAATCCCTCAACTGAAGTTGTGGGTTAATTCAATATTTAGTATATCATTAACCCACAGTTTTAACTGTGGGATGAAATGAAACAAAACTCGCATAGAACCACTTTAGTGGTTCAACATGAATTTTGTAGAACATATTAGAAATTTAAAAAAAGGAGACGGAAAATGAATGAGGAACTAAGAAAAGAAATATTCAATTACTTCA
>Ga0208648_1002819_pt1 | contig 11589 bp, 13 predicted proteins | sample AntAceMetag02UKL_FD_184772 | JGI IMG/M metagenome (GOLD analysis project Ga0208648, IMG submission 184772) | Saline lake microbial communities from Ace Lake, Antarctica - Antarctic Ace Lake Metagenome 02UKL (SPAdes) (version 2) | ecosystem: Environmental > Aquatic > Non-marine Saline and...
ATGTAAGTAATATTAACACAAAATTATTACTTTCCTATTCTGATAACCAATTATTCCTAAAACTTATTAACCCTGCAATTGTTAATATCTTTTTAATAACTCCATCAATAAGCTCATTTAAATCTGCTGGATGACTGTAAAATGAAGGGCTTGCAGGCATAATTATCCCACCTGCCCCGGTGATTGCTTTCATGTTGTTGATATGAATAATATTGAGAGGGGCTTCCCGTGTAACAAGGATTAGCTTTCGCCGCTCCTTTAACATTACATCGGCCGCCCGTGATATAAGGTCACTTGCAAGACCACTGGCAATTTTGGCCATGGTTCCCATGCTGCACGGGCAAACAATCAGTGCATCAAAATCTGAAGAACCCGATGCAAATGGTGCGAAAAATGTATCGTTGGACCAAATTTTATTAGGGAGGTTTTCAAAGTCAGAATTATTCAATTCATACTTCCATACTTTTTTGGCCGGTTCGCTAAAAACAATATCGCACCTTGAAACCAAATCAGGGTGGGCATTGATTTTATCGATCAGGGCTTTCGCATAAATTGCCCCGCTGGCCCCTGTTACCCCAACAGCTATTTTCAGTTTCATATGCATGGGTTTAAAACTGGTAGAAAAAAACAAAACTCAAATTTTCGTTATACTGCCCCTGGTTCCATTTGTAGGTCTGGCCACTGGCGTGTGGCCGAACTGCAAGAATTGAGTTAGAATACCTGATGTTAAATCGCAAACGCTCGGTAAGGCTGACGAACATGCCAATATTGAGGCTCAAATCCGGGGTTTTAAATTGCGGATCACGTCCCGTAATATCCTGGCCATTCGACTCCTCGTAAGGTGGTTTGTTAATTAACAGACCCAGTGAAGGCCCGGCTTCAAGAGAGAATACTTTGCCAAAATCCCATCTGTAATGAAGTACCAGCTCAACATAGTTAAGTCTTAATAGGTAGGAATCAGTACTTGTGGAATCAGGATTTTGACGGCTACCTTTCTGTATAAAATCCAATTCCATCTGAACAGAGGATCTGTCGGTAAAGTAAGTATTAACGAAACCACCGGCATAAACACCTGCTTTGTTAGGCCCATCAAGGCGGTCGCCGGATATTTCGGTAGCAGCAACCCCGGCAAGGATCCCACCATTAAAGCTTTGGCTAAAAAGCAGCGTGGAGGTAAAAATTAGAAATATGGTGACAAGTAGTAATTTATAATTCATAAGCTGGAATTTGGTAAACAACTAAACTTACAAGTGTGAAAATAATACTAATTTTACACACTTCAAACCCTGAAATATCGCGGCACAAATATATTTAAATTTCATTTGTGAAAGGTTTTTGGCAATATTGTTCAATCATTATTATTTACTGCTTATGGAATCAGAGCGTTTTAAAATCCTTCTTGTTGACGACGAAAAAGACATTCTTGAATTTCTTGGGTATAATTTAAAAAAGGAAGGTTTTAAGGTATTTACTGCCCGGAATGGAAAAGACGGCATTGAGATTGCCAGGGAAGAAAAACCACACCTGATCATCCTGGATGTTATGATGCCCAAAATGGATGGTATGGAAACATGCACCGAGATAAGGAATATTCCCGAGTTGTCGGGCACCATCGTCGTTTTTCTTACGGCCAGGGGCGAAGACTACAGCCAGATTGCCGGATTTGAGGTCGGGGCCGACGATTACATCACCAAGCCGGTAAAACCTAAAGTTTTGGTAAGCAGGATTAAAGCGCTATTGCGCAGGTACAAAGAACCAGAAATCAATCCTGAGATTATCGAGCTCAAAGACTTTACTATCAATAGGGAAAAATACCTTATCCTTAAAGACGAGGAAGAAATTAGCCTACCAAAAAAGGAATTTGAATTGTTGTTGTTACTAACATCCAAGCCCGATAAGGTATTTTCGAGAGACGAGATTTTTGCAAATGTTTGGGGCAACGATGTGATTGTTGGCGACCGCACCATAGATGTACACATCAGGAAAATCCGCGAAAAGCTTGGGCTAAAAAGCATCAAAACAATTAAAGGTGTAGGCTATAAATTTGAATCCTGATGCGAAATTCCGATCCCATTAGCCTATCGTTTTACAACGCCTCGCTGGTAACCTTTTTCTTTAGCATTCTCTACACTCTGGCGTCACTATTTTTTATCAGCTGTTCAATCTATCATCTGCTGGTGATTGATGTGCTGTTATTTTTGTTTGTATTTTTTCTTTTCAGATACACCCTCGAAAAATTCATCTATCACAAAATCAGGTTAATTTATAAAACCATTTACAACCTCAAACGACAAAAGGGAGGGCAATTGGAAAGAAGGGATTTTAATGCAGGGACTATCGAGCGCGTAAATCAGGAAGTACTGGAATGGGGCGAAAAGAAAAAACACGAAATTGAAATACTGAAAGGTGCCGAGGTTTACCGACGCGAATTCCTGGGGAATGTTTATCATGAACTTAAAAATCCAATTTTTAATATCCAGGGTTACGTGCTCACCCTTTTGGATGGTGGCCTTGAAGACCAAACCATAAACCGCGAATACCTTATCCGTACCGAAAAAAGTATCAACCGGATGATTGCCATTGTTGATGACCTTGAGGCCATATCAAATTTAGAAACCAGCCAGGTAAAAATGAAAATGTCAAAGTTTGACATCGTGGATTTGACAAAAGAAGTTTTTGATTCTCTTGAACTAAAGGCAAAAAAGAAAAAAATTTCGTTGGATTTTGGAACAAAACACGACTGGCCAATCCTTGTTGAAGCCGACCCAAAATGGATCAGGCAGGTGATGTTGAACCTGGTGGAAAATTCCATTAAATACGGCAAATCAAAGGTGGGCAAAACTATGGTGAGCTTTTTTGATATGGACGAAAATATCCTGATTGAAGTTACCGACGATGGCCCGGGGGTAGCCACTGAAGATATCCCCCGCTTGTTCGAACGCTTTTACCGGACCGACAAAGCAAGGGCAAGAGACAAAGGTGGCACAGGGTTGGGGCTTGCAATTGTTAAACACATCATCGAATCGCACGATCAGACCATCAATGTAAGGAGCAGGGAAAATGTTGGGACTACCTTTGCATTTACGCTGAAGAAAGCGTGAGGAGATAATTTGAAAATTTGTTAATGTGCTAATTTGAAAAAATAGCAACCACAGAGACACGGAGGCACAAAGAAACACAGAACTCGATATCCATCTCAAATTGCAGGGGTCATTTTTTGGATTTTGAGTCATGGATTTTCCTGCAACAAATTAAGGAAATCTGTATTGGGAAATACCTTTTTCTGGTGAGGAAATACACCGATTATGCCGAGCTATGCACGAGGCTTTGCCACGGCATCAATTACCATTTACCGATTACTAAATACCGACGACTGAAAGGAGCCCGTATGGGTTACCACTTACCGATCACCGATTACCAATCACCGATCACCGCTTACTTATTCCGCTCCGTAGTAAAAACCACCAGATTTTCCAGCGAGTTACGCATTGGGCTTTCGGGGAATTGGTGCAGGATATTGAAGGCTTTTTGCTGGTATTCGAGCATCTTCTGATGGGCGTATTCCATTCCACCACTGGCATTGACTTTCGAAATCACCGTAGCAACTTTTTCAGGATTGTTGTTGTGATTTTTCACAATGTTCACCACCTTACGTTTTTCCATGAAACTCGAATTGTTGAGCATGTGGATCAGTGGAAGGGTCATCTTTTGCTCTTTAATATCTATGCCATTGGGTTTGCCAATATTTTTACTATCCTGGTAGTCGAAGAGGTCGTCCTTAATTTGGAAGGCAACACCAACATATTCGCCAAACTGATGCATTTTTTCAACATCCTCTTTGCTTGCACCTGCCGATGCGGCACCGGCAGCACAGCATGAAGCAATGAGGGAGGCGGTTTTTTTACGGATAATTTCAAAGTAAATTTCTTCGTCGATGTCGAGCCTTCGGGCTTTTTCGATTTGCAGCAATTCACCCTCGCTCATTTCACGGGTGGCATTCGACACGATTTTCAGGAGTTGCAGTTCCTCACTTTCCAGTGCCAATAACAGCCCTCGCGACAGTAAATAATCACCCACCAAAACAGCAATTTTATTTTTCCAAAGGGCGTTTACCGAGAAATAGCCACGCCGGGTATTTGAATCGTCAACAACATCATCGTGAACCAGCGTTGCGGTGTGCAGCAGTTCGATAAGCGAAGCCGCACGGTAACTAGATTCATCAATTCCCCCAGAAATACCGGCCGAGAAAAATACAAACATCGGGCGCATTTGTTTGCCCTTACGCTTGATAATATATCGCGTAATAATATCGAGCAAAGGCACTTTGCTTTTCATCGAAGCCCTGAATTTTTTTTCAAAAATTTCGATGTGGTTCCTAATCGGTTTTTGTATTTCCTTTAATGACTGCATGTTAAATAGGCTGCAAAAGTATTAAAAAATAAGCCTTAAAATTGTGTAATGCTATCAATAACATTTCGATTAAAAAATTGTTGTATTATTGGGAATTATATCCATTCAAATCCTTTAAAAATAGAGAATACATGGGAGGTTTTTTATTTGATGAAATGATATTCGGGCCGGTGAAAAGCAGGAGGTTGGGAAATTCACTCGGAATAAACCTGCTACCCGTCGAGCGGAAAAGGTGCACTTTCGATTGCATTTATTGTGAATGTGGCTGGACTCCAAAAGAAGAAGGTAAGGAAGTTCAACTTCCTACCAGAAGTCAATTGGCTGATGCGCTCGAAACCAAACTCATCCGCTTGCAGGCGCAAAACAACATCCCCGATTCGATTACTTTTGCAGGCAATGGCGAACCCACCATACATCCCGAATTTGCAGGCATTATTAATGATACAATTAGATTGAGGAATGAATTTTTTCCTCATGCCGAGGTAACGGTGTTATCAAATTCCAGTATGCTGCACCGACGGGATATTTTTGATGCTTTGTTAAAAATTGAAAACAATATTTTAAAGTTGGATGCAGGTACCGAAAAAACTTTCCGCTTGATCAATAAACCCGGATCATCAAACCTGACACTGGATGAAATTGTAAGTCATTTGAAGAAATTCGGAAAGAAGGCAGTTGTTCAAACCATGTTGGTACGGGGTGAGATTGATGGAACAACTGTTGATAATACCACGGATGAAGAGGTAGATGCCTGGCTCGAACACATCAAACTGATCAGGCCACGCTACGTAATGCTTTATTCCCTCGACCGCGATACAGCTGCTTCCGGGCTCAAACGTGTACCAAGGGAAGATCTTGAAAAGATTGCCGAAAAACTAAAAAATATCAAGGTGAAGTCGAGTGTGTATTAGGGGGAAGTGAGCTAAAGTGTGGAGTGAGCTAAAGTGACTAAAGTTAAAGCTTATAATTACAAATATTTTATATCAGTCTTCGGTCATCAGTGCCGAAAAACCAGAAATCTATGATTTCATTGTTTTTCGTGCATCCTCGAAAAATTGCGAAAATTGAAAATTTTCTATTTTTCGGGATCTTCGGTCATCAGTGCCGAAAAACCAGAAATCTATGATTTCATTGTTTTTCGTGCATCCTCGAAAAATTGCGAAAATTGAAAATTTTCTATTTTTCGGGATCTTCGGTCATCAGTGCTGAAAAACCAGAAATCTATGATTTCATTGTTTTTCGGGCATCCTCGAAAAATTGCGAAAATTGAAAATTTTCTATTTTTCGGGATCTTCCGTCTTCCGTCATCAAACCCCGCAAAGGCGGGATTTCACTTCGCTCAACATCCTACTTCAATGAAACAACTGCATAAATACCCGGTAAAAATCCTTTTGGCTTTTGACAATGCCATACAAGGGAAAAATGAGTTTTTTGAGTGGTTGCTCGAAAATGGTTTTCCTGAACTTGCTGCACTTTCTAACGCTATACGTGGCAATACCAAAGCCATCGACTGGCTGATGAAAAACGGATACGTGCATTATGCAGCTTTTGATTCAGCGTCGGTTGATGATGATAGGGCCATGGCCTGGTTGGAAAATCATAATCATAATATCCTGGCCCTCGTTGCCAAAGCAAGCAGGGCCAACGAAGAAGCCATCAGAATATTGAAAGCACAAAATCTTGAAATTTTTATTCAAATTGCAAGGCATATCAATGAGTTCTCCAGTGGCCAGGTCTTCGATCATCATAAGATACCCTTTTGAAATATTATTCCAGTGTGAAGATAAAATGGTGAATGGTGAGTGGTGAATGGTGAATGGTGAGTGAACGGGTCAAACTCCTTTCAGTCGTCGGTAATCGGTAATCAAAAAGAAGTGAGAGCTCATCACAATTGGTATTTAGAGCATTAAAACTGTAATCTTCAAAAGAATAAACTTTAAATAAATGGAAACAAGCAAAGTGATCCTCGACAGAAGAAGTATCAGGAAATACATCAACAAACCTGTGCCAAATAAAATTATTGATGAATTATTAGAAGCTGCAATGTATGCGCCATCTGCCCGGAATTTCCGGCCTTGGCAATTTATTGTGGTCGATGAAAGGCCGATGCTGGAAGTGCTTTCGGAATTACATCCCTATGCAAAAATGATGAAAGAGGCTTCACTGGCAATTCTGGTTTGCGGGGATCTTTCCATCGAAAAGGAGATGGGCTATCTGGCAGTGAATTGTGCCGCAGCCACACAAAACATTTTATTGTCGGCTTACGCACATGGTTTGGGAAGTGTTTGGCTGGGTGTTTATCCGCGGCAGCCACGAATGACCGACATTCAAAAGTTTTTTAAGTTGCCCGATCATGTGGTTCCCATTTCGCTAATTGCCATTGGCTGGCCAGCCGAAGAAAAACCTCGCCCCGAACGGTTTGAGAAGGAAAAAGTTCATTATAACGGTTGGAAGAAAAAGGGGTAGCGTATTGCGTCCCGAAAAGTAGAAAATTTTTAATTTTCGTAACTTTTCGAGGATGCTCGAATAACTATGAAATCAAAGATTTCTGGTTTTTCGGCATTTGGCGTTTGGCGTTTGTCGGTTCAGGATAGCGGGTTTAACAATTCACTTTTTCTTTTCCATATTTCCTGCACTCCAATACTCTAGTACTCCACCACTCCATTTTGCTATTCCTAAAACTTTACCTTCATTCCGGTATCAATCCTATTATCCAGGATATCCGAAACGAAGTTTTTGGTGCTAATGGTTTTTCTATTTTTTGATATCTTCACATCGTCAGCTTTTACCCGGGTGGCTGGCCTGGGGACATTAACAATAGCCCTGTATTCCATCAAATCAAAAATGGCTTCATCCGGCATATTTTCCTTCTCTTTTTCGATGAGCATATTGGCCCAGTTAGTGATATTTCTGCGCTGATATTTATTCTTTTTGATCTTATAAAATGAAGGTTGGAAAAATTTCTTTTCCTGATCACTAACAGCATACAGTGCATTGTTTAGGGACTTGCTGTCTTTAAAATCAAATGACAAGGCATAATTTCCCCCAGATTTGATTTTTGAAAACCGCACATTAGAAATACCTTCCTGTGCTTTGAGTTTACCCACCACTATTTCGATCTCTCTTTCCAGGTCACCAAGCGGGGCGATGTCGGCAAATGAACCAATTAATCCTAGCAACGAATTAGTGCCACTAAGGCCTGCAGATAGCGACATGGTCCCTGATTGATCCTCATTCACTGTAATTTCTTCAACAATCTCAACGCAACTTTGCATCGAAAATACCATAAGTACTATGGTAAGTGAAAAAACTATTCTTTTTAATAATTTCATAATTGCGCTTTTAATAATGATGATTTAGCCTGAATAATTCATAAATAAGTAGTGTTATCAAATCCATAGCCCCGCCTTTTAAGGCGGGGATTGAAATACGTGACCTGAGACCCCCTGAAAATTTGAAAAAGTTTTAAAATAAAAAATAGACTTTTTCAAATTTTCAGGGGAGGGTATTTTGGACCAATCATAGACCCCGCCCTGAAGGACGGGGCTATGGATTTTTCTATTGTCGATTTTCATGAATTATTCAGGTTAGAACGATTGAAATTGGTTTTCATTACATGAAGATCAAAAACTGAACAGTCCCTGGGGATCATTTTGCATCCTCATTAAAAAAGAAATGCAATAATTTTCCGTTAATAAGAACTTCAAAGCTAAGATTCACAAATTTCAAATTATCTTCGCAAAAGATGAAAAAGAAAAAATTTATACCGAAAAGTGAGCAATCCGACGACTTTGTCATTTTCGACCTCTCGACAGATTTGCCCGATTACACCCTTGCTTTTCACCTGAACAAAACACTTAAGGCCCATCTTGAACGCGAGACAGATTTGAAGGTTTATTACTCATCTCCCGAAAACCCCGAAACATTTTCGTTCTACTTTTGCGAGCAGGAACGCGCACGCAATATGTTCCTTATCCATTCGCTGAACAGCCAGCAAACCCTGATGAAAAGCTACTTCCTGATTTTTCAGGGCTATTTTAGCAAAGAAGAACTTGATCTGATCATTTCTTCCATCGAAACCATTGAAAGCATCTTAAACATTAATGAAATCAAACTACTGCCCGCCACAGTAAAGATTTCGGCTGCGTTAAAAAAGAAATTAGCATTGGTAAAAGCCATACTCAGCGACCTGGAATACCACATGATAGAAGTTGACAGAAAAAGAATGGAACAAACAGTACAATTGAAAAAGAAAACGGCAAGCATTAAAAAACTCTACAAGGGATGAAAACTAAAATAGTAGCTACCATTGGCCCGGCCTCCTCCTCAAAATCCATGCTCAGACAGTTGATCCATGCCGGGGCTGACGTATTCAGGCTCAACTTTTCACATGCCGAATATTCCAATGTTGAATTGATCATTAAAACAATTCGCGAGCTGAACAAGGAGTTAAACACCCACATCCCCATCCTTGCCGACTTGCAGGGGCCTAAGATCAGGATTGGCAATTTGCCCGGCGACAGGATGACAATAAAGAAAGGTGACCGACTGATCTTTACTACAATCAAAGGCGATAAAAATCCGGCAAAGATTTTTATCAATTACCCGGATTTCCCTAAAGATATTAAACCAGGAGACAGTATTTTAGTGGATGATGGCAAACTTACTTTGCAAATTGATAAAACCAATGGTGAGGATGAAGTAGTAGCAAAAGTGCTGATTGGCGGGGAACTTTGTTCCCGAAAAGGGGTGAACCTACCTGATACCAAACTCTCGCTGCCTTCGCTATCTGAAAAAGACAAAAAGGATGTGGATTTTATCCTGAGCCATGAAATAGAATGGATTGCACTTTCTTTTGTAAGGTCGGCTGCTGATGTGCAGGAGTTGATTGATTTGATTAAATCAAAAAAAACAGGAAACATTCCTCCGGTAATCGCGAAAATTGAAAAACCCGAGGCCATCGAAAACCTGGATGAAATCCTGAAAGCAGCACACGGTGCCATGGTTGCCCGTGGTGACCTGGGAGTGGAAATCCCACTTCAAACGGTACCCTTAATACAAAAACGGATTGTAAAAAAATGCCTCGCCCTGGCCAAGCCTGTGATCATCGCTACACAAATGATGGAGGGAATGCTCGAAAATTCACGGCCTACCCGGGCCGAAGTAAACGATGTGGCCAATTCGGTGCTTGACGGTGCAGACGCATTGATGTTGAGCGGAGAAACATCGGTAGGCAAATTTCCTGTTGAGACGGTTGAAACCATGCAAAAGATCATTTCGGAGGTTGAAGACTACGAAGACATCTACAACAAAAAACATAAGCCGGTAAAAGAGAACAATCCTGATTTTATTTCTGACTCGATCATTTATAGTGGCTGCAACATGGCGCGCGAAGCCGAAGCGAAGGCCATAGTTTCGGTGGCAAGCAGCGGGTACTCTACAGCCAAAATTGCCTCTTACAGGCCAAAGGCATCCATCTACACTTTTGCCGATAATGAATTTATCCTGCGCAGGCTCAACCTGGTGTGGGGCGTCAACCCTCGTTTCTATCCCGAATTTCTTCACACCGACCAAACCATAGCCTTGCTAAATGAAGAACTGAAAATGAAAAGGTTTGTGTCCCCGGGCGACCTCTTGGTTCATATTTCGAACATGCCCATCAACGAGCCCGGAAGATCGAATATGCTGAAACTGAGTTACGTTAAATAAACTCAGAGTTGTACGTTTGGCGCTGCCTGTTTGAGTCTCCAATTACCAACGGCTGAAAGGAGTCAGCATAGATCACCAATCACTGATTACCATTTTGGACTCCACCTTCAATTCTATTCCCTTATAATAGATATCCTTTACCGTTCCATGTGTTGAGCATTGGCTTGTGTACTTAGGTTTAAAAGATAAACACTAATTAGTGTCTGTCTTTTTAGTAAGATTTTTAAATTATCAATAGCCCTGTCTTTTAGGGCCGGGATTGAATTGGAAGGATAAAAAAGCCCCTCCTTTTCGCTGTTACTGCTGAAGACATTGACAGCGAAAAGGAGGGGGAGGTTCTGATAATTTTTTTTGATCCCCGGATTAAACAGGCTGTGTGAAAAAGCAAATTTTGACTTGCCCTGGCATTTATGCCAGGGACTGAAATGAAGTAGTACAATTGGGCTTTAGCCCAAATAACCAAGGTTTGGGCTAAAGCCCATTAAAATGAATAAGTTTCAATCTCCGGGCTAAAGCCCGGAGTTAGTCAGGTTTCAGGTCGTTTTCACATAATCTGTGAATGCCGGAGTTACGGAAAAGCACCGACTTTATGGACGGACGCTAATTATTTTTTACTTTGCCTGTAATATTTATTTTCAATCCTCGTCTTGATAGCGAATGACAACTGAAGAGTTTAAACAAAAGGTGTTGCCGGTAAAGGACAAGATTTACCGATTGGCAAAAAGGATATTAAATGATATCGAAGAATCTGAAGATGTTGTTCAGGAGGTCTTTTACAGATTGTGGTCGCGTAAGGATGAATTAGCCGCTTATAGGAGCATTGAAGCATTTGCAATGATTGTTACCAAAAACATGTGCCTCGATAAAGTGAAAGCAAAGGGCTATCACAAAGATCAGCTTGGGGAGTGGAATGCTCCGGTTGATAATCGAAGCCCGCACAAAATTGCCGAGTTGAAAGATGATGTGCAAAGTGTCCATCAGGTCATTGGACAACTCCCAGAGCAGCAGCGGATGATTGTTCAGATGCGGGATGTTGAAGGAATGGAATACGAAGAAATTGCCGAGATCATGCAGATGAATTTAAACGCACTCAGGGTGAGTTTGTCGCGGGCCCGTAAGACCATCAGGGATAGGATAACAAAAAAACAAGAATATGAATACCAGGGAAATTGAAATATTGCTGGATAAGTACTTCGAAGGTGAATCGACACTGGAGGAAGAAAAGCAGCTGAGAGTGTTTTTCAGCTCTGGCAATGTACCCGAACATCTGCAGGAATATGCCGAAATGTTTGGCTACTTCGGCATGGAGGCACAGGAAAGCTTAAATCCTGAGCTTGAAGAACAGATTATAGAAAAGTTCGATCAAGGCCGTCAAATTGCGTTTTATCAAAACCGCCGCTTCTGGTATTATTTTACCGGGATAGCAGCGAGTGTACTCTTCTTGTTTACTTTTTTGTATGAAAGTGAAAT
>Ga0208648_1002824_pt1 | contig 11556 bp, 8 predicted proteins | sample AntAceMetag02UKL_FD_184772 | JGI IMG/M metagenome (GOLD analysis project Ga0208648, IMG submission 184772) | Saline lake microbial communities from Ace Lake, Antarctica - Antarctic Ace Lake Metagenome 02UKL (SPAdes) (version 2) | ecosystem: Environmental > Aquatic > Non-marine Saline and Alkaline...
GATGGTATACCACCATGAGGGCAGATCATCTATGAAATCACCGGGTGAGAAGGCAGTTTCTCCCCCCGGGACGTTAGTGTCAGGACAGCGCCCATTATCAGAAGCCGCTGGAGAAATATTATCGCCACCACTTTCCACACCCACAGTTCCAAGAAGGCAAAAAACAATGAAAAACAACAGGCCGATGTATTTAAAAGTTTTGAAAAAGCCATTTGTCTTTTCCATAATCTATCTCCCATGTGATAAAGCGCAAAAAAATATCCGAAAAAACGGTCTTTTTTGACAGGATCAACAGGATGGACTGGATTATTTTTATTTCTTATAACCTTTTGATTTTACCATATGCGCCTTGTAGTTTTTGTGACTTTTGCGCCTTTTTGCGGCTTCATCAAGTTTATTCTGAAATCAAAGGATCAAGAACCGTTAAACCCAAAAGATCAGCATCCTTTGTTAACAACACAGAATCCAATAATTGCATCGAACCCGTAAAAGCCGAACTTACATCTGAACAATCCCCGGGACAGGACTTAGAGAAAAGCAGATACACAGAACCACTAATCACGAGAAATCGATATTCGTATAAACAATCACAATCGTATACTCTACTACCACTCCCCGTTAATATCCCGCAGCCTCCAGTGTTGGCATACAGGCTCCAATTCAGACTTACCCCACAGTCGAATTCCTCACAATCGCTATTTACCCCGCTCACTGACGTCAGTACCTGACCATCGATGGTCAATGTAGCAGTAAAAGAGCTGCCACCACAAACCAAATTGTTATAGAATACGATATTCGCTACTTCTGGTGGCGCGGAGTCCCCTGTTCCTTCCAGCCCGATATTAAGCGCCGGTGTATCCAGGTCGTCTGAGTTAATACTAAGCGTACCCGTATGGCTCCCAACAGAACTGGGCGAAAAGCCCACCGTAATGGTGTCGCTTCCCCCAGCAGAAATACTACTAGGAACGCTTCCCACTACCGAAAATCCTGTCCCGGAAACAGAAGCCCCGGAAATATTCAGAGTGGCTGACCCTGTATTTTGGATCGTGAAGGCATGGTTTGAAGAAGACCCGACGTGAACTGTCCCGTAGTCATACGGGTCTGAGCCGGAATAGCTAATATTTGGGTATGCCGGTTCCAGAGTCAGCTTATCAACCACAGCACAGCCGTTGCTGATTGTCATTGTATGTGATGTTGTTTCTGATGATTGAGTTGTAAACGTGGAATCATATCCCCCCTTAAAGGTCAGGTTCTTGGATGTGCTCAGGCTGACATCTTCCCCGTAGCCCCCGCCAGCTATCTTTATTGTGGTCCCGGTGCTGGCAGCGTTGACCGCTGCTTGGATAGTGGTATAGCAGGGGCTTTTGCCATTGCATGTCCCATCCTGGCTTACATACATGGAGGATGAAGCATCATTAAGCCTGAGCACACTAACCGCATAGTGCGCCATGCCTGAATAAGAACCACCCCAGGTCATTTCATGGTCGTCGTAGTCCCAGGTATCATGGATATAGATAATTGATCCGGTATCATTATATCCGTAACCTAACATCATGTGACCTTCGACAAGTATCGAGACAGGGCGGCCAGCATCAATCTCGGTTTTGAAATCATCAAAAGTAAAACCCTTTGTATTCCCGTCATAGCCGTAAATGTACTGATTAAAATTTCCTAAGGTCTGTACTGTATATCCCCTCGACTCAACAAAATCCCGCATTCCGTGACAACCATCACGTTCGTCTGGTTCAGCCCCGGTATAATCGTAAAGAGGGTCACCGTTACTATAATTGTAAAATGTAGTGGAACCATCTGTGTTATCAAGCAAAGATTGGTTAGTTCCCATATAATCGCCAGTACATTCGCCATAGGTATGCTCTGTCCAGTTACCTATAAATGGGTCAGGGCCTGCATTCCCATACTCTATCCAGTAATCATCGACATGCCCCTTGGTTGTTCGCTCATCAAGATCCAGACGTGTAGCACTGAGGGGGCATAACGCCATTGTCTCCCCATTGATTACCACAGTACCCCACACTTCATTTGTCATAGGAAATACGCCGCCGTTTGTTGGACCCGCATACATGTTGGAGTAATCGGTGTTGTCATAATGTCCGAACATCATGGCGGCAGTCGTCGCAGAGCATCCAAAACACCATGTCATAGCAGGTACATTGGAAATAGTATTTATTCCGGCATAGATGTCGGGTTCGGGAACCATTGACACCTCCCTTGCAAACCCTTCTGGAGGGTGGGGCATACTCGGAACAATAATCTCGTCAATTAATTTTCCGTCCTCAATAAATCTATCTACCACATACGGGTTCGACGAACGGATACCATATTGATTTAAAGGTATTTCCTCGTTTGCGGATTCATCTGAAATTGCTGGATGAATCAAGATGAAACATGTCAAAAAGAACACAATAAAACAGCCGGAAAGTTTACTAAATGTCTTAGCCATTATTTCTCTCCTGTGTCTGAACACGATACTATTAATTTTTTGATAAAACCTGTGAATTGCTCTTCACATCCCGCATATTTTCCAACATCGTCCGCGAATTTGAAATAAAACGTTTTAATGCCGTTATCATCTATCAGGAATTCGCAGAGGTGCTTATCGTATGTACCAGACCCCTGGGGTCTGTATTCATCGGTTCCTTCAATTTTTTCAAGCAATACAACTATTCGCATGCCCTGTCTGTATTTTCCGTGGTAACAGCTTGGGCCGGCCCTTGAGCTAACAATCATCTTCTTGGATGTACCTTCGTCTTTTGACCCAAGGTCAGTTAATTGGGGATCAAAAGTCTTGTAGGTTTCCCTGATAACGATAGCCTTGCCCGCAACCTTACCCTTTAGTAATTTTTCTAAGCTCAAGACTGCTTCTACTGTTTTTTTTGCCGCTCCTCTATGTACACCTTTGGTTTCCTTGACCCTGTCAATCTCTCCTACAGCAATCAGGTCTGCTTTTGAAATAAGCATCCTTAATTCGGCAAGATTTAAAGGTGGGGGCGGCGGCTGCATAGCATATCCTCCTTTAATGACAAGAAGAAATATAAGGCATATCCCAAAGACTAACTTTGCCTTTTTTATCTTTCCGTTACAAAACCAGTATGGGAAAATTTGCGCGGCAAACATCGGCTGAATACCTTTCTTAATTTAAAAACCTCGACCTTCTAACGCGGGCTATGCCCGCAACCCAAAATGTGAAAAAACTACCGGCAGCAAAAACATTGCGAAGCCGCATTTGATGGTGATTTACAAACCTGTCCAAAAATTTCCTTGTTTTTTGTGACAGGAAACCAGATGATAAGGTACTGAAGGCCTAAAAGACTTAGCGGCATTCGGGAATCACCAGATCTGGTCCGCTTTGAGGAATCGTTCATTGTAATCGTTCCCGGGTTCGGAGGTTCGGGCTTCATGCCGGACGCACCTTTACTTTGTCATGGCCAAGGAATGCGCAGTCTTTTTTCAGGTCTTTTTGCTCCACAGCACCCGGCCCGTTCCAATCGTTTTGATTGCCCAATGATCGGGCGTCATCGGATTTACACTTATTGAATCATCTGGAGAAATCTACACTCGCCAATGTCGAATTTCTTTCCAGTTTCAATTCTCTTTCCAGTTTATCCAATTTCTTGGAGAGCTCCGCGATGGTCTTCTGCTGCTCCTGAACCACCTTGGTCAGCACTGCCACCACATCCATCGAGCTCATTCCCTTCTTGTCCTTTGAGGCTACAAGTTCCGGAACATCTTCTGCAATAAAACCCACGTGGCGTTCATCTGAACTGGCCTTATAACTGAATTTCACAGGATTGAGCCCTTTCAGGGTGTCCATGGCCTCAACAGAAGTGAGATCCTTGATCTCTTTCTTATATTCCCTGCTGGATGCATTGGTCCACACACCACCTGTTGTAACATAGGCGCCGCTTGCCATGTGTAAGGGATAAGAGGGGGACCTTCTGCCTATACCGACATAGCCACTGCTATCAATAGCCATTTTATAGCCAAGGGTCCCTCCATTTGCCGTCAAAATCTCCAACTTACCGCTTTGGTCCCCACCATCTCTCACTGCTTCCAGTGTAACGATACCCTTGGTTGCTGTGTGCCCACTATCAGAGATCCAAAACTCAAATGACGGGCCAAACCCATCCACCATATTGCCGCTACTTATCAGTTCAAATGCAGCAACCCCCCGGCCAGCAGTTGTATGCGACACAGTTCTTTTAATCTTACTGACCGGAAATGATGTTCCATCAGAAGTTACTGCGCCGTTATCTTCTACTGTGAAAACATCGTTTCCACTGCCGTCTTTCACAAGCAATTTATCGGCTGCAAATACCGAAACTGGCACGATAAAAGATATTAATGCTACGATTACTAAAACTCCCCTCACCCTCGAAATAAAACGCCTTGTTACATCTCCATTTTCCATAGCACCTTCTCCTTTCTGTTATATTGTTATCGCAGATCAGGTAACGGCTCTCAGCCATTGCCCGGAAAAACCATCCTTATTTGGAGTCTTCGTGAAATTTCGCTCCTCTGTCGAAGAGAATTATAACAAACAATCAGCCAATACACACCTTTTTTCGCTGATCTCTTGATGTAGCGGGAGATTGTCATTCAAATCGAACACCTAACCCTAACAATTATCGGGAGATTGTTTAAAGGTTTCACCCACTTGTACCCGCCAATCAAACTTTCCAGCCGGGGTTAATAGGGAAAAAGAACATAACACGGCGTTGCAAAGAAGCATCGATAAAATCAAGGTTGAAAAGGCCACCGCCCCGGTTTCTGAGACGCCGTATTTACCAAGCATCAAAATTACAGCCGCATCACGGGTCCCCAACCCCATAATGGAGATAGGTATCATTGTTACCAGAGCGCAGATCGCGGCAATGCCTGCCATCACAAGGAAAGTGATATCAAATCCCAGGGCAACCCCGAACAGATAAACCGCCCCATAATTTGCGCCCCAAGCCAAACAGGTAAGCACAAACGCCCACCCGAATGTTCCAAGCTTTGTCTTCCCGAAACCCTCTGAGAAATCCAAATACCCTGAAGTGATACTGGCTTTTAGCGATAACGGAGATACCGCTCGCAATATCCTTATCACGGTCTCATGCCCCTTGCCCCGCGCCATAAACCATAAGATTACCACACCAAAGGCTACCCCGACAAAAATCCATGTTATAACGGTAGCAGTCTCCTCCCCAAACAAAACAAAAGACGAAAGTGCCCCACACCCGAAAATAAGTAGAAATGCAATGTCATAAATGCGATCCAGGAACACACTGAAAAATGAAGCGCCCAAGGAATTTCCCTTTTGCTTTAGATAGACTGCCTTGATAAATTCACCGACCCGCCCTGGAGTCACTACACCAACAAAAATTGAGAGTGCATAAACGCTGAAAGATTCGCAAAACCTAAGATGAATCTTTTGAGGAGCCATTAAGCTTCGCCATCTGAAAGTTCTAAGAAATAAGGATGGAATAAACATAAGATAAGCAAATACTATTGGCTTGAGAGAAGCCTGGCGAAGTACCTCTATCGTTGCCCTGATATCAAGTTGAAACAAAAGGATCAAGAGTACGATAGGCCCGATCACACGCGGCGCCCATTTTTTCATTACAGGAGAAATATACCCTCCTTCAACGCCACCATGTCTTAAACACGGTCCGGAAAAAAGAAAGCCCATAGCGCCAGTTCTTGCCCTTCTTGCTTTCTCCGCTAAGGCGGCGTTTAACAGTTACCGGTACCTCACCAATGCGAATTCGCTTTTTAGCCGCATCAATGATAAGTTCAGAGGTATGAAATTGGTCTTGGCGTAGAAGAACGCGTGCCAGTTCACTCGTGCGAAAGGCCCGAAAACCATTGGAGCAATCGGTAACCTTTACGTGTGTCAGAAGACGAATTAACATATTAAAGACGTGAATACCAATATACCGGATAATACTGTCCTTTTCACGTTTACCGAGTACCCGCGATCCAATTACAAAATCAACCTCGTCATTCAAAACCGGGGTAACAAGGTCCGGGATCTCGGAAGGCAGGTGCTGACCGTCAGCATCCATGGTTACAACAATGTCAGCTCCATACTGACGGGCAATGTCAAACCCCATACGGAGGGCAGCGCCACCTCCTCGATTGATCGGGCTCCTAACAGCAAGTGCGCCTTCACTGCGCGCCACCTCTAATGTATTGTCATGACTCCCATCGTCTACAACAAGCGTGGTCAGCTCCCTGCCAAGAACCTCCTTGGGCATGGATTTTAACACAAGCCCAAGGTTTTTAGCCTCATTATATGCGGGAATAACCACAAGCACTGGTGCCAATGACTTTATCTCCCGATATTGGCGTGCAAATTCCGCTACCCCTAATTGGCGAATCAACTGATCAAACTGATCAACGTATTTTGTCCATCTAAACTGCGCGTAAAAGAAAAAAACCCAGAGCACGATGTTGGACACGATGATTATGGCGATAAGCCGGCTGAACTGAGCCTCTTCCAACAACAACATGTCACGAAGCAAACCTACTGAGCGGGGATACGCCGAGACAGTGATCAGCCCAAAAGATATTACCATTGACCAGAAGAAGTCAATCCGCCGCGCCCGGCCGTGCCGAAAACGGTTGAAAATATAGAGAAAACCTAAAACGCCAACCAAAATGCCTAACCATCGTATAGTAGTCATAATACCCTATCCATCAAACTCGCTTCCCTTTTTTCTCTCACAGAGGTCACAGAGGCACAGAGTTTTTAATTTGTCCCGACCTGTCATGATCATTTCAGTTCTTACTCCTACAACAATGAAAATACCTTTTTTCTCAAAACTTTGCGCCTTTGCGTGAGACATCTTTGGTTCTCTCCGAAGCGAAGGCCAGTTTCAAGTTTCAAATCCAAAACCCTGTGATCTCTGTGCGCTCTGTGAGAGACAAGCAATCGTTCAAAGGTGTTTCGACCTTCGCCTCGTCCCGTCCCATCGAATATCAGGGAACTGCGCCTCCTTGCGCGACTCAATCCGCTCCCTCTGGGGGATTAGGTCCTTGAACATGATTTCCAACTCATTTTCCATCTCGTGGGTCGGCTTGTAACCGAGATCGAGGAGGTGCTGGTGGTCAGGATTGTAATAATGTTCTTCCTGCTCTATCCTCGGATTTTCAAGGGGCAGAATTTCAACGTCCAGTCCAAATTTGTTCCCCGCAACCTGCACCTTTCGGGTCAGTTCGGTGATGTTGTACACCTCTTCAAACTGATTGAATGTCCGGTATTCTCCGGGTTCGGGTGGTTTCTCAATGGCAAGGGCCAGGCACTGCATGCTGTCCCGAAGGGGGAGAAATCCCCGCCTTTGCTGCCCCTTTCCGTAAGGGGTCAGTGGCAGGCCGATGACGGCCTGGGCGCAGAATCGATTGATGGCCGTCCCAAAACATTGATCAAAGTCAAAGCGGGTTCGGAGGTTTTCGTCTTCCCCCATCTCGTCGATTCGTGTTCCGTAGACAACGCCCTGCATGATATCGGTCGAACAGAGCCCCCACAACCGGCACGCCATCTCAACATTGTTTGTGTCATGAACCTTGGACTGGTGATACCAGCTTCCTGCCTGCCGGGGAAACATCATTCGATCCTTTCTTCCCCGATACTCGATCTCGAAAAAACCTTCCGGAATATCCACGTTGGGAGTGCCGTACTCACCCATAGTCCCGAGTTTGACCAACTGGCACTCGGGAACAGCTTCCCGCATCGCGTAAAGAGTCACCAGTGTGCCCATAAGGTTATTGGTTTGTGTAAAAATAGCATGCTGAACATCAATCATACTATACGGTGCCGAAGGCATCTCACCGAGATAAACAATGGCCTCTGGCCGGAAAGACTTATATGCATTCAAAACAAAATTATAGTCAGTAAGGTCGCCCTTGTAAAAACGAAGATTTTGTCCTAAGTTCTTCCTGTAGGCCAAAAGCCGCTCTGCCATTTTCGCTATCGGGATCGCTGACTGTGACCCCATCTCACCAACCCATGCTCGACGCATATAATTGTCAATTCCGGCAACTTCATGCCCTCGCTTCGCAAGATAAATTGACAAAGCCCACCCCAAATACCCATCAACTCCAGTTATTAAAACACGCATAAAATCCCTCCTTCAAATATCATAATACAATTTATACCAAACTATACACCGCGCGGCCCTTGCAAAGGAAGCTCTTACCCGATCAGACGCCACGTTATTATTCACTTTTACACTCGCAACCTTATTACAATCTCGTATATTAATGCAACTAATCCGTTTAGAGCTTTTACCTTTTAAGACATCTAAACATACCTTTTCGTCTTTTCGCCTTAAATCATAATTTCATAAATACGCACCATCTGGTTGGAAAAAACCAATCGGAATAATTTCTTGTTGTCATCGAAGACCTTGGATGAAAACCGTTTGTAAGGCGAGTTTTCCAGTGGAACAACGTTCTTAGAAATATACACGTATTTTAGCCCGTATTTGCTAGCATAACTTTTGAGAAGCGAAAGGTCGCCGCCTGCAACATGCTGTTGAAGTTTCACTCTTGATATAGTATCCGGATATGGCAAGCTAACATTGGTCCTGTGCCAGAAAATGGGAATCCCTGTAAGGGGGTAGATCCAGAAACTCGAATCGCCATGCTGGTTAAGAACGGTAACTGGAAACTCCTTTGCGTTTTCACGAAGCCACATCACTGCATCGTAATCTTCTGCAGTCATACCTGAAGCCCGTTTAAAATAGCCATCTAGCTGTCTCTTAATTACGTCATACTCGGGTTTGCAAAATATGAGAAAAGCAATTAAAACAAACAAAACTGCAGATTTGAACCTATGAATAAAGTAATTATCTTTGTATTGAAGCATCCTGTAGATTAGGTATAACCCAGAACCTATTAGTATAGGGTTAAAGAGATAACTATTGTAATACACACGTGCGACCCTATGGTTCCATAAATTCCCAAATGGCGTGTTAACGTAATTCTCTATCAGGGTTATCCCGATAAAGAATAGGGCTATTCCGAGAAGAACCCTAAATTTCTTGGTAAATATAATGTAGCCTACACCCAAGTAAAGGAGTACAGTGCTTACATCTAGTGGCCAGAGATGCAATTTGAGAAAAAGAAGCTTTAAGGGCCAATGATCAGGCACCCTTACGAACCCTTCGCCTGCCCGGACCATTTGTGTGTAAACTATTGCGCGCAATTCAGGCAAAAGGACTATAAACAAAATGCATACCGCAACCGATCCGAAAAGCAATACTTTTATCCCGTTTTGTCTTATAAGGTTGCCATCAGATAAAATAACAAAATACCGAATTAATAGGAAAATAGAAATAATCGCTACGGTATAGAGTTCGGTTGGATGAGTACTGAAAATTGCTGTACTTAGCAGGCCGATCCCGAATGCCAACTTGAGGGAAGGCTTCTCAATAAAGTACTGAACAATACACAATAAAACAGGCATTAGCACAGTCGCCGCTATTAATGGCACACCCCCCCAACTAACGGGTTCGTAAGGAAAGATAGTATATAGCGCTGCGGACAATCCGATCAAGAACATATGTACCAAGGAGGAATAGTAGTTTTGAACAAATATTTGCAAAGTTACTGGAGCACAAAAGATTAGGAAAATGATAAAGTAGAAGAGGGCGAAGACGGGGTTGAGACCAGAAAGCTGAGCAACCATTGCCACGACGCGCTGCAAACCCAAGGGATAAAAACCTTTACCAGGAATGGTCCAAGGGACCTCAGGTCCATATATTTGCGAGCCCAGCGACAAACCACCATCGTATATTTTTCTTGTAAAAGAAGCATGACTCGTCAAGTCAAATAGATTTGGAAAAGTAATATAATCCTGCCAAATCGATAGGATTAATACAGCAGCCAAGCCCGCCGGGGCTAAAGATACACCTTCACGAAAAAGAAAGATCATGACCTGTCGTGCCGTTGCAATGCGTTTGACTCCTTGCTTAGAATGGCAAAGAAGTGAAGCGAATCCCGTTTTCTTGACATAACAAAGAAGACCCAGCAGGTATGAAACACAAATTAGTCCAATATATAGTGAAGAAGTTAGCGGCCAAGAAAAGACACTAAATGCAATACTGATAATATTGCAATAGACAAAGCCGTAAATACAGGAGAAAATAAAGCGTTGCGTTAAGGAAAAGTTTCCAAATTTGGGGATGAAGATAACTGCGAGCAAGATGCCCGGAAGGAAAAGAACAACAATTAGCCCCATTAAAAATTGAATGAAACCAATGAAGCCCGGGTGGGTCTGCTTGCCGTATAAGTCTTTCGCAATTATGTTGACCAGGGCATCCGACTTGTTCACTAAACTCTTTGCATAATACCATTTCACCCCTTCTTCAACGATATCCCATTGAAGAATATATTTCCCAGGTTTTATTTTCCCCTTTGGAATATAGACAGGCGCTCCTAATTCGACAATTTCACCCTTCTTCACATTCCGGGGCATGCGTGTCCGATCAAATTCAAAAGCCACCAACTTGCCATTTGTGTCTAAGAGATGATAAGAGAGCTTGATTTTGCCATCTTTAGGCCACAAACGATCGTTATTAAGTATCGTTACGCTCACATTATATGGAAAATCGAAGATGATCGTCGAGGGTGTATTGTGTGATAAGATTTCAACGGCTTTTTCCTTTTCTTTGGACCATCCTTCACCCGCACCAAGAATATTTATAGCCCAGAGAAGAGCACTGATTACAAGAATTGGTAGGCATTTCCGAAATCTTGACCTAAATTGCCCTCGAAGGTATATTGGGGCAGAATGGGGAACATCTGTAATAAATGTACCTTGACTCCTCTTCTCCCATATCTTTTTAAATCTGCGGCCTTTTTTTCTCTTTAGATTTAGATGCAATTTATGAGTCCTGTACGTGTCATTGCAATTGGGACCTTGGGACGTTAGTTGCATTGTAGATTTATTCCATTTCGATTAGGGGATAGCATGGGGCCATTGGGATCAAAGGGGAAAGCTCATAATCTACAGTTCCCGGCGCTATTAAACTTTTCCATGCACTTCGGGTCAGAATACTTTATCACTAGAAAATTTATCTAAGATATTCTTGCTTTCTCGCCATAACATCAAAAAATACTACTGTCACAAGCCTGCTTCATTGAAGAATATAACAACCATCTGCGCAAATCTGTTGGCGTCGCACAGCTTTTCATGAATAAGCCTGAACATCGACTCTTTTTCCATTTCCCACTATTTTACAAGGCAAAAACCATATCGTTCGTCAGCCTATGGCAGAATATAGATAATTGCGTTATCGCCTCATCCTCCTCAGCTTATGAGGACAGACTTTCCTATTTTAGACGGATGCAAGCTTATAGGCCAAATCAAGTGGAATGGACCTGATCCCTGACCGATCCCGAAAGATGGTTGTAGAAGCTGTTTTCCTGGCAGCTATTGAAACGTTACCCGTATTCACCAATTTTTCGATAAGAGGTTTTTCACGCTGTGGGTTTGGGCCATGGTAAAAACGGACGGTACCGTCAGATTCATCAGTCCAGGCTATTTCT
>Ga0208648_1002825_pt1 | contig 11555 bp, 4 predicted proteins | sample AntAceMetag02UKL_FD_184772 | JGI IMG/M metagenome (GOLD analysis project Ga0208648, IMG submission 184772) | Saline lake microbial communities from Ace Lake, Antarctica - Antarctic Ace Lake Metagenome 02UKL (SPAdes) (version 2) | ecosystem: Environmental > Aquatic > Non-marine Saline and Alkaline...
CAATGAAAAATATTTTTTTACTAAATGGTTAAAATCACTTTTTGAAAGAGACAGCAGCGTTACCGGCGACGATGATCGGACTGTTGCTGTACGCGGCACATCTTTTAAAAGCGCGATCTCGCCAAAATAATCACCGCGTTTCAGTGTAGCTAATACTTTTTCTCCCTGCACAGAGTCGTTGTAGATCACATCAACCGTACCGGTCTTAACTACATAAAATTTATCGCCCTTATCTCCCTGTTTGATAACATCATAATTATCAGAATAGCGTTCAGCGCGGAACCTGTTCACTAAATACTGCAACTCCTCATGCGGCAAATTCTTAAATAATTCATTCTGTTTAAGGATTTCCTCAGGATCATCTTTCAAATACCGTTTCTCATAGGCAATCCCATGGGCATCTTTGACCAACCGTGTAAAATAGTGGTTTACCACTTCCCTGTCTTCCCAGTACATCGTTTCAAGAGTTCCATACAGCAGTTTTTTAACCAAAGTATCCCCAACCAGCTTCGTACTGCTTTTCAGAAGCGCTTCCCCCTGCCGAACACACTGCTTACTGACCTGTGAGACTCCTTTAAGGGCTTGTACTTCTCCCTCATTATTTATTCTTTTATTATCAGCGATGATACTTTTCAAGTAACGCTCATTCGTTATTCCTGACATTTCACCTATACCTTTTATAACATTTCCAAGCAAAACCGAGAAACCATGCTCAAACCTTTCCTCGTCATTACCCATCACCGGATCGTACTGCATAACAACATTTTTAACACCACACGCTGTTACATAATATATATATATACCTACTGTTACAAAAAGTGATGTCAAGGGAATTGCAAAATGGTTGACTTGTTCATTGCACCCAGCTGCAAGCATAAGCAAAGCGCCAGAAAAAAGAAGATACACATAAAATATCTTCTTCCCAAAAACATTTAAGAGGAGCACTGCACCCACTATGCACAATATAATTGATCCATAAGATAAACAATCTGTCCCTAATAACAGCGGATTAAAACAACACATTTTATAGTATAAAACAACGCACAGTGAGCCCATAACAGCTACACAATAAAACACTCTAATAGTTATACCGTTTTTCGCAATAAACGCATTATAGAAAAACATACTCAGTGCAATAACAATTAGTAGAAGTGTCAGTAAATGTAACGGAGTTACCCATGTGACAGGCACATATACCATCAAGCCTTGCAATATAGGATACAGGCTGAGAAATACTAGCGGAAGACCCTGCAAAGGTTTGTGTAGATTCACACATGCCTTACAAGAAAAATAGAAAGAAATAAGACCCAATAGTATATACATTCCGCTCAAATACTGGGGCGTCGTATACCCATACAGTATTTCCGGCAAAAATATAACAAAACAACCCAAAGGCACACACGTTGCAATAATACTGAGAGGATTCTGAAGAACACCACGAGCAATAATAATACGCCACAACCTTCTCAATGAAAGAAGAACAAAACAGAGAAGTGATAATGCCAGGGGAACAACAATACACACAAAAAATATGAATGAGAATATTTTAATACCGATACTATCCCCGGTTACAAACTCACTTAAAATCTGAAAGAAACGCATTTTTAGGAACAATACAGCGATCGTGATCGCAATTGCTGTCCACACGATAGAGAAAATACCAAAAACAGTATATATTTTCTCTTCTCGTTCAAACGTTTCCTTATGTACCACTTTTTTAAAGAGATCCTTCTTTACGAAATCAATTGCTTTTTTCCTTAGTAGCGGTATTTCAAGCCAATCCATAAGCATAAAATATCCGTCAAACTCTAAAAGCGGATCAAGATTAAGTACAACGCCAAGATAACAGAATATTGTTGCCTTAAAAAGCACATCGCTTAATGGACTAGCTGGCCATAGAGACAGTATAATTGAAAGCGTGCTGGCAATAACCAATTCTGCGTACGGACCAGCCCATGATACCGCTATTCTTCTGGTTTTGCTTTCCATCCATATATCGCTTGTTTCAGCATAAAAACATGGCGCGCCGAAATAAAACAGGAACCCTCCCTTTGGCACACTCCTGCCATATGATTTTACGGTAAACGCATGAGCTCCTTCATGTATAAAAATAACAACAATACTGATCATTAAAAAAGTAAAAAAACCTACCGCGTATGAATCACCGGATTTCAGGATATGATACTGATCAGAGGGAACAATATTAGTAATAAACATTAAGGTGCCAACAATTGAAAGTATCACGTAGGAAACTTTTGCAAAGCGGGTAAAAAAGAGCCATACCCCGCCCTTGTACATTTTAGTTAATATGTTATCAATATTATTTATGGGAAATGTTTTTTGAAAGAACCATTCTTTGAGACCGTTCATCCAATGAATGAGCGTTTTCCGATCAAAATAATTCTTTAATTTTTTAAAAACATTAACGGGTTTAGCAGTTAAAAAATGGCTAGAGTAAAGCTCCTCAATAAGGCCCGCAACTCTTTCAAACGCGAGTGCTTTGTATTTCATAAAATACGCATACACGATCTCTGAAACAGTATTTTTCCCGTCAAGCTGTTCAAAAATAAAATGGTCTTTATCACTGAGACGAAGATATTTCACTTCTTTTGGATTTTTAATAATGTGATATTTTTCTCCTCGACGAGGAGTAAATGAAACTTCTTCAATCGTGGATTCTTTTAAAAACTTAAAGAGTGAAAAATCAACGTGTTCAGCGAGGATTGTCCAAAATGATTTTTTCTGATTATTGTTTTTTTCTTCCGTCATATTATTATTTCTCAACCCCTCAGCTGCCAACGGCAATCATAACCGCTTCTTCTATATGTAAGTATTTTTGTGCGACGCGGGTAATATCTTTATTTGTTATCGAAGCTACTTTACCGATTGCCTTATCAAAATCCTCAAACTCACCCCTTAATAATGTTTCTACTCCCAGTATGCGTGCCACTGAAAGATTTGTTTCAAAACGCTTCAGTATATTCCCCCGATACTGGGCTTTTGCATATACCAGCTCTTCTTTTCTTAAACCTTTTGCGCGAATCTGTTCTGTCTGGGAAAATATTTCATGAACAATCTTTTCAACATTACGGGACAATGCAGCAAAATAGGTCGCAAAATATCCCGTATCCTCAAAATTCGATGAAAATATATCTATCGAATATATTAACTGTCTTTTTTCGCGCAATTCCCGAAATAAACGCGAGTACCCGTCTCCGCCTAACGCTATCTCAATGAGGCGTAAAACATACCGATCCTCAGTGAACTGGTGACATGTTTCAAAACCGAGGATAACATGTGTTTGATGAATATTTTTCTTAAGATGCACCCCTCTTCGTTTTCTTTTCGACTCTGCGGCACATTGAGGATGCACTTCCTTTCCTTTTTTTATTGTGGTAAAAATCTTTTTTATCTTTTTCTGTACAGTATTATCGGTCAAGCTTGATGCAACAGATATGACCATGTTAGATCCGCAGTAGCATGCATCATAAAATTTTCTTATATGTCGCGCGGAAATCTTCTTAATAGATTTTTCATCACCGAGAATTGGGTTGCGGAAGGGATGTTCTTTCCATAGGTTTTTATAGAAAAGATTCCACACTACGGAAAAACGATCTTTTTCTCTGCGTATCTCACCTAATACAGTCTTTTTTTCCTTTGCAATAGCATCCTTATTAAAGATCGGTTTATGGACAATCTCCTTAATAACACGAAGCGCATTATCCATATACATTGTCGGTATTGTTACCTGCACCATAGAATATTCGCGTGTTGTCCCGGCATTAATCTTCCCGCCGCATGATTCTATCTCCCAGAATATTCCCTGCGAGGTCATGTTTTTGCATGATTTAAAAAGGATATGCTCAACAAAATGCGCTATACCTATAGGCAGATCAAACTCAGTATCATACCTGCTACCTGCTCGCACAAAAAGTGTAATAGCACAGAGATCAGTATGCGATCTTTTCACCGTGATTGCCCGCACACCATTTTTAAACGTTTTTGTCGTATATTTCATAAGTGTATAGTATACACAATATTAACCATTCTGAAAAGAAGGTTTTTTATAATTGGGTTTTTTATAATTCGAACACGCCCCCTCACGCTCTTGACATGGGACTATTTATCAGGTACCATTCTATTTACGAAAACAAGTTATAGAGAATTATATCTAAAATAATTAAGAGGGCACTGTGAAGACACTAAAAACAGACTCTATAAGACGTTTCTTTGTAACCACTTTTGTCTTATTTTGTTTTATCACAACTTCATGTATATATCCTATCACCAGCATCGCATCTCTTGGAGATTCATACACACATAATGAAAGTGGCGAAGCCACCTTGCAGCCGGAATCGGATTTTAAGGAAGATTTAGGCATTATTGGCTGGGGACACGCTACAGTTAAAAAACTCACTAAGCATGTCCGAAAGAAAAAAGCCGATCTTACCATAGAGGACCTTTTTAGAGTAGGCACACAAAAAACTCAAAAGAAACTCATAAAAAACATATTTACTGAAGAAGGATATGCCTTTGATGAAATACCTGACCAAGAAACACTAATCATATCAGGCAAGGATCACGGCATCATTTTTACCAGCAGTCTCTACGAACCGTCAGTCGATATCCTTTCATCAAAAAAAGTATTAAAAAAAGAGTCCCTGAACGCACATGTAAACTATTATATTTATCAGGACATATATGTAGATCTCTACAATGAACTAAAAGACGAGGAATTTGATCTGCAGAATATTGCTGCGTACGTACCTGCAGAAATTCTTCAAACACTTCTCGAAAAAGAAATCCCTGGCGACAAGAGCAAAAAACACATATTTACCGAACCACTTGTATTTGAGAATGCATCTGTTGCAAGCATCGATCTGTCCGGTTTTACCGCTATGACTGATAAGCTTAATAGCATGCTATCAGAAGAGGTGGATCCTGTAAAGCAAGCCGAAGCAAGAAAGTTTGTGATCGAAATAACAAACGAACTATTTGTTGATATAGCAAATGTCATAAATAAATTTGACGGATCAATACTCAAATTTGGCGGTGACGCACGCCTTGTCATGTTTACGGGAGAAAATACCGCAACACGCGCACTTGAAATGAGTCAGGAAGTACAGCTCATGATCCGTTATTTTGGTGGCATTATAAAAGAGTTCTTCACCGAAACCGCTGATTTCAGCTCTTTGGGAGATATTAAAGCAAGTATCGGCATGTCTACCGGAACAATATATCTGGTAATACCGGATGACAGTTACGGTATACGGGATGTACTGCCTCTCGGCGACGTTGTCCTAAGAGCAATTCAAGCTGAAGACGCCTCAAATAAAGAAATCGTTATATCACAAGAGTCAAAAGAGAAACTTGTGAAAGAGGGACGCGGCAACCTTTTTACTGTATTTGACACTGATACCCTACCGGATGAAAAATATAATACTGATGCGAGAAAAAGCATGAAAGAAGAAAATCTCTATGTAATAAATCAACAAAAATTAAACTTCCTTGATTATGAAGTAAAAGACAGAATTAATTTTACTCAGAAATATATGAACGCAGTATATGATTATTTACGTAAAAATAATTTTGATAAAACCTCCCCAGAATTAAAACAACAAATCACCAAAGATTTTGAAAAATGGAAAAAAGCACTCACAAAGATGAATGGAAACGTAACAATCGGAGACTTCTCAAAAATCAAAAAACTTGAAAACATGAAAAAAGCGGTTATGAAGATCCGTATCGAGGTTGATAACCATCTACTTTCATTTTTCCCCGCTCAGGATGATGCCTCACTCGATAAGACAAAGGATACGCTTGCAAAAATGTCCATGAAAAACTATTACGGAAAATACGTTGCAGACAGAATCGGTATCTTATTCCATCAATTCAGGACAAAAGCACATAGAAAAGCATTTTACTCTAAAGAAATCTTAGAAGAAGCAAAAGATATCCTTATCAGCTTCCTACCACGCGGATTTGATAATTACATCATTAAAGACGAAAAAACAGATACGCATGTAGACAGAATGAACTTCCAGAATGTGCGCATCATGTTTATGCAGGTATACGGCCTGCAGGAACTTTACAATAAAACATTGAAGGAAAACGGACTAAAAGAAGCGCAAAATATTGTAAGAGATTTCTTTAATGACGCTAACCGAACAGCATCTCCGGCAAACGGTATATTCTATCTAAAATGCGACCCAGGAACACATTATCTAAAAATGATCTACCTTGGCGGCTTGAAATATATCAGTAATATAAACCCGGACGCTGAAATGGTAAGACACGCAATGCACCTACATGAAACAGCGGATAAATATGGCTTAAAAATGAAAATCGGTATTAATTCAGGAGCGGTTATACTGGGCCTCACTGGAACCGCACGTAAGGAGCTTACCACAATCAGCCCGGAAATAAATCTTGCCGCACGGCTCGGCTCGTCTTCAAAAAAAGGTGAGACAATCGTATCAAGCCGTGTGTATTACGCCAGCAAAGATGATATCGATTATAAGGAACGGACAGATTTTTATGCCCCTGGAGCAAAAGGAATCAAGGTAAAAGGCGTCGCCGCAGAAATACCAATATTTCAGCCACTAGGAATACTAACGGTGCAGCGTAAAGGTAAATTTTTAAGAAACAAGGAACTTGGCATCGCTAAAAAATGGATTGATACCTATTTAGATAAAAAACCCGGGACAATGGATATGCTTTTTATTCAAACCAAAGAACTGGGCTTAGGGTCAGAGACACTTGCTTATGAGATTGAACGTTACGCTAAATCAGCAGGATTCATAACCTATGGCACTAGAGGAAAAGATGAATATGCTATTATGAAAAATTTGCTGGAAGATTTCTTTGCCATTACACATAAAGATAAACTCGCCGAACGTCTTAAAAAGATAGATTACGGTATATCCGAATACGCCGAAGACATGAAAATATATACACCTGCACTAAAGATACTATTTCCATTTATTGATTTCGGTGAAAGTGAGGTTGTCGATAATCTAGAAGATGATGAAAAGATTATTGTTATAAATAATATTATTCAGAAACTTTTTACCAATAAAGCAAAAGAAGTTACCAAAGAAGGCAACGCCGGTCTTTTCCTTAGAGTATTTGACATGCAAAACCTTCCCGAAGAAACGGTCTTTTTTTCTCCACTTATGAATTCCCTAAAAAATAAAAATGTGTTAATCGAGCTCGTGTGTAACGGGGCCTTCCCAAAAGCACTGGAAGAGATCGAAGTTACAGCCATCAATACAAAAGAACCGGTATCTTTAGCAAAACTTGTCACCAAAGATAACAGAACAATACTCGTCGATAAAATGGATCAGGAACAGATATTGGACATATTTCATGGAATATGTGGTTTAAAAAGAAAAACCGCTCTTCTAAGCGAAGTTGATAGACTGACACTTGATGATATCAGAGGATTGTATACTCGCGATGAAATAGATGAAATATTACAACACTTTAATAAAGACTTGCCGCAAGAAAAACAACACACGGTTATTAGCGACTCTCTACTAAAAGACTTACATTCATATGTAAAAAAACAATTAAATGAAAAAATATACCTCTTATCAGGAAAAGGTAGCCCCCTTATAGCCCGTCACCAGGCAAAACTTTTTACAGACCGGTTCCGCAATCAGAATCTGCCGGAAGACCAAAAAGGCGCGTACCTTTTAAAAGAAGTCCTTAAGCAAAAGATATCAGGTGATAACATAGACGCCTTTTTCTATACACAATACAATGCCAGCTATTTTGATAATCCGTTATACAAAACAATGCTTTTAAACGCGCTTTGCCTCGGATCGAAATTCAAGGAAGAGGTATTTATCAAAAGTCTTCCAATAACTGAAAACAAAGTAAATGAACGATTAAAAGAACTTATGGATATAGGAATATTCAGACGTGGTGATTTGGAAACATTCATTTTTGACCATTACATCTACGATGTATTTATTAAACATGCCGATATCGACAAAATAAGAAAAGGAAAACTCAAACTCGCCCATCTTATGGAAACACTCTATAAAAAAGAAGACGGTTCAATAGATCCTGCCCACATTAATACCCTTGCACAATTATATTATGATTCATTTAATTTAAAGCTTAAGTGGGATAAACAGCAAAAGGAATTGGGGGTAAATGAAAAAGACTTAACAAACACTATGCAATACTTAGAATTGTCCGCGAACAAGTATGAAAAACTATTAAAACTTCCCGAAGCAGTTAACGAAACTAAAAATGCCATCTCTGTCATAAATTACAAAAAGGATCAGGAACTCACTAAGAAAAGTGACAAAAAAGATCTTTGTAAATTATACAACAACCTTGGAGATATGTATAAAAGACTATTTAATGCCGATAGTTCCCTAAAGGCCTACAATACTGCTCTCGAATTAGTCTCCAACGATACAGAAAAATTTAATATTATTTTTGATGGAATAATTCAAGTTCTATATGCAAGTGGTAATATGAAAGAAATTGCGGGAATATTAAACCGAGTCGAAAAACAAATTCCCAAAATCGAGCCCCTTTCAACGAGAAAGCTTACTCAAACAGAACTATTTATAAAATTAGGCAATCTTAATTTTGATAAAGGCAATTATGAGTCAGCATTATCATATTATGAAAAGGGAAAAAAGATAGCAGCAAATACAAATAATATTATTGCCATAATTAAAATTTACAACAATATTGGAAATGTTCTTATAGAAAAAGGGGACCTTGAGAAGTCAAAGAAAAGTTATCTGGAAGCTGTCAGAATAAGCAAGGAAATACACAATCCTTTCAGAACAGCAGGTGCTTTATCTAGTCTGTCAATAAATTATATTTTGTCAGGTGAACCACATAATGCCATACGTACTGCAACCGAATCAATATTAATCTTGAAAAAAAATCATTATACCGAATTTTTAACTACATCATTAAACTACTGCGGGGAGGGATATAGATTACTTGGTCAATATGACAAAGCGTTGGGTTATTATATGGATGCGGAAAGGGTTGTAAAACTTTTCGGTGCACTTGCTGAAGAAAAGGCGGATTTATATAAAGGTTTCGGAATATGCTATAAAAAAGATCATGAAAAAAGCATCAAATATCTACAAAAAGCAATAAATGAAGCCTATCAGATCGAAGACAAAAAACTTAGTCTACTAATAATGCTTGATTGTTGGGGATATATTCTTGAGGGATATATCCGAAGCGGAGAAATCAGTAAAGCAATAAATCTAATCTCAGAGATTCAAAATAACGTAAAGACATTTTCTGAAAAGATTACAAAAAGCAAAGACATAAAAATTAGACTTGGAGTCATTGATAGAATAAAGTGTGAAATTGATTTTATAATTCATAAAGATAATGAGGAAAACCTAAAAAATATATTTCTAGATGCAATCGCATGCTTTAACAATGCAAAAAAACTTGATCACAAACTAGGTATAGCAAAAAATCTTGCCCTTCTACTTAAAGTTTGCAATAAACTAAATAATGCATTGTCTGAAAAGAAAACAAATATCGATAACAGCACCTCGCTAAAAATATCAAAGGCACTTTCATCACTTAAAGACGTTGAAAATTTCTTATTAAAAAATAAATTTCCATTGGACAGTTTACTTTTGGCTGAACTCTATTATGAGTTATCCGTCATTGCTAGTGTAACGAAGCAATCTCACTTATTCGAAGGGATCACTTCGCTTGAAACCCGCGCTGACTATCTAACCAGGACCCAAAACCTTATTGAAAAATTAGCAGAAGAAGGTGTTTACGACGGAAGGATAATAATTTTACAAAACAAACTTTTATCTCCGGCAAAACCGGAATCCATAGAAACCGTATCAGATATCAAAGTGGAAAAAGCCGCGTGATACATGACCCATGGCACATAAAAAAGGTGAGCCCTGTTTCCAGAACTCACCTTTTTTATTCAATCACTGCCAATATTACATACGATTACCACGTTTAGAAATTCTTTCATCAAGACCACCGACAAATTTTTCAATTGATTCTTTGTCCATTGCCTTAATTGCCTGAATTTCATCTTCAGATAGATCACTGCCAGCTAATGCTGAGTCAGGATCTGACAGAAGTTGGCCTCTAAAAACCTCATCTGTTACTGCTTTACCAAATATTTTCTCCATTCCCTGTTTTGACATAACCTCCTCCTTTCGGTTGGTTGGTTTTGGTTTTGTCATTTTTGTTTCATGAACCTATATAAAGCAATCGCCGTGCCAACATCTAAGAAAACTACTAGTAAATCTTATAAGACATTATAATACACAGCGTTATAATTATCAATATTTTTTATAAGTATTTTAGTGACGCGTGCGCTCTATAAAAATACTAACAATTATGTTATCAGGTGCAAAAAAGTGTTCAACTTTGCAACACATCTATCTATTACTGCCCCATAGCAGAACAATATGAAGAATAATAGGGACACCCCTAAATGGTAGCAGCTACCATTTAAACCTATTTTCTTGATTGTCTCCCCCTAGGTAAAGCCTGCAACCTTCTTCCCAACCTAGTCTCTAACCCTTCTACAAAAGTTGAGGCCCCTAATGGTCGACCATTCAACGTGCATTTTTTTATAGCATCTACTTCATCAGTAGTTTCAGATGAACATATATATTCATTCCAACCTTCTTTATTTACATAAGTATAATCAAAAAGATTTCCTAGCTTGATAATGTTATTTGCACATAAACCACAATTATATGAAGCACTTGACCACTCCCACTCAGATGGATTCTTGACTATACTGGCTCTTGCTGGGTTTCTTTCAATATATCTTGCGGCACATATCAAGTGTTTTTCATCTAAGACACATGAATAAAACCTATTCTGCCATAAATGTCCTTTTAGGTTTTTTTTGTGATTGTAGTATTTAGAATATTGGACATGTGCAAAATTAAATGTCCTACTTAAAGACTCTTTGGTTTTTGGAACTACTATAAAATGGACATGATTTGACATTAAACAATATGATAAAATTGTAATCCCATATCTTTGAGAATATTCATTGATCAAAAGAAGATATTTTTTTCGATCAGTGTCATCAATGAAAACATCCTGTTGATTATTCCCTCTTTGGGTAATATGGTGTGGGTGTTCAGGAATGACAACTCGTGATATTCTGGGCATGAACAGATTATTCTTAAATTCATAATAAATGTCAATCAATAAATGGCAGCTAAATGGTAGCTGCTACCATTTAAACATCAAGACATGGAAAAAGCCCGCTTCACAGAAAATGAAACGGGCTTTTAACCTTACGCATAATAATAATAATTTTTATTACTATTCTTCTTCACCTGTAATGATCTTACCGGTGTTGTCTGCTGCGGTACCTGTTGACTCGCCAGCACCAACTGCCATATTCCCGGTACTGTCACAGAAGCATATTTCAGTCGAGTAGATATAATATGGCCGTCACACTTAGACATGCTTTGTGTTCCCTGTTACTCTCCCCTTTCGGTTTGGAGAGTGTCACATTATTCTGTCTTATGCTTCGACTTCAACACCCCTCACAGAAC
>Ga0208648_1002827_pt1 | contig 11552 bp, 10 predicted proteins | sample AntAceMetag02UKL_FD_184772 | JGI IMG/M metagenome (GOLD analysis project Ga0208648, IMG submission 184772) | Saline lake microbial communities from Ace Lake, Antarctica - Antarctic Ace Lake Metagenome 02UKL (SPAdes) (version 2) | ecosystem: Environmental > Aquatic > Non-marine Saline and...
TACGTAAGTAATCTGCATGCTTCCAGTCGAATGTTTTTGGATTCCACCATTTGTCAAAATGATCTGAACAGTACTTACAAAATAGGTCCGAGTGTCTTCTCAATCTAAATCTTCTTTTTTCAAACCAATCATCAAAATTCTTTGCACAATATTTAACCAAATAATATTTATATTCTCTGTTAAACAAATCGGGATTCCACCATTGATTAAAATGATCTGAGCAGTTCTGGGCCAAATATACTGAACCTCTATGCCAATCAAACTTATCTGGATCCCACCAAAAACTAAAATAACGATAGCAATATTCTGCTAATGTTGATGAACAGTCCCAATTGTATTTATCAGGATTCCACCACTTTTCAAAATGATCGTAACAATTCATTGTAATTTCCCATGACCATTTCCAGTCAAACATATCTGCATCCCACCAATAATCAAAATAGTCCGGGCATTCTCTTGATAAATTCCCTAAATCATATCTACTGCTTTCTTTTTTGCTCCACCATTTTTCAATATCTTTTTTGCAGTATTGAAAAAGGTTTCTTATGTCAAGGATTGAATTGAAATGTTTTTGATCATACCATTTGTCAAAATATTCAGAGCAATACTGTATGAGTCTGCTGGGAGAGCTATTCAATTGATATTTCTGCGGATCCCACCATGCATTGAAATTCTGCGAGCAATATTTTGCCAGGCTTTCTGAATGCTGCCAATCAAACTTTTCAGCGTCCCACCATTTGATAAAATGTTTAGAGCATTTTTTGACAAGTGTTTTTGAACTATTAACAGAATAATCATAATATGTTGAATGAGATTGTGTAAAATTAGCTTTCTGGCCCCAATCAAACTTTTCAGCATCCCACCACAAAGGCAAATTATCTGAACAATAATTTGCTAAATATATTGATACATTCCAATTAAACTTTTCTGCATCCCACCACAATTCAATATTTTCCGAACAGTATCTCGCAAGATATTTAGAATATTTCCAATCAAACTTATCAGGATCCCACCATTTTTTTATATGTTTTGAAAAATATTTTGCAAGAATATGCGATCGGTTTGGTTCAAACATACTGGAAACGTAATTGTTATTGTAAAAATCATCCAATACCTCTTCATTGCATTCTATTAATAAGTCGCCCATTCTTATTTTCATCTCTCTATTCCTCCATAACTATTTCTGTTTTTTAAACAAAAAGGCCCGCCCCATTATTTGGGACAGGCCACAGTAACCATTATTCTCTTCCTGAAATTCAGTTTTGTTAGTCCATATCAATATCCTGCCTTTCTATCCCATAAATAAATTAAATATTTGCCTTCTCTGTACTTTCTCGCTCGAGATATTCAACAATGATATTTTTGCTGATCTCTGATGCTGACGTAACTCGATCTGGATTTTTTAAATTCTCCTTTGCCGCCATCATACGCAAAATATCCCGGTACTTTTTCGGAATCGTAAGCGTGAGATAAGCCTGAAGATCTTTTTTCATAATGGATTCTCCTAAATTAGTATTAAATTAAAATTGTGATATTTGTTGTGCCCGGAAAGGCTTGTCGAGGTTTTACTGTGGAGTATTACCCTGGTAATATCATTTCTGTGGGCGTTAAATTGCCTCCTTCCACTCGGCCCAGGAAATATTTAATCGTTGCAAAATATTTTTGACAATAATTGAAGCGACATATGGATTTTTCTTGTGATGTCCAATCCGATATTTTTTGCCGTTCTTTCTGTACATTGTGATCTCACTGCCTTTTCCATTTTTCACTGAACAACCTAGCTTGTTTTCTAAGATATTCAAGAATTTCTGAACTCTAATTTGTCTGATAAATCGTGCAACAACCCTGTTGTTATCTTGATCATCTATATCACTTGCAGCAATCATCTGGCAGCTTGCAGCAATATTTTCATCCAACAGCCCAAGATTTGAATTATCAACATCCGTTTGCTGATTAAGTATTTTATGGATGTCAATTTTTTCGTAAAAAGAAAATAGTTTATCGTGAATCAGTTCAATAAGCGCAATATTTAGATCTATCGGAGAAGGGAGAGAACTTACATTAAGATTCGTTGTTTTGAGCCAGGTCATTATAGGGTTTGTCATAACACCTTCATTATCAATGTTTATAAATAAAAACTTGTTCATGTCAATGCAACTCGTCGGCGGTGCATATGGCGTATCATATAGAATTAAACTGCCAAGCATATGATCGTATTTCCAATCCCATGCGACATGCAAACCACCCCTTAATGATATACCGGATTTTGCCATGTTATAATTCTTAATAAGAAAAGGTCTCATCTCATTAATGTCCGAAGCCATTTCTGACAAATATTGTAACTTATCATGATTCGACATACTTTTAATCTTAGTTGAAATCACAACTTTATCTCTTGTTTGATTATAAAAATTCAGCATACTGTTTTCGAAAACCCAGTTATAATTATGCAAATAAAAATTACAACCATCAATATTCTCATCTTTAATAAAATTCCCATTAAAGTTTACATCAACTGTTTCATCATCGTTAAATGAGAACCTTACATATTTCTGCCAGCTATTCTTATATAAATACCATGGTATAAACCTAAGCATCTCGAACAATATCTGATGATGCATATTGTTTCTATCACACAAATCATTTAGATAAGGCCAGAGCTCTTCCATAATTTTATCAAATCCATCTACCGGCTTGTCATCAAACATGTTGTATATTTTTTTGTGCCGTTTAGAACAATATTTTGCCGCCCAGGTTAACAAGTCCTTTCTCAATCTTAATACTTCCGTATCGCCATTAATCATAATGTGGCTTTCCGCAACAGTCATACCAGCATAATTGTCATTGATCGATCTAACCCTGGACAGCAATATTATTAACTCTGAATATAAGCACTTGCCTAATATCAATTCTGCATGATTGGGCAACTTATAATATTCAACAGGGAAGGACTTTATTTTAACGTTTTTATCATTTGCAAAATAATTCGGTGATTGATTTTCAAGATATTTTAAATTATTTTTTATAAGTATATTATCGTTCATATTTTTTTCTCCTCTAACCATTCACTATGTATTTCAGGCAAAAAAACGGGGCTTCTATCATTTACAGAGAAAGATAGAAACCCCGTATGTTACAACCGGAGTACAATAGTTGTGGCATCAATAATTCGTCTACGATTAATTAAAAAGGTGTGTCTCTTTGCACAAATTGAAAGGCTCGTTATCTTCTAAAAGATATATATAAGGACAATTAGGACAGTCTCCGAATTTCCTTCCTTTGTTTTTCAAAGATCCACAGCATTTTTTAAATTTCAGGCCACTACCGCAAGGGCAGTCCTCGTTACGACCTGCATTCATATATTGTTTAATCTTGTCACCATCGATTCTCCCCTGGTAAAAAATATCCAAATGATTCTCAATCCATTTCACAACACACATACCACGGCATCGAGCAAGCTTTTCAACAGCAGTATATGCCTCTTCCCCCATCATGAATGTTAACGGTACTTTATTACTTGTTTCGTAAATTAATGTGTCTGGATTTTTCTGAAAATGTTTTATTTTTTCTCCCCACTGTATGAACTCAATATTTTTACTAACCGACAGATAGTAGGGAATTGCATATTCTACATATTCCTCAACAGTGTAACCTTGATTCTTTGCCAAGAACTCTGTCATTGCATAAAGTTCAACCGATAAGCCTGTCGTTACTTTTTTATAAGGTAAATTTTTCAATAAATCTTCCATTCTTCTTCTCCTGTATTTTTTATTATTTTTAACTGTCTAAAACAAAAAAACCAATCCATGCAATCATGAACTGGCCACTATACGTACCGCTATTATCTATAATCCATTTCTGTTATCCACTCATAATTTAGCACCTCCTCTTTCTCTCTATTATATTTTTAATTGCACAGATCGTTTCATTAGGCATCTATGCACATGCATTCAATGTTGCCTTTATAATTTGTTACTGAAAATTAATTTGACATCTTGCAGCGACTATCATCCAATGTCCCTTTTAATATTTGTTCTAATTTTAATTTTTGTAATCTTGCAGTGCCTAAGACTCAACACCGCCTTTAATATTTGTTCTAATTTATTTTTGTAACATCCTGCAGCGCCTATGATCCTATGACTCTTTTAATATTTGTTTCCGATTCTAATTTTAACATCTTTGAAACGCTACCTGACCTCAAGGATTTTATGTAGTTGCAGATTGAGCCGCACATTAAGTCCATCACGCAATATCCAATCGGCCAAAACGTTTGCCGATAAACTTTCATCAACCGGAGCAAAGTGAACCTTTTTGCCTGTAAGTTCGGTCTTGTAATCGAGCAACAACTTCTTTGCAAACAAATAATCTTTTTCAGTTCCAATCACAAATTTAATCTCATCGTGACCCCGTAAGTTGCTCAGGTTATTTAAATCATTATGCGTGACCATTTCACTGGATGGGCATTTAACGTCCATGATTGCCACCGTACACTCGTCTAGGACGCTTATATTTTGAGAGCCGTTCGTCTCCACAAGCACCCTGTATCCGGCGTCAAGTAACGATCTGATCAAGTCCGGCGTTTCGTTTTGCAGCAGCGGCTCTCCTCCAGTAACCTCAACAAGATTGCAATTGTATTTCTCAACCTCTTTTATAATTTCCGGTATGGACATGTCAGTGCCGTCATAAAAAGCATAATGGCTATCGCAGTAACTACACCTGAGATTGCAACCCGTTAGCCTGACAAACACGCATGGCCAGCCAGCATAAGAGGACTCACCCTGGATGCTATAAAATATTTCATTAATTTTTATGGTCATTATAATTTCTCCCAGATTAAAAAGACCGCCCTGTGAATACCAGAACGGCCTTCTGATTAACTTTTAAATACTAGATATCTTCGCTTTTACCCGTCAAGGGATTAAGAACCGTAATCGTTGCACCATTATAAACCGGGTCGATTATTTTAGACGGGTCAGGTAACTTTATGGATTCCTTGGCATCAAGCTTATTTATGCCATACAAATACTTGTTTTTATTATGAGGACTCTTTTCTTTTTTAATATATTCCGTTTTCAAAAGGTGCTTCAATTCAACGTCTAATTCCGTTAATGGAATCGTCACGCTCTTATCTTGGATGATTTCTTTATATACTGTTTCTCGGTCTACCCATGCCCTGATGTTATGCCCACTATGTAACTGTTTTAACAACTCTATGGAATTTTTATCGTTGTCCGTTGAAAAACATCCGCTGTCTAACCTTTCAAAATTCAACTTATATATTGCCTTAAAAACAATCACCTGCCTGTCCGTCAATGTCTCAAGTCCTTTTGAGAGCATTTCTTTAAAGAGGATATAAAAGTAATAGTAGTCGGCCTTTGTCGCCGAAATAACCATTGTAGATTCGCGTATATCGTCATTTTTTTGATTAACTTTGATATATTCAGAGAGTATTTCATTTAAATTAATGCTTTTCACATTGTTTATAAGCGTTATGATGCATATTAATTGTTGTATAACCGTAAAAATATCTTCAACATCAGGGCGGTTAAAGTCCAACTGATTTAAAATAAGTTGAGCAAAGCTTATTTCAACCTGTGCCCGTGATATACGTTCAAGCATCTTTACAACTAAGGCTGAACGGCTATCCCTCTGGTCAATTTGCTGTTGTGTTTTTCTATTAACTTCATACAACATCCGCCACTTCTTGATTTCCGCTGATAAAGGGATATGCACCCGTAAAACATATGGCAGGCTTTTCAGATCAACATTTTCCATGCTTACTGCTGACACAAGTGAGGCAGAACATTCACTATTCATCTGGTTAATCAATGATATCGCAGTTTTTAGTTCTTTGTCGTTCAGAGCTATCAGAGTTTTATGTTTTAATTCAGATCCTGAAGGTTCAACGAGCTTTTTATTCCGAAACTTAATTTCCTGAATAATCCCCTCCGGTACAAACTGCCTGCAAATATTAAGTATTTTTTGAGTCTGCAAATCATCATCCGAGGAAATGGCCGTCACCAGTGATTCACCGCTACGAGATGAAATTAAGGCGATGGTTATAATAATATGTTGTGATATATGTGAATCATGCACACCGTGCTGTCTCAAACACTCCGCCAATTTAAACAAGGTAGTTCCCGGCGACAATGCTTCTCCCTCTTTAGTAATTTTATTAGTCATTATTAAAGACTCATCCTCCTTGGACGCGAGTACTAAACTACGCTTATGCTCCCCATTCAAGTTCTTCTCTAGATCCAGGCTGGTTATAATTGTATCAACCGCTGGGTTTTGTAACTTTTTTTTGTCCTGTAAATCCTCTAACATACGCCTTCTCCTTTTTTAATGTTCTTTTAACTGTCTATCACTCTATCACTCTATCACCTAAATTATGATGTTAATTCAAACCTTTACCTCACTTTATAAATTTTGATAGATCAATCTTGTTTTGTCTATCACATTTCAAATACAGTAATCAAGCGCAGAATCAAAAGGCCGATCTATTTTTGACAGTGACACCTTAACTATTGATAACGCATTAATTTGTAAAGGCCGTATACTGGCCTGTTTGAAGAATACACCACCAAGCAGCTCCGCCAGATTTGACAGAGAACTTATCTCGCATCCTTTTTTGTTGGCATATTCCAAAAAGCCCTTTTTTATAATTACCTCTTCTTTATATAGCAAAACATCCGTAGGCGTCCTGCAACTCATAAGCCTGTCGAGCCGATGCCCAAAGTTGTTGTCCTGATCGACGTTGAGCCGGCTTACACCTTTCAGTAGGTCAATGACATAACCATGCAGAATCGTTATAATCTCGGAACTCATGTCTGCCATCGCACACGCATCATCGCTGCCTTCAACCGGCAACCTCAATTCAACCCATGTCGGAATATCAAGACCGGCAACGGAATAAAGCTTCTCAAGCACATCGGCTCCTGTAGTTTCAAAATCATCCGTGTCAAGAATTGATGAATCCTGCTTGACAACATCAAAGACCATGCCGCCTATAGGTGAAAGCTTTTTTAAATTCGGCATCCAGGCCCTGAATTTTTTGACCTGATCCCGCGACGGTTTGTCAGTCAAAGGCAGATCAATTTGCCGAAATCTACGTTTTAAAGCCGCGCTCAGGTTTATGGATTTATTAGCGGTTAGGATCAAGGGTGCCAAGGATGGTTGCTCATAAAAAGACTGTCCTCGAATAACGCTCCGAACGGTGGGTGAATCCCAGGCATTTTTAATACACTCGCACTGCATTTTATTTTCAAACAACTCAGCAGCTTCATTTACAAGTACCGGCAGACTGCTACCCGAAAGGATCTTTGACAGACCAGCAACGGTTCCGATGGTCGCAGCACTGGTTTCGTATTTTGAAATCTCAATGTTCCATATGAACGCACCAACCTGGGCAAGTGTCGTCTTCCCAACACCTGACAGACCGAGCAAAAGCAACCACTGATACGGCGGCTTTTTCAGCTGCTTTTTGACATATGCGAACGGACTCAAAAGCAGCCACTTGGTTATCAGCGAAAATATCGCCTGCGAACCTGCAAACCATTTGGACAATTCATTAAGTGTAATCAGAGCATCTTGAACGCTATGAACGCTCTGTTTCAAATTCAGCGCTCTTGCGACGAGCCGACCTTGTTCATTAATTGAGAACCCGTGGATACCCCGCTTTTTCATCACAGCTTGATGTAGTATATTCGCCACATCTGATCGTGGCACCCCGGAACTTTTAGCAATTTTCTTCACATATATCCCTGCGTAATCAGGGTGGGCTGCAAGAACTGGAGCTATTTCAACTTTAATATAATCACGCGCTTTGGTCGGTTCAGCGGGCATGTTCATAATTATAAAATCTACAATTGAATTGGCGTTTGCCATCAACTTTTTAAATTCGTCCGGGGAGTTTAAATTTATAAAATGTCCAATCGATGGCATCTCTGAAGGCAATGAAAAACAATAAACTCGCTTCCCTGCCTTCATCCATCTGGAGCCGCATTTGAGCATTTCAGGAGTAATTTTCTCTTCGCCACTGATCAGAAAATAAACTGCCTTGACCGCACCGTTTTTTATTTCAAAATGTTTTTCTCCTTTTATGTCTTTCCATGCGACAACAGGTAATACCGTGCCTTCCAGCATCGGTACCGCTATGTTATGTTCAGAAATGATGATTTCCGTATGATCAAATACATTCACAGAACTTTGATAAAAAGCCCTCATTAGTTTTAGGTCTTCCTCGGTGATTGAGACGAGAGACTGTGCCAAACCAGAGCTTGTTTTTTTCTGCATTATTGAATTATTCATGATAAAGGATTCTCCAAATTATCAATCTTTATTTCAAGACCCCAGTCCGATGGTTTGATACCACCGCCGACAATTGCCCACAAGACCGGATACTCCGGCTCATTGTTCGGCGCAGGGCCTTCACCATCGGTAAAAAAGATGAGCGGCAGTGGCTCTTCCATTTCTGTTTCAATATCCTGATTTATCTTTTCAAATACTGGACGAAAGTCGGTTCCGCCCCCACCGGTAAAAATAAATTTTGCGGGATCAAGAGGTTCGTGCTCGGTATAGGTTACTACCTCGTCGTCCAGCATACAGTCGCATTGAAAAACCGTAACCCTGTAACTCGGGTAAGTTTCTGCTATTGAAATAATTTCGCTGAGGAACCTTTCAAGAAAATCTGCACATGAACCAGAGGTGTCTAGGGCCAGGTTAATTTCAAGCACAGGCTTTCTGCTGCGTGAGGGCAGGTATTTTTTTTGTGAGACGTAACGTCTATTGGGGGGAAACCAGGTATAGCCGGCCTTTTGAAACGAGCAGATGAAATCCCGTAGCGCCTCCCGCCAGTCGGTTTTCGTCTTTGCTGATCCGTTAAATATTCTTTTTAACATTGCAGGTAGGTTGCCTTGACTGTACTCCTGACCTACCATTGATTGTATTTCAGAGAGAACTTCTGACATATCCGAGCTTGCATCCTGGTTGACAACAAATTCAGATACAGGAAGATCACCCATATCGACGTCTTCGTTTTGATCTGAATCACCAGCACTGCAATCAGCATCATCACTATCATCATCACCACCATCCCTTTCTGAATCGCCATCACCGCCTGCATTCTGTTTATTCAATAATAAATTTTCATAAACTTCCTCCGCTGTGTAGCCGGTCATGTCCGGAAAGTAAATCTTTTTTTTGGGCAACAGAAAGCCACGGTGCATTAAAATATCGTTTACCTCATGCTCGCAGGCCTGCCTCCAAATTTCCGCTTGTTTTCCCTTGCCTCGCTCCTTATGCTGGAGTGCGATATTCCATACGGTTTTTGCCAGTATATACAGTCGTTCTTGAGCGGACTTATTAAGGTAATATTTAACTGGCACATGGATGTTTCCATCACTAACGTATATTGTAGAAATTCTTTTAGTTGCCGGTACAACATTAAAGTTACGCAGCAGACCAGCTGTAATCGGGCAGGTGCGCTCAAGGGTAATTAAATCCTTACTCATCACGGCAGTAAATTCTTTTCTTTTAGGAGGCATCAAAATCACCTCCCAGCGTAATTTTTTTCATAATACTCAAACACATTGGACCAAGTTTTGAATGTTTATAAATTTCACCTGCTTTTTCAGGATCATCATTAATAATCTTGTTTAACAAATAGTAGACACGGTCATCCGGCAAGGTCATGAGGATTTCATGTGTTTTTTTAAACACTATTGTTTGTTCAGCCGGTACTGACCAGAAGTTGTCCGCCACCGCATCAATAAAGTCATTAAGAGCTTTCTGCGATTTATTATTTGGTATCTTTATCTTGCTTTTGCCGGTTAACATCTTCTTGATATCTGGCAACGTTTTTTGTAGCCGCTGGTGTTTCATGAACGCAGCAGCAGCATCATTACCGACAAGGCCGTTGACCATCAGCATAAGTAGGCGATCGTTTACCTCAGGATCCTTGCTCGCAATAGCGCAAATTCCTGCAACCCATTCCCACGATCGCGGTGATGGCCATCCACGTTGGCTATCCTCCATTTTATGTGTGAAAGTCGGATATTTTTTCAGAAATGAATAAACTAAATCGAAGCTCATTTGCTCTCCTTTTTTATTTTGAAATAATCCAAAACACTCTTCACATCCGGCTCTAACTCTAGGTGCATAAACCGGTTTGAAAGTGCTGCAGACATTGGCCTTGACACCGATTTGTCCTCTCTTCGGTTGCCAGCTGCTACAATATAATATCCCGGCGGCACCTGATAATCCTGCCCAAGGCGACGGTCCAAGATTAATTCGTAGGCCGCTACTTGGACGGACGGGTCACAAGCTGAGATTTCATCGAACAAAATAATTCCCTTGCCATCACGAGGAAGCTCTGCCGGGATTCTAAAGACTGTTTGCCCATTAACGATTTCAGGTACACCGCGCAGATCAACGGGGTCTCGCTGAGCCAACCGTATATCTATAAAATGTACTTTAAGTTCTTCACATAGCTGTCGGATTATTGATGATTTTCCGATTCCGGGCGGTCCCCAGAGCATACTCGCCGGAATTGTGGCTGCGTTTTGTTCTCCTGAAAAAATAGCTTTAATTAATAATTTTAAAATTGCTTGAACATCTCTTATTGTGCATATCATAGGTTTTTTCATTTTTTATTTCCCCCTTTTTGAATTTTAGTTTTAAAATTTACACAGACACAGCAGCTCCCTCACCGGCCTGCATAAAACAATAAAGTAACAATTCTCCTATTGGACCCGCTGTCAGGCAAAAGTTCCATTTTAAATAAACAACTGGCCAGTCACTGAATTTTCTTGGAGCCTTTTTTGCGTTCGATCTCAATCTGGTTCCAACCGTCCGAGCATCACAATCATTCTGGAATTTTCACAACAATTGGAAAATGCATTCATAAACCAGCCTTTTTTAAAGCATAGTTTCAAATCTGTTAGTCCTGATTATAAAGCAGTATGTCTAGGTTGCACGAAAGATTGGGGAAAAACTAAAGTGGCATGTTTTTGAAATAAAGGTGAGTTCTATGGAAAAATGAAAACTGGGTGGATAGCTACATCTAACTCATTGGAAAAAGATCAACTTCTTTTATACATTCACGTGTTTGTTGTTCATATTTTTGAAGCTTACGTTCACCGGCATCATCAAAATCCATTTGATCTAACTCCGTTAAATGTTCATTAAACATATTTTTCATTGCGTCTGCTTGTGAATATTTTTTATTGTTTTTTCTCTTTTTTTCAATATCATCCCAAAGCCAAAGACCTATAGCTCTTTTTTTGTTATCTGAACGCCAGTTAAGCCTTGAAGTTTTTTTTATTTCTCTTTTTTTTAATTTACATATGGCATCAAGAAGCTCTGTTTTTAATTTATTTGCCTCCTTTGTTTTTGAAGCTATTTCTTTTCTAGTGGATTTTAGGTTTTTTCTAATTTCTAAATATTTTCCCATAAATTACTTTCATATCAAGTATGAAAATTTACTTCTTAATCCCTAAATGTTTTCCTCAGAAGCTATCTGTACATCATGCCCTACTTCCCTCAAGCCTATT
>Ga0208648_1002829_pt1 | contig 11546 bp, 11 predicted proteins | sample AntAceMetag02UKL_FD_184772 | JGI IMG/M metagenome (GOLD analysis project Ga0208648, IMG submission 184772) | Saline lake microbial communities from Ace Lake, Antarctica - Antarctic Ace Lake Metagenome 02UKL (SPAdes) (version 2) | ecosystem: Environmental > Aquatic > Non-marine Saline and...
CATTATCAAACAACCCTGTATTTCCTGTTTTTTTGTATATTTGTGTTTTCATAATTATTTGTTTTATTTGATGCAAATATACGAATAATTATTTGAATAACAATGATTTAATTAATAGAAGTCCCCTAAAGAAATAATCAAGAAAAACTAAAAAATTGTGATTCATTTATTTGATTATTTTCAAGCAGTTGACAATACTTTCTTTCCAGTGTGGTATTTCAATACCAAAGGTGCTTTTTATTTTATTTTTGTCTAAAACACTATAGCTTGGTCTTGCTGCAGCAGTTGGATAATCTTTTGTTTTTATAGGTAATACCTTGCACGGTATTCCTGATATGCTGAATATTTCCTTTGCAAAATCGTACCAACTGCAAATTCCTTCGTTTGAATAATTATAAATACCGCTTACAAATTCGCTTTGTTTAGTTTCTGTTTTATTAATGATAGTTAAAATAGCATTAGCCAAGTCGTAAGCATAACAAGGGGTTCCAATTTGGTCGAATATTATTTTCAGTTCGTTTTTTTCTTTGCCAAGTCGCAACATTGTTTTTACAAAGTTATTACCAAATGAAGAATAAAGCCATGATGTACGAATAATTAAATATTCAATATTTGAATTTATAATTGCCTCTTCGCCTTTTAGCTTTGAACTTCCATAAACCGATGCAGGATTTGTTTTGTGATCTTCCTTATATGGTTCGTGTGCTTTGCCATTAAACACATAATCGGTAGAAATATGTATTAATCTTACATTGTACTTTTTTGAAATATTTACCAGATTACTAACTGCAATATTATTTAATAAGTCTGCTTTATCGGGTTCGTCTTCGGCTTTGTCAACAGCTGTATATGCAGCGCAGTTTACAATGTGATCTACATGATTATTATGAAAAAAATTATCGAGAGCACCTATATTTGTAATATCCAAATCATCAACATCGGTAAAAATAAAAATAAAATTATAAAGACCTGATATCTCTTTTATTTCGTTGCCTAATTGTCCGTTTGCTCCGGTAATCAGTATTGTTTTCATTTTAAAAATTCATTTCCGCATTATCAAAAGCAGGAAATATTTTATCTTTTTCCGATATTATTGCTTTTGTTTTATCTATTTTCCAGTCAATATTTAAAAAAGTATCGTTAAATATAATGCCTCTTTCTGATTCTCTATTATAAAGATTATCGCATTTATAGAACATCACTGCACTTTCTGAAAGCACACTAAATCCATGTGCAAAACCACGAGGGATAAGTAATTGTTTATTATTTTTATCGCTTAACTCAATTCCAAACCATTTCCCAAATGTTGGTGAATTTTTTCTAATATCAATAGCTACATCAAAAATTGCTCCCTGTAAAACTCTTACAAGTTTAGTTTGAGAATATGGAGCAAGTTGATAATGTAATCCTCTTATAACCCCAAATGAAGATTTTGATTGGTTATCTTGTATAAATGTATAATTAAGTTTGTGCTGATTAAAATTTTCTATATTATAGCTTTCAAAGAAATATCCTCTTTCGTCCTCAAACGCTTTAGGTTCTATTATGACCAAATCGTTAATACCTGTTTCAATTATTTTCATAATTTAATATTTTTAATCGTCAAAAATAATTATTTTATCATTGGCCACTTTAATTAAATACTGCCCGTATTCATTATTTTTCATTGGTTCTGCAAGTTCCAATAATTGAGCTTTATCAATAAATCCACGTTTAAAAGCAATTTCTTCAATACAAGAGGCTTTTAAGCCTTGTCTTTTTTCAAGGGTTGCAATAAAATTAGATGCATCAAGCAAGCTTTCGTGTGTCCCAGTATCTAGCCATGCCATGCCTCTACCCATAAGTTTTACTTTTAATCGATTTTCTTCAAGATATAATCTGTTTAGATCTGTTATTTCAAGTTCTCCCCGAGCCGAAGGCTTCAATGTTTTAGCTTTTTCAACAACATCGTTACTGTAAAAATAAAGTCCGGTAACAGCATAATTTGATTTTGGTTTTTTTGGTTTTTCTTCAAGACTTATAGCTTTCCCTTTTTTATCAAACTCAACTACTCCGTACCTTTCAGGATCATTAACGTAATATCCAAATACAACAGCTCCGTCATCAAGTTTTGCAACATCAAGCATAGTTTTTCCAAATCCATGTCCGTAAAAAATATTATCGCCAAGTACAAGGCAAACATTATCATTCCCAACAAATTTTTCACCAATTATAAATGCCTGTGCCAATCCATCGGGTGACGGTTGAATTTCATAAACAATTTTCAATCCCAGTTGATTTCCGTTTCCAAAAAGGTCTTTGTAAAGTCCAATATCTTTTGGGGTAGAAATTATAAGTATCTCCTTTACTCCTGCAAGCATCAAAACAGACAAAGGGTAATATATCATCGGTTTATCGTATATTGGAATTATTTGTTTTGATATGCTTCTTGTTACAGGATATAACCTTGTTCCTGCTCCTCCTGCGAGTATTATTCCTTTCATATGTTTATATTTTTAAAAGTTCTTTAAAGTACTCTATTGTTTTTTCCAAACCATTGTTTAATGAAATTTGTGGTTCCCAGCCATTAAGTTCTTTTTTTGCAAGCTCTATATTTGGCTGTCTTTGTGTTGGGTCATCTTCCGGTAATGGCAAATATGTAATTTTTGATTTAGAACCGGTAATTTTTATAATCTTTTCTGCAAGTTCAAGCATGGTAAATTCTCCCGGGTTACCAATATTAACAGGCCCTATAAATCCATCTTTAGTATTCATTAGTCTTATTAATCCTTCAATAAGGTCGTCAACATACTGAAAACTTCTTGTTTGTGTTCCGTTGCCAAAAATTGTTATATCTTTTCCTTTTAATGCCTGAACAATAAAATTTGAAACAACTCTACCATCATCGGGGTGCATTCGTGGTCCGTAAGTATTAAATATCCTTGCAATTTTTATTTTTACTTTATTTTGATGATGATAGTTCATAAAAAGAGATTCGGCACATCGCTTACCTTCATCATAGCATGAACGTACTCCTATTGGATTTACATTTCCCCAATAATCTTCTGTTTGTGGATGTATTTCGGGGTCTCCATAAACCTCGCTGGTTGATGCTTGTAATATTTTTGCATTAATACGTTTTGCCAATCCAAGCATATTTACAGAACCCATTACCGATGTCTTAATTGTTTTTATTGCATTATACTGGTAATGTATTGGTGATGCCGGACATGCAAGATTATAAATTTCATCAACCTCAATAAAATATGACATTGTAATATCGTGCCTTATTAGTTCAAAATAAGGATTGTCAATTAGATGAACAATATTACTTTTTGAGCCTGTAAAAAAATTATCAAGGCATATTACTTCGTTTCCATCTTTAAGTAATCGTTCACAAAGATGTGAGCCCAAAAAACCTGCTCCTCCTGTTACTAATATTTTTTTCATGTATATGTTTTATTCGTTTTTAGGTTTCTATCTTCCAATACAATAGTATGTCCAACCCCAGTCTTTCATTTCTTTTGTTTCGTATATATTTCTGCCATCAAAAACAAGTTTCTTATTTAGCTTTTCCTCCATAAGTTTAAATTTGGGGACTCTAAATTCCGACCATTCTGTCATAATTAATAAAGCATCTGCATTTTCTAAAGCTTCGTACTGGTCTTTTGCATAATTAATTTTATTTCCAAGTCTGCGTTTTGCTTCATTCATGGCAACGGGATCGTAAGCTATTATTTCTGCACCTTCCTTTAATAATTTTTCAATTACAATAAGAGATGGCGCATCTCTCATATCGTCGGTATTGGGCTTAAAAGACAAGCCCCATAAAGCAATTTTTTTCCCTTCAATATCTCCTTTATAATGCTTATATATTTTTTTAAACATTACCGATTTTTGTCTTGCGTTTACATCTTCTACCGCTTTAAGTATTTCAAGAGAATGACCATGTTCGTCTGCAGTTCTGATTAATGCCTGAACATCTTTTGGGAAACAGGATCCACCATAACCGGTACCCGGATAAATAAATTTAGGACCAATTCTTGTATCACTGCCAATACCTTTTCTTACCATATTTACATCAGCACCAACTAATTCGCAGAAATTGGCAATATCATTCATAAAGCTGATTTTTGTTGCAAGCATAGAGTTTGCTGCATACTTTGTTAATTCAGCAGAAATTATATCCATAAAAAGTATTGGATGTTGATTTAAAAGAAACGGCTTATATAATCTTCGCATTATATTTTCTGCCTTTTCTGTTTCAACTCCCACAATTATTCTGTCGGGTTTCAAAAAATCATCTATTGCATCACCTTCTTTTAAAAATTCAGGATTGGAAGCTACATCAAATTCAATATTAGCATTTCTTTTATCAAGTTCTTCCTGGACAGCAGCCTTTACCTTTTTAGCAGTACCAACCGGAACAGTGCTTTTTGTAACTACAATAATATAGTCTGTAATATATTGACCAATTTCTTTTGCAACAGATATAACATATTTAAGATCGGCACTTCCATCCTCATCTGGTGGAGTTCCCACAGCAATAAAAACTGCTTCACAGTTGTGAATGCTTTCTTTCAGGTTTGTTGAAAAGAATAATCTTTCTTTTTCAACATTCTTTTTAACCATATTTTCCAATCCCGGTTCATAAATAGGGATTATACCCTTATTAAGATTCTCAATTTTTTCATTGTCAATATCAATACAACAAACAGTAATACCTGTTTCGGCAAAGCAAGTTCCACTTACCAAACCAACATAACCTGTTCCAACAACTGCAATTTTCATATATTAATGTCTTATAATTTTCGTTAAAATTACTAATGTTTTATTGATTGTAAAAAAGATTTTTATTTAGAGTTAAGATTAACAAATATTTTAACTGTTTCAACGGCTTCTTTAACGTCATGAACTCTTAATATATTAGCACCATTCATTAATGCCATAGTATTTACAACCGTTGTTCCGTTAAGTGAATTTTCAGGCTTGCAATCCAGCACCCTGTTTATCATTGACTTTCTTGACATTCCTGTTAATAAAGGTAATTCAAATAATTTGAGGGTTTGAAGTTTTCTTAGCATTTCATAATTATGTGAAACAGTTTTGCCAAATCCAAATCCCGGATCAATAATAACGTCATTAATTCCAAATTGTTTTAATTGTGCAATTTTATCGGTGAAAAATGTAATGAGGGCATTAATAATATCATCATATCTTGGATTATTTTGCATAGTCTCGGGTGTTCCCTGCATATGCATAATAATATAAGGGATATTCAATTTTGCTATTGTGGCAAACATTTTATTATCTAAATTTCCTGCAGAAATATCATTTATCATACAAACACCAAATTCATTAACTGCTTTTTTTGCAATCCCCGAATGATAAGTATCAACAGAAACCAAGGTTTCAGAATGGTATTTATTAAGAATTTCTAAGGCGGGGATCAATTTTTTTAGTTCTTCATTTTCATCTGAAATCTTGGCGTTGGGTTTACTTGAAATAGCTCCTACATCAATAATATCAACATCTTCATTAATCATTTTTTCAATTTGATTTTTTATTTCATCTTTTTTAGTATATTTTCCTCCGTCAAAAAATGAATTGGGTGTAACATTTAAAATCCCCATTACCTTGGGTGTTGATAAATCTAAAATTTTACCCTTACAATTAAGTGTTATTTTCTTTTTAAAAAATGTATCTTTATTGCTCATTTTAAAATGAAATTTATTTCAAAGATATTAAAACAATGTTAAAAAACTCTAATCAAAAATTTATTGTTTTAGAAGGATTGGATGGAGCGGGGAAATCCACACAGATAAGCTTGTTACAGGAATATTTAAAAATTAAAAATATAAAATATAAATATTTGCATTTTCCGAGAACAGATTCTCCATATTTTGGTGAACTTATTGCCCGATTTTTACGCGGTGAATTTGGAAAAAATAACGAAGTTGACCCGTACATTGTAGCATTGCTTTATGCAGGAGACCGCCAACATGCAAAAAACATGGTGCAAAAATATTTAGACGACAACAATTTTGTGATCATTGACAGATATGTATATTCAAATATTGGTTTTCAATGTGCAAAAATTGAAGATGCAGATGAAAAAGAAAAACTAAAAAATTGGATATTATCTTTAGAGTATGAACATTTTAAAATTCCAAAACCGGACATTTCTTTGTTTTTAGATGTTCCTTTGAATTTTACAAAAAAGAAACTGACGGAAAGTCGCACGGGAAATGACAGAGATTATTTAAATGGGAAATCTGATATTCACGAAGAAAGTATTGATTTTCAGTCAAAAGTAAGAGATGTGTATATTGGATTAGTTTCGGAAGATGCAAATTTCAATATTATTAATTGCAGCAACAACAAAAACGAGATATTAGAACCTAAACAAATATTTGAAAAAATAATTTCACATGTAGAGCCGTTAATAAGTTAATAACAGATAATGTAATTGTTTATCCCGGAGTATTCGGAATGAACAGTAACGAAATTTTTATAATTTTATCCTGTCTTATAAATTTATATGTCTAAAATAAATAATATAAAATTAAGCGCTGTTATTATAACTTTCAACGAAGAAAAAAATATTGAACGTTGTATAAAATCATTAGATGGCATTGCAGATGAAATTATTGTTTTAGATTCTTTTTCTAATGACAGAACAGAAGAAATATGCAAAAATTTGAATGTAAATTTCTATCAACATAAATTTGATGGACATATTGAGCAAAAAAACAGAGTAATAACATATGCTAAAAACCCACATATTATTTCCTTGGATGCAGATGAGGCCATATCGGAAGAATTAAAAAATTCAATATTAAAAGTTAAAGAAAACTGGCAGGCTGATGGATATTCATTTAACAGACTGACAAATTATTGTGGTAAATGGATAAGGCATTGTGGTTGGTATCCCGATAAAAAATTAAGATTATGGAATTCTGAAAAAGGTAAATGGGCGGGAGTAAACCCACATGACAAATATGAAATGATTCCCGACAGTTCGGTCGAATTTCTTAAAGGGGACTTACTACATTACTCTTTTTATACAATCGATGATCACATTAAACAAATAAAAAAGTTTACTGATATTTCTGCAAAAGCTTATTTTGAACAAGGTAAGCGATCTAATTTATTTAAAATATTTTTTAAACCAATATGGAAATTCTTACAAGATTATTTTATTAGAATGGGTATTTTAGATGGTTATTATGGATTCAAAATAAGTGTAATATCCGCAAAAGCAACTTCATTAAAATATGTGAAAATTCGAGAATTGCAAAAAAGCATTAAGTAGGCAAAATTGTCAATTACAAATTATCTTCCACAAACCACTCGGCATAAGAAGTAGCTGTTTCAAATAATTTTAAACTGTGCAGTTTAACATTTTCCGGAAATAATTCTTTAATTTTTAAAGCAAAATCATTAACCATATTTTCACAGGTTGGCTGATAATCAGTCAAAATAAGTCTATCAAACATTTGTGCTGTTACTTTCAATGCTTCAGTATTGGCTTCTTTAAAAATTATTAATGAATGATCAAAAACATCAATTATATTTTTCCTCACAATTGCCTTTAAATCGCTGAAATCCATCAACATTCCATATTTTGGATTATTTTTATCCATAACCGGTATTCCTGTTACTGTTACAAAAAGCTTGTATGAATGTCCATGAATGTTTTTACATAAGTCTTTGTAATTCCACAAAGCATGTGCTGCTTCAAAATCAAATTCTTTTGTGATACGAATAATTGACATAAATATTTAAATGTTTACAAATAAAAACTAACTTAGCGGTGTAAAATGACCATTATTTAAACAGATGAAATTACTAAAAATTTTAATAATAACATTTATTTTTATTTTAATTCACAATATTTTATTTGGAATAAATCTTAAAACAAAAAAAGATACAACAAAAAAAGAATACCCCGGTGTTGTTTTTGGAAACGTATATGCAGGTTATTACTATACAATTAATGACAACCATACTCCTAAATCGGGGTTTGAAATGTCAACAGCATTATTGGGATACACTCATAAAATCTCTGAGAATGTAAAAGGGATTATAATTTATGACGTAACAAGAACAACAAATTTTTCATATACCGATACATCGGGAATTTCAAATTATTTTGAAGGAAGTAAATACACTGCATTTTTAAAAATGGCACAAATAAATTGGAAAATCAACGATGTGTTGGAACTTAATGTTGGACAATTACTAAATGAACAATACCTTACCCTACAAGATAAATTTTGGGGCTATCGTTATATTGCTGTTACTTTTCAGGAAATGTACAGATTTGGTATGCCTGCCGATTTTGGAGCAAGAATTAAATTTAATATAAATGAAAAAGTAATGTACAGCATTACAGCAGTGAATGGAGAAGGGCCTTTTCGCTATCAGGATGATGACAGCAAATTCCTTTTTTCCGGGAATTTTGAATTTCGTCCAAATAAAAACTTAATAATTAAATTATACACCGATTATCAAATGCCGCCTGATGATACTTATGACCCAAGAATGGTGTTTAGCGGATTTGTTGGTTATAAAACAGATAAATTTAAAATTGGAGCAGAATATAACGAAATATTTAACCAAGGATATATAAGAAATCTGAATTATCTGGGAGCATCTTTATACTCGGCATATTCTATAAATGAAAAAGTTGATGTTTTGGGAAGATTAGACTATATATATGAAGCTGCTGGAATAGAAAAAGGACAATATTATATAGTTGGAATACAATATCGCCCTGCTGAAAAATTTTATACATCAATAAATACAAGATATAACCAACATTATGATTATACCCAACTATATATTAATTTTGGTATTAAATTCTAATAATACGGAATTGCACACTGGGAAATACACTCAATAATATATCCCAATCGGTCTTCTTTTAAATAATAAAATGTGTTTTTTCCTCTTCGCCTGGCACCCAAAATACCTTTTTCTTTCAATATTCCAAGATGATGTGAAGTAGTAGATTGTTCAATATTCAATAAATTATGAAGTTGTGTTACTGTTAATTCTTTTTCATCTTCTAAATACTGAATTATTGAAATTCTCATAGGGTGACCAAGAGATTTTAAAATACTTGCAGCCCTGTCAATTTTTTCTTCAGAAAGTTTTTCAATTTGTTTTGCCATAATATCAATTTGTTTTATTTAAAACATTCAAATATATTAATATTATGCTGACTAAACAAATGCATATATCGTTTTTCCTGCAATTATAGCAAATGTTAGTCAAGGATTTTATATACATTCAGCATGAAAAATTATCATTTCAAATAAAAAAAGGTAAAAATTATCAAAATTAAAGCAACTATTTAAATAATATTCATGTCTTACTAATATAAAGGGGCATTTTCTGTCTTTTTTCAATTTTTTAAACAAGATTAAATTAATCTAAAGTGAAGTTTTTATGCAATATTTCTAAAAACATTAATTGCAATATATATATTTGTAGGTTTTAATGTTCTATTTATGAAACATTTTTCGCTCTTATAGCGTATAAACTTGAACTGTAAAACAGTAGTATATGAAATATATAATTACCTTATTTATAGGGATTTTTATAATTCTGAGTTATTCTTTTTCTCAAGACAGGTATTGGGTAGGAGGAAGTGGAGATTGGAATGATAAAAATCATTGGTCAGAAATTAGCGGTGGAGAATCCGGTTTTCCAATTCCTACAATTGAAGATAATGTCTATTTTGACGAAAATTCATTTATTACTACAAAACAAAAGAATATCTTGCTTGCAGGTTCTGCATACTGTAAATCTATTAATTCCACAATAAATATAAATGTTAAAGGAAGTGGAAGAATACTTACACAAACCAACACAAGCCCATCTTATTTAAAATATAACAACAATATTCAAATAAAAGACTTTTCAAACTCAAAAACAGCATATACCATTTCTGCAAATCCTGCTCCTACTGCTGCCACGTGTCATGGCATGTGTGATGGGACCATATCTGTTGATTTTAGCGATACTCCTGCTCCAAATTATCCGGTAACATTAACTATTCAAAATGCAGCATTGGGTTATGATTTATCATGGACAGTATATGGAGATACTACTATCTCGTTCTTATGTGGAGAATCTACTAATTATTGGATTATTACAGAAGACCAAGACAATGATTTTGAGTTTACATCAGCTAATATTCATGAGCCTGCACAAATTAAAGTTATTCTTGAATCTAATTTAGATCCTACTTGTGGTGGATATTGCGATGGTAGTATTAATCTGCAAATAATAGCCACAGAAGCACCACCTATTGTATCTTTTGGTTGGTCAGATGGTGCATCTTGGAATCCAAGAGATAGCTTATGTGGCGGAGTATATGATGTAACACTTACTGATAGCGATGGTTGTACTGGAACACATTCTGTAACACTTACAGAACCTCCTGTAATTGTAATTGACGACTCTACATATACTTCATTTATTTGTGGTGGTGGTGGAAATGGAAGCATTGATGTTGATGCAAGCGGAGGAACAGGTATTCTTACATATTGTATTCCTGGGCCAATTTGTAATAATGATGGTAATTTTACAGGACTTTCAAATGGTGATTATACAGTAACTATTACCGATACACAAGGTTGTACAGATACATCTGGCATATATACTTTAACTGATAATCCGGCAATTACTATTACAGATGTTTCCAATGACCCTAAGTGTAATGATGATTGCAATGGAGATATTGATGTTACTGTTGGAGGTGGTACAGGAGTTGGAACTTATTCATTTTATTGGGAAGGTCCGGGACCATTTACAGCTGTCACTGAAGATATTAGTGGATTATGTGCGGGAACATATGATTTAACAGTAACAGATGGAGTAAATTGTACAGAAACTCATTCTGTAGTTCTTATTAATCCTGATTCAATATATTTTAATGGTGTTTCTACAAATTTAACTTGTAACGGTATTTGTGATGGAACTATTACTCTTAATCCAACAGGAGGAGATGGCAGTTATAGTTATACTTGGCTACCAAATGTTTCTTCCGGTCCTACCGCAAATGCTTTATGCGCTGACACCTATAATATTACAATTACAGATGGTAATAGTTGTACTAATGATACAGCCATTATTATTACTGAACCAGACGAAATTTTCTTTAATGGCAGTCATACGAATTTAACTTGCTATAACTCTTGCGATGGAACAATTACTCTTAATCCTAGCGGTGGCACACCTGGATACTCTTATGTTTGGTCTCCGGTTGGTCCTGTTGGTCCAAATCCTACAAATTTATGTGCAGGAACTTATAGCGTAACTATTACTGATGTAAATAATTGCACAAAAGATACGTCATTTATTATTACTGAACCCAACGAAATTTTCTTTAACGGCAGTCATACGGATTTAACCTGCTATAATTCTTGCGATGGAACAATTACTCTTAATCCTAGCGGTGGCACACCTGGATACTCTTATGTTTGGTCTCCGGTTGGTCCTGTTGGTCCAAATCCTACAAATTTATGTGCAGGAACTTATAGCGTAACTATTAC
>Ga0208648_1002831_pt1 | contig 11543 bp, 11 predicted proteins | sample AntAceMetag02UKL_FD_184772 | JGI IMG/M metagenome (GOLD analysis project Ga0208648, IMG submission 184772) | Saline lake microbial communities from Ace Lake, Antarctica - Antarctic Ace Lake Metagenome 02UKL (SPAdes) (version 2) | ecosystem: Environmental > Aquatic > Non-marine Saline and...
CCCATAACTCTCAGCTATCTTCGTCATTCCTGCATGCTTTTAGCAGGAATCTCGTGGCTTAAGCAAAGATTCCCGATAAAATACTTCGGGAATGACGAGACTCTTAACATACTGATATTTTAGGTTTTTTTAATTTGGCTGTGAGTTGTACGTAATCAGGTACGTATTTGAATAGCGAAGCCCCTGATTTATTTCATTGTACAGTTTAAAAATATATTCATTAACTTCGCCAAGAAATAAATGCATGTTCGCTTTTGTAATTTCAATGTGCCAATGCCAGAATTCTTCTGCTTCTTTTTTATGCGGATGATCCCATATTACAAAAGAACCGCCCTCTTCAATAGAGTAATTAACGTGCGATATTGCATTACGTAAAGAATTGAATTGATCTTCTTCAGGTAACTTGTATTGCTCTTTCGGAACAACGATCATGCAATAGGGTTTGTATGCTTCCCAGGAAGCGTTTTGAAAAGGCCATGGCACATCGGGTACAGGAGGGACAATATTGTATTTTTTTGGCACCTCTATGCATGAGTCCTTGAAACTTCCGTTTTCTTTGGACATCACATCACTTATGACTGCAGAATTTACAGCACAACCTATGGAAATCTGATTAATTAATTTGCTCATATTAATACCCTAACTACTAATTATTCGGACCCGATTATTTTACACCTTAACATATCTCATCAGTCAACAATCACATTCAAACCCAATGAAACTAAAGGGATAACATTTATTTTTTACAAAATAAGCGGGTATGGATAAATATCTGAAGACAAGACATGGCTGTTTTGAGCCAGTAAGTATTCGGTTTATCGCTTAATATAAATCAAAACTCATTTACAATGTATACGATCAAATTTGATCCTGGACAATATCGCTTTAAGACACCACACATTACCCTCTGCATCAAAATCCAGCACAGTTACTTCATCATCCTGTGTAATGGTTGCCTGCTTTAAGCAATCGTTCTCATCATATTGATGCTCTAAATCTGTTTCGCCATAAATAATTTTACGGCAGACACACAGACAACCTGATCTCGCGGAAAATAACTTGCCCCCTAATAAACTTAATGTAGGTTGGCGCTGAGGTACGAAGCCCAACACTAAGGCACAATTCCTGTTGGGCTTCGCAAGCTCAGCACCAACCTACGCATTTTAGACTCACCTGATTACCTTGAAAAATCTATAAAGCTTTGATTTTAATATACAGGAATCAGGTGTTCTGATACACAAACGATTTTGTTGATCAAAGCTGCCTGCGAAATAAGTATTTCTATTCCCCATGCTATCTTCAGAAATTTCACCAACTAATTTTAAAGGCAGTTTGATACCACTGTAACTGGTGTAAAAACGAAGCTGATACGTTTCTTTGCTCATTTTTCTTATGTTTTTAAATTTAAAATACCCAACTCACAAATCGATGGCTTCTAGAGCTTTTTTCAGGTTCTTAAGAGTACGCTCTATATGATGTAATTTGTCTAAACCAAATAAGCCCAGACGAAAGGTTTTAAAATCTGCCGGTTCGTCGCACTGCAACGGTACGCCCGCGGCTATTTGTAATCCCTGTTGCAAAAACTTCTGGCCATTATGTATGGCAGGATCAGTGGTGTAATAAACCACCACACCGGGCGCTTCAAAGCCTGCGGCTGCGACACTTTTGTAGCCTTTACTGGCGAGTAATGCGCGTACTTTAGTGCCCAAATCTAATTGTTCGGTACGTATTTTTTCAAAGCCATACGCCTGTGTTTCCAGCATGGTTTTATGAAAAGTTACCAATGCATCCGTTGGCAAGGTCGCATGATAGGCATGTCCACCCTGCTCGTACGCCTGCATAATCTGTAACCATTTTTTTAAATCACAGGCAAAGCTGCTACTGGTGCTAGTCTCCACTTTTTCTAAGGCGGCCGAGTTAAGCATTACTAGCGCACAACAGGGTGTAGCACTCCAGCCTTTTTGCGGTGCGCTAATCAGCACATCAACACCAGTCGCCTGCATATCTACCCAAAGAGCGCCTGAAGCAATACAATCCAAGACTAACAATCCACCCACGGCATGCACAGCATCGGCAAGCGCGCGAATATAATCATCAGGCAGGATAATGCCCGACGAGGTTTCCACATGAGGTGCAAATACCATCGCCGGCTTCTCACGCGCAATGGCTTCAACCGCTTCAGCAATAGGCACTGGCATAAATGCAGCCTGCGATCCCTGTTCAACGGGCCTGGCTTTTAAGACAATGGCTTCAGATGCAATATTCCCCATATCCAAAATCTGTGTCCATCGATAGCTAAACCAGCCATTGCGGATAATTAAGCATTTTTTGTTGGTGGCTAATTGCCGTGCCACGGCCTCCATGCCATACGTTCCACCTCCAGGAATAATCGCCATTGCATCTGCATGGTAGACTTGCTTCAGGGTGCTGGAAATATCTCCCATAACTGTCTGAAAACTTTGCGACATATGATTAAGCGAACGGTCAGTAAACACCACGGAGTATTCAAGTAAGCCGTCTGGGTCAACATCAGTTAATAAACCAGGCATATATTTTTCCTCATATAAAATTCAATGGGGGGAGTATAACCCCAACTGCAGCTTTATCATGCATGCTTGTTTAAGCACTTATTTCCAGTGCCTCAGTCACTACATCCATTCCTCTAAACACGGAACAACGCTTAAACACAGCCAATGCAGGCGAGACCTGCTTATGGGTGCAAAACTTTGCGGCTAATTTAGTGAGCCCTTTGATTTCACGCCCGGTTGCCTGCGGAAAAATATCCGCCAGTTGCTCGATCAGTTCAGGATCAACCGCTAATTCAAATTGCTCGGTCATCACCTGCCAGATTTTAATACGATCGTTACGTTGTGGCGGATGGTAACTGATCATGGCTATACAGCGAGAGATAATGGCTTCGTCTATATCATCGATACGATTGGTGGTTAAGAACAGTAAGCCATTAAAATATTCCAGCACCCGTAAAAATACCCCGACCACTGCATTGGCAGACAGGCTGTCACTGCGTCGACGAATATATACATCCGCCTCATCAATCAGCATCACCGCACCCCAGCGTTGCGCACGAATCAAGGTGTCTTTTAGCGCCTTCTCCATTTCTGCCACATTTAAACCCAGCTGTCCAGAATGTACGCGATACAGCGGACGCTGTATAATTTCTGAATACACTTCCGCCGTTAATGTCTTCCCTACCCCCGCCGGTCCTGCACATAACACCGTGGTGCCACCCGATTTACCTTCGATGATATCATCCATCAATACATCCATTTCTGCCGTTAAAATATCGATCAAATCGATTTGTTCAGGCGGCAACACCAGCTTGTCTTTTAATTCTGGTTGATATTGGTAGGGCTTTAAATTATCCACATGTACCCAGACATGATGATGCAATTCCAGATGAAACATTAAGATATAGCTATGTACCGGTAATTCGGTAAATAATTCTTTAGGAATCGCTGCCTTCGATGCTTCTGCCTGTTGCTCTATTTTGCTATCGTAACGGTTGCTTTTACCTGCTCGACGTAAAAACCCACCGAGAATATCACCGGATGCATCCAGCGTTAAAACCCGTTCGCTGATAATTTCTTCATCATTAACCAGCCGGGTATCATTTCCGCCAGAGGCAAGCACAACCACATTTTTTCGTGTCCAGTCACTACTACGATGACTTGCTGCCGGATCTTCAGCGTAAACTCCGGTACCCTGCCCAGAAAACTGCTGACCATAGCGACCACGCCAATCAAAATAATAGCTGACTTCTTTATCGTAAGTTTCAATCAATTCAGGCGTTTCTTTTAAATAGCCTTTCATGATAAAAATTTCACTGATGGACTGATTTTCTATATCTTTGCGCCTCAGGATAATATTTTCTATGGCTATCTTTCCTCGTACATTGGCTTTTAATTCAATCAGAATTCTGCCGGATTCTTCTTCTCCAGGCGGCGTATAGTCCAGCCGGGTAATTAAATAGGCCTGTGTTTTACCTGTGTTGCTGACTCGAAACAACCAGCCTCTTTGCGCTTCGTTAATCAGATATTGCGCAATCGCAGGTACCAGCATTTCTAAATCATCAGCAGAATACTTGTATTCATCATCATTTAACGCTTTTTGCAGTGTAGCCAGCATCGCAGCCTGTGCTTGCATACTGTCACCAGAATTGCGGTAAAGCTGCTGCAAATAGCTCAGTTCATTATTAGACAAATGATTAACCGGAATTTCTACTTTATTGCCAAAACGCAATTGCTCTTTAAGCTGCTCTAAACCAGGAAATTCATCCACCAATGCCGTCACATAAGCTCTTTCAATTTGTAGTTTCATTGACTATTCACTCTTCTCTGTCATATTAATGATTTTAATCGGCATAAGGCATTTGCAAGCGTAAAATAAGCTGTTCCAGTACTGAAAAATCACCCTGCTCCACACTTTTAATCAGCTGATTTAATACTGATTCACGTAAAATATAAGCAGGATTGACTTGATTCATGCGCAGCTGGCGTTCCTGTTGCGATACGGTTTCCAAAGTTAAACGTGCCTGATAACGCGCTAACCAGGCTTGCATAACCTCTACATGCTGCATTGGTACGAATAAATCGCTTGCTTTGCTGCCCACTTCGAAACGGGCAAGACAGCGAAAAAACTCGCTGTAATCAAGTTTTGTACGCGCCAAAACGACTAGTAAGCTGGTAACTAAATCCATATCCTCAACATGTTGCTGGTACCAGCCTAATTTTTCACGCATCGCTTGCAAATATCGCTGCTGATAGTTTTGCCGATACAAGCGCAATAATCCGGCCGGAATGGTGCTGGTCGGCAATAAAGACAATAAGGCTTGTGCCAGAGCCAGGCAGTTCCAGCGTCCAATATCCGGCTGTTGATCAAATTGATAGCGTCCCTGATCATCTGCTGAGTTAGGTGTAAAGTTGGGATCAAACACTTGCATAAATCCGCAAGGTCCTAAATCCAGGGTTTCACCAGTTAAAGTCATATTGTCGGTGTTCATCACCCCATGGATAAACCCTGCGCTCTGCCACAACGCGATCAATTTTGCCGTTCGTTTAATCACTGTTTGCAGAAAAAGCAGTGGTCGATTCGTGGGAGTTTCATTGAGTAATTCGGGGAAAAGCTGCTCAATGACAAAATCAAACAGTGTCTTTACTGCACCAAAATCATCACGATGATGAAAATATTCAAAATGACCAAAGCGCAAATGCGACTGCGCCACTCTGACCAATAACGCACAAGTCTCATTATTTTGTTGATTGATTTCGCTATGACTGCCCACCAGACATAACGCACGGGTTGTAGGAATACCCAATCCCGTTAACGCTTCACCCATAACATATTCTTTAAGTGCTGCACTCAATACATAACGTCCATCAAGGGTACGGGAATAAGGCGTTAGCCCTGCCCCCTTTAGCTGAATTTCATAGTGTTTATCATCACTCCCTGTAACTTCACCTAATAAAATAGCGCGACCATCACCCAGTCTGGAAGTAAAAATACCAAACTGATGTCCTGCATAAACGGTGGCTAGCGGTTGTATCTTCTTATTTTGGGTTTGACCATTAAAACAACGTAACGCTTCTTCATTGTGTATCTGACCTAGATCTAACCCTAACAGCTGCCCTACTTGCGCGTTGCAGTGTACAAAAAAAGGTTCATCCAGTGGTGTAGGGGCAACCTTGCTATAAAAACTATCGGGTTGCTGCAACCATTTCTGTGTCCAGGCTATCGACTGCATGATTTATTGATCGAGTGCGGCATAAAGAATTTCAGCAATATGCTGGGGTTTGCTATACCCGCCATTAACGATTTGTTGCTGGCAAGAAAACCCGTTAGCTACCACCGTCGCTTCGGGTTCAGCGTTTAAAGCGGGAAACAAGCTTTGTTCAGCCATTGCTTGCGCCATATCCACATGCTCCGCTTCCAAACCAAATTGCCCAGCCATACCACAGCAGCTTGATTCAATCATGGAGCTATTGAGCTGGGGAATTAGTTTAAGCACTTTACGCATTGCTTTTATCGCACCGACGGCTTTTTGATGATAATGTCCATGAACCAGTATTTTCTGCTCTGGTAAGGGCTTAAATTTTAAGTTCCAGCACTTAGCCATATATTCTTTGGCAATAAATTCTTCAAACAGAACCACTTTTGCCGCTAATGCCTGGCTTTGCTCTCCTAAACCTAATTTCAAATGCTCATCACGCAAGCTCAAAATACACGAAGGTTCTAATCCGATAATAACTCGATCCGCATCAAGATGGGGTTGCAATGCGGTTAATAAACGCTGCGCTTCTGCACGAGCCTTATCAATCATGCCATTGGCAAAATAAGTACGCCCGCAACATAAAGGGCGCTTATTGTTGTTCTCAGGCTCTAACACATGCACCTTATAACCCTCGGCTTCAAGCACCAACAGTGCTGCGTTAGCAACGGCTGGATTAAAATAGCGATTAAAGGTATCGACAAACAAAACCACTTCAGTTAATTGCGCATTACCTGGCGTTTCAGTGGTGCTTGTGTCTAATTGAAACGGCCGTTTTGCAGGCATTGGTAATTGCATTTTTGCGCTGATGCCCAATAATTGCTCGGATAATTTAGTCAAAATAACGGATTGATTGCGCCATTGAATCAACTGCGTAATGAAAGGCACGGTCGCCAGCAAAACAGGTAACTGGGCAAATAAACGCTCACGTAACGGCAGGCCAGACTGGCTAAAGCGTTGCGCCATAAATTCGGCCTTGATTAAAGCCATATCCACTTCATTCTCACACTCGCGGCGACAGCCTTTACAACCGACACACAGCGCCATGGCTTCGGCTAATCCAGGATGATCAAACGGCGTATTGCCTAATTCACCATTCAATGCAGCTTTAAGTAATTTAACCCGCCCACCGGTCGATAATTCAGTTTTGTCACTGACTCTAAAGCTCGGGCACATCACTCCTCTGCCCTTTTGCTCGCAGGCTTTACTACCAATACAGACAGCGACTGCTTTGGCAAAATCACCTCCTGTTTTGGGAATATCGGCATAGGCATCACCCATCCCGGCATCTTTATACGCTGACCAATCTAAAAAAAGTTTCATAGTGACTCTACCGTTAGTATCAATAGCGCTACAGCAATATAAGTGCCATTGCCTGCAAGCCTACAACGCCTTGCTTTCGCGAACAGAATCACACCTATAAATTGTAACAAAGCTGACAATTGACCGTTTTATTGCACAGCATTGCAGTGATTGATAAATCAATAGTTACATATAAGATACGGTTTCTGTCGATTTGGAAAACCTGAACCCATTATTAATAATATGAGACTCATTTTTATAGGTTGGGCAAAGCGCTCTTAGCGTGCCCAACAAAGATGCAGCGCTATCCGTTGTTGGGCACGTCGTACCTCCTTTGCCCAAGCTACAAATAAAACATGCTTTGGTAGCACAATATTATCCTTGAGAACTGGTTCTCTGAGGTTTTGAATAATTAAGTAGATTATTGGCTTCTGGTCTGATTATTGCTTTGCCTTAAGTATTTAATTGCTTTCAAACAATCCCCTCTATGCGCTACGAACCCTATGCTGAAGAATATGCTGCCGTGCCTGATATGACGGATGGACAATTACTGGATTATTTTCTTTACCGACTCTTTGAAACTGAGGAATTATGGGGCATCAGAGAAGGCCCGCAATGGTTTACACGAGAAATTGATGGGCACATAACGCAGCCTATCTGGCCTTATAAGCGTTATGCCGAAGAAGCGACCGTTGATGCATGGGATTATCTTATGCCTATTGCTTGCTCATTAGAGTTTTTTCTCTATCAGATGCTAGAAAAACTGATTGCTGAAGATGTGATGCTGGAAATTATGCCCAGACACAAAGCGGTCGGCTGTCTAATAAGTCCACATAGATTATGCGCGATTCTTGAAGGCATGATGGAGTCGGGCGAATATACCTTAGAGGGTTAAAAAACGTATTATTTTAACGGTTGTAATGCTAAATAATTGACAACCTTGTCTAAAACTTGCTCTGGAAGTAAGTCATCAAATCAGATGCTTTGATCATCAGCCTCAATTTTAATCAGATCTCCCCTAACTTCACTACAAAGCTATCGTTGAAAAAAGAGGCGTTTCTTGCTTTATTTATTCGCTGATCATATACCTTGCTGAATACCCATATGCTTCCGCCATTCTAAAAACAAGCAACTACACAGCTGGTCATTCCTGCATTCTCTTGGCAGGAATCTAATCTACAATGAATGGGTTCCCGATAAAGCTTGTGCCCACGCTTGACTGGGTAAACTTCGGGATTGACACATTATATAGAGTGTTGCAGTTACTTCAGCTCAATTTAGCGGAGACTCATGGGTAATCAGGTATACCTTTGATGACCTTATTAACGTTAACACCTGTGTTAACGTGTTGCTATTTTGGCTCAGGCAATACTGGTGGGCTGGAATCCATATAGGTAAGGTAATCTTCCCATATCTGGTGTGTACGCTGTTTTGTCAGCTGTATCATACATCCACTAAACATTACGCCTCTAATTGTACCGCCAGACCACATTTGGTAAATGGCATCACAATACGCTTTGCGGTATGCATGCCATGCAATCTGAGATTTCTTTAACAATTCTACGGAGCCTGTTTCATGCGCGGATTTATCTTTTGCTTTACTCAAATATTCATCCAGCGTGGAGTCAGCTGCTAGCATTTCTCTGCTTGCACAGACATTAAGTTCCTGAGTAGTCATAGCATTCTCACAGTCAACCTCTTCTGCCTGAACCAGGCAAGAAAAAATAGACAGTAAAATCAAAACATATTTTTGCATCGCTTGTTTCTCTTACCCGTTAATAGATCGGTTTGCTTATCTTATACACAACCAGAATAATTAATCAAAAGCAAAGCTTAGCAAAACTATTCGCAATAACGATATAACATTAATAACTTAAGTAAGCTTAACTTACCCATACTGCTATTTCTTACTTTTTTAGTGCTAGCTGCCTAAGGATCCGGGGGTTAATAATATCCGAATAAACTCGTACTTCTAAATAATTAGAAAGACCGTCATTGCTGTATGCTTTTAGCAGGAATCTTGATATTTATAAACTAGATCCCCGCTAAAAAACTCAGAATACCTGATTCCATTATTAATAATCAGTGGGTTACCTGTTTAGCTATGATTTTAACATGAGACTCATTTTTTGTAGATACTCTATTAAAACGCAAACGCTAATTTACAAATATTCATATTTTTATGAATTTGTAACGATAGGTAGCGTATAAAACCTCGCCCCATCGAATTCTTTATTAGTCCGCAACATGCCATGGATGGCGTGTAATAATTTACGCATCACAGCACAGACTGCTTGTACTTTTTTTAAACCGTTATCCTCAATCAAGTGATGATAATAGCCTTGAATATTCGGCTCGAATCGACTGGCAACCAAAGCTGGCATATACAGGGCTTGGCGAATATATTTATTACCCACTTTGCTAATGCGTGGCTTTTTAGATACGGTACTACCTGAATCAAATATCCTTGGATCCAGCCCTGCATGAGCAACCCACTGCCGCGCAGTCATATCTTTCGGCAAGATCATCAGTTCACTCAGTATTTGTACCGCTGAGGCTTGTGCAATCCCTTTGATGCCGGTGATTAATGAATAAGCCTGCTTCAGATCTTCGTTTTGATGAATGATATTAAGTGCACTGTCGCGCAAGGTTTTAATTTGTGCGTCTAAAACATCAATCAACTGCTCTGTCTGTTCAATCACCAATGCGGGTGTTTCCTGAGTGGATTCTAAGGCATGAAGCTGGTTTTTAGTTTGTGTTTTTTGCTTACTTAGGGCGGCAATACGACGCGCAGTTGCTCTTAGGCTAATACATTCATCGGCTGGACGCTCCCAAGCTTCAAAAGGCATTCTTTCAGCATAAATTGCTAAGTTCTCTGCATCAATTGCATCGGTTTTGCTACGTGTCATTAAGGCTTTAGAAAAATTGTGTGCGGCTTTGGGGTTAATCACCATCACTTCAATACCGTCTGCTCGACTAAGAGCAACCGCTAAATCAAAATGATAGACACCTGTTGCCTCGATGCAAACCTTTGTTTCTCCTTTAAGTTTTTCGAAAGAGTGAATAATTGATTGATGACCTAAGGGGGTATTATCAAATGATTTGGCTTTACGTGCCTTGCTATTAATCATGATAACTACAACTAATTCCTTACAACTCACATCAATTCCGATGGTATTCATTTTTTATCCCATATTAAGTATTATAATGATCACTGGTTTCCCAACCCTGACACTTCACCTACCGTCCTTGTGAATGCAGACTCAGAAGCATCGCTTACAGGTCTCAGATACTCCACGGCATGGATGACGAGGGTGGGGAGCCAATCTACATACAAGCTCAAGGCTTAAGGTTGGTCCGGCTTCCCCAGAAAATCAGTTACTACTATAATTGTTTTGTGTTAAATAATCCTGTGTTTAAGAGATATGTTTAATATACAAGGTTGGGCAAAGCGCTCTTAGCGTGCCCAACAAAGATGCAGCGCTATCCGTTGTTGGGCACATCGTACCTCCTTTGCCTAACCTACAAATAAAACATACTTTGGTAGCACGATATTATCCTTGAGATCAGGTTCTCTTAAACGGCGGGGATGACGGGTTTTATTAAATCTTCATTCCTAACTGATTATTTAAACTAAGCACCAAATGCAACATCATTGTTCCAATTTGGGGCTTAGTACAGTTAAGTTGACAAGGTTTACCCTCAAAAAAACCATACCCACCTTTAAATACTAACAATATCAATAACTCACAATTACGGCACTAAAAATGCTTGATTTACTATGTCATTAATGGAATAGGCACTTTATAAATCATAAAAGCCTGGTCGGAACTGACCGGTGCTGGTTTCTTACATTACTCAGCAACTTTACTCATAGTCTGCAGGTTTTATCTAGCTGTAGTGCAGTGCAAAAGTTACTCAGATTAAATTCTGATCAGGAGATACCTTATGAAGAAATATTCATTAAAAATCATGCTAGCAGGCCTACTACTCGTGGGCGCTTTTTTAGTATATGAGCAATTTCATGTTGACCCAGATTATTCTGCTGATTTGGCTTATTCCGACTTCATCAAAAAAGTCAAAACAGGCCAGATTGAAAAGGTCGAAATCAAGGGCAATCATATACAATTTCTCACCTCTGCCGGTGAGGAGCTAGATACCTACAACCCTGGAGACCTAAACCTGATCAATGATTTACTGGATGCGGGGATAAAAATTCGTACCCCGATACCTGAACAACGTTCATTGCTAATGGAAATTTTTATTTCCTGGTTTCCAACACTCATTCTGATCGTAATTCTCTTGTATTATTTAAATAAAATGCAAAATGCGGGGAGTCGCTATTTTTGCGAAAGCTTGTTCGTGGGCTTCCTGCCCTAACAAGCAGCAAAAAACTACGCGACCACTATTGCCTTCGGCTGCCTCGATTCGTCCTGCGTACGTGCCGCTACGTCAC
>Ga0208648_1002832_pt1 | contig 11543 bp, 9 predicted proteins | sample AntAceMetag02UKL_FD_184772 | JGI IMG/M metagenome (GOLD analysis project Ga0208648, IMG submission 184772) | Saline lake microbial communities from Ace Lake, Antarctica - Antarctic Ace Lake Metagenome 02UKL (SPAdes) (version 2) | ecosystem: Environmental > Aquatic > Non-marine Saline and Alkaline...
GCGTGAAAGCGAACCGGCGCGCGATTTTTCAAAGGCCGCTCAGCCCCGGCGAGGTGCTCATACCAGAGCACGATTTTCTTTGCAGACGCAAGCGTGTCCGGCAACCCGACAACGTCCCCGCGGGCAATGCGATCCTTTTCAAGGCCTTGAAAGTTAATCGCTGTGCGCTGCCCGGCACCGGCACTGCTAACAGTCTGCCCGTGTACCTGCAGGCCCCGGATTTTAACACGAACTCCTGCCGGTTCAATCGAAACCTCATCACCAACCCGCAGTATGCCGGCATGCAATGTGCCGGTGATAACCGTTCCAAAACCTTTCATGCTGAACACGCGGTCAACCGGCAATCGGCAGAGGCCCTTTGCCGATCGCGCCTGAAGGCCATCCAGCAGATGTGCAATTTTACTGCGCACAATGTCTAACCCCGCGCCGCTTTGGGCCGAAACCGGCACAACGGGAACGCCTTCAAGAAATGATCCCGCAACAAACTCACGCGCCTCTTCCGCAACCATTTCCAACCACTCCGGGTCCACCAGATCAGACTTAGTCAAAACTATAAGGCCCGACTTAACCGCCAACATCCGGCAAATCGACAGGTGCTCGCGGGTCTGCGGCATAACACCCTCATCAGCAGCAATGATAAGCATGACCGCGTCAATGCCGCTTGCACCCGCAACCATGTTTTTAATGAATTTTTCATGTCCGGGCACATCAACAATACCAACCCGCCGACCATCGTCATACTCAAGCGAAGCGAAACCAAGTTCAATTGTAATACCGCGCTCTTTTTCCTCGCGCAGCCTGTCACAATCAATACCGGTCAGTGCTTTTACAAGAGCAGTTTTGCCGTGGTCAATATGTCCTGCTGTTCCGATGATAAAACGTTTCATACAGCCACCAAATAAAAAAAAGACCGCGCATCTATTGCATACCGTTGAAGCCTAAAATATGCGCAGAATATCTGTCTCATGCGTTGACTAAACTTAATAATTACTTTATCGTTGTTGCCAATTACTGTAAAGAAATTTGTCGCATACACCCCGAAGAGCGCAACCATGAACAACAGCGACGTTGAACTGCACAGTCTCTTTGAAGACCGTCTGAAACTGTATCAGTATACAAACGGATACCGATTTTCTATCGACACCATTTTGCTAGCCTCATTTGCCCGTGAGCGCCTGAGTGGAACCGTAGCAGACCTGGGAACAGGAAGTGGAGTACTGCCGGTGCTATTGATACGTTCACAAAAAATCAGTGCGCTGAAAGGCCTTGAGATTCAACCGAAACTTGTCGCCCTTGCGAAGCGCAATGTGTCCCTGAACAATCTCCAGCAACGCGTCAGCATTGAACAGGCCGACGTAAAAAAAATCCGCCGCCATGCAGCCGAATCCTTTGAGTCAGTCATCACCAATCCGCCCTTTTACCTTCTGGGCAGCGGCAGGATCAACCCCGATTCACAGGATGCCGCTGCACGCCATGAACTACTGGGAACCCTGCAGGATTTTGTCAGTGCAGCTGCATACTTGCTTAAAAATGGGGGGCATTTTTGCGCAATATTTCCTGCTAGCCGCAGCGCGGATCTTCTCTGCACTCTTCGCGAGAACCGAATTGAACCCAAGGTTTTACGCTGCGTGCACTCCCGTTCGGAAGAATCGGCAGTCCTAGTGCTTGTTGAAGGGATAAAAAACGCCGGAAGCCAGATAACCATACTGCCGCCGCTGGTTATCTATTCAGAAGGCCAAAACTACAGCGTGGAAGTCCAAACGATTTTTAATAGCCTTTAACTCCGAAGAAAAATGCTAAAAGGAAGCCGATTTATTTTTAGCCTAATCTGCTTGTCAGGAGATATCTTTTTATCTCTAAAATTTCTGAAATTTAGGCAATACCTCACAGACATAGCCTCTCACCGCGTTATATAGAACTCTATATTACCACGGTATTACAGACTAATTCTGGAATTTACACTTATTAATTTGACAAAATTATTACCTTTTGCAATAAACCATTTCGGGCAATCCTAGCAAAGGTAAATGTCTATATAATATATGTTGGCAGAATAAAAATGAAAAACAAAATGTACATCTGGATTACCCTATCCATCTTCACACTCGCTGGAGCAATGATCAGTTTAGTGAATATTCTGGCTGCCGCCAATCTTGGATACGACACTACTACGGAAGGGAAGGCAATAATAAACAGGTTGTATTATGCCTTTTTGGGTTTGACAATTGTTTCATTTGCTTGTGCCGGCATTGTTATAATCTCAATAATCCTTAAAAAAAGAAAAAAACAGCAACTAACTAATCGTTGAAAAGTTTAGAGTTATGCTTCGTTGCTAAACTTACGATTTAAATGATAGCAGAAAAAAAATTGAAAGGTTGACGCCAACAATCGGCTTGAGAAGGACACGGCTAAATGTCACCGCGCCCCTCATCCGCAACATTCAAAAGCCTGCTACACGCGCCGGCTTTCAGCCCGCAAAACAATAAAACCGCTGATCGCAATCAGAAAGCCTCCGGCAACAACACTCACCCCGGGGGTTTCCCCCAACAGAACCCCAAGCAGCACCACGAACAAAAGCTCGGAATATGCCAGGATACCGGCGTGCTGCGCTTCAACATGGCGCAGTCCGCGCAGATACAGGCCTGCGGCCAGCAAGGACACCAAAAGCGCGTAGATACCCAGTTTGAGCAATTTCCCCATCGACAAGTCCCAGGGTTCAAACAGTGCAAACGGCAATGCCAGGACGGCTATAATGGCACATTGATACAGCATAATTACCGGGGGCGGATATGAGCACAGAAGCTTTTTCCCCAGAACAATTGAGGTGCCGTAAAAAAAACCGGACAGCATACCCAGGGCAATGCCGGCCACATGCGCCTGCCCTGGCTCAATATTGCCTGCGATCAAAGCCAGACCAGCCGTAGATATGAGCAGGGCGATTCCTGTCACGCGCCCCCACTTTTCCCCCAGCAGAACCGGCGCTAGCAGGGCCGCGAATACCGGCGCGGTATAATGGGTAATCACCGCATTCGCCATGGTTGTCAGTTGATAGGCCTTATAAAAACAAAAGACATTGCCGAAAACGCAAAAAGCCGACAGCACTATCAACCGGCGCTGCCCTCTGATATTCAATGAACCACCGGCGCCCCTGAACATGAACCAGCCGAGCAAAAGCACCGCCGACAGTCCGGAGGTAAAAAGAATAATCACGGCTGCCGGCAGCGCGACAGCGCGCACAAACGGACCAATGCCCGAAAAAATAAGCATTGCGACCGTGATCAGCAATGCGCCGCGCACATGTCGGTTACCTGTTTTCAAATTCATTTCTCAAAATACTTTCTCTATGCCGGAGAGTACGCCAAAACAAACACATGCGAGCTTAGCGCAGCGGCGGACATGAACAGGATATGGCTGAAGGGAACGTGCCGGATTCGACAGTTCACAGCACCGTCACTGCGATGGTGCCGTGTCAATTTCATCCCCGGGCAGAAAAAATCCCGTGGCGGCTCCGCCTTTAGCAAAACGAACGCCGAGCGACCCCGAAAAAAGCATGCCATTATCAAGACGCGCATCATGCTGGGGGTAGAGATTCTGAAATAAAGCCTGCACCTTCTCCGATGTTTTTCCCTTCACCTGAGGCAGGCCCAGTGTGGACAGCTGGCTTATTACTGCATCGCGCTCACGCAACTGGTGCTCATAAAACTCTACCGTAGCATCCTGCCGGTTCGTCCACCACCAGCTCGACATCAAAAAGAGCACCGTAATGATTACAATCAATGTCTTCTCAACCATGACAACACTTCCACATTAAAATTTAAATACCTGCTCTCAAAACTCTCAATCAAGAGTAATTAAAGGTAACATGTATGTCAGCTGAAAGCCATCTCATTGTCGAACCAGGCATACCCTTTTCACATGGACGCACATACGCAGTTCTGATATAATTAGCGAACTACAAAATAAAAATGCGTTGTCAAATTTTTATCAATATGAGACACATACAGAAAATACCGACAGTTAAAAACAATGGATAAACCATGACCACTCGAGACCGGGCGCAACGCGCAAAAAAAAGCTCAATTCTTCTGGCAGCTGCAGATACTGATATAAAAAACAAGGCTTTGCGTGCCGTTGCCAAAGCACTTAAGGAAAAAATCCCTGCAATTCTTGATGCAAACAACCGGGATATTGATCTGGCCCGAAAAGAAAAAATTGCTGCCCCGCTTCTCAAACGTTTAGCCTTTGACCGCTCGAAAATTGAAGACGCTATTGCCGGCATTGAGAGCTTGATCAGCCTGCCCGATCCGGTCGGGGAAACCCTCTGCGCAACCGAACTTGACCAGGGTTTTGAGCTATACAAGGTCAGTTGCCCTATCGGCGTCATGGGAGTAATTTTTGAATCACGACCTGACGCCCTGGTACAGATATCCTGTCTGTGCCTCAAGAGCGGCAATAGCGTTCTACTGAAAGGCGGGAGTGAAGCCCTGCATACCAACCGAGCGCTTGCCGACATTATTACAACCGCAACCAGCAACAGCGGTATTCCCGCAGGCTGGATTCAGCTTCTGGAAACCCGCGACGACGTCAAGGAGATGCTTGCGCTGGACCAGACAATTGACCTGATTATCCCGCGCGGATCAAATGAGTTCGTCCAGTATATTATGAATAACTCCAGTATACCCGTGCTGGGCCATGCCGACGGCATTTGCCATGTCTTTGTTGATGACGCGGCTGATATTGACATGGCCGTCAAGGTAACGGTTGACTCAAAAACCCAGTATGTCGCCGTATGCAATGCTGCCGAAACCCTGCTGGTGCACAGCCAAATTGCCACAAACTTTCTGCCGCCCCTGGCTGCCGCTCTCTCCCAAAACGCAGTTGAGCTTCGCGGCTGCAGCCGAACAGCTGATATTATTCAGGTTCAGCCGGCAACTGGAGAGGACTGGAAAACCGAGTACCTCGACGCGATTCTGTCCATTAAAATCGTGGACAATCTGGATGAGGCTGTTGATCATATTAACGCCTACGGCTCAGGCCATACTGACGCCATCATAACCGAAAATAGTGCGCATGCCGGCCATTTCATGAGCCTGGTGGACTCCGGCAATGTCTTCTGGAACTGCAGTACCCGTTTTGCAGACGGCTTTCGCTACGGCCTCGGTGCAGAAGTGGGCATTAGTACGAACAAAATTCACGCTCGCGGACCCGTGGGCCTGGATGGACTGCTGATCTACAAGTGGAAATTAATCGGTCAGGGCCAGACAGTAGCTGAATACAACGGCACAAAAAAATTCACTCACCGCCGCATCAACCGTACCTGCCCACTGTGAGGCACTACCGGCATTCCTGCCAACGTACTGCATAACCTGTGCGAATATTCTACGAGTGAGGAGCGAACTTCCGACCGGAGTCGCAAAAAAAACGGGTATATATCCACAAGCTGCGTGGCTCTAACCTGGAATACGCTATCAGCTTCCCAATTCCTTAGAACGGGCAACCGCCGCGCTGACTGCATCAATGATAGCTGCACGTACGCCCCGTTTCTCAAGCTTGTACAACCCGTTGATTGTCGTACCTCCGGGAGAGGTAACCTGATCCTTAAGAAAACCGGGATGCTCACCGGTTTCAAGCACCATTTTGGCCGCACCCGCGCAGGTTTGGGCAGCCAGTTGCAGCGCGGATACACGGGTAAGACCGTTGCGCACGCCGGCATCGGCAAGCGCCTCGATTATAAGATACATATATGCCGGCCCGCTTCCGCTCAGCCCGGTCACTGCGTCCATAAGCGCCTCGTCAACGACCACCGTGGTCCCCAAAGCATCAAACAGATCCCGAACAAGATTCAGATCATCATCAGTCGCGTTAGGCCCCCTGCAGATGGCTGTTGCGCTTGCCTGAACCTGCGCAGCCGTATTCGGCATTATCCGCACAACACGCCCTGTCCGGCCCAAACCGGCATACAAACTCGACGTGGTCACACCGGCGGCAATAGACAGATAGAGCGTATCGGCGCCTGCGCCGGCTTGAATTTCACTCAAGAGCCCGTCCATACTCTGCGGTTTAACCGCCAGCAGCAGCACAGTGGACTGTCGTACTGCTTCCAGGTTGTCGGATGTAGTCGCAACACCGCAACTCTTTTTAATCAAATCCCGCCGCTCGGCGCTCAAATCTGATACAATAATTCGTTCAGGGGCAAGCAGTCGTGCCGCAAGTAAGCCCCGGACAATACTAAGGGCCATAGTACCCCCGCCAATTATTCCCAAGCGTATTTCCGCTACATTCATACCAAATCCTCTATATCTTTTTAAACACTCTCATCACGCACCATACAGCAACGATGCTCTGCACCCGCGCGGATTCAACTGATCAGAACTATTCAATAGCCCCTGCGATTTTAAAGATTGGCAGGTACATGGCAATCAGCATGGTGCCAACCGTACCACCAAGAAAAACCATCATTATAGGCTCAATCAGTGACGTCAGGGTTTCAACCGCCTGATCGACTTCCTCCTCGTAGAAATCTGCTATTTTACCAAGCATAGCATCAAGGGCACCGGTTGATTCACCCACGGCAATCATCTGACACACCATGGGCGGAAAAACACCGCTATCCATCATGGGTTCGGCAATATTTTTTCCTTCACTAATGCTGACCCTGGTCTCATTGATAGCATCTTCAACAATACGGTTGCCGGCTGTTTTCCCAACAATATCAAGACCATCCAGAATCGGCACGCCACTTGACAGCATGGTACCGAGTGTGCGAGTAAATTTGGCAACCGCAACCTTTCTGAGCAACGAGCCGAGAACCGGCACGTTCAGTGTTAACTTGTCCCACAGATACTCACCCCGATCGGTTTTTTTTAACTTCATAAAAGCAAACCCGAGCGCGATGCCTACTAACAACATTTTCCACCAGTGCGAAATCAAAAGATCGCTCAGATCCATAACTCCCTGAGTCAAGCCGGGAAGTTCGCCGCCAAAGGACTCAAACATCTCGGCAAACACCGGAATAACAAAAATGAGCATGACCAAAACAACCACAACAGCAATCGCGGCAATGGCCGCAGGATAGACCATGGCACCCTTAACTTTAGCAACAAGCTTGGCGTTCTTTTCAATATAGGCCGCCAACCGCTGTAAAATGGTATCCAGAATACCGCCAAGCTCCCCGGCTGCCACCAGATTGCAATACAACTTGTCATACACCTTGGGATGCTTTTGCAGGGAATCTGAAAATGTTGAACCACCCTCAACATCATTCTTTATCTGAGCCAGGATTTTCTTGAACGTTGGATTTTCACATTGGCTGGCAAGGATTTCGAGCCCCTGCATCAGCGGAAGACCGGCATCAATCATGGTTGAAAATTGCCGCGTAAAAAGAATTAAATCCTTGGTTGAAACTTTGGGTTGCAGGAATGCTACATTTTCCAGAATATCCTTGGGCTTCGGCTTAACGCTGGTTATAGAGATGTTCTGCCGTTTCAGCAGCTGCTGCGCAGATGCCTCGTCCTTGGCTTCAATTTCACCTTTTCGGACTCTACCCTGCGAGTTTGTGCCCTTCCATACATACATCGGCATAGTCGTTACTCCCGTTGCGCACTGTGGCAATCTGTTTTAATTGTAAGAAAGCGCTGTTCCATGCAGGATTATCTGCCTAGAACAAACATGCAAACGTATCCTGCGTCCGCAATAGCTTACTTATCATCATGAACCGTTGTTTTCAAAACTTCTTCAATTGTTGTCGTACCTACAAGCAATTTATTAATACCACTGCAGCGCAGGGTTTTCATACCGCCTTGTACGGCCTCCCGTTTTATTTCCATGGCCGAAGCACCCTGCAAAACAAGCTCTTTCAAGGCATCCTGCATCGGCATGACCTCATACATCGCAATACGGCCCTTATAGCCGGTATCACTGCACATATCACAACCTTTACCCTGGCTGAGACTTATTGGATCCACAAGATTTTTGGGTATAGATCCCAATTTTTCCAACTGCTCCCGGGTCGTCTCGATCGGCTCTCGACAATTGGAGCATACCTTGCGAGCCAGCCTCTGGGCAACAACCAAATTAAGCGATGATGACACCAAAAAGGGTTCAACACCCATGTTCAGCAAACGGTTAATCGTGCTGGGCGCATCATTGGTATGCAGCGTACTCAGAACAAGATGGCCGGTCAGCGCGGCCTTAATAGCAATTTCAGCAGTTTCAAAATCACGAACCTCCCCGACCAAAATAATATCGGGGTCCTGCCGCAAGAACGAACGCAGTGAATTTGCAAAGGTAAGACCTATCTCTTCATGCATCTGCACCTGGTTAATACCTTCCAGGTTGAACTCCACTGGATCTTCCGCGGTTGAAATATTTTCTGTTACTTTATTCAGTTCTGAAAGTGCCGAATACAGCGTGGTGGTCTTCCCGCTGCCGGTAGGACCGGTAACAAGAACCATACCATAGGGCATATGAATGGCATGTTGAAAATCAACCAGCTGCTCCGAGTCAAAGCCAAGTTTTGTCATGTCAAGCTGCAAATTTGATTTATCAAGGAGTCGCAATACCACTTTCTCACCAAACAGCGTAGGCAGCACAGAAACCCGGTAATCCATTTCCTGTCCCTTGCCCATTTTCAGTTTAATACGGCCGTCCTGCGGCAGCCGTCGTTCGGCAATATCAAGCCGGGCCATAATTTTTAAACGCGAAACAATCGCATTTTTCATGCTGATCGGCGGACGCATTAGCTCATACAGGCTGCCATCAATGCGGAACCGTACCCGAAAAGATTTTTCATAGGCCTCGATATGAATATCACTGCAGCCTTTACTGACTGCATCAGTTAGTATGGCATTTACCAGCTTAACCACCGGAGCATCTTCGCTTGCTTTCTCCAGCGAACTCAGATCAATCTCATCAGTCTCTTCAACAAGGTTAACATCTTCAACATTGTACTCATCCAGCAAATTACCCAAACCAGCGGTGGTTGTTTTATAATAAGTGTCAATCGCGCTTAAAATTGCCCCTTCGGCCGCGATAAGCGGCTCGACCCGGTATCCGGTAAGAAACTTGATGTCATCAAGCGCAAAAATATTAGAAGGATCACTCATGGCCACGATCAGGTTTGAATTTTTAACCGAAAGCGGCATGACATGATATTTGGATGCGACTTCATCGGGAATAATTTTCAATACCTCGGGATCAATCGTAAATTCGGACAGCTTGATGGAGGGCACGCTGTATTGCTCACTCAGGAATTGAAGCAGCTCACTTTCTGTTACAAAGCCAAGCCGGTTCAAGGCTGAGCCTATCCGACCGCCCCGCTCTTTTTGATCCTTCAGAGCCGTTTCAAGCTGCTCAGTGGTAATAATATTTTTAGAAACAAGCAGTTCGCCGATTTTTTCTGCCATTACTATTCCCGAATAAAAAGTTACATAACGCCATGCAGCCCGCATGGTTACTATACGACCATTACAAAACTAATTTTATTGTAATATGGCCTTGTCTTTTGTAAAGTTTTTTCTTAAAAACTGTTTTAAACAGTCTTTGACAAAAAGTTGCAAAAAAACCATTTTTATTATATTTCTATATCCGCTAGCTGATGCTCCTGCACCTACCGTTCAGTGGCCACGCTTATAGGTGTCTATCAAGCACTTAATTCTTTTCGGAAATTTAACGTAATACCTTGATTAAAAATACAAGAATACGCTTATTAAAAAACATAATCCCATTGGCTGACAAAAAAATACAACCGTTCCAGAAGGTTCGTCTGATTTACAACGACACTACCGGCAACGAATAAAACGCAGAGAAAGCCTCTTATGAAAAAAAATATTGTTTTTGGCGTGCTAATTAGCGCTGTTTGTATTTACTTTGCATTCCGCGGAATTGATTTTTCCGCCCTGTCTGTAAGCATTGCATCAGTCAATTATTTCTATATCATTCCCGTAGTACTTATTGTTGTCGGAGCACATTTCCTGCGCTGCTACCGCTGGGGGAAAATCCTGGAAAATCTGGTGAGCTATGACCAGAAAACGCTCTTTATTCTCGGTTCAATCGGATTCATGGCGGTCAATGTCCTGCCGGCCCGTCTGGGTGAATTCGCCCGGCCCTACCTGGTAAAAAAACGCAGCGGCATTAAGATGTCAGCAACCATGGCCACCGTTGTTGTTGAGCGGGTTTTTGATCTACTGACCCTGATGCTGATTATGTTTATTGTTATCTTAAAAGGCTCGCTGCCGCCGGCATTGGAAACACCCGGTATTATAATGCTAGCTGTGTCTACATCGATTTTTATAATGCTGATAATCCTAGCGAAAAAACGCGATTTCTCCATCAAAAAAATTGATGCCCTACTGCGTATGTTTCCCACAAAGATTGCAGAACCGCTCAACAGGCTTGCGCATTCATTTATAGACGGACTGCAAATTTTACCTGATATCGGCAAAACCCTGTACGTTCTCTTTTTATCAGTGCTTATCTGGGCACTTGTAGGCCTTTCAGCCTACGTACTCTTCTTGGGGTTCGACTTTGATTTATCAATCATCAACGCCTTTGCCATAACACTTGCTATAGCGCTGGGCGTTATGGTGCCTGCTGGACCCGGTTTTATCGGCACCTTTCATGCGGCCTGTGTGGGCGCCCTAATGTACTTCGGCATTATAAAGGAAGATGCTCTTGCCTATGCAATTTTACTGCATTTTTTCCAACTGATACCAGTCGTTGGATTGGGCCTTATCATGCTGCCATTTCAAAAAATTTCATTCTTCGGCATTATCAAGCATGAAGACAGTGAAAATAAACAGGAGCACGCTTAAACCTGACTAATTCGCTTTACCTCAGCTAACCCTGACGTGCCCCTTTCCCCTCTGAACCTGAACGCAAAAAAATGCGCCCTCAAAACTGCCATCGTGCAGTTTCAGCCTTAAACAAATAATTTTTTTAGGACTGTTTAAACAGTGCCCGATACAGGGAACCGCTGATTACAGGACAGCATGAGGAATGCGGCATTATCCGTAGTCAGGCTGGAGCAGAACTAAGCGCACTGCAGCAACGGAGCCTTTTTTGAAACCTATTAATTCATTTATTGACGTTTGCGCCAAAGCAGGATAAGAAACAAACGTGAGAGTTAACTGGAAATACGCTGTAGGAATATGAGCAGACCCCGCGCTTATGCGGGAATACTGCTGCTTTCAATAATCCGCATCATGCTGTCCAGCCACTCAGGCGCGGTAAACCGTATCATCATAAGCCTGATGATACCGATAAACGACACAGCCAAGAAAACCGCGCATGCCGCACGACGTGCAGTCAGTCGATGGATAGTCTTAAAACCAATATACATAAGGAAGAGGCCGTACATATTAGCGATGATATTAATCAACGGAATAAAGGCCACAAGATCAACAATACAGGCATAAGCGATAACACTCAGTGTGGCCTCATAGGGCAAGCGGACATTAAACAACGGCGATACCAGCACTGCATGCAGACAGACTGCACCCAACACTGCGGAGACAACCCATGAAACGAAGAATGCAACGAACAGA
>Ga0208648_1002833_pt1 | contig 11541 bp, 20 predicted proteins | sample AntAceMetag02UKL_FD_184772 | JGI IMG/M metagenome (GOLD analysis project Ga0208648, IMG submission 184772) | Saline lake microbial communities from Ace Lake, Antarctica - Antarctic Ace Lake Metagenome 02UKL (SPAdes) (version 2) | ecosystem: Environmental > Aquatic > Non-marine Saline and...
TAAGTTCACTCGCGAGTAAGTAAGGATCGTTAAAAACTATTTCCTATTACTGCGCTAAATGAAATTTTCAATTCATACCTATTACTGTGTAAGTAGTATATATATGTTACGTCAGGAGAACTGGTTTTTTTATTCTTTTATCTTTACTTTATTATTTATCTCTCTATTACGATATATTTATATAGTAAAACATACATTAATTTTATATGAAAAATATATGTAACATCTTAAAAGAATATCTAACAAAAACAAATCCAAAAAGTAATATTATTTCAAGAGATCTTTTTACTAAATATATTATTATTGAAGAAGATGTTTCGATCCATACAGTAAAAGCATATTTTCAAACATTAAAAATTTTAGATGTTGCACAAATAAATAAAGAAGAATTAAAAATAAATTTTAGTGTTTTAACTGATATATTAAGAAAGCAAAAAGCTAAAAAAGAGGGTTGGTTTTAATGCCAATTGATACAACAAAAAAAGTAACGGCTTTTCTTAAAATAATATTTTCAGATATTGAAGATAAAAAAATAAAGAAATTAAAAAGACGCGATTATGATAATTTTTGTTTTGTATTTTTTGGAAACAATTATCGAACTTTAAAAGATTATGAAAGAGTTTTAAGATCTTTTAATATTTTGGTTTCAATTACCGAAATTACTGTAACTTTTAGTAAAGAGGGTTACGACGAGTATATGGTTCTTTTGGAAAAAGTAAAAGACGCGGAGCGAGTTCTTTATGGAAAATAAAAATTCGTCGGATATGAAAGAATTTTACGGGGCTAATACTGGTAAGCGTTGTTCAATTTGCGGAGCAGAAATAAAAAGATTATTTTACAAAAATAAACCGTTATGTTTTAAATGTTGGAAAAATGAACTTCGGGGACGAAATGGTATTAAGGATATTATGGCGCGTAGGGGAGAAACTTCGACTGCCGGACGTAAAAATTGGAAAGAATTAGGGCGGTGTAAATGATGACTACTCACACACTTAAATATCCAACAAGAGATGAAGACAGAAGAAGGGTTTGTGCTATGATGTTGGGAATGACTTCAAAGCAAACTAATAAATTTACTATTGAAGAATTAGAAAGTATCGCAGTTAAAAGAGGATATTTAAAACAAACAATAAAGAACGCGAAAAATAAAGGTGTTGATGAATTTGTTAAAAAAGAGGCAGTTGAACAAATGCAATTTCTTCGGAAAACTTGTAAAAAACTTGATAAAAATAAAAAGAAGGCGAAAAAATGAAAACTAGAATAAAAAATCATAATAATTGGGGAACACCTAAAGATATTTATGATAAATTGGATCAAGAATTTCATTTTGATTTTGATCCATGTCCAATGTTTCATAAATTTGATGGACTTAAATGTAATTGGGGTAAATCAAATTTTGTTAATCCACCATATTCAAGGGGATTAAAGGAAGCATTTATTAGAAAAGCATGGAAAGAAACAAAAAAAGGTAACTTGTGTGTATTATTATTACCTGTAAGTACAAGTACGAAGATATTTCATGAAATAATCTATCCTAATGCTGAAATAAGATTATTAAAAGGAAGAATAAAGTTTTTACCAGAAGGAAAACCTTGTAATAAAGCAGGACAAATGGACTCAATGGTAGTAATTTTACGAGGGCGAGACAATTTAAACTCGAACAAAACTCTAAAAAGTTTTGAATTGAAACAAAAGGAGGAGGTGAAATTGAAATGATTGAAGGGTGGATTAATATGACTAAAAAAGAAAAAATACAATTTATTAATGGCTATATAATTGGATTTTTTATTTCAGGAATAATTATTTTTGCAGTATTTGGTTATATGGGTGTGATATAAATGCAAGAAAGTATAAGAAATGATTTTGAAAAAGACCACTGGGGTTTTTTAGCTGAAAAGTATGAAATTTTACGAGGGGCGAGATTTAAATGATTTATAAAGTTAAAGTAAAAACTGGGATATTTGATTCAAACATTTTATTTTTAAAAGGTAAAATAAAACAAGATAAAATAAGTAGAGAACAATATTTAATTGTAGAAAAAGTATTAAGTGGAGTATATTCTTGTTTTTTAAATATTCCAAGAAAGATTATTTTATTTAATAAAGTAATACATTTAGGAATAAAACAAGTTGCTGGTTATAAAGATTATACTAAAAAAGAAATAATAAAAATAGACAAAGATAATAAAAAAGCAATAATTCTTTTAAGTAAATTAGAATATTGCAAATTAAAAGAGAGGAGCGAGATGATTAAATGGATATTAAAAAAGAGGATTGGAGGAATAAAAATGAATGAATATTTTAATATTTTGAAATGTGAAGGTTGTCATGCAATTAATTGGGAAATTAGTATTAGAAATGAAAAAATATTATTCATGTGTAAAGAATGTGGTAATATTTATTTAGTAAAAAAAACTAAATTATATTTAAAAGACGGATTTGAAAAATTAAAAAGAAAGGGGTGTGAAAAATAAATGAGTGATGGTAAGTTAAAGCAAGACCATGTTTTTGTTAAAAACAATGTTGGAAGTCTAGCTTTACATAAAACAAAACAAGAAATTGGAGGAATAAAAATGGATAATGAAATAGAATATGAAATACAAAACAAGAATATAAATTTAAATCATGGGAGTGGTAAAATGGTAAAGGAAGAAATAATAACTAGAGAGAAAGTGGATTTTAGATTAAAGCCAATAGAAGAAAGATTAAATGATGTGGCTTCAAAACAATATTTGCAGAAGGAACGAATTGAAAAGCTTGAAGGGCTTGATTTATCAAAGTATTTAAAAAGAGAAGATGAAGTTGATGAAATAATTGACAAAAGAATTGCTAATCTTTTAGAAATTTCAAGTAAATTAAAAGGGTTGAATTTCCATAAACGTGAAGCAATTATTGAATATCTTGCAAAGAAAGCTGGTGTTTCAAAAGGAAATTTGAATAAAGTAATTGAAACTTTTGAAAAGTATCTTGACAAGATTTTGTGAGGGAATTTTAAAGCATAACAAAGGATAGGTTGTAAAAAGGAGATGATGGAATGAATAGTATTAGTAGTGGAGATTTGTATTATATTGCTTGGAATCAAGATAAACAAGAAGAAGCTTTAGAAAGTATTGGAAAGTTAGTACGAAAATTAAATAAAATAATTAAGAAAGAAAAGGAGTTGAACAAATAAATGAGTGATTGGGAAAAAATAATAAAATTAAAGGCTGAAATTCAAAAGAACAATGATTTAATTGAATCAATTAAACCTCAAGCAGTAATAGAATTAAAGGATTTAGGTTATTCTTATGACAGAATACAAAAACTAATAGGGGTTGCTAAAGTTACAGCTATAAAAATTATTAAAACAAAAGAACTTGCAGGAGTTGAAACAAAAAAATGAAATATTCTTATGATTATTTTAAGCGAATGAGTTCTTTACCTTTAGAACAAAAAATTGCATGGTCGGAACAAGTTATTTTAAAAGCATTAAAAGAAAACAAAAATCCAGCAGTTTCAATTAGTTGGGGTAAAGATAGTGTAGTCATGCTTGATTTAGTTAGAAAGTTTTGTAAAAATACTTTAGTTCTTTATGCAAATACTATGTGTGAATATCCTGAAACTTATAAGTACAGAGATGAAATGCTTAAAGAATATTATAAAGGAATTAATTATTTAGAAACAAAACCGATTAAGACTTTTTGGGAGTGTGTAGAACAATATGGTTTTCCTGAAATAAGAACTAACGCTAAGGGCAAAGCAAGACAACCTTTTTGCTGTAAATATTTAAAAGAAAAACCTTTAATGGATTTAGAAAAGAAGCTTGGTGTTGATTGTATTTTTATTGGATTACAAGCAAGTGAATCTATGCATAGAAGATTACTTTATTTAAGAATGGGGGAATATTATTGGAATAAAACGGAGAAAAGAAATAAGTGTTTGCCTTTGGCTATTTGGAATAATAAAGATGTTTGGGAGTATGTTAAATTGAATAATATTCCTATGTGTTCTATTTACAAAAAGATGGATAGGAATGGTTGTATGTTTTGTACTGGTTTTAAGTCTTGGGAGAAAGTAATGTCAAGATATAATCCTAGATTAACAGCCACTATTAAGAAGAAGATGGGTCAGCCAGTTTTAAATGAATGTTATGGGTTTGGTTTGAAGTGAATGGTAAATTAGAGGGGCAGTTGTTGGTGTATAAAGAACTTGCAGGAGTTGAAACAAAAAAATGAGTGATACAAAAATAGTTTATTGGGGTAGGGCAGAAGGAAAAATGACTTCTTATTGGAATATTAGAAAGTCAGGATATGATTTACACCATAAAGAAGCTTTCAAAGACTTGAATGAATATATTGATTTTTGTTTAGGAAAAGTCCCTAACGGATTTGAGATTTTGTGTTTTGAACATAAAGAACATTATAAGTGTAGATTTAGAAGAACAACAAAAGAAGGAACAAGTATAAGAAAAGTGAATCATAATCATTTTGTTGAGGATGATGTTGCAGTTAAGAAAAAAGCAAAAGTAGTTATTCTTGATAATAATCCCTTGAGTGTTTCTTGTTATATGGATGAGCATCCAGAAACATTTAAAAAAAAGAAAGGAGTTGAAACAAAAAATGAGTAAGTTAAAATTTAATTGGGAAGCGTTACAGGGAAATTATCCGCAATTACGGGATTATAAAGCCCCGTGTTATATTATTGAGTGTAAAAATTGTAAGAAACTTTTTCGAACAATAAAAATAGATTATGTTTTATGTAAAGATTGCGTCGCGCGTGTAAGTCCGAAAAGTAGCGGGGACAATGTTAATACTGGAAGTGTGGGGCGTGTTAAAAAATGAAGTTATTAAAGCAAAAAAAGATTCCGGCTAAAATGTTGGTATGGTTATTTGATTCTTATAACTGGGGTTTTGAAGATTCAAAACAAAGTAATGAACGTAAATCTTTTGAAGAATTTAAAACTAGCATAAATCGAGGTTTTAAAGAAGGATTAACAAAAAAGAAAGTTTAATATAATAGTTTTGTCTTATTATTATTGAATGAATAAGCTCGATTTTATCCTTTTAGGTGGCGTTATCGGTTTAATTGTATTTGCCGGTTTTTTCTTTTTTTATAATGACAATGTTCAAATAACGGGTTTGTCTTTACTTGGAAACTCGACTAATGAATTTTCGAATGATTTTATTACTGCATCGAGTGATCGTTATGTTAATCCTAGTGATTCTAGGATACTAGTTAAGGAAGATTTGCCGGTGCAACTAGAAACAACAATTTATACAGGGGATATTAACGATTTATTGCCTTTAGAAAATGAAAATATTGCGAGTGTCGGTTGGAATAAATTAATGGGTTTTCCTAGTGGGTGTGCGGTTGGAAAAGCAGTTACTAATATCGGCGGGACTCTAACTTGTTCAACATTTTTAAAAAATGGGGATAACGTTTCGGCTTTAATAAATGATTCTGGTTTTATTACTAGTTTTTCTGACACTAATTTTGAGACTGCGGGTTATGGGGATTTGAATATGGATCTTAATTATTTACAAACAGGAAATAATGTTTCTGATTTGGTTAATGATGCGGGGTATATAACTGATATAATAACAGATACTAATTTTGAGACTGCGGGTTATGGGGATTTGAATATGGATCTTAATTATTTACAAACAGGAAATAATGTTTCTGATTTGGTTAATGATTCTGGTTTTATTACTAGTTTTTCTGATTCTAATTGTGAGGTAACTAATTCTTGCGCGAATATTGTTTATTGGGTTGATGCGAATGTTACTTTTGTTAATCAAGTTGATGGGAATGATTGGTATGTTTTGAAAAATGATTTTAATACTCTTGGCGATCAAAGGTATTATTTAGATACAAACCCAGATGGTTTTATTTCTTCGAGTGAGTTGGCTAATTATTTGTTGGAAACGGACGCTAATAATTTGTATGTTTTTAAAGAAGATGTTAATAGTTGGGGCGACGTGAGGTATTACCCTTTAGGCACTAATCCCGCTGGTTATATTACTAGTTTTTCTGACACGAATTTTGAGACTGCGGGGTATTCTTTTGCTGATTATTTGTTAGTAGCTGATTATTTGGATTCTAATTTTGAGACTGCGGGGTATTCTTTTGCTGATTATTTGTTAGTAGCTGATTATTTGGATTCTAATTTTGAGACTGCGGGTTATGGGGATTTGAATATGGATCTTAATTATTTACAAACAGGAAATAATGTTTCTGATTTGGTTAATGATGCGGGGTATATAACTGATATAATAACAGATACTAATTTTGAGACTGCGGGGTATGGGGATTTGAATATGGATTTAAATTATTTACAGAGTGGGGGCAATATTAGTTTATTAAGTAATGATTCTAATTTCCAAACTTATAATAATATTTTTGATTTAGGTTTAGCTTTGATTGGCGCGAACATTTCTAGTTTTGTGAATGACTTGAATTTTCAAACCTATGGTAATGTTTTAAATTTACTTAATCCTTATGCTTTGATTGGGGCATCACTTTCTAGTTTTGTGAATGATCTAAATTTTCAAACTTATGCTGATGTGTTGTCTTTGTTGGGTAATTATATTTTAGTCGGAGGCAATATTTCTCAATTAAATAATGATTCTGGTTTTATTACTAGTTTTTCTGACACTAATTTTGAGACTGCGGGTTATGGGGATTTGAATAATGATCTTAATTATTTAAAATTAACTGGCGGAACAATTGACGGAAGCATAACTGGTTTAACTGATCTAAATACAACTAATTTAAATGCTACAACAGTTAATGCTACGGGGGATATTCATACGGATCAAAACTTTACTATTGGAACAAACGGCTATATTATGATTGACGGCAATACAATGATTATTGGGATAAATTAAGGAGTGCATTTTTATGAAAAAAATAGTTTTGTTTTTTTTAATATTCTTATTTTTGTGTTCTACTGTTTTTGCGTATGATAGATATTGGGTTGGTGGAAGTGGCAATTGGAGTGATATTGCGCATTGGAGTGCTACTTCTGGGGGGGCAGGTGGAACTTCTGTCCCATCTGGGGGGGTTGATTGTTTTTTTGATGCTTCTTCTTATAATGCGGGGAGTTATATTGTTACTTTAAATATAGACGGGCGGTGTAATAATTTTAGTGGAGAACCGGGGGCTTTTGGAACTGCAACAATAAGCGGGGCTAGAACATTGTTAGTTTATGGCGATTTTGATATTACTTCGGGATTTGTTCCGAGTTGGGGGCAGGGGTATTTTTTGGCTTATGGGAAGGCAAATACAATTAATACTGGGGGGGTTACTATTCCGGGGTTTAGTATGGCGGGAAGCGGGGGAAGTTCGACTTTGAAAAGTAACCTTACTACATCAGGAACAGTTTATTTATATACTGGGACTCTTAACACCGCAGATTATAATATTGATGTAGGAAACTATATTTTTGGCGCAAACACAAATAACCCAAAAACATTTAATTTAGGTTCTTCGGTAATTGATTGTAGAACGTTTCGGGTTACTTTGAATACTATTTTAGATAGTAACACTTCAACAATAAATACGATGTTTTTTGGTGGGGTGGCAGGTGTCGATCTTAATTATTATAATTTTAATATTATTTCTGGCACAGGAACAGCAACAATAAATGGGAGTAATACTTTTAACGCTTTTACTATTAGCGCAGGGAGAACAGTTAAATTCGAAAATGCTTCTGTTTCAACATTCAAAAAATTTATTGCACTTGGGACAAGTGTATCAAGAATTAAGTTAAGTAATGTAAGCGATACTAATCACGCAATATTTTCATTTAGTGGGGAAGGAGTAGTTTCTGGTTTGGATTATTTAGATATTAATTATATTAATGTTGTCGAAGAAAATACTTGGTATGCGGGGAGTAATTCAGAAAGTGTTATTGGAGATAACTTTTACTGGATATTTGAAGATTATGAAGCCGACGAATGTTCGCCCACAATTAATGAGAATTGGGTTTTGACTAGCGTTATTACTTGCGAAGATAAATCTATTAATATTGGGACAGGTAATTTAATAATTAATTCTGGCGGACAATTAATTTTAAATAACGCAGATTTGTTAGTTAATATGCTTTATTTAAATACTATTGGCGAACTAATTAAATTAACTGCGAGTTGGCTAAAAATTGGTTAGGGAAACGATTAAATATTGGGAAGGTGTTATATTATTATGGTAAAAAAGGTTTTTTTGTTGTTTTTTCTAGTGCTTTTTTGCACTCAAGTTTTTTCTAGTGGAATAACAAGTTATGTAGTGCCGGATTCAGTTACATTAAATCAAAAAATTACTTCGACGGGAGTTTATGAAGATGGTAATAATTCGGTAACTGGTATTAAATGTTCTTTTTATTTTTTGAATGATCTTAACGAAGTTATTGAAAGGGCTACTGACGAATATACTACGGAAACGGGGCGTTTTGTTATGACTCCTTTTCAAATAAACGAACCGGTTTTTTTACGTGGCGAGTCTTATATTTTAAAAACGGAGTGTGGGGCTTTTGGCGACGAACAAACTTTTATTGTTTTACAAAGAGAAAGTATTGCACACACAGGGGCTTACGAATTTGATTATTTTACTTTGCCGGAGAACACGGACACGATTTTTATTTGGGTTATTTGTGGTTTATCAATTGTTGGGTTTTTAGGATTTTTTGTTTTTATTATAAAGTATGTGAAGGGGAAATAAAATGGTTGATGTGAATTTTACGGAGTATGGACAAGATAGTTTAAGGATCCTTACGGGTTCGACTCACGATATTCTAGAATTTGGGGCTAATTCTGGTTATGAGATCGGGGTAATAATTGGGTTAGTAATTGTTTTATTCTTAATTATTTTCGCGTTTGCTTTCGTAGCAAGGCACGTGATTTTAATGAAGAAAGGAATTTAAAAGGGGGTGTATATATGGCTACAACTGGATCAGTAGATGTTAATCTAACACCAATTGGTGGATCGATAAACAATGCGTCCGAACTTGGCGCTTCCGTTATTGGCGGAGTTAAGGATCAAGGAGATTTAATCGGACTTGCGATCGGAATAACAATCGCGATAACTTTGCTTTTCGGAGTAATATTATTAATGATTACATTAGTAATAACTTTAATCGGCAGAGTAAAAGGAATAAAGAAAGCTTAAATGCTAATAAAGTAAAAACCAAAACATCAAGGGGGTGTATGTATGGCTACAACTGGGGCAGTAACAATTGATCTCAATAATTTCGGAACTTCTATTAATAACGCTTCTCAATTAGGGGAAAGTGTTATCGGTGGAGTTAAGGATCAAGGAGATTTAATCGGACTTGCGATCGGGATAACAATCGCGGTAACTTTGCTTTTCGGAGTAATATTATTAATGATTACATTAGTAATAACTTTAATCGGCAGAGTAAAAGGAATAAAGAAAGCTTAAAGCTTATAAAAAATAATTAGCTATGGCGATATTTCGTTAAGCTTATAATAATTCTAATTCTTGATTGAAACGAAATGTTTTTATATTTGAATAGTCTTTATATTAGAATGAATAAATCGAATTTCTTGTTCTTGTTTATGGCGGTTTTGTTCGCCTTAACTATTTTGCCAATGGGCGTTAGTGCTTTGACTTATGACTCTGTAAAAAATAACGGAACTTGGCTACAATATACTTCGGGTTTAGATTCAGATTATTACGCGACAGATTTATATCAAGCATCAGAAAATAGAGATTTTTCTATCCCAGTAGATTTTAATACGACTTCAAGCACAGAGTGGGTATCGCATAATATAGGTGTTAATTGGCTAAGTGTTCCTAAAGTGTGTGAAACTTATTGGTGTGCTGATAGAACAGCAAGAACTAACACTCATTTAGTATATTCTCCAGAAGTTTATGCAACAACAATAAATACTGATTATGTTTCCGCACCTTATTCTTTACAGGTAACATATCACATTGAACAGGAACATCCGACGCTTGTTTATTTCAACTTTTTTTCAGCAGAAGAAATTTCTGCGGGTTCTTTAGTAACTTTTAGTTATAAATTATCTAATTTACAGGCAAATCAAACTTTAGGTGTTGGTGGAACAATTAATGGGGATTTTGTAGATAGTAGTTCAGTTTTTTATTTAGCTAATTCGGGGGATTGGAATAAGGTTTCTTTTGTGATGCCTGATGGTTCTGATGCTAAATTAACTTTTCAATTTTATTCAGAAGCACAAGTTAATTCTCCGACTTTGTTAATTGACGATATTGAAATCACTAATAATAATACTGGGACTTTTAGGACAAGTATTCCATCTTCTTGTCATAGTATTTCTTCTTGTTCAAATATAAAAACTAATTTGCCATCTGCTGATTTAGGAAATTTATATTGGGTTGTTGATTATGTTGCGGGGGCAAGTTGTTCTTGGAGTAAAAATGGAATTTCTCAAGGGGGAATGACAGAAGGAACAAGTGGAATGTATTACGCAAAGATAAATGAGTATGTTGAAAGTGGACATTCAGAAGATGTTAATTTAAGTGCTACTTGTATTAAATCTCCTTATTCAACAAAAAGTTTTTTTGTAACCCCAAAAATATATAAATATAATTTAATTTCAAATGGAGATTTTAGTTCTGGTATCCCTTGGTTTTATTGGTCTTCTGCTAATCAATGTTTTAGTGATTGGTGTTTTTTAGGACACGCAAACCCATACTATGGAAAAATAGTTAATACTGCTGATCCGACTTCTCAAGAAGGTTCAGTAGTATTAGGGACAATAGGAGAGATGTTTGTAGATACTTTTGGAAATGCTAGTTATTTACGGATTTCTAATTCTTCTGCAGTATCATCAGGGAACTTTACTTTTTGGAGTTTAGAAGAAAATCAAAGTGAAGCAAGTATTGAATTTGTTTATTTTATTGGGAAAATGGATTCAACAGCAATATTTAGTTGGGGGTATGTTAATGATTCTAACTCATATTCGTCAGTTGGTTCAATAAGTGGTTCTCATGATTTTAATGGTTGGGAAAAAGTTAATTATGATATTCCAGTGGGTGCGAATAGGGTTGCTTTTAGAACAAGCGTCGGTTCAGTAAATCATACAATTGAACTTGGGATTACTTCGGTTACTTCTTCGGTTTTAAAACAAGAAAGTTCTTTGACTGCCAGTAATAATTTAGTAAATAATTTTGGGTTAAGGGGACAAGTTTATTTATTTTCAAGTGATTATGTTAATGCTTTCGGAAACGATATTATTACTGGAGATTGCACCCTCACAGTTGCTGGAACTGATTATGCAATGGCATATAATTCTTCAACGGGGAATTTTGAGTATTCAAGGGGTTTTATTTCTGATGAATCTTATACAATAACACACACTTGTGAAGATGATTCGTTTAATTCTCAAACTGATAGTTATTCAATAGATATTGGAACAAGTGCGACGAGTGGTTTAAATGCAGAACCGATACAAAATATTTCTAGTATTAGTTTAAGCGATACAAATAACGCGATAACTTTAAATTCAGTAAGTAACACGGGAAATTTAATTTTTAGGGCTAGAACTGGAGAAAGTAGTTATAC
>Ga0208648_1002843_pt1 | contig 11509 bp, 15 predicted proteins | sample AntAceMetag02UKL_FD_184772 | JGI IMG/M metagenome (GOLD analysis project Ga0208648, IMG submission 184772) | Saline lake microbial communities from Ace Lake, Antarctica - Antarctic Ace Lake Metagenome 02UKL (SPAdes) (version 2) | ecosystem: Environmental > Aquatic > Non-marine Saline and...
AAATAGAGAAATGAGTAGAAAACGTGTTATTGTAGAAAATGTTATAGGTGGAATGAAGCGTTATAGATGTTTAGTTGATAGATTTAGAAATCATATTCCATTTGTTAAAGATTTAACTATTTTATTGGCTTCTGGAATATGGAATTTTAATATAATTAATAGGGGATAATTCAAAAGAACAACTCTAATATAATGTTTTACTTAATTTCGGCATCCAGCAAGGCTTCCATCTTTTCAAAAATATCACTGTCTTCCATTGCATTTAACTTTTCACTAATACTTTCAAATTTCTCAAGTAATTCAATTTCTTCCTTTATTCGTGGCTGTAACTTGCTCCTAAACAATACATTGCTAGATTTAAGTTTTTTCCAAAAGCCTTTCTTTTTCGACCCCCAGGTACCCAGTCTCACACCAAGATATAGCAATCGAGATTGTGACTTGGAACAGCCACCAGCCAGGCAAGCATAATAAAACATCTTGTCAGCCGCCTTACGATCACCCTTCTCTACCGCAATGTCATGAATTATAGAAGCATTACGATAATTATCTGTATATGGGCTTCCAACTGTAGACCAAAGTGTTCTTGGTATACTGGCACCATTAATTTTATCCCCGGAGGAAGCTATCCAAACCTTGCCGTCAGGGTCAGTATAAGAAAAATCTCTTAACAACTGCATATTTCTATCAGGATTATCTGTGTCTGAAATCCATTCTGTTTGCGGATTTTCTGAAAAATAACCATAATTTGACATGATTGTTACCTCACTGAAGATAATAAAAAACAAAGTATTACTTGGTTTAATGATTTTAACGCCCTACCCCTTTAAACACAAAGAATCTAAAGGTCAGGAACAAAGCAGCACCCATACCGCCCATGATATATAGCGTCTTATCTCCGGTTCCCATGCCGATATAACGCATTGATACAATCAACGCCCCAAGGATCATGATCATAGGCGTAAAATCCAGATACTGCACACCTGCATCATGACGCATTTCTCTTACTTTGCGCTTATCAATCAGGCGTTCTTTACTGGATTCGTCCAACATGTCGTAAATTGCCTGGGGAACTCCTCCAGACTGCTTTACCACATGCGAAATATACTGATCCGGCGATTCAATTAGCATGCCTTTAGCGGTGATGTATTTCTTAACAACATCACGGGCTATTTTGGGTGGCAATGGCCTAATGGCAATTTCCTTCATCTTCCACCACAGCTTTTTCACCCGGGGCTTTTTCTCTGAAGCACAACCGACAACCTGGGCATGTTCAAATATCGCCAGCCAGAATGACATTTGCGTAGGCGTCAGACTGGTTAAATCGTCCACGGCAATCACCGGCTTGGTTTCTGCTTTTGCCAGCGCCGGTATCAATGCCTGAGTCAGATCGCGCATGCTCATGCGGTTCACTTTATTTTTAATTTCTGCCCAGTCAATTTTAGATCCTGGTACGCCATGAAAAGAAGCCGGCAACTCCAATTCTTTGGCTGACACTAATTCAAACGCCAGCATCTGCCTGGCCATTTCCACAAACTGCCCTTTAGCATGGTAATCATGTAGCGTAATAATCAATTCAAACTTATTGCTTACCTGTTCCAGTGCTGCACGTAATACCGCTGATTTACCAATGCCTACCGCACCAATCAGGATGACGTGCTTACCTTTACGGATCTCAGCAACCAAATCAGCTACCTCATGATCACGTCCAACCAATCCAATAACCTTATCCATTGTATTCTCCCAGTGCTGTTGCATCGCCGTTTAAGTACGCCAATAGGGTTTGCCACTGCTCACCTGCGTAACGCGCTAATTTATGCCGCTGCGTTTGTGATTGCAGCGTGTTTTTAGCAACCAGGGCATCTTCGGTATTAATCTTCTCGCCCAGGGTCCACAAAATATCTATATCAGATGAATAGCCTTGATCAATCCGCTCTTTTACCCAAGTGGCTTTTTTCTTCAGGAACTCACGCCTTACCTCAGAAGCGGCTAATTCCGACTCTAATAGCCTTAATTTAGCCATATCAGTCATAACCTGAGTATTAATGCCATCAAGCGCTTTTTTCTCAGCGACCAGCTTGATTGCCTCTTCCCGCTCTTCTTTTCTGGATGACAAGGGAATATTGAACTGCAGTCCTCCATACACGGTATAAGGCGACTCTATAAAATCGGTACCGCCAAGCCCTGCTTTACCGGAAAATGTCGTATTTTCCAGTACCCAGGTCAACGCATCAGGTACGGCATAGACCTCACTTACTTTATGCTGTGAACGGATCACAGGGTTGGTGCTGACTATAAACGCTAAAACGCGCGCATCTTCCCAGGCAAATACCTGTAAGGGAAAAAGCAGAAATAAAGCCAATGCTAAAGTTTTATACATATATTTACTTTTGATAAAACAATATATATTTTTTGTTATAACAAAATTAAAATAATGTAACAACATTATTAAATTATTGATTTACAAATAAAAAAGTATTACTATTGATGTATTACACTTTAGAGGTTAATAACATGCGCGTAACAAGCAAAGGTCAGGTCACTATCCCCCGCGATGTCAGGGAAAACATGGGTATTCTTCCTGCGCAAACCGAGGTTGAGTTTTTACAGGATGAAAACGGACGCTGGTATCTTGCCAAGGCTAAAGCATCGGATAAAACAAAAAGTCGTTTCAGAACCGCCCATCAAACAGGCAAACTAATCATGTCTACCGATGAGATCATGCAATTAACGCGGGATGAAGCATGCCCGTCATCCTGATTGATACCTGTGTTATCACGGATTTAGCCGATCCAGACAGTGCCTGGTTTGAATGGAGTGCGCTAACACTTGAGCAACTGGATCAAAATAATACCTTTGTCATTAACCCGATGATTTATGCTGAATGTTCCGTAGGTTTTGAGCGCATTGAAGAAGTAGAAGCGTTGTTCAAGCATTTAGGCTTTGAAAGTAAGCCAATTCCCAAAGAAGCCCTGTTTTTAGCGGGAAAGGCCTTTCTGCAGTATAAAAAGCGCAAAGGAGCAAAAACCAACACCTTGCCGGACTTTTTTATTGGGGCACATGCCGCAGTATCCAGTTATCCGTTGATCACGCGCGATAAGGGACGGTTTAGCACCTACTTTCCCAGCGTGGAATTGATCATGCCAGATTCGACCAGCGGGATAAACTGATGCTGATTAAGCAAGCCGAATTACTGTGTCAGGCCGGGGTATTGCAAACACCTGTTATTAAACAAGTGGATTCTGGTGATGGCTGGATTATTAGCCTGGAAGGTACACATAAGCTCACCCCGGAACTGGAAGCTGCCCGTGGTGGTACCAGGATCTTTAAGACACTGGATACCGCTGTGGGTTTGTTGTTTGAAGTGGGTTTTAGTGAAATTAAAATTGTTCGATAAATATTACAGGATCAACTATGTTTCGTATAACCAGCCAGCTCTGTGAAGTCTTCGATTGTACTGATCAGCAACTGGAAGAAAGTGGAAAGATTAAACAATTCAAAGCCTGGCTTAAAAATCAACCACACTATGCCGTTAGCTATGACGTTTATTATGGTGAAATGTTAAATGGTGAGCTTGCGGTTAAGTTTTTTGAGTTTTATAAAAACCTAAATACCGTTCAGTAGGACGTCTGTAGAGCGTAATATGGCTGTCTGTTATGACTTATTGCAGCCAGTCAAAAGTAATCGGAATCACCCAAAAACAACCCACTTGTCGGGTTAGTTGACAAATTATAAAAATTTAAAAGTTGTTACGGCTTTTTTTGGCAACGCTGTTCTTTTTCAAATTCACTGGATTAGCTCAGGTGTCAAATGTAAGGCCTGACCCCAGAGCTGTGCTCATTGTATTAAAATTGTACAATTTAACTACAGACCATGAATACCAAGAGGTTTAAGTAGTTACTCAAAAACTAAACACAAAGTTATCCACAGAAAATGTGCGTAACTGTCATCGGGCTGTAATATTCGAGTGTATAAGTGTTGTGGATAGTGCCGTTATCCCCATTTAATCCTGAGTTATTGCACAGGGTTAAATGGGTTGGGATGCGTCTATTTGTATGAGGTTGTCAGGGTTATGCAGAGAAAATCAGCGCCTTAATAATAATTATTAGCTCAGCTGTACTGTTCTGATAGCTCCTTAATGATGTTGTCATTTTGCTGCTTAGTTTGTTCCACGCTGGCAATAACATTGCGCTGCTGTTCTTTTGTGAGACTTCTCAATAAATTTAATAAGCGCATTTCTTCTTCGCTTGCATCTGAAGCAGTTCTTTTCTCAGTTTCCATACCACCTTCACCAGTAGCCAGCCATTTAGCATTTACACCTAAAGCGTCAGCAAGGCTGAAGACTTCATTTGTACTATCAATTTTCTCATTTTCAATTCTGGAAATTAACTGTTGAGAAACACCGCTTTTTTTTCTAGTTCGGTTTGCCTTAAATCTCTTAAATTTCGGGTTTTGCGTAACCGTTGCCCTAATGTACTCATGCTTCACCTTTTATTTGAATTATAATTGTATTTAAAATTATAATTGTATTTCAGTAAAGGTTATTTTGCTTAGCTTAGGTAAAATGAAATTAAGAGTTGATGAATGATTTATACGGGATTAGCGAGGGTAAAAGACTTCGCGGTATTTTTGTGGGTACTAGAAGAGCATTATCTATGGCCATACAGCAGCAGGATGTTAGTCAGAGGCAGACGGCCTTAGAGAGATTGATTAAGGTATAAATATGGGCGACAGGGGGTGCTGTGAAATTTCGAATTACGAGCGCCTGCTAACGACCCAAAGCAGCCTGTCAAAAGTAACAGGAAAAACCTTAAAATAACTTGCTGTGTTCAGCGTCAAGACTACGAAGGACGATAAACTATTTCCAGCAAGATGAAGTTTACATTAGAAGAATAAAGGCAAGTTGATTGCCAAGTTATAAAAACTAGTCAATTATCAAGTTTCACTCTTTTTGCTTGATACGTGCAAAAAGCAAGACCCGAGACCCCAACATTGGCAATTAGAGCGCAGCGTAAATTGATCCGCTGCAGCTGTTTGCTAGTTGCCGAATTCACGCTCTGCATGCTCGTATGTGTCATAGAGTTTTTTAGCTTTGCGCTGGAGTTTCATACCACCTTTTGTGGCACGATCAGTCCAATAATGGCCTTGCATTTCATAAATAGGTGAGCCATGAACCTCAAGTGCAAAAGAGCCATGGTGGATTTCGCTGCGGACACCTTGTAGTTCAATTTTCGGCTCATTTCGGTAAACACCAACCAGTTTAAATAGGTCATCATCTTCTTGTTGCTCAATACTATGAGCAACAAGAACTGATCGAGACTCCTTAGTCATTAGCCTTACACTTAAGAAGGTCAAAGACTGTCGAATTACCGCATAACCATAAATCGGTGGAATTTCTTTATTTGTTTCAGGGTCAATCCAGCTGCTTTTTAGCTCGACTTTCCAAGTTCCTCTTAGGTCAGGTCTTTTGACATACCAACCCTTAAATATTTTCCAAGACCACATGTACTTATTAAAAAAAGTTAAAAATAAAGTAATAACACCCACGACGGTACCAAATGGCTTTACAAATTCAGCGCTTAGGACAGGCATCCCTTGCAACCATAGAGCCAACAACCAGACAGCTATTGTAAGGCCAATAAAAGATGATATATGAAGTCTAGTTAGCATTATTCGTAACCTATGTAATCCCAAGCATCACTCAAGAACTGATGCGCACTTTCCCTTGTCCAAGGCTGAGATACCCTGAAAAGGTACTTTAATTCACTTACCTCGCCCCATTCTAAACATTTGTCATCAGACAAAGTGCTATTGAATAGCTCTGCAAGTACCTCTCTCACCATTTTCTTAAATGTTTGATATTCAAAACAAGATGTAGAGGCATTAAATACTAAACATTCAACGAGAAAGCTCGGAGCGTCTTTCGCAGATTGAATGTCATTCGACGCCATTTCGTTCGACAGTTTTTTTAATATACGAACTACTCTTTTATATCTTCTTGTGGTTGTGTCATTTTTGGAGACGCCATTTTGGTAATGTTGCTCCGGCCAATTCTTTACACTGGGTGGTTTATAATCATCAGGTATCATTTCGACACCTGAATGATGGTAAGTTGAAGTTACAAATCTCCTGTGCTCGAAAAATGCTGCAACATCTGATTCGACACGATATGAAGTGGCCTTGATATCGAATGCTTTACTGCCTCGCGTAACAGCTGTTCTCCCAAACCTCGCTACAAGCGCTTCTTCCAGTTCGTTTTTAAAAGTTGCGTATTCGTAAGTTGCGGGAATGAAACTTTTGGCAAGTTCCATCTTCACATTATCATCAGGGTACTCAGGAAAATATGTATCGAAGCATAGAACACCTACATCTACATCGCTATCCTGCCTAACGTTAACCCTATTTCTGTAAGAACCTTGCGTGAATACTTTGATATTTCTATTTTTTAACTTTTCGCTCGCCTGAATAGCCTGCCTAATTTGCCTTTCTGCGTTTTCAGCGCGCTCCTGCTCTGTTTTTCCCGGCCCTTGTGACCATGTTGTAAAAACAGATTCCCAATCCCTACTCATTATTTACTCCAAACTTTAAAAGGCAACTAATGCCAAATCAGCGCGCAGTTTAAAGAGGCACGCTTTTTTGCAACGCAAAAAACGTGACGCTTTAAACTGTCCGCTGGATTTTTTTGTGTGCTTCTAAGATTCGTTCAATATTTTTAGAAAACTCTGTTGTATCTGCAAAATAATTTGGATACGCTTTTTTAAGCCCATGAACAGATTCTGCTGATACTAACACAACATCTTTTTCTGAGTTATTTTTAAATTCTTTCTCAAGTTCGGCATATTTTTGAGTAGCTATATCAATATTATTTTGAGAAAATCTCATAACCCTAATGTTCGATTTGTCTATTTCCAGTTCTAACAAAAAATAATCATTTTGATTTTTTTTATCTATACCTAAGTGCTTCGTTGATACAGCAAATGCTCTCAGCTTATGTAACACCCCAAGCTGTTCTATATACTCAATCAGTTCTAATCTTTCGTCAGTATTAGCATTTTTTACCAACCCCTTACTCTCAATTTCTTCAAATGCTATGCTAGCGAGTTTGAAAAATTTTAGCCATTTACTTTTACCCTGACTAGCTTTCAAGCCTTGGCCAGTAAACGTGCCTACAACTTCTACAGCAGTTGCCCAAGCATGTTGTACTTTACTACGAATTTGAAGTTCAATAGAGTGTGTCGAATATTGCTTCTTTTGTCCGTTATAACGATAAACTAAATGAATACCTCTGTATCCTGAATCCTTTGGTTGCTTAATATAGTCACGTTCTCGACGCAGTGTATTTCTGGTACTTCCACCTACGATTGCATCTCGTACTTGATATACCTGCTTTCTATTTAATACTACTATTCTACAACCACCTATATCTTCCATACGATCAAGTTTCATACCACTTTCACGTTTTAATTTTGAAAGTACAGAGGGGGTTCGCTTTAATCTTCTTGCTACGATAGATTTCGGCTCTATTTCAAAGGCTTTCTTTCTAAAATATCCAAGCATTGATTGAATTGGATACGCGTGTGATGACCGCCAATTTTCAAGAACTTCATAAGATTCTAAAAACTTATCAATATCAAAATCATCACTAATTAGGTAGTCGCCAGAGCGTCTGACTTCTTTTTTAGAATATTCTAACTCAATCCAAGGCAATGATAAGTCTCTCTATATTATTTTGTAAAGCTAACGCCTAGCTCAGCGGCAGTAAAAAGTAGAGCGACGAGGAACGAGATGCGACGCTTTTTAACGTCCGTGTGAATTTGCCTTGTTAGATTCATCTGTATCTTTGCTTCTTAGGCAACTTGAGAACTTCTCTAGAAAGCAAATCGATTGACTCCCCATCTCTAAGCATTGCATTTAGTAACTCTTTTAACTTTCGGTCAAAACTATTTTTGTTTATAGGTGAACCATTGGCGGCAATTACAAAGTTATACGGTGTTAAGTAGCGTACTCGTAACTCTACATCGCCACCCAACTCGACAAGCTCTCCGTCTATTACTGCCGCATTGTCATCATATTCAGCCCGATTGACCTTGGTTTGACCTTTATAAAGGCCATATTCTTCAGAACAATATCCATGCTGCTCTACCCAATACGCTATTCTATCTTCTATATCTGGATATAGACCTGTTGGTTCCATTTTATCTGTTTCAACATAAACGAACTTTTGGTAATAATCTCCCTCATTAACTGCGGCTATTTTCGTTATTTTATACTCATCCCAATCCATCAAAAAAAGTCCATCACCAGTTGGCTTAAACGAGTGAATATGAAGATTGCCATCTCGCCACCACCATATAGGGCTTGCATTATTGAAGTCCAGAGGTTCTTCAAGCAGTTTTCCTAGCCTCATTTTAATGTCGCTTTGTGTCGTGAACCATTGAACGCCCCTAACACCAGGGAAAGCAGAAGAGAATCTATCGGCAAAAAATACTGTACTATCAACATTCAGCGATGGTTTCCCTGTCTTATTTTCTTCGTCTACTAAAGCTTCATCTTTTGTATCAACTGGCTCTGCAAAAGGATTGATGCCAATAGGTGGTTTACTCTCGCGAGCCTTATGTATCTCAGCCAATAGCTCGGTACGCGCATCTCCACAGTCATTGGCATCTGACAAATCAATATATAATCTAGATCCCAAAAACATTGGCAGTTTTTTCTTCGCGGTAACGTTACGAACTACCGGAATAAATTTATTTGTATCTTGCTCTGCAAGTAATTCAGCGGTAGCTATCATTTTTTCGTAGCCTACACCACCCTTTCCCGAGTCAGCTTTTTCTATGTAATTTTCTGTTGAAACGATCAATACTCGTTCTGACTTACTTAACCCATGTTCCATGAATTTCGCAAGATCAGAACCCAATGCCAAATCCCATTGATCAAGAATTACATCTATTCCATTGCTTATAAGGTACGTTGCAAGCTCTTTAACCCATGATTTATGGGAAGAGTTGTCATGTGAGTAAGAGATAAACACTTTTGGGGGATTTGACACTATATATTTTCCGTTTTGAATCTAACGCTGAAATAACCCGCTTGTCGGGTTGATTGATTGGTTATAAAAACTAGCGGATAGCATCAGGTTTGCTTTCCCGCGATCAATTTTAATTAACAAGCTTGGCAGTAGTCAGGCTTAACTTTTCGAGGTTAGACTTATGAGTAATGCTTCATGACTTCATATATTGCCATAATAATACTTAATACAATTGCACTTGTTGCTATCCATTTTGCTGACTTTGAGATGCGCAAAGCCTTGCGGGAAATGGACAAACTCTCTTCTTCCCGTAAATCTCGCAACTCAGATTCTTTGCATTGTAACCATGACAAACAAATCTGATGATTTGGGCTATCAAATGAATTTCCAAGTTTTCTCGTGAGAATTTTGGTTCTAGCTTCATCAAACGGCATTGAGTCAAGTCTAGCGAGCAAATCTTTTTCAATGCCATTCATATTGTTTCTGTATAGACATGATTGCATTCGGGGCACTTAAACCTGTCTTCTTCATCATTACCATCGGAGTTTTTTAAATGAACACTCAAACCTCTAGTATAGAAACAGTTGGGGCATACAGAACCAGGGCAATCAGAAGACTCAAGGCGAGAAAGTTGCAACTCAATATTCTTATGTTCTTTTCGGTACTTCGATATTATTTTTTCTGCTTCAAGAACTTCCGCTGGCTTGCTACCTGCATTCTTTCTAGTGAGTTTACTAAGGAGGATTCTTCTATATTCTTCGGCATACTTCTGCATGGTAACGCTCCTGAAATTAAGTGGTTTGGTGTTAGCACGGCTTTCAATTTTCCAAGAATCAGCTTGGCATTCACTCAGCTCTGCTCTTTCTGCTCTAAAGAAATACAGCGTTTAGTCTCAAAGAAAAATGAGGATATAACAAGTTATTATCCATATCTGAATAACACAGACTCTAACATCAAACACATATCAACATTATAGTTTAAACCCAATAGCTCTAAACGGGATAATATGCATTTAATACATGATAATCAGATAAGGATAATATTCAGCACTTGAGTTTTCAAGCACGAAATCATTTCATACCGAAAATCTCATCTTATCAAAGATATATCTATATATCTTGTGCATTTTGTTTTTGACTAAATTATTGAATGCCCGCTTATGGCTGAAACCAGCCACCGCATCAATATTATTTTTTCAACACCCGATAAACACTCGCCACCCCAATTCCCAATTGATCTGCAACAGCCTGTCTAGTCATGCCCTGTTCGCTTAGTTCGTGTGCTTGTTCGGCCTTTGATTTAGCCGTAGGTTTTCGCCCCTTATATTTTCCTTCAGCCTTGGCTTTAGCAATACCTTCTAACTGTCGCTCTTTGCGTAGATTAGTTTCAAATTCAGCAAATACGCCCAGCATATCCAGGAGACTCGGGCAAACCGCTTGTAGATCGGGCTGTATACGGTTTTGCAAGGCAACCTTTTCGTTGCTCAGCTGACGTCGTCGCCTGGTTAGACGTTTTAGCCTCTGGTTGACTTGGGGCACAGGTAGCACCGCTTGCAGAACACCTTTAGCGAGTGGTAAATGATCCTGAAGCTGAAACAACTCCAGAATTTTATGAGCATCAATCGAATCAGATTTTGCGGGTGCGGGAAAGATCTCTTTAAACCGGGCGAGCTTGAGGTTGTTGACGTTGTAAAGCTGATAACCGTGACTCTGAATCTGGCTATCCAATGGTCGAGCCCAGCCATTGTAACCTTCCATAGCAACGTCTACAGGTAGGTTGTATAAATGCTCTTGCAGCTCAATACGGCTAAAAAATACTGAAACCTGGTGTATGCGTAATCGAAAATTCGTCCAGAATCCCTCCCTCAGAAAGGCCAATAGCCACATAATGCTCGTGACTACCGATATCAACTGCAACTTGTAAATGGGCTAAATTATGAATGCTCATGATGGTCTCCATAGGTCAACGTTAACAGTGGATACAACACCATCCTGCGTCTCGTCTGCTTAGTAGAGCCACAAATGACCTCAAAAAAAGCCACATGAAATCACTCGGCACCATCCCAATAAAGACGTCTCAGACGGCGCAAGTGGCGGGGGCGGCATTTCAAGTTCGAGCCGTTACCCTAAAGTACGACGGACCCCATGAGCCACACCCCCACCAAGTTCAATTTTACACCCCTGGCAAGATACCCGCCACTTGCTTTGAAGAGAATGCTAGCTTGCGAAAATCGAAAAAAAATTCGGCTTGCACTTGTGGATAAATATTTAAATAACTTTTCTCAATTGCTGCAATATCTATCTATAAATTCACTCTTCATTTCTCTCCATAATTCTATAGTAGACCCCTTATTTGCCTGGCGTAACACCATGACGCTCTTCTTTTAATTGAGTGACCCAACGGCGCATTGCTGTAGTTCCAACGCCCATAGCTTCGCAAGCATCCTTTATGGAATATGCCTGATCTAATACCAAACTGGCCGCT
>Ga0208648_1002845_pt1 | contig 11509 bp, 3 predicted proteins | sample AntAceMetag02UKL_FD_184772 | JGI IMG/M metagenome (GOLD analysis project Ga0208648, IMG submission 184772) | Saline lake microbial communities from Ace Lake, Antarctica - Antarctic Ace Lake Metagenome 02UKL (SPAdes) (version 2) | ecosystem: Environmental > Aquatic > Non-marine Saline and Alkaline...
CGTCTGTTTTGTTAATGAGGATGGCGAGATATGCAGATTAGAGTTGAGATTTATCCGATAAGCCAGAATATACCAGAAAGTGACACAGGAACGTAACTTTATATGAATGTAAAATATTGACTAACTTTATAAAGTATGCTATATTACAGGCATGAACACTCAGCAAAAACTTACTTTAATTCGGAGGTTGTCAGGGAAGACACAAGAGAAGCTTGCGGCAGAGCTTGGGGTGTCTTTTCCCACTTTGAACAGCTGGATAAACGGAAAGTCTCTTCCAAGGAAACAGGCGGCTCAGAGAATTGATGAACTCTACCTACATGTGACCGGCCAAAATGTTGTTCCTGCAGACCTTCTGGATGCAAAGAAACAGGTATTGATCGAAAAACGAAAGAGGCACCCGAATGTTCTTCAGACTTTGGAAACACGGAAGGACATATACGACCAGTTCTTGCTTGCGCTGACTTATAATACCAACCGTATTGAGGGCAGTACGCTTACCGAACCGGAGACTGCGGCGATCCTCTTTGAAAATGCGGCGATTCCGGACAAGTCTATTATCGAACAGATGGAGGTTAAGAACCATCAGGCCGCTTTCCAGCATATGGTCCGGTATCTTGTGGAAGGAGGGGAGATTACAGAAGGTTTAGTTCTGAAATTGCACGGGATATTGATGAATGGGATCAGGGAGGATGCGGGGAATTACCGCCGCCACGCAGTCCGGATCGTAGGATCGAATGTTCCGACAACTAACTACCTGAAAGTCCCAGTCCTTATGACGAACATCATGAAAGATACAGTTTGGGGTGAAAAGGATGTGATCGGATTTGCAGCCCGCATCCACAGCAGGTTCGAGCAGATACATCCCTTTTCCGATGGGAACGGCAGGATAGGGCGTCTCCTCCTCGTCGCAATTCTATTGAAGAAAGGTTTTGCCCCGGCGGTAATTGCTCAGGAAAAACGCCGGTTCTATATCCTTTACTTAAACCAATCTCAGATTAAGGACGACCACAGCCGTCTCGAAGATTTAGTCTGTGACGGTATAATGGCCGGCTATGACCTACTCTCATAAACTAAACTATTGGAAGCAGTGTTTTTAGTTGATAAATAGCCAATAAATCCGCGATGATCGAGTTCAAACTGGCGGACATTGGAGCTACCAAGAGGTAGGCATTGCAAAACCGTCATAGGCGGAGATCCAACGCCTTCTTTGTTTATAAGGACATCAAGATCTGTCATAAGATAGTATCTAATAGAGACTTCCCCTTTTGTATAGCTCACACTATGGATAAGCTGACTCATAAGACATCTCTTATCATATGGATTGTTTATCTTTTCCCGCCCCTGCGCGCCCGCTGTCGCTTCAATAGCGGGTTACAATGGCGCGCTTCTACCCTAACAGGAATATTTATTGAAAGGCTTTGGGGATTTTTTGCAGGCGGTCGCCCCGCGACGCGACCGCCTGCATTATATGATGTTGGATTATTCATTCAGAAAAATATTCGTTTGTGTAATGAAATATTCTTTTTGAAAAAATTACTCTTTTTACAATCCTTTTTCTTAAATGTATGCTTATATCTCCTTCTAATGTAGGTATTTAGCAATATCACTATTGACAAAACCGATTTTATAGTTTACAATATCGATGTATATAATGATAAGTAATGTGTTGGGAGTAGGATATTTATATTAGTTTTTATATTTTTATCCTATGTCCTGATATAATTTTTATAAAAAGGAAATTTTTCTTGCGAGAATGCAAGAAAAGAAAATGTCTTTGTGTCTATAGAACCAAGAGGGATTAATGAAAAGTGACGTAAAACACATATGATCACAGATGAAATAAACGTGGATTAGCGCAGATATAACAGGACTCCTCGGAGGTATCTACCTTTTAAGGGGAGATCCTTCGATTCCCCGATTTATCGGGGGACCGAAGGATGACATTTGGGAAAGAAAGAGAAAAAGATGGAATTATGAACACAAAGAGCCCTTTGGGTGTGAAGAAAAAACATAACAAGGCACTTATCAAAGTTATCGCTCTTGCGGTAACGATTGCGTTCCTCTGCCAGAATGTTGTCTGGGCAAATCCTAATTCTTTTACAAACGGCGAGCGACGAGTTACAAATAAGAAACTTGCCCCGAAATCTCAGGTGAAAAAAGTCTATGAAGCGTATGAAAGACAAAAGAAACAAAATGAATTGAAAGGTACCCCTAAAGAAGAGAAAGAGGCGAGAGAGTTAAAGGAACAGAGCGAACTCGCTAAAGTTAAGCCTTCGAAGTTTAAGCGAAGTAGGCCTGAGGAAAAAAGGATTGAGAGGATAAAGAAGGAGTATGAGCAGAGGTTTTATCCTATGACTGAGACACGTTTTGATGATTTACCTAAGGAGACGCGAGAGATCCTCATTTGTGTTGGGATATCTGATGATTTTGTAAAACTTATAAGGGTCTCAGGTAAATCCGCGGGATATATATTAGAAAGCGGCTTGCCTGCCATAAAAAAAGCATTTGGCATAAGGTTTGTCAAAAAATACTGGAAGAATATAGTAAGTCAATTAACCAGGCTTTGCAGTAGCACTACGAGCGATAACCTCGAGGATATTTTAAACCTTCTTCTAGATGAAACATACCTTTTGATCTTAAAGAAGAAGAAGGCTGATTTCTTTATGCATTTTAAATTTTATAATACCGTTATTCAAGAAAGCGGACATTTTCCGTTTCCGCGTTCTGCTCTGGAAGGGGTAGTAGCGGGTGTAAGAGAAAACGATGTAAATGTATCTTTAGACAGTGAAGAGCAAAGGTTAATTCTTGATTTTATTGCCGTAAGCTATAATTTTTTTCCTAAAAATTTTATTTTTTATAAGGAAAAAAAAGAAATTGAGGATTCGATAAAACAATATCCTCTGGCTGACGGACATGTGCATTTTAGCGGTTCAATACCTCCTCACTTTTTATGGAAGAAGTTATTGGAGTTGGATGAGAAGGAGATAGAAAGTATAGATTGGAAAGATATAAATACCAAGTTGACGAGGATATATAAGAAAGAGGTAGATTTAAAAGCTATTGTAGATGAGGGAAAGAGAATTTTCAGGGATAAGACGGATAGGGAAGGTAAAAAAATTTCCACTGAAGAAGTAGAAAAGAGATTGCAGGAATTGAGGAGGATTTTTACTGGTTTTATCCAGTATGACCCATCTAAGGGTGAAGGGAATTTAGGGGATTATATTGATCTATATTCTGTGGCAAAGAATTTGGTGGAGGGGCTTTCCGAAAATAATCCTGAGTTTATAAGAGAGATGGCCACGGGGATTGCTATGAAGGGGTACGAGGATGGTTTAAGGTTGTTAGAACTTCGTACTAGTTTGCCTACAGATGAAGACGAGGTGGAACTTTACCGGAGGATTTTTGAAAAACTCAATTATATTAAGGAAGGATTGCAGGATGCTGAGAGAGATGTTAACTCGCGATTGGGGGAAAATGAGATAGGTCTTGAGACAAAGATTGTCATAACGCTAGAGAAAAACAAAGAAACGGAGACTAGTTTAACGCAGACCAAAGTGCTGCTGAAAATTTTGGAAGATCACCCCCAACTGCGTGAATATGTGGTAGGTGTTGATGTGGCTAATAAGGAACAGTTGAAGGTCCCCACGCAATTTATCGAGCACTTTGAGCTTATTGAGGAATACAATAAAAGGCTGGGTATAGAAGGAGAACCAAAGTTAGGTTTAACATACCATGTGGGAGAGGATTTTAGTGATACATCCATAGAAAGCGCGATAAGGCATGTCCATGATGCGATAAACCTGGGGATAGGGAGAATCGGTCATGGGTTGGTGCTGGGGATCGATGTTGAGCAATTTAGGGGCAAAGAAAGTGAAGAACATCTAAGTGAGAGGATTTTCCAGATTTATTATGACCTTAAATGCGTAAGGTTTGATGCGATTGGATTAAAGAGAGTTGGGTTGGATATAAAGACGGATAAGCTCAAGAAGGAATTGCAAGGATACAGTAAAAAATATGAAGATGTAAGGGCAGTTGCAGACCAGATTAATTTAATTTTAGATAATAATGAGTTAGATAAGGAAAAAGAAAAACAACTTTTTGCAGCTTTCCATGAAATGAGGGATTCGGATGAGTATGCCCCTGTAACTATAAAATATAACTCCAAGAGATGCTGGGAGTTGATAAAACGCCAAAATTATGTTCTTAATAAGGTAATTGAAAAAGTGGTTGCAATTGAGTTTAATCCTACTTCCAACGTTCTTATTGGTCCCATCCGGTCTTATGCAGAACATCCTATAGGGAGAATTATTGATTATATGTATCCTACAACTGAATTCAGGAATGGCCTAGCCGGCCAAAGGCCGATTGTTACTATAAATACAGATTCTCCAGGTACATTCGGCATTAACATTGTCGAAGAATATAAAAGAATTGTTGTGGCTCTAAAGCTTAGCAAGCAAGATATATTGAGATTGATTATTAACTCTTTTAAGTATAGATTCAGCGGTTATCCATTACGTTATTTTGAAGCAATTGAACGTAAATTAGACACGCAAATAGAAAAGAAATTCGAGGGATATCAGATCGCGCAGACTCAGTTTGGGAATGTTCAACTTGCTATTGCTTCAGAGACTGCCAAAAACATTATAAAGATGCGTAAAGAGAAAAAAACATTTCCTACCACGTTTATTCTTCCTCCCGATATTTTGGTGGGAGGATATAACTACGCAGACATAGAATTTGTGATGTATTTCTTTGCATTTGTTGTTGGAAAGGGACTAAAGATAAACCTTGTTCTTACCGTCAAACAAGAAATTGCCTTGAGAGAATATCTAAAACAGTCAATGTTCGGAATAGATTTTAAATCGTCTGATTGGAAGAAATATCGAAAAAAGTGGATTAAAAATTTGGCCAAGGCGAGGGGGCGAGAAGCGGAGGATCCCGCTGTATCAGAAGAGATCAAGGTTATAGAAAAGGGTATTCAGGCTGCTCATGAAGCGCTTGCTGTGCGCAATCTGGATGGGACACCCAAAACAATTGATGATTATATAAATTTTTATCCTCTAAAGGAAGGCAAGGCATGGGTAACTATGATGGATGTTGAAAACCCTGAAATCCCTTTAGGTCAACTTGAAATAAAACAACGTAAAAACAAACCTGAATTTGTGATTAAAGACTTTGCGCGCGCTAAAGAGGTAGATGGAGAATACGTATTTATAAGGATACGAAATCCTGTTACTGCTGGGCTGGAAGTAGATTATACGAGGCCTTGTGTTCTCCCTGAAAAAATTCCTTTTGAAGCAAGAAAAGCAGTATCAGCGAAAAACCGGCCGCGTTTTGGGTATACCGTTTTAGCTAGAAATAATGGGTTTGATGGTAAAGGCGAGGTATCAAGCTTTATTATCTGGGTCGAGGGAAAAGGTATATTAGTAGATCCTTCATTGTCCGCTGTTAAGAAGTTGGAGCAATTAGGCCTTACGAAGGATGATGTTCCTTACGTAATCCTTACACATAACCATGCTGACCATGACAGAGGCCTGTTAAAATGGTTATTTGCCGGTAAAAAGGTGAAGTTTTTGACTTCTCATCCTGTATATTTTAGTTTTTTGAAAAAGGCGAAAGCGCTCTTAAAAGAAGATATTGATGGTGAATATGCGGACTTTATACCTCTTTTAGATAATATGGAAAATGAAATTTTACTTCCAAGTGGAGAAAAAATGATTATTCAAATCCGTCTTAATTTACATCCCATCCCCACTATTGGTTTAAAATTCAATTATGAGCATGAAGGTCAGGTATATAGGATAGGATTTTCAGGGGATCATCTTTTTAGCACCGACGAGAATGAAAAGATAAAGGAGTACATACAGAATATGAAGGATCTGGGATTAAGCGAAGAGCAAATTTCCAGTATAATGCATAACCTCTGGTATTTTTTCTGGGATGAAAGTGGGGAACTCTTAGTGGATGCCCTTCTGCAGGAAGCTGGATCGGAGAAGGAAGGGCTTTACTCTATTCATACTACATCTGATACCCTTAAAGAGGTGTTGACGGAGGATACAATAGAAAAGATAGCCTTGTATCATAAGGCCGAGGGGAAATTTCCGGTAGAAGGATTTAATGATGTTAAATCGGGGGAGACTGTGACTGTTTTACCCTCCGATGAACAACTTCTTAAGGATTATAGAATGCAGATGGTGAGTTTGGTATCTCTATTTTCGGATATGAACAAGGAAGACGTAGCGTGGATTTTAGAAGAAGGGACTGATAGAAACTACAATCAGGATGATGTATTGATTAAGCAGGGGACTTCTATAGAAGAAATTATTAGGGATCCGGAGAAGGGGGTTTTTTATATTATTTTGGAAGGAGATGTAGTAGTGGAAAAGAAGGATGGCCAGTTCGTGACTAGGATTGGTAAAGGAGCCTGTGTAGGGGAATGGGCGCTCATTTCAGGTCAACCAAGGGCGGCAAATATTAAGGCAGGAGATGGATTGAAGGTATTGGAATTAACAATTAGTCAGTTTGAGGCGTTAATAAAGAAATATCCTAAATTAGAAGAAAGGATTTTTAAGGGGAGAGAACATCTTCCTTTTCTTCAGAAACTGCGGCGTAGTTATCAAGAAAATAATCCTTTTAAGGAACTTGGCGGTAATGTATTAATGGATTTAGCCTGTAAGGTGGAGCCTATCTCAATAAAAGATGGGACGAAGATTATTAAGCAGGGAGAGAAAGGCGATGACCTCTATTTGATTAAAAGCGGCAGCGTTAGTGTATTTATAAAAAAGAGAGGTGAGATAGATATTCTTTCTGAAGGCGGCTTTTTTGGCGAAATTGCTATGTTGAGTAAGAAAGGTATTAGGACAGCAACGGTTGTAGCCCACGGAGATGTAGAACTTTTTAGAATTTCCAGGAATCAATTTGATAAGATTCTGAAAAACTGGCCGGATTTTGGAAGGGAAATGAAGCAAGCGGCAAGAGAAAGAATGGAAAGATCGGGTGAATCTCTCAAATCCCTCATCGTACCGGTTGTAATAAAGGGTGCTACGGAGGAATTACTAACACCTCAACGTAAAGAGCTTCATATTGAACCAAAGGGAGTAGTAGAAATAGAAAGCGCAGCATAATTCATTCCTACCTATTTTATTTGCTACGTTCCATACTCTACTATATAAATGGTAACAGTAGCTACCATTTATTCAACCGATGAACTGTGTAAAAAAGAAGTTTTAAGCTGATACTCATCCAACTATAGAGCAAATACCGCAACCGACCGGCAATGCTTGAAAAATTAAGACGGGTTTGATGTAAGAAATTCTTCAGTTAATGGAGAGGTGAAGGGGTCACACCTATTCATTTAGAAAAATATTCGTTTGTGTAATGAAATATTCTTTTTGAAAAAATTACTCTTTCTGTAATCCTTTTTCTTAAATGTATGCTTATATCTCCTTCTCATGTAGATATTTAGCGATATCCCTATTGACAAAACTGTATTTATAGTTTACAATATCGATGTATATAATGATAAGTAATGTGTTGGGAGTAGGATATTTATATTAGTTTTTATATTTTTATCCTATGTCCTGATATAATCTTTATAAAAAGGAAATTTTTCTTGCGAGAATGTAAGAAAAGAAAATGTCTTTGTGTCTATATGACTATAAATGAAGAGGTTTAGATACAAGGATGTGCTGCATCTTCTATAAATGAAATGGGTTTTGGAGAAAGAATGAAAAGTAAAGTAATACATAAAAGGGTATTTATAAAGATTATCGCCCTTGCGGTAACGATTATATTTCTATGCCAGAATGTTGTTTTGGCAAATCCTAATTTTTTTACAAGCGGTGAGCGACGAGTTACAAGTAATAAACTTGCCCCGAAATCTCAGGTTAAAGAAGTCTGTGAAGCGCTTGAAAGACAAATGAAACAAAAAGAATTGAAAGGCACACCGGAAGAAGAGAAAGACGCGAGAGAGTTTTTAGCGGAAAAGCTTAAGATTGAACAGCTTGATATGGAGTATGGAAATATTGATATTCAACAGCTCGATAAAGAGTTTGAAAGCATAATAAAAATCTATGGTTATAAGCCTTTTAAAGATTTGTATTTATCAGCGGGAGAAAACATCAGGAATTTATTTCAGTTTGGCCTGCCGGCAGTAAAGAAAACCTTTACAGAAAAAGAATTAAAAGAATACTGGCCTGATCTTGTAGAATTGGGAAAGGCAGCGGGAGAAAACAGCTGGAATTTATTTGCGCATGGCCTGCCGGCAGTAAAGAAAACCTTTACGGATGAAGAATTTAAAGAATACTGGCCTGATCTTGTAGAATTAGGAAAGACAGCAGGAGAAAAGAGCGGGTATTTATTTGCGCATGGCCTGCCGGCAGTAAAGAAAACCTTTACGGATGAAGAATTTAAAGAATACTGGCCTGATCTTGTAAAATTAGGAATTACAGTAGGAGAAAAGAGCGGGGCTTTATTTACGCGTGGCCTACCAGCAGTAAAGACACTCATAACAAATAGAGATTCATTGGTAAAGATCGGCAATGATCTGCTTAAAATATTCCAAGTATGCGCGGGTGCAGAAACAAATATAGCAGTTGCTTTAGGAGGACTAACTCCGCTTATAGAAAAATACCCCTTATCATGGAATAATTTTATTAAACCTGTTGTCTATAACCAGACAGTTGGTGCATACCTCTGTTTTCAGGAAGTGAAAATAATGTATGATATGGGAGCGATATTATCAGAAGGGGATCTCGTATTCATAAGAGAGATTATAGAGGGTAATAATGTGAGGGCATATGACATTCTGGATAATTTTATAGTTAAAGGGGTAAAAGAAGGGATTATTTCAAAGCCAATTTCTGTTGATAAGGATTTAATTAACAATTATTTCAAAGAAAGTCCTTATGCCATAATTGAAATATATCAGGCATATAAAAGCAATCCTGAAGACTTGAAACCACTTATAGCGAAGTGTGAAGATATTCATAAAAAGATTTTAGATGGTGATACAGCCGGTGTTGAGAAAGATCCATTATTTAGCGCTATGCTTATGCATGTATTTCCGCCGGCGGTAACAACAGAGAGAGAACAATATATGAATTTATATACACAAAGACCTGATCGCTCAGGTGATACCGGGGTTGTCCCTTTAACATTGCAGGGAAATGAATTTGAAGTAAGTACAGGCAAATATATACTTAAAGACCCGTCAAAACCTCTGGATGAGACATCCTGGCATAACATCTTAAAAACGGTAAAAAAGGTAAACAGAGAAGAGAAGATGGAGTTTAGTGAAGGAGACATACAAGATCTTGGTAAAGAGCTTTTGGAATCATGGCAGAGTAATAAACTTCGGAGTAATAGAGAAGAAATACTGAAGAAAATATATCGTTATTTCAGGTATACGCAGGGACAGACATTGCCGGATACACTTGGAACAATACAGAATATCATGGCTGTAAAGCAATATGTGGGAGATACAATGAGAGATCTTGTTGATCAATGCACAAATAAATATAAAGAAAATAATCCTGAAATATATAAGGAAGTTATTAATAAAATGTTTAAGAAGCCGGAAACGAAAGCAAAGGCAGTGCTTGGAGTGGTAAAGAAGTATTCAAAACAACCGGAAGATGGAAAAACGAGACTGGATAACATGCTTCAATTAAATGATCCGGATATGCTGGATAAAATATGGGAAGAAGTTAAGGATATGAGAGATGTGAGATCAATACGAGAGGTGTTAAAAGGAATAACATTTACAATGCAGGGCGGTAAAGAAGCGGGAACAATAACACAGATCTTACAAGGCAAGGAATACAAGGCGATGCAGGGAGAGGTGTCAGCAAAATATGAATTTAAAGAAAGCATGGAAAAGATCAAGCTCCGATGTGTTGTATCAAAGAGAAAAGCACACGGTGTAATAGGGCTTAATACGGGTGTGTGTGTTGCCCCGGATGAAAAGCTCTGGGATAATCCAAACTTTATGAATGTAATACTGTTTGATGAAGATAATATTGCTCAGGGCGGTATGCATATCATGATAATAGAAGAAGATGATGGAAAGAAATATCTGACCTTGCCGGGCATAAATCCAAGCATTGGTTTACTCTCACAAGTACCGGCAGATGATATATATAATAAGCTTATAGCTTATGCGCATGAATTAGCGAGGGAATTGAACTGTGAGGGAGTACTTATTCCGAAGAATGCAACTATTCATTCAAACCGCTCAGAGATACAGAGAGTAGTAAGCGGAAAGAATTATGAGGAAATTACATTAAGTAAAATTCATCCGTTCAGTTATAGTCCAAAATATTCATTACAGGAATGTTATGTTGTTCCGGTACCTGTTAAAACATTCGTACCGTCGTTTGACGAACAAAAAGAATTGAAAGGCACACCTGAAGAAGAGAAAGAGGCGAGAGAGTTTTTAGCGGAAAAGATTTATATTAAACATCTTGATAGAGAGTATGGAAATATAATAAAACTCTACGGTTATAAGCCTTTTAAAGATTTGTATTTATCAGCGGGAGAAAAAAGCGAGTATTTATTTGATTATGCCCTGCCGGCATTAAAGAGAACCTTTACAAAAGAAGAATTAAAAGAATACTGGCCTGATCTTGTAGAATTAGGAATTGCAGCGGGAGAAAACAGCTGGAATTTATTTAAGAAGGGCCTGCCGGCATTAAAGAAAACCTTTACAAAAGAATTAAAAGAATACTGGCCTGGTCTTGTAGAATTAGGAATTGCAGCGGGAATCCGCAGCTGCGATGTATTTACGAGTGGCATGCGAGCATTAAAGAAAACCTTTACGGATGAAGAATTAAAAGAATACTGGCCTGATCTTGTAGAATTAGGAATTGCAGCGGGAAAAAACAGCTGTAATTTATTTGCGAAGGGCCTGCCGGCAGTAAAGACACTCATAACAGATAGAAAATCATTGGGAAAAATCGGCAAAGATCTTGTAGAATTAGGAAAGGTAGCGGGAGAAAACAGCTGGGCTTTATTTGCGCATGCCCTGCCGGCATTAAAGAAAACCTTTACGGATGAAGAATTAAAAGAATACTGGCCTGGTCTTGTAGAATTAGGAATTGCAGCGGGAATCCGCAGCTGCGATGTATTTGCGAGTGGCATGCGAGCATTAAAGCAAACCTTTACGGATGAAGAATTTAAAGAATACTGGCCTGATCTTGTAGAATTAGGAAAGGCAGTAGGAAAAAACAGCGTGTTTTTATTTGCGCATGTTCTACCGGCAGTAAAGACACTCATAACAGATAGAGAATCATTGGTAAAGATAGGCAATGATCTTGTAGAATTAGGAAAGGCAGCGGGAGAAAACAGCGGGAATTTATTTCAGTGTCTACCAACAGTAAGGACACTCATAACAGATAGAGAATCATTGGTAAAGATCGGCAATGATCTGCTTAAAATATTCCAAGTATGCGTAGGTGTAGAATCAAAGACAGCATATGCTTTAGAAGAACTAACTCCGCTTATAGAA
>Ga0208648_1002846_pt1 | contig 11499 bp, 10 predicted proteins | sample AntAceMetag02UKL_FD_184772 | JGI IMG/M metagenome (GOLD analysis project Ga0208648, IMG submission 184772) | Saline lake microbial communities from Ace Lake, Antarctica - Antarctic Ace Lake Metagenome 02UKL (SPAdes) (version 2) | ecosystem: Environmental > Aquatic > Non-marine Saline and...
GATCGGTATCTTGGTTATTGCTTTTATCATGGCCTTTGAGAGTTGGTAAGCTGATAAGATAACTAATAAATATATAAGATATTATGAGCGACTCTACCATCATTTACTCTTAATAGCTATAACAACTTTATACGAGGACTTTCGGGACGTCCTTGACTAATTATACTAATTCCCTCATTGAGTTTGTGTTGTTGCGATCCATAACTCCCTCGAATTTACACCCGCCGTTTTGTCCAATTTGTCAAGGATGTCCCCAAAGGCAATTGCTTGTAAACCAATAATCCAATGGATGTCCCCAACTAACCCCATCTTACAAAAGCCGTTCAGCGATCTGTTATTTAAAGACTTTGCAAATGCTCACCAGTAGTCGATCGCTTTATTGACAGGATTTTCGTATTTAGTTGACGTGTACGGTTAAAGAGCGTATTGAATTTTAGGATGATTGGAAGGCTTTCCTTATATAGAGCCATATGTTCCGAGTGCTTCATCAGAAACCAAAAGGCGGCTTGAGTGATATTTGGCTGACAGGTATTTTTATATTATTTATATTATAAGGAGGTATCTAAAATATTTCAAAACCAAGCATATCATATCTCCTATAATATTTTCTTTGTTTCTTTAAAATACCAAACTTAACCATTTCTGCAACACCTAAATAGCTTTCATCTTGATTTTAAAAAAGTATCTTTCTATATTGACGTTTAAAAAATTTACAGGAAGGCGGTTTTGATGGCGTCGTAATAAATTAAAGATATTGATCATTGTGGACTAAACGAAACAACCCCCTTTAGTTAAACACTTGTAGTTAGAGGATTTCTTTGTCGATGTGCTCCTTGCAATGCTTAAAACATAAAGTTTTGCAAATGCATCTAAGGAGATAAAGCTATGAAGAATGATTTTGGTAAAAAGGGATTTGATGAAAAAAGATCTGAACCAAGAAAAATAATAGATAAATATTTCAGAGTTGAATTCTCAAAAGACGGACTAATTCATTTTTATAATTTTAAACTACGGGATATATCTTCAAAAGGAATGTGTATTCTGGTCAAAGAAGGCTCTGAGGTTATGAAATTTTTCAAGGTTGGAGATGTTTTGGATATGAAATATTATACAGGGAAACAGTCGAATAAGCCTCAACAATTTAAAACAAAAATAATACACATAACAAAAGATGACCAGGGAAAATTCAAAGGGCATTGCCTTGTAGGTTTTTCTATAATCGAGTAATCTTGGATAAAATCCACATTTTAATACGAGTTTAAAAAACACAATTATATTTCTTTTGTTGCGGTCTTCTCTTTGCGGCATTTAATCCAGAACAGCTTAAACCGGTCATGCCCGTACATGGTGAATTCAAATGGAAAGGGTCGGTGTCAATGAATTACATTTTTCTTTATTCACAATTCAAGTTTTGACACCATAGTCACCAAAAGAAACCGCCCGGCAGTATGTGTTTCCAGCCAAAAAACGTTCAAAAGATCCCAGGTCCGGAAAAATCATGCGCCATCACTTTGTTGAATCAGGTCTGCAGAAGGCCGTTAAGCAGGCTTTTAACAAGGCGAAAATTTATAAAAAAGCAGGATGTCATACTTTTTGTCACAGCTTTGCGACTCATCTGCTTGAAAACGGAATTAATATCCTTGTAGTTCAAAAACTTATGGGGCATGCTGATGTGAAAACTATGGAAATCTACACACATGTTATGAGTAAAGATATAGATGCGGTCAAGAGTCCTCTGGATACGCTAAAATAAAAAGGAGCTTTTCATGAAAAAGATAATACAGATAGGAATCGTTGGTTACGGCAACATCGGCAGGGCGGTTGAAGCATCTGTTGAAAGAAATCCTGATATGTCACTTGCGGGAATATTTACAAGAAGAGATCCTTCCACTATAAAACCCAGCGCTGCATCAACGAAAATATTGCACGTTGACGACGCAAAAAAGTTCGTGGATGATATTGACGTTACAATTCTCTGCGGCGGCTCTGCCACAGATCTCCCTGAACAGGGCCCGTATTTTGCCTCTATTTTTAATACTGTTGACAGTTACGACACACACGCTAAAATCCCCGAATATTTTGAGGCCGTTAATACGGCTGCTCAAAAAGCAGGCAAAACAGCCGTCATATCTACGGGCTGGGATCCGGGAATATTTTCGTTAATGCGGGTTCTGGAAGAATCGATTCTTCCTGATGGCAAAGGATATACCTTCTGGGGCCCCGGCGTAAGCCAGGGACATTCAGATGCCATACGCCGTATTGACGGTGTCATTGACGCGCGTCAGTACACAATTCCCATTGAAGCGGCAGTCAACCAGGTAAGGGCTGGAGAACAGCCCGAGTTCACGACGCGCGAAAAGCATCTGAGAGATTGCTACGTGGTTGCAGCCAAAGACGCCGATAAGAAACGCATTACTTCCGAAATCAAGAATATGCCTGACTATTTTGCCGATTATGATACACAGGTGTCTTTTATTTCAAAACAGGAAATGGATGAAAAACACACAAAAATGCCCCATGGCGGTTTTGTAATAAGAACGGGGATAACCGGCGGTAATGACAGGCATGTTGTTGAATTCGGCTTGAAACTCGAGAGCAATCCAGGGTTCACAGGCAGCATTCTCACAGCCTATGCCCGTGCTGTTTACCGTCTTTCACAAGAAGGGATAACAGGCGCAAAAACGGTTTTTGATATTGCACCGGTCTATCTTTCATTGAAATCAGGAGCTGATCTTCGTAAAACCAGATTGTAAAAGAAGGGGTCTATCCGGCTGAGTTTATTCCACATTAAACCAGGTTATTCAAAGAGTCGGTGTCAAAGCTTGGATTGTGAATAAACACGTTAGGCCCCTCATCTTATTATTGCCATCTTACTTCCTCTTTTTATTTCTATGCCGTAAAGACGATTTAAGTCTCCAACGATTATCATCAATACAAAAGGTGCCTCCAGAAACAAAGCGAATATCCTCTACTGTGTAAAATGCCTGGGGATTGAAGTTTTTAATATGGCATGTCACCAGAGACAATTGGGAACGTTTGATTATAGCATACAGCAGATGAACTGGACCAGTAGAACCCGTTGCTTCTACAACAGTGACACTAAAGCCCTTACTTCTCAGAAAGTTAACCAGCTCTGAAGCCTCACGATGGGTAATCACTCGAACTACAATCTTTCCCATAGCCAGCTTTTCTTCAAGAATAATTCCAATATAATTTCCAATGGCAAAGCCGAACGCGTAAGCGAAATAGTTAACTACATTAGTTAAATTCTGCATAACCTGACCAATTGCGAGCAGCCAAATCAAAATCTCAAAAAATCCGAGTATTGGCGCAAGTATCTTCATCCCTTTGGATACAAGAATAATCCGTATCGTCCCAAGAGAAACATCGATAATTCGCGCAATGCAAATAAGAAGTGGAACAATTATCCATGTAAAGTAAGTAGAGTTTATTAGATCATTCATAATATTTTCTGTTTATTAAAACTTAGGTCTAACATAAGGCTCAGCGAGAGGCCGGTTGTATGGCCGATTCGCTAGAGTCGATTTGGGCAAAATCTTATTTCATATCCATGGCACGCAAACGCTGGCTTTCAATTCTGGCGGCTCGCCCCACAATCTTTTTGACAAAATTTTTAAATATCAGGTCGTGGAAGGGCCAAACCGAATACCAGTAGAGTCTGCCGAGCAGTCCGCGAGGATGGAAATGGGCGGTCAGCACCAACCGGTCGGCTTGGATATCAAAGTCAAGCCAGGCCTTGCCCGGCAACTTCATCTGGGCTAAAAGCAGGACTCGTTTGTTCTCCTTCAAGTCGGCAACCTTCCAAAAATCAAGGGCATCTCCCACCCGTAGCTCTTTCTGCTGTCTTTTGCCTCGATTCAGGCCATAGCCCCCAAAAATTTTATCAAGTAAACCACGGATCTTCCAAAGAGTATTGTATGCCAGCCAGCCTTCACTGCCACCGAGACTCTTAATGACCGCATAGACCAGGTTCGGGGCTACGCCGTTGAGGAGTATCTCTCGCCGATACCGCAGGATTGGTGTGCCCGGGTCATCTTGATGCTGAATATCACATGACAAATCCGTACCGCTGTCACACCAGCGGCTGATGACCTGATCATCCTCCACCTCGGCTATAGCCGACGCCACCGAGCTTTCATAGTCTAAAGGTTTAATGTCTGGAAAATATCGACGGGCATGGTCGTTTTGAAGCAAGGTTTCTGATTTCAGTCCTTCAATGAGAGCGGATGCCATACGTAAAGGTATGGGTGTAAAAAAGATAAGCCATAAGGATGAAAGACGTGGGCTTAAAAACGGCACCGGCAGCAGCAGACGCCGCAGACCCATGACAAGGGCAGCGCGGAGCAGCATATCTCGAAAGCTCATTGCCTCACCACCGATATCCACGATTAAATCGCCCTCGACTTTTACGGTGATAGCCTCCTCCAGATACGCAAGAACATCATCTACCGCAACAGGTTGCGTCCTGGTCGCTACCCATTTGGGTGTAACCATTAAAGGGAGTTTATGGAGCAGATTATAAATAATCTCAAAACTGGCGCTGCCTGCACCGATGATAATCGCGGCCCTGAACCAGATAGTCTGCAGGTTTTTGGGACGAGCGCTTAGTATTTCACCGGTTTCAATCCGGCTCAAAAGATGGCGACTGGCGGTTGCCTTCACCCCAAGGCCACCCAGATAAACGAGACGCTTTACCTTGGCTGAGATACATGCCTCTCGAAAATTAGCGGCACTTTGGCGATCGCGTTCTTCGAAATTTTTTCCAGACCCCATGGAGTGGATGAGATAAAAAGCAACGTCAATCCCTGCAAGAGCAGCTGCCATAGCCTCCGGGTTAAAGGTATCGCCTTCCACCACCTCAACTTTAGCCAGAACTTCTGAGCGAAGTTTGAGTTTGTTGCGGACCAGCAGCCGGATCGCAAGCTCCGGACGGCCCAGCAACCGGTCTTTCAGTCTCCGGCCGATGTAGCCTGTAGCCCCGGTTATCAGTACCTTACACTTTCTGCTCATACTTTAAATCCTCAAGGGAGGGATATATTCTTTTATCATAACAAAAAATCACCTGCCACGCCCATAGGACGTGGTTTGATGAAGACTGTGATATTAAGGGTTTGCCTCCCCGGACTTCCTGCCACGCCCATAGGACGTGGTTTGATGAAGACCCCTCGAAGGGGTCTAAAAGGATCGCGATTCATGCAGATTACAATCCAATATCAAAGGACGCAACAATCAAGCTAAAAGGCTATGAACGTCCAACACCCGTCCGCCTCGCAAACGAAGCGTTGCGGGCAGGTCGAACGTCCAACATCGAATTTTGAATAAGGTATTCTACCAAATTTATAAACTGGCGGAGCGACCCGCCCGCCTCGCCTGAGCGAGACAACAAAAGAACGAAGAAAATTGAGTATGTCTCGCGATGGCGGGCAGGAGCGATTTCATTATTCGATGTTTACCCGCCTTCGGCGGCGCCAGAGGCGACCAGGGTTCAACGTTCGATGTTCGATGTTCAAAAAACGCTTTACTCTGCCGTTCAATATTCTCGCCGAAACGGTCAAACCTTTTAGGGTCGCACTGGCAGAGCCCGTGGTTTAATTAACTGCAATTAGCCCTCTTGTTACTTATTGAATATCGAATTGGTCGCAAGAATCTGTTGTGGTACCTATGGCAGCCATGCCATTAGATCGCTTAAAGCGGTTGACGAAGTTAGATACAGGTTTTTGTTTTTTATAGCATGCAGCTGAATCTCTTTCAACAATTTACTCAACGGCCAGGACTCGATTCCATCTTTTGATTCCGTCGAATATTCCGAGATATAACCCCACATGTGTTGTAACGTGTTCCGCAGACCTCCAATTGACGGTGGTTTTCTCAGCATCTCCGTTAGAGTCTTTGTCAATTCAGAAAAACCGGCACCCTTTATTATCGCTACATTGTGGCCGATTTCCCTGTATAATCTTACGTCACGAGCAAGCACCGAATACTTGTGATGACTCCACAATTGCTGTGCATTTCCCGGCAAGGGTATCCGGCCTTGCTCCCTATTCTCATATTTTGTTGCAAGTAACTGAAATTGCTTGTATGGCTCATCAATATAGGTGTCCGGCCATATGCCTTCATTTGAACGTGTATTCATAAGGGGAGATTTTTCAGTAAAGCCTCTCAGTAACATTTCAGCAGCGAGTTGTTTATGCCTTTGCCTGAGAGCCCAACCATAAATAAACCAGCGGACAGTTTCCGGGTGTTTAGAATATCCCTTCTTGCCGTTTACAATGATTGAAACGATTCCATGCAACTCTCTATGTTCTCCAAGTAAACTTTGTCGGTTCAAATAACCCGGACTAATATCCCATATTCTCATCAGGCCTCTTTATTCACAACGTTAAAACTGAGGGACATCCTTTAGTTTTACGGTTTTAGACATAAGAATCGATTAATTTGTATCCTTTTTCTTGTATTATTTTCTCTCCTCGCTTTACAGATAAACTCATTCCTGACAAAAAAAGATTTAATCGCCTTGCTAATTCGGCCATGGTAATGCCAACATCTCTTACCGCCCAATAGCATAATAAACTTCTTGCCTCAACCAGTATGCGTTCTTTGCCCGTTGCCCAGATATTAAATGGCTTAAGCTGCATTATATCACAGACCTTTGATGCAAGCTTTTCAAGATCATAGCCTTGGGCAGTTAGCTTATGCTTTTTCTCCATCTGCGATGTGAGAAAAATCGGTTCAGGTTTTATACCCGGACACAAACCGTTCGATGACGTGCTCAAGTCTTGATAACAGATAATACGGAATGGAATAGAGGTAGTATTTTTTCCCTGACGGAAGCTGTATCTGATCAATGCGGGTTTTGCCGGAATAGACACGAATGGCATATGGATGATGACTCTTTTCCATGAACAGATTTAAAGATTTTAGTTTGCCACTCTTCCCGCTCTTCACTTCAATCGGGATAATCATATCTTTAAAGGGATAAAGAAAGTCCGTTTCTGCGGCCCCTTTTTCCCGTATCCAGAACCGAAGTGATGGTGGTCGGAATGCCTGTGCAACGATTTCCTGGGCCACGATCTGCTCCGATATTTTTCCCTTATAGACATTGTCCAGAGATTGTTTACTGAAAAATTCCTTGAATCCAATCCGGTAATTCACCAGCCCGACATCAAGAAAAAAAAGCTTCGGGGCTTTTCGCAGTTTTTCAATAATCGGTATACGGGTTGAGACGGAAGGTCTTGCACGATACACGATCAAGGCGCGTTCAAGCACATCAAACGCCTCTTTCATTTCTCTTGATCGAAATAAAGACTCTCCGAACTTTTCATATGTAATCCGTTCACCGGCATATAAGGAAGCCCGGTCTATCGCATGGGTTAAATATTTTGCTTTTGCTAAATTTGAATACTTCTCGACATCTTCAATATATCCCATGAAAATAGCGTCATAGATTTCCCTTACTGCCGAATAAGATCCTGTTTCCACGTAAGCGGCAAGGGCTTCCGGCATGCCGCCAACGAATGCATACGCGTTAAACGCGTCAAGCAGCAAATCATGAACGGAAGATTCTTCCAATACATTTAATTGCAACAGTTTTTCAGCAAGGAGCGGGTTTTGTGCTTCAAGATATTCCATAAACGTTACCGGATACATAAAGAGGTTCCTGACTCTGCCGACCGGAAAAGAAAAGCCTTCTCTTTTTGAAAAAACTTCCAGGAGTGAACCGGCGGCAATAACGTGCAAATCCTTTACATCTTCATAAAGGTATCTGAGCGACTGAACAGCTTCTGCTGAATGTTGAATTTCATCAATAAATAAAAGGGTGCTTTTTGTATCTATTTTTTGGCCCTTATAAAGTAAAATTCGTTCGACAAGTTCCTGGCCGGTATTAAAACCGGAAAAAAGATCGCGTTCTTTCGGCCTTTCAAGGTTTATATCGATAAAATGATCAAAATTCCTGGCGAATCGATTAACAACAAATGTTTTTCCAACCTGCCTGGCTCCCCGCAAAACAATCGGTTTCCTGTTTGCGGCGTTTTTCCAAACCAGTAATTCCGATTCGATTTTTCGTGTAAATATTACTTGCCGACTCCCCATGATATAATTTACCCCTGAATTATTACATGCTATGTTGTATTATTAGGCATAATAGTGACATTCATTCATCTGTTTGTCAAGGAAAAGAATTGGCGAGTGAAAGGGGAAACTGTGGTTTTTCCGTTTCAAATCATCAGATACGTTTTTTTCGATATATATGTGCAGATAATCAGCCGATTTTACCTCCATCAAAAAATACAAGCGCTTAATTTACGATAGAGGTAAATATACTCGCTTTCATTCGTAACTGTTCATTTAAAAAATGTAGGCGTCCCGCTGCCCCGGGCTCTTTCTTGCAAAGGGTTTAGAACCTGAATGCCGACCTTGCAGCTTTTGAACTATTGTATTTTTTCTGTTGACCGTGCCAACTGTTTTTTCTTATTACAATCAACATGAACTTTATTGCTGTAATTATTCTTGTTGCCATTTTTAGCGACTTTATACTTCAATTCCTGGCTGATTGTTTAAACCTTAAAGAATTGCGGGCTGAACTTCCTGAAGCATTTCACGGCCTGTATGATAAAGAGCGTTATGAAAAATCTCAGGAATATCTGCGTGCAAACACGCATTTCGGATGGATTGAATCTGTATTTGATATAACCGTGCTTCTCATATTCTGGTTCGGGAAGGGGTTTCCCTTTCTGGATCAATGGACGCGATCCCTGGACTATGGATCTATTGTTACAGGCCTTATATACATAGGGATACTGCTGTTTATCAAATCTCTTTTGTCTCTGCCTTTCAGTATTTACTCAACCTTTGTAATCGAGGAGCGTTTTGGCTTCAATAAAACCACCTGGCGCACGTTTTTCCTGGATATAGTCAAGGGATTGATGCTTACGATACTGCTTGGGGGACCGCTTCTGGCAGGGATACTGATTTTTTTTGAATATGCCGGAGCCAATGCCTGGTGGTATTGCTGGATAGCTGTCACCCTGTTTATGCTTATAATTCAGTTTATAGCGCCTTCATGGATTATGCCTCTGTTTAATAAATTCAATCAGTTAGAAGACGGGGAGCTCAAGAACAGTATAATGGCTTACGCGCATTCTATAAATTTCCCGCTCAAAAATATCTTTGTCATGGATGGTTCGCGACGCTCAAGCAAATCAAATGCTTTTTTTACAGGTTTTGGCAAAAACAAACGGATTGCTCTCTTTGATACAATAATAAACCAGTTAACAGCAAATGAACTGGTGGCGGTGCTTGCCCATGAAATGGGGCATTACAAAAAAAAGCATATTCTCCAAAGCATGATTGTCGGGATATTGCAGTCAGGACTGATGCTTTTCCTCCTGTCCTTTTTTGTTTCCTATCAGGAACTTTTTGACGCTTTTTATATGGATAAAATATCTGTATATACAGGGCTGATTTTCTTTGGTATGCTGTATTCACCAATCGATTTTTTTATCGGAATTTTTAGACATATGCATTCACGCAAAAACGAGTATGAAGCTGACATGTTTGCCGCCAAAACAACCGGCAACCCTGTTTCCATGGCCGATGCTCTTAAAAAGCTCTCGGTCAACAATCTCTCTAATCTTATGCCTCACCCTTTTTATGTATTTTTAAATTATTCTCATCCGCCTGTTTTGAGTCGGCTGAAAAGTATTTTATCTGACAGGATAACATGATAAACAAGATTTTGTTTTACCGATAAATCAAAAAATCATAATCGTGAGGAAGGCATATAAGTTAAACCCTGAGATTTGTTGAGGATTTACAAAATGGCTTTTGATGTTTTATCCTGAATATCCTGTCAATCCTGTCAAAAAAGTCTCTTTGAAAGAGCTGCCATGAAATCTAAAATAAAAAATATTGCTCAGATGCGAAAAGATGCTGAAGAAATCTTTTACTCTGGACTGCGTGCCGTTGATCCCGGCCTTGCTGTAAGACGATATTGCAGGCTTGAAGACAACCATCTTTTTATCGCTGATTTGAGTTATGATCTTTCTGAATATAAAAATATTTTTGTAATCGGGGCGGGAAAGGCAGCAACTCCCATGGCTTCAGAGATAGAAAACCTCCTTGGGAATAGAATTACAAAAGGCTTAATCAATGTTAAATATGGATACGCAGGCAAGCTTAATCAAATCAGATTAACAGAAGCAGGTCATCCTGTGCCTGATGAAAACGGAGAAAAAGGAGCAAAGGATATTCTAAGCCTTGTCACAAATGCAGGCAAAGATGACCTGATAATATGCCTTATATCAGGAGGAGGCTCAGCGCTTCTTCCACTCTCATTTCCGGGAATAACTTTACAGGATAAGCAAAAAACCATAAATGTCCTTCTTTACTGCGGAGCCGCCATACACGAAATTAACGCGTTAAGAAAGCATATTTCCATGATAAAAGGCGGCAGGCTTGCCAGGGCAGCGTATCCCGCAGAAAGCATCTCGCTTATACTGTCAGACGTTGTTGGCGACGCTCTTGATGTTATTGCATCAGGACCCACTGTGCCCGATTCAAGCAGTTTCGATGAGTGTATGGAAATTATTGAAAAATATAAACTTCAAGAAAAACTGCCCCTGTCCGTTATAAAACATATAAAAGATGGAATTGCAGGCAAAGTTCCAGAAACCCCAAAATCAGGAGATAAGGCCTTTGATAAAACACACAATTTAATCATAGGCAGCAACATTGAAGCTATATTAGAGGCAAAGAAAAAATCTGAAGCCCTTGGCTATAAAACCATGATTCTTTCATCCATGATCGAAGGTGATACAACAAGCGCAGCACACGTTCATTGCGCCATAGCAAAAGAAATCATTAAAACCGGAAATCCGATCCCCTCGCCTGCCTGCATTCTTTCCGGCGGAGAAACCACGGTTGCCGTTAAAGGAAAGGGTCTTGGGGGCAGAAATCAGGAATTTGCGCTTGCCGCAGCTGTTGAGATTGACCGGGCACAAAATATAGTGGTTATGAGCGGCGGCACAGACGGCACAGACGGGCCCACAGATGCTGCAGGGGCAATAGCTGATACAAATACTTTATCAAGAGCTGTGGACATGGGGCTTAATCCTGACCATTTTCTGGCAGACAACGACTCTTACCATTTTTTTCAAAAACTCGGCGATCTGCTGATAACCGGCCCTACAAACACAAATGTCATGGATTTACGAATACTACTCGTGAATACTCAGATTTCGCGTCATTGATTTTTTATCGATTCAGAGATATTATATTACCGCCCATTCGCTCTGCTCATTAGAGGCACAGAGTACGCAGAGGATTTCATCTTATTAATTTTCGCTGAGAGGGCGCCTGCCTTACCTGAGCTCGCGATGGCGGGCAGGGGGCGAAAATTAATAAACCCAACTCATATTATAGTTTTCTATAATAACCATTACATGAAGCGAAGCTTCTGAAGTTTTCTTTGCGTTCTTT
>Ga0208648_1002847_pt1 | contig 11497 bp, 9 predicted proteins | sample AntAceMetag02UKL_FD_184772 | JGI IMG/M metagenome (GOLD analysis project Ga0208648, IMG submission 184772) | Saline lake microbial communities from Ace Lake, Antarctica - Antarctic Ace Lake Metagenome 02UKL (SPAdes) (version 2) | ecosystem: Environmental > Aquatic > Non-marine Saline and Alkaline...
AACATTATTGGCAATTTTTGCATCAATTTTGCTGCTTAAATCTGTTGTACCTTCAATTTCTTCATAATTGAGTTTAGATGAAATTTCTAAAAATTTAATGTCAACAACATCAAGCAGAGCTAAATCCTTTTCGTACATAGATGGCGAATATTTTTTTTCAGACATTTTTTTACATCCCCGTGTAATGGATTTTTTCAAATTTTCTGAAACCGCCAAGCCTGCTCAAGTTGTCTATCTTGTGCGCCATTCCGCTTGCAAATAGGGCATCACTTTGGGTAACCTCAACAGCAAAAACCCTAGGGCTACTTTTCAATGTATCACTCAGTATTTTCTTAAATGCGTCTTCTGCCAAGGACTGTGCAGAGTTGACACTCACTACTTTAATCAATTGATGAACAATAAAACTATTCTGACTAAGCCCTTCCTCGTTAGCTTGTAAGGCCACATCTCTATGCAACCACTTTGGCATCCTAAGAGGCAGACGCCCACTATATTTATTTTCTCCTCTACGGAAAGGGCTAGGAAGAGAAATATTCTCCTCGTTACATTCTTCCTGAAAAAAACAAAATTGTTCCCTAAGGCTCTCAATTGCTTCAATTTGATTCGCACCGTATTCGTGTAGTGATGCTTCAGGGATTTCCTTAAGATAAGCAACAAAACGATGTTCCGGAACTTTGCTGTAATACTGGTTTTCTGTTTGACAAACCATCAAAGTGTAATCATCAAAATTATACATCTTCCAAATCTCCTTGATATAAGCCCTGCTTTTGAAACTCACGTAAAACAATTATTATGTTTGGGTGCATGTGCTCCTTGTAGTCATAACAACTTATTTTCCCTTTTGTGTTGTGAATTTCATGAACGGTGAATTTCCCGCCAGTAAGATTTTTTTGGTTTTTTAACAACGAATGTGAGAAACCACGCACAGAACCTTTTTTATTTTTCGGGCCTTCAAAACCAACGGCATTCATATGCCGAGCTAATGTTTGCAGGGGAATGAGGTCTGATTTTTTCTTTGGTTTCAGCTTTTTCAAATAGCGAACCAAAGCTATAATGTCTTGCTCATCAGTCAAAGTTTTTGTCTTTCTTAGTATGTGATATCACATATGATATCACATACGCTAGTCGAAGCGTCTCTGCATGTCAATAGTTATTTATATATGAAATTTTCCCACATAAACAAATAGCAGCTTATTCCCCCACGTCAGAGCCACTTAAATTAAAAAAACTGGATTAGGCCAATTAGACACAATAAAAGGAGGGTGCTGATTTGGGGAGGGGTATATTTGGAGGTATAAGCGTTTTTATGAATTGAGAAATAAAAGTTTTTCCATATATTTATAAAATCAGTTAGATGGACGCTACCTCCACCAAAATATAGCCCTGCTCAATGTAGGGAAGTACAAATAAACAAAGGGGACAGGCGAATTATGTAAATTGCAAAAAAATTAGCATCAAAGTTCTATGCGCCTGTGACAACAGATAAAACTGTCAGATTTTTAAGCTTGCGTGGATAATAAATTCAGTTTTTCTTATGCCGAAAATAGGCGGGACAAATAGAATTTTAATTTGACTGCTGCCGTGCAGTACATATTTTTTCTGTCCCCTATGCTCTTTTTCAATAATACCTTATTAAAATTAACCTGATATGGAAGCAAATCATGAGAGAATTTAGCATATTAGAAAGAAAAAATAAAAACAAAGGGGACAGGCAAATTATGTAAATTGCAAAAAAATTAGCACCAAAGTACCATGCGCCTGCGACAACAGATAAAACTGTCAGATTTTTACTGTACACACTTGGGGTCGGACCAAGCTAACTATCTGAAATAGCACTATTAAGCCTCTTTTTAGAGGCTTTTTTAATGCTTAAAAGCAGCTTTTTGTTTCTGAAAGGAGCAAAGGGGACAGGCAAATTATGTAAATTGCAAAAAAATAGCACCAAAGTTCTATGCGCCTGTGACAACAGATAAAACTGTCAGATTTTTGAGCTTGCGTGGATAATAAATTCAGTTTTTCTTATGTCGAAAATAGGCGGGACAAACAGAATCTTAATTTGGCTGATGCCTTACAGAATGAGGGCGCGTTTTTTTTGATATGTCGAAATGACCGTATTTTCTTGGAGCCTAAACCCCGAGTCGTTTGAGTGAATACATGCCTTCAAGACCGGTAATACGTTTGGGCTGTCGGTCTTTGCTGATGTTGAGCGCCTTGCGGAAAGGAATAACAAAGGGGACAGGCAAATTATGTAACTTGCAAAAAAAAAAAGCAAAGGGGACAGGCAAATTATGTAAATTGCAAAAAAATTAGCCCCCAAGTTCCATGCATCTGAAACAACAGATGAAACTCTCAGATTTTTGAGCTTGCGTGGATAATAAATTCAGTTTTTCTTATGCTGAAAATAGGCGGGACAAACAGAATTTTAATTTGGCTGATGCCTTGCAAGATGAAGGCGAGTTTTTTTTAGATATGCCGAAATGGCCGTATTTTCTTTGAGCCTAAGCCCCGAGTCGTTTGAGTGAATACATGCCTTCAAGGCCGGTAATGCGTTTGGGCTGTCGGTCATGGCTGATGTTGAGCGCCTTGCGGAAAGGAACAACAAAGGGGACAGGCAAATTATGTAAATTGCAAAAAAATTAGCACCAAAGTTCCATGCGCCTGCGACAATAGATAAAACTCTCAGATTTTTGAGCTTGTGTGGATAATAAATTCAGTTTTTCTAAGGCTGAAGGAGCAAAAGGGGACAGGCGAATTATGTAAATTGCAAAAACTAGCACCAAAATTTCATGCGCCAGCAACAACAGATAAACCTGTCAGATTATTGAGCTTGCGGGGATAATAAAATCAGTTTTCTCATGCTGAAAATAGGCGGGACAAACAGTACATATTTTGTCCGTCCCATATTCTTCACTTTATCCACATGTAAATATTCAAGGAATATAAATGAAGAAAATAGACTTTGATCATGGCATAGAAACATATAAAGCAACCGATTGGGACGATTTGCTCACTTTCGTTACCAAAGAAGGAGCAAAGGGGACAGGCGAATTATGTAAGTTGCAAAAAAATTAGCACCAAAGTTCCATGTGCCTGCGACAACAGATAAAACTCTCAGATTTTTGAGCTTACGTGGATAATAAATTCAGTTTGAAAATAGGCGGGACAAACAGAATTTTAATTTGGCTGTTGCCTTGCAGGATAAAAACGGGGTTTTTAAAAATATACCGAAAAGGCCGTATTTTCTTAGAGCCTAGGCCCCGAGTCGTTTGAATGAATACATACCTTCAAGACCGGTAATGCGTTTGGGCTGTCGGTCTTTGCTAATATTGAGAGCCTTGCGGAAATGCTGAAAGCTCTCCAGCACAAACTCGCGGCTGCCAATCACGGCTGAATCGGTGAAATAGCGACTACGATATAAAAAACGGTCTTTGCGCGTGAGTTTATACCCTTTCTGGCGCTCCTTCCCGGCAGTCTCCGGCGCAATATGCGCACCATGTCCAGTTTCAAGTTCACCAACTTCATACACATAGTGCCGGTATTTACGCAAACGCTCGGCATTATCGATCTGCCCGGATTCATTCAGTCCGAAATCCAGCGACAAAAACCCATCTGAATTGCCCTGCTGCACATGACAGCCGAGGCTGCTCCAGCGATAGTCTTCTGGCTTTGCAACGATTCCGGCCCGTACCGGGTTCAGGTCAATATAGGCCAGGCAGTTTATCAGGGTATCGCCGTTTTCAACAATTACGCTTTTAAAGCGTTCTGACCAAGAGAGCAAAGGGGACAGGCGAATTATGTGGATTGCAAAAAAATTAGCCCCAAAGTTCCATGCGCCTGTGACAACAGATAAAACTCTCTGATTTTTGAGATTGCGGGGATAATAAATTCAGTTTTTCGCATGCTGAAAATAGGCGGGGAAAACAGAATTTTAATTTGGCTGAGAAATAGCAAAGGGGACAGGCAAATTATGTAACTTTGCCAAGAATGACAGCTTTTAAGAACTTCATATAACATCAAAATATCCATATTATACGAAATCTTTAAATAAAATTTATTGACTTCTATATCATTTAAATATAGCCTTTCACCAAAATAACCCCACCGTTTCTCGTCAAACAGAAGTTCGTATATTAATTGTTAGGTTTCAGAGCTATTTCAACATGAAAAAAAATAAAATATTGGGAATCATTGAAGAGCAAATTGATAGCTTATCCTTCTTTGATGGAAATTTAGTTTCGTGGTCAGAGAATACGTGTGAAATACTAAAGAGAATATTTGGAGATAAACATCACAGTGCAAGAAAAATTAACAATATAATCTCATCCATTGACTATGATGCAGAAGGGCTTTTCTCAGATTTATACAGAAATGATGAATCGAGTAAAGTCCAGGAGTCAATAATAGAGATTCTCAATACCTGCCTAAAAGAGTACGAGATTCAACTGGCGCATTGTTCCAACACGGACGACCCCACACCATCGACTCTAAACCCCTATGTAAATCAAACTAGGATTCAAGAATTGCGCAGTATTGGACAGTACAATTTTGACTTAGCGAAGCTAATTAGACTTTGTGAAGAACTAAATATCGCTAGCACCTATGAGATGTATTATTCAACTGCAATGCTAGTTCGAGCTATACTTGATCATATCCCTCCAATTTTTAGCAAAACTTCATTCTCAGAAGTTGCCAACAACCATAGTACTAAAAGTTGGAAAGACTCAATGGTGCACTTAGATAAGTCAGCAAGGAAAATAGCAGATTCGCACCTACACACTCACATACGAAGCTCTGAATCTCTCCCCAATAGAACGCAAGTAGACTCGTCAAGGGATCTAGATGTGCTGCTAGGGGAAATAGTTCGAATACTCAAAGAGAATGAAAGCAAAGGGGACAGGCGAATTATGTAAATTGCAAAAAAATTAGCACCAAAGTTCCATGCGCCTGCGACAACAGATAAAACTCTCAAATTTTTGAGCTTGCGTGGATAAGAGCGGGAATGGGGGCAGACTGATCTTCCCCCATTCCCATACCGCCCGGCATTCGAAACCTCACCATTACAATTCGAGAACACCAGACTGGTTATAATTTGCAGGAGAAAGCGCAAACCGTAGAGCTGAAACACGGCCCGAATAGTCAGATTAATATCAACGTGGTAACCGCATCGTATAATCCAGCAGGGCAACCGTCGGCAGACCGAATGAAGCCGCGAAAGCATATGACACAGGTTTCGTAGTACTTTATTCAGCATTTTGCTAATAATATCTCTCAAAATATTCTATGCATAGACTATCAAAAAAAAAGTTCTTTACTGCATTATGTATTCTCTGCTTTATGAGTACCTTTGGGTGCATAACCTTTCTCAAACATAGTAACCCAGCAATTTTTGACTGGGCAACCAAGTTTAGCAATGCTATGGAATTGAGTATTGATGGTCAATTCTCTGATTCTGCAGATATACTGAATGAATTAGTCAGCGATCCTAATACCCTCGAAGCAGGATATATTTTCTTTTTTTACGCTTTTTACCTTAAAGGTAAAAACGAAGCGTATCTTGCCTCATCAATGAATCAAAGCTACGCAACAGCTATAAAGACATATGCTACCGGATTTCTTGAACTGAGGAAAGTTTTAAGGGCGTATCCAGAAACAAGTTCCCGATCTTCTCTGTCAACTCTATACCAGCAATTTGTCTATGAGTTGTGTTTTTGTTCCATACAATTAGGTAACTATAATGACGCCATATCCTTGACTGAATTTGCTCTCGGAAGCCAAGACCTCATAACATCAGACCTTTTAAAACAAATCTCTTTGGCCGAAGAAAAACAGGCAAACCTAATCGGGTTCAATGATAATGAGTTGCACAATAACGAACAATATAAGCTTCTGCAACAGTTGGTATGGGTTCACCTTTTCCACACAGGTAACCGTTTGGAGCTGAAGAAAGTCACGGATAAATCCCTTGAACTTTTAGACCAAATCAACGGTTTGAATTTTTTTGTATTCCACCCTTTCTCTTCTGTCGTTATGGCGGTTGCAGAAAAAAACTTTCTTAAAATGCTTGATGGTTATCTGGAGATCAACAATGGTGATTTAAATGCACTCGGGGCAGTAAAAGAACAAATGGAGCGGCTATACGATGCCCCATATCTTCAATTCCTGCAGTGGAGTGCAGAACAACTGGGGTTTTACAAAAATTTACGTTCGCAAATTTTGGGTCTTGGCGGATACGGTTATGCCATGCTGGGAGAATACAAAAAGAGCCGCAGCCTTCTCGTGAAAGCTATTAGTAGCCTTGAAGGCTGCGATCTTTCCGATGCAGAAAACCGACTTGTTCTGGGGATGCTTTACATTGGATACGCAGACATCTGCCTTATTCCAAATATCCCTGAAATTCCATTTGCGAAGACAAACTATTCACAGGAACAAACTCGAAATATTGCCGAAGCAAAGGTCTATCTGCAAAAAGGCAAGGATCTGCTTGATCCTGAAAAATTTAAGAACAACGAACTAGAGGGGGAATGGGGCTGGTTTTTTGCTGCATGGTGGAGAGAGCATTTTTTTCTTCCTTATGCATCGATAGTTCTTACCAAATTTTACTACAAGACAGGCGAATGGGAGAAAAGTTTTCAGGAATCCAAAAACGCACTTGAAAGTCTGGATGCGGCATCGCCAAAGCTACTACTGATAGATGCTATCTACTACAACTATTTTGCCAGCAGGGAACTGACTGAGAAGCCCGACTTTAATGCCTTGTCTGAATGCAAACAGAAGCTTGCCGGTTATGAAGGCTATGAAATGTGGAAAATTTACTATGTAGAATCATATTTGGAGGAACAGAAAAATAATTTGGTTGAAGCAATAGCTCTGGCGGATAAGGCAACTGTTGCTGTCGATAAATTCTGGGATCAAAGGTTTTTTGATATTACCAACCAGATAAAATTCATGGAAGACAAGAATATCCCGTATCGTCGTGCCATTGAACTGCAGCTTCGATCTGAGCCAAAATCAGTAGATAATATTTTTGATTACATGGAGAAGGTAAAAAGCCATTCACTAGACATGAAGAATGGAACTGCTGATAACAAAATCAAGAACATACCCGGACAAAAGATAACCATTGATGCCCTGCAACAAAAGCTTTCATCCCATGAAGCAGTTATCGAGTTGTATTACAGTAGCGATTACTTAATTTCTCTTTTTGTTTCCCGCACAACCGCCGATGTGGTGCTTATTTCACCAGAAATGGTCGGCTCTAGGGATATGAATATATTTATAAAAAAGTTGGTTGATTCCTTTTTGCAAGAAACTTCTGAATACGCAACAGGAGATGAAGAACATATTAAAATCGGGTTCAAACTTTATGAAACCCTAATTGCCTGCCACCAAAAAAATCTTGATGAACACCACCTAAAAAAGCTGTATATAGTGCCCCACCGTCAACTTCATTATTTGCCATGGACTGCTCTCAGCATATCACCTAAAAACGAGAATCGGATGGATTATATAATTGATCATTATGAAATATCCGTTCTCCCAAGTGCAGTAGCAATTAAATCTCTTAAAGACGATAGTATTTTATCTGGTCAGCACTGCAGTGATTTTTTTATTGGATATGACGTTGCCTTTACAAGAGAGGAGGATGTAAGGCAGTATGATTGTTCCGAGTTTTTCAAAGGGAAAAAGGTAAACAAAAAAAACGTACTGGCGTCATTGGCGGAAAAAGAGATCGTCGTTTTGTATGCTCATGGTCAATTTGACGGTCAGCCGCTTAGCAACGGTTTTGATTTAACAGGTGATGAGGATAATGTTTTGACCCTTTTAGATCTTAATAACGCCCATATTAAATCAAAACTTGTCATACTGCCAGGCTGCGAGACCGGCACAGCAAAACGTTATACCGACCTTCCTACGGAGGGGCTTGATCAACAATATCCCGAGGACGATAATTTGCTTGGTCTCTACAAAGTTTTGCTATCAAAGGGTGTTGCTAATATAGTTATATCCGCTCAGAAGACACTCGCATGTGAAGCAACCGATGATTTTCAGGTGAGTATGTTTTCAAAGGTTAAAAGAGGTAAAGAGGCATGTGCTTCTTTCAGAGAGGCAATTTGTGAGATCAAAAACAACAAACGCAAACCAATGTATTGGAGCCCTTACATTTTTGTCGGGACCTAACTATGGAGGAGAAACATGAAGTGTAGAAGATTATTGACCCTAATATTGATGCTATTAATGTCAGGTTGTATGCAGCATGCTACGAATGTAAATGAAAGTAATCAGGAAGATAATTTTACTATCGGTTGGTCAAAAGTTAATGCGAGGGTGGAAATAGCTCAAAGCGAACAATATTTCAAAAAGTGTTCATCATACACACTTTTCCTTTTTCCTGATCCCCGATGGTGTAAAAAAAATAATGCTTCTATAAATATGCTTTATGAGCAGTTTAAGTATTTTGGCGATGCCGTCGGCAAAGATAATCTTGCAATATGGTTTTGGCGCACTGATGGGGAAAAGCTACATGCCGACGAACTGGCGTCCTTTGATATTGCAACTAAGCTGAAACTTGATATAAACGACGGCCCATATATTGTCTTTATAAAACCAAAAAAAACGCTAACCAACACATTACAAATAGATCGTTTAAATAATGTGGAAGAACTGAAGATGCCACGGGGAGAATTTTTAAAAGTTATTTCGCTTGCTGGAACGGCAGAGAGTTATTTTGTAATCAATCTAAACGAGCTAACTTCCGACTGCGCTATTGACCTGCTCCGGAATTTGCAAAGGTATCTGAGGCATGAAGATACGGTAAACATGCAACAATTATCGTGGGACAAATTTTCCTGCGAAAGAGGTCTTGAACTTACAATTCTTTTTAAAAATCTTGGTGCTACAGGTGAAAAAATAGCACGATATTTTACAGAGGTTGAGCTTGAAGCCAAGGGCTTTCGGATTCATTGGAAAACGATTTAAAGAAAGCAAAGGGAACAGGCAAATTATTTATTACTGGTTGAACAAAAGGTCCAGGAAGCCCTTGCTGTGAGCAGCCGGGTCTATTCACTCAAACTTGGCCGGGTGGCTTACGAAGGCCCACCGGATTCATTGAAAAACAATAAAGAAAAGCTACGCGAGCTCTTCCTGTAGCGGCAGTAATAACCGAATTATTCCGTCTTAAAATAATCAAGCGTCTGTTTCGAAGGAATTTGATAGTATCAATTAAATCTGAAATCGTCTTAAAAACCAAACTTTTAAAACAACAAGGGGCTAAAAATGGATATCGAATTTCATTATCACATCACGGGTATTGTCGCTAACCGTGCCGGTTTTTCTAAAAAAGACGCAACGTTAATTGCCCATTCCTCGCAGTTGGTTGACGACAATGATTCCCTACTCACCGTTCGCGATAAAGCAAACGACTCCGACTACGAAATTTACATCAGTCAGACAATGAATATCCTGAAGCCAAAATTTGAGCTGATGCGCATTTATCCAATTTTTCATTTCCTGCCCGGAAACCCTGCAGCTCCCTCTGCTCGAAGGCCTGACGGCAAAATGCATATACTGACAACAACACCGGACAACGAGCTGGCAAAAAAAGTTTTCACCACCGCCAGGGAAGAAACAGCGGAATTCCGCTTGCATCGTCTCGGTGTGGCGGCCCACAGCTTTGCCGACACTTGGGCACATCAAAATTTTGTTGGATAGAGAAAAATAAGGGGACAGGCGAATTATGTAAATTGCAAAAAAATTAGCGCCAAAGTTCCATGCGCCTGCAACAACAGATAAAACTCTCAGATTTTTAAGCTCGCGTGGATAATAAATTCAGTTTTTTTCATGCTGAAAATAGGCGGGACAAGCAGGATTTTAATTTGACTGAAACCTTGCAGGATCAAAGCGAGGTTTTTAAAAATATACCGAAAAGGCCGTATTTTCTTAGAGCCTAGGCCCCGAGTCGTTTGAATGAATACATACCTTCAAGACCGGTAATACATTTGGGCTGTCGGTCTTTGCTGATGTTGAGCGCCTTGCGGAAATGCTGAAAGCTCTCCAGCACAAACACGCGGCTGCCGATCACGGCTGAATCGGTGAAATAGCGGCTGCGGTATAAAAATCGCTCTTTACGCGTGAGTTTGTAGCCTTTCTGGCGCTCCTTCCCGGCAGTCTCCGGCGCAATATGCGCACCATGTCCGGTTTCAAGTTCACCAACTTCATACACATAGTGCCGGTATTTACGCAAACGCTCAGCATTATCGATCTGCCCGGATTCATTCAGTCCGAAATCAAGCGACAAAAACCCATCCGAATTGCCCTGTTGTACATGATAGCCGAGGCTGCTCCAGCGATAGTCTTCCGGCTTTGCAACGATTCCGGCCCGTACCGGGTTCAGATCAATATAGGCTAGGCAGTTTATCAGGGTATCGCCGTTTTCAACAATTACGCTTTTAAAGCGTTCTGACCAGAAAAAACCTCTGCGTACTGTGCGTTTATTGTACCAGCGTGAGAAGTTCTGTTTGAGCTCTTTAATGAACTCCGACAGGCTTGCGTATTTCAGGCGGTAGCTGGGAATGTGGCCTTCGCAGAAGCGTTTCTGATCACCAAAAAAGCGCTCATGCCGCTGTTGTATCTCGCCGTCGCTGAAGCTCTCATTGGGCATCATGCGCACCAAAAGGTGGAAATAATTGCCCATGCAGCAAAAGCCAATGATTTCAGTGAAGTACAGACAGCTGAGGCGTTTTATCAGAGAGGTGAGGTGCTCTTTTTCTGCGTCGCCCAGAGGGAGTCCTGGCAGAGCGGTGCGGCTCATGACATGATACACCGTTGCCTGACCGGGAATTAAGAGGCGTGAGGTTCGTGGCATAAAAAATTCCGCCTGCGAGCGATGTGCGATTACTTTTTTTTCAGTCACATAGTATTTGTCGCAGTACGAAAAATTTTATTCCGTCTTTTTTACATATTTTGTCTGTCCCCTATTTTCTAGTCCTATTCTCTATTCATGTTCCAAGGTATTTCCCAGCTTGATATGCCAAACTTACGTATAGATGGGGCCAGCCAACTCCAGCTGAATAAGATAGAGGCGCATATCAAACTCCAATTGGTAATAATCGGGCAGCATATGCTGGCAAAGCTGATAAAAAGCCTTGCCATGATCTTTTTCTTTCAGGTGTGCCAGCTCATGCACGCTAATCATGGATAAAAACTCTTGTGGGGCTTTTTTGAAAATCGTACTGATACGTATTTCATTTTTACTTTTAACTTTGCCACCGTGTACTCGGGATACATAACAATGGAGCCCAAGAGCATTATTGATGACATGAATTTTATTGTCGAAAACAATTTTGCTGAGAGGGCCTGACTTCTTTAAATACCGATTTTTTAGCCCCATAACATACTCACTCAACGCTTTATCATTAGCAATATCATGCGGCGTGGGATACTTTGCGAGCAAGAACGAAGCTAGGCGATCCTCATCGATCATTAGCCGAATCTGCTGTTG
>Ga0208648_1002850_pt1 | contig 11487 bp, 10 predicted proteins | sample AntAceMetag02UKL_FD_184772 | JGI IMG/M metagenome (GOLD analysis project Ga0208648, IMG submission 184772) | Saline lake microbial communities from Ace Lake, Antarctica - Antarctic Ace Lake Metagenome 02UKL (SPAdes) (version 2) | ecosystem: Environmental > Aquatic > Non-marine Saline and...
ATGCTGACCGTTCAGGTGATTGGGATTGTGCCCCAGCAGGAACCGCTTTAAAGGAATTGGGTTCATCTGATTTTGAAGCTCTGTTGTCTGGCTACCGTAATACCGTTACTAGTTTCGACCATTTGGGTACGCACACGCTCTTCTGGTCGTCTTCTATTTTCGGTGGTACTGCTTGGAGTCGCTACCTGTACTCTGGTTACGCGACTGTCAACCGTACCGCGCACAATCAGGCTCACGGTTTTTCGGTGCGTTGTCTACTAGACTGATGATTCGTCTCTTTGACCCTTTGACTCTTTCTTAACTAAGCGAGGCAAAGCCTCACTTAGTTTTTTATGTTATAATATCTTTGATGTCTAATTTTGATGAAAATTTTAATGAATGGAATATCCAGAAAAAGAAAATTGAAAATAAAGATATTAATAATCCTAAAATAATGTTTTGTGAGAAAGCTATTTGGTGGTGTTCTGTTGGTGTTAATATTGGATATGAACAAAATGGTAAAGGGAAACAATTTGAAAGACCTGTTTTAATTTTACGAAAATTTAATAGGTATGTATTTTTAGGAATACCTTTAACTACGAAACAGAAAAATTTAAAACTACCTTTTTATATAAAATTAAAAGGAGCTAAGGTTGAATCTATAGCGGTTTTATCACAAATTAGATTATTTAGCTCTAAAAGACTTTTAAGAGAAATAGAAATAATTAATTCTGAATTGTTTAAACAAATTAAAGAGAGGTTAAAAATAGTAGAAAGATTATAAAAAAGCCCCCCCGCCTAAGGCGGGGGGTCGACTGTTTCCAAATTGAAAACTATTTATACTTATATAGTATCAATTTTGACTATATTGTCAAGCATAAAGTTAATTGTATTAAAAAATGACACTTTATAATAATCTACCAGTTTATAAAACCAGTTACGATTTATTACTAAATCTATTTAAATTTAGCAATAATTTTTCTCGTGATTATAAATATACATTAGGCGAAAGTCTTAAAAAAGAAGTGATTGATCTGATTAGTAATATTTATTTTTGCAATAGAGAAATAATTGGAAGAAAAGATAAGATAGTTATTGCTCAAAAAAATACCGAAACCATCCGCTTATATTTAAGATTACTGAAAGATTTAAAGCAAATAAATTTAAAAAAATTTATCGTTTTAAACGAACAAATAGAATCAATTAGTAAACAATTAACAGCTTGGAAGAAAACTTGTAAGTAGTGAAGATAACTTGAATTGTTTCGTAAGCTCACGAAGATAATGTCTCTGCGAGATTTGGGGTGTTAGCGGAAAAGCGTGGCAGTCTAGGAATTTATGATATAATATTATTGTCAGAGTTATTTTTGTTACGGCAAGAATAAGAGTACACATAACATCAGTTCCGTGGCCTGCTTGTTATTTAATAATAACAAGGAATTTTTTAGCAAATAGCTAAACTTCCTCTATTCTTTCAGAGTAGAGGAGGAATTGAACGGTCACTCATAGCTTTAGGAGTTTTCGTCTGTTGTCTGGCAACCGTAATACCGATACTAGTTTCAACAATTTGGGTACGAACACGAACTTCTGGTCGTCTTCTATTTTCGGTGGTAATGCTTGGAGACGCAACCTGAACTCTGGTAACGCGACTGTCAACCGTAACGCGAACAATCAGGCTAACGGTTTTTCGGTGCGTTGTCTACTAGTACTGGTGGATTATTGAGGTTGAGTGGATATGGAGCATTTTGTCTGGGTTGCTTCGCTAACCGCTCGCAAAGATGGACAAAAGGCTTTGCCTTTTGTCCATCTTTGCGAGGATAATGCTTTTATCTCTGCGAGTTTACGAGGCAGTCCAGAAAAATTTAACTTTATGAAACAACCACCTAAACTTTTAGTAGATTTATTTAAAGCTTATTATAATGCAAGAAAAAATAAAAGAAAATCTCCAGATTGCTTGGCTTTTGAAATAAATTATGAAAAAAATCTTTTTCAACTTTATCGGGAAATTATAAATAAACAATATAAAATATCTTCTAGTTTATGTTTTATTTCTTTTTCTCCTGTAAAAAGAGAAATTTTTGCTGGTAATTTTAGAGACAGAATAGTTCATCATTTAATTTATGGTTATTTGAGTCCATTTTTTGAAAAACTTTTTATTTATGATGATTATAGTTGTCGTTTAGAAAAAGGGGTTTCTTTAGGAATTAAAAGACTTGACCATTTTATTTGTGCTTGTTCTAAAAATTATTCTCAAGATTGCTATACATTGAAATTAGATGTTAAGGGCTATTTTATGTCGATTGATAGAAAGATTTTGTTTAATAAAGTTGAAAAAACTGTTAACCATTTTGAAAAAGAATTAACTGTTGATAAAAATTTGTTATTATATCTAATTCATTTAATTGTTTTTCATAGCCCAACACAGTTTTGTCATATTAGAGGAAAGAAAGAAGATTGGTGTGGTTTACCAAAAAGTAAAAGCTTATTTTTTGCTAAAGAGGGAAAAGGTTTGCCAATTGGTAACTTAACCTCACAACTTTTTGGTAATGTTTACCTTAATGATTTTGATCATTTTGTAAAAAATAAATTACAATGTAAATATTATGGACGATATGTAGATGATATGGTTTTTGTTCATCAAGACAAAGAGTATTTAAAATCTTTGATTCAGCAAGTTTCTAACTATTTAGAAAAAGAATTGGAATTAGAAGTCCACCCTAAAAAAATTTATTTACAATCCTTTACGAAAGGAATTTCTTTTTTAGGGGTAGTTACTAAACCTTATCGCACTTATGCTGGACAACGAAGTAAAAGGAGTTTTTATAAACAAATTATTAAATGGAATGAAATTATAGAAAAACAGGAAGGCTTAATTACTAAAGATCAATTAAAAATCTTTTTATCCTCAATGAACTCATATTTAGGATATTTTTACCAACGCTCTGCATATAAGTTATGTGACAAGATGATAAAGAGAGTTCTTTCGTCTTATTTTGGTAATTTTATTTGTATTACTAAAGGTTATAAAAAAGCAATTCAAAAAACTTCTTAGGAGTATTATTTTAAAGGGTTTTTTATCCACAACTTTAGGTAAAAAATTAATTTTAATAAGGTATAATTTAAAGTAAGAAATAGGATTTTTGTCTGAAATTAAGGACTGTTTTTTGAATTTAATTCTTAGGTAAACAATGAAAATTTTAAAGCAAAAAATAAAAAAAACTTTTTTGTCTCTGCAAGATTTTTTGTTCAATTCTAATAGAAAATCATGGCAATCTAAAAGTTTTAAAATAAAGCTGCCAATTTTAATAATTGCTGTATTTTTTGTATGTATTGCTTCTGTTCAAGCTGAATGGAAAGATGGAAAATTTGGTCAAACAATGAATCCTTCTGACTATATTACTTTAGGTGATGTTTACAACGGGGTGAAAACAATTTCTTTTTGGGTAAATTCACCTCTGATATTTGCGACAGACGAGATAATTCAATTAAATGCGACTGCCAAAATTTCCATATCTTCCACTAACACAATTTCAACTACAGGCATTACATCACCGACAATTTATATTGATGGTAGTGTCAATTCAATTTTACCGGATACAAATTGGCATTTTGTGACGATTACAACCACTACAGGGATAAATGCTTCTGATGTTATTTTTGGCAAAGTTGGGATTGAACAATTTGATGGACAATTGGATGAAGTTAAATTTCACAATTATCCTTTTTCTGTTCGTGAAATTGCAGCTACTTATCGCCAGCAATCACCTTCGCTAGCACAAGGTGGAACAATCAGTGGTTCCACTTCTTCAACGGGTTCACAACTCTTTTCAGTTATTCAAAGTGGAGTTGGGCAAATTGCCAATTTTACTAATACTGGTTCTGGAATAGCAGATGCTTTTAAGATTTATAATTTAGGAACAGGCAATTCGTTTTTTGTTGGTGATGCTATTTATGACGGAACACCTTTTGTAATAGATGCAATTGGCAATGTTGGTATTGGTGAGCTGTATCCTAAAAGTAAATTGCATATTTATGATAGTGGAGATCCTGCTATAATTTTAGATACGGGTGGAACGGATTGGTATATGGCAATTGATGATTCAGAAACTGACCAATTAGTTTTTGGAACAGGTCAAACAGTAGGCAGTGACGGAATACTAACGCTAACAACAAGTGGCAACATCGGCATCGGCACAACAGCACCATTATACAAACTAGATGTCGCAGGAGATATCCGAACCACAGGAACACTCTATGCAACTTCAACAGAAATTACTAACCTAACAATGACCAACGCTTCCACTACACAGTTAACCGTTTCAGATAAATCATGGTTAGGAACAGTTTCAGGTGGAGTATGGAACGGAACAATTATCGGTGATGACTATCTAACAAAAACAGGTGACTGGACAGGAACATTTGATGGACAACAAGGTTCTTATTATTTAGATGCTGATAATTTAACTGATTTTGGTAATCCTTTCTATACTTATTTTAATGCCACCACTACAACTGCTTTAAGCGAAGGAATTAATTTATATTATACAGATGTTAGAGTGGCTGATTACATAAACGCATCTACAACTATGCCGGTTGCAGATTGGAATACAGCTTACAATTGGGGAGACCATGCAGGACTTTATGATACTTTAGGACAAGCTACTTCTACAAAAGATTGGTTACTTACTCAAGATAATACTTGGACTGGAACTGGTGATACTACTTTTGCAGGCAACGTCGGCATCGGGGACACGACCCCAACTTACAAGTTAGATGTAAATGGGACAGGAAGGTTTACAGGAGCTGTTAATCTTAATTCAACCCTTACTATGGGAGGCATTATAAATACAGGAGGTAATTGGATTAGTGGAGATGGAGGAGCAGAAGGAATTAGTATCAATTCATCGGGCAACGTCGGCATCGGGACGACGGTGCCAGTTCAGAAGTTACACGTTGACGGAAAAATAAGGGTTGAAGGAGTTAATGCAAATCAAGATTTAATAATCAGTGATGGCGATATGATAATGGTTCAAGATGATAAAAATTACTTGATTTCTGGTGGCGATGCGACAAATTCAGGGGCAAATCTAGCTATGTTTGGTGGAGAACACGCTGCATTAGCAAATCTTTTTAGGATTAGACAAGGCGGGACAACAGTATTGTCTATAATAAATGGCGGCAACGTCGGGATTGGGACAACAGCACCAACAGCAAAATTACAATCTTTATCTACCACCGAACAGTTACGACTAAATTATGACGATGCTAACTATGCGAGTTTTACTGTAGCTAGTACTAGTAGTTTAACCATTGCCCCTTCAGTTTCAACAGCTACAACAACGATTGGTTCTGGAGATGAAACTTTCAGAATAGATTCTTCAGGAAATGTGGGAATAGGGATAACTAATCCAACTCATCAACTTCAATTATCTGGTACAGCAGCAAAGCCAGGAACAGCTTATTGGATAGTGGCATCGGATGAAAGATTGAAAGATGTAAATGGAGATTTCACACGAGGTTTAGAAGCTTTGTCAGGACTTTATCCATCATATTTTAATTATAAAATAGGGAATGCACAAAATATTCCTCACGACAGAGAATATATTGGTTTAATTGCTCAAGATGTTCAAGCTGTTATTCCAGAAGCTGTAGTGGAAGGTGCAGATGGATTTTTAGCAATTGAAACAGATCCTATTCTATGGACCATGTTGAATGCTATTAAAGAATTAGCATTAGAAGTGGGAAGTGACATTATCTCTTATCAAAGAGATGATAGTGGTCAACCACAAGTGAAAATTGCCTATGATGATGAGAATTATGTTGAAATGCAAGTAAACGCTACTGGAGATTTAGATTTGTCGACTATCGGTGGAGATGTGCGTTTACCAGATGAAAATATGTTGGTTTGTAGTGGAGGAGCTTGTTCAAGTGAAGTTAGTCAGTTGAATGGGACAGGTAATTTAGCGGTAGAAAATACAGCCTTTATTGGCGGATCTTTGGGGGTTGGAACAGTTGAGACAGATCGAGCTTTTAGTGTTTTGAGAGGAGGGGATGATCCACAAATGAAAATTGCCTATGATGATGAGAATTATGCTGAGATGCAAGTGTCAGCTGTGGGAGACTTAGTGCTAAGTGCTCGTGGAGGTGATGTGAAATTACAGGATGAAAATATGCAAGTGTGTGCTGGTGGAGCTTGTCCAAGTAAAGCTGGTTTGTTGGAAGGAGCTGGTAATTTAGTGGTAGAAAATATTGCCTATGTAGCAGGAGCTTTGGGTGTGGGTACAGCTCAACCACAAAGAGGTTTAGATGTTTATGAAACTCAAACTAATCCGCAGATGAGAATTTCCTATGATGAAGATTTGTATTCTGAATTAAGTGTTTCTGCCACAGGAGATTTGACTATTTCAGCTGAGGGTGGGGATATTTCGGCTTTGAATGAGAACTTTAAAGTGTGTTCTGGAGATGGTTGTCCAAGTGAAGTAAATGTTTTGCAGGGGACTGGTAACTTGGTGGTGGAGAATAACATACTGGCTTTGGGAAGCGTAGGAATTAACACAGCTGATCCAAGCTATACTTTGGATGTTAATGGAACTTTGCGAGCTCATGGGATTACAGATGCTTCTGATATTAGGTTGAAAACTAATATACAAAATTTGAATAAAGTAGGGGTCCGACCCCTAAGTAAAGTAGGGGTCGGACCCCTAAGTCAAATTACTCTTTCTAAACTTGATAATTTGCGTGGAGTAACCTTCAACTGGATTAATAAGGATTTTGGTGAAAATCTGCAAGTTGGGATGATTGCTCAGGAATTAGAGTTAGAATATCCTGATTTAATTAGTGTTGATAAAGAAGGATTTATGTCCATTCAGTATGGTAAGTTTACAGCGGTGTTGTTGGAAGGTGTTAAAGAGCTATTTCATTGGAGTCAAACCATTGAATACAGAAGTGCTAAGTTAGAAGGACGTATGGCTGAATTGGAGAAAGAAAATCAGACTTTGAAAGCTAAGACAGAAAAGTTGGAAGATCGTTTACACGCTTTGGAACAGATTTTAGCTCATTAAAAATTTATGGCTATCGCATAGCCATAAAATTATATGTAATATGAAAGAATGAGGGATGAAATTTAAAAAATGAAAGAATATATTAAAAATTTTGATGAATGGAATATTCAGAGAAAGATGGTTCAAAAAAATTCAGTGGTTGAATCATATGATTTTTTCTTTCATGAAAAAGAAGTTTGGTGGTCTGCTTTAGGTGTTAATATTGGCGTTGAAATGGACGGGAAAAATGAAAATTTTGAGAGACCTGTTTTAGTGTTAAGAAAAATAAATGATCAACAATTTTATGGTATTCCTGTAACTTCAAAAGATAAAAAAGGTGAATTTTATATAAAATTCATTTTTGGGAATAATAAAAACAAAAACCAAGGAAAAGTTTGTTTATCTCAGGTTAGGGTTTTTAGCACAAAAAGATTGTTAAGAAAAATAGGGAAATCGAATTTAGATGATTTTAAAAATATAAAAAAAGTTTTTGTTGATTTTTTCTCTGATAGGTATGAGTAAAAAATCAAAATCCCGCCGAAGCGGGATTTCTCGAAGCTTCCGAAGAAGCACTAATACTTATATTGTATGTGTTAGATAAAAAAAGTCAAGTAGTTTAAAATCAAGAATGAGAGATGAAATTTAAAAAAAGAAAAACAAATATTTTTTTGACGATTGGATTGATGTTCGTTGTTGTATTAATCATTGTGTTAAATATGCGATTTGCTTTAGCTGCTGATATTGGCAATTTAGATGATTATGCTTGGATGGAAGGCTATGGTTTTGTTAGTATGGAAGGAACAGGTGCAGGAATTGATTATGGAGTGACAGCGACTGAAGAAGGTTTATCTGGCTATGCGTGGAGTGAAAAATTGGGTTGGATAAATTTTGATGATGACGGTGAGTTATACGCGGTAACTAATGATGCTCGAGGAAATTTGTGTGGTTATGCGTGGAGTGAAAAAGTCGGTTATATTAGTTTTTGTGATAAGTCGGAAAATCAATTTTATGCTGTGACCATTGGGTCAGATGGTTACTTTTCTGGCTATGCGTGGAGTGAAAAAGTAGGTTATATTAATATGAATGATATTGGTGATTTGTATGGGGTAGCAACTTCTTGGGCTATTCCTGTATTACATGTTAGTCCAATTATTTTCAAGAAGGGAATTATTTTCAACAGAGATGTTATACTTAAATAGATTTATATAGTTTGTAAAGTTGAAAGTTTATTTATATGAAAGAATATAGTAAAAGTTTTGATAAATGGAATATAAAGAAGAAGTTAATTAATTGTGAGACGAAAAATATTCTTCCAAACAAGAAACAAATTTGGTGGCTGAATGTTGGGGTGAATGTTGGAGTTGAGGAAAATGGTAAAAATGGAAATTTTGAAAGACCTGTGTTAGTGATTAAAGTTTTTAATCGACAATGTTTTTTGGGTATTCCTATGACAAGTACAGAAAAAATTGGTAAATATTATCATAAGATTAAATTTTTTAGGGAAAGATTCTTATTTAATATTATCTCAAATTAAGTTATTTAGTATAAAAAGAGTTTCGAGGAAAATATATAAAATTGATAGAAAGGAGTTTGACATCATAATGAATAAATTAAAAAAGGTTATTGGCTTTAAATAAAAAAGCAAAAACCCTGCAAGCAGGGTTTTCTCGGACGTTTGATTAAGTCAAACATTTATAACTAAATGATAACAAGCATAAATAAAAAGTCAAGTATATTAATTAATGTTATACTTAAATAGATTTATATGGAAAAATTTTTAAGAAAATTAGCGAGAAATATGATAACTGTGGTTGTTTTAATGTTGACTGCCATGGGGACTATTTGGGTCTATGCGACGGTTATTGAGCCAATAAACCCACCAGCTTCCTCTGATCAAGATTTTACTCAGAGTATTTTAGGTGCTAATAATGCTAATAATGATTTTGATTCTTCTTTGGTAACAGGTAATGCAGATGGAAGTATTATTGAAAGATTAGAGTATATAATAGATGATATGGGACTTTAATTTTATGGCTTGTATAGCCATAAAATCTCTGATTTTTAGCGTTTAAATATGGTATAATATAGATAATGATACCAGAATATATTCAACCTTTTTTGTGGTCCTATGATATTGCAAAAATGGATATACAACGAAATAGAAAAATAATTATTCTTAATATTCTTAATTTAGGTGATGTTAAAGCTGTTAAATGGTTATTTAAAATGTATAAAAAAGAAGAAATTAAAGAAGTGATAGAGAGTTCATCATTGGGTGAATGGAATAAAAAATCTCTAAATTTTTGGAAATTGTTTTTTGTTATACGAGATAATAAAATTAAGGAAAGACAAGAAAAAAGTTTGATCACTTAATTCAAAAATATATGTTTTATAATATTTTAGATGAAAAAAGGAGAAAGGTTTTACCTTATTTGAAGAATTTCAAAGAAGATTTTTATTTGGCAGGTGGGACAGCTTTGGCTTTACAAATAGGGCATCGAGATAGTATCGACTTTGATTTTTTTTCTGAAAAAAAAGTTGATACTAAAAAATTGTTTGAAAAAATAAGAGTAGTTTTTGTTGGACAAAAAGTTGTGAAAGTTCAAGATGAGCTTAATACTTTAACTGTTTTAATTGATAAAAGTGTAAAATTAAGTTTTTTTGGTTATAATTATTCCTTGCTTGAAGAGTTAATTAATGAGCCAAATTTGAAATTAGCTTCGGTTTTGGATATTGCCAGTATGAAATTAATAGCTATTACCAGTCGGGCAAGTAATAAGGATTATATTGATTTATATTATCTTTTACAAGATATAAGTTTAAAAGATTTATTAGATAAAACATCTAAAAAGTTTCCAGAAGTAGATAGAAATTTAGTTTTAAAAAGTTTAGTTTATTTTGCAGATATTGAAATAGAACCAATCTTGTTTAAAAATGATAAAAAGATTGATTTTGAGCAAATTAAGGATTTTCTTAAAGAAGAGGTTTTTAAGTTAAAAATTTAAACTATCGAATAAATATTTTCATTAAAAGTGGATTTTGCTTCGCAAAATCCACTTTTTCTCTTGTTATCCACTAAAGGTGAAATTTATGATTATGCGATAGCTATAAAAATGCGATAACCATAAAATAGAGTTTACTTTTCCACATTTTTCCATTGAAATTCTTACCTTAATTATATTTTGATGTATAATATATATTATACTTGTTTCTGTACCTGTGGTTATTTTATAGTCATGGTTAGTCAATTGTGTGTAAGATAATAAAGAGAACAAAATAACAAAATTTATGGCTATGCGATAGCCATAAATTGGAAGAAGAACAATACAATAATAATGAAAATTAAACTGAAATTATTTCTAAAAAAAATCAGTCAACGAATGGTGGTGGTAGTTCTGATGGTTATGGCTATGGGAAGTATCTATACCTATGCAGCTTTTATCGAACCAGCAGTAGCACCAGCTTCTTCGGATCAAGATTTTGCTCAAAATATTATCGGAGCTAATAATGCTAATAATGATTTTGATTCTTTCTTAGTGGCCAGTAATGCTACAGGGAGTTTGATTGAAAGGATAGAATATATTATTACAGCGATTTCAGCTCTTTGGACTAAAAGTGGTGATGATCTTTATTACACAGACGGCAACATCGGCATCGGAACAACAACACCAGATCATTTAGTTCATGTTTATAAATATGATGACACTACAGATGATAGATTTGGAATTGTAAAGGCAGAATCAACATTTACTGGTAGTGGTGATTTAACAAATAATATTATATTTAGAGGTCTAGCTGAAAATTCTGGTTCAGGAACTGTTACTACTAATTATGGTCTTTATACTCAAGCAATAAATTCAGGAACAGGAACAACAACTTATAGTGTTGGAGTAATGGGAAATTCAAAATTAACAGGAGTAGGAGCTACTACATATAATGCTGGAGGTTGGTTTGAGGGTTATCAATATGGTAGTGGCCATATAGAAGAAAACTATGGAGCAATTATTAAAGGTTATCAAGCTTCTAATTCATCTGGCACAATGGGTAAAAATGTTGGTTTGAAAACTTATGCTTCAATGTCTGGAACTGCTTCTGGATTAATTCCAGACAATAGAGGCGTTTGGGTATATGGACCAGTAATAGGATCAACTGCTTCTGGTTCAATTACAGATGCATATAGTATGTATGTAGAGCAACCAGTTAATAATTCAACAGCAGGAGGAACATTAACAAATGCATACGGCTTAAAACTTACTGGGACTAGTAATGCATCTAATGATAATTATGCTCTTTATATCGATTCAACAAATGATAATTATATAGCCGGCAACATCGGCATCGGGACGACGACTCCATCAGCCCTCCTTGAAGTCTCAGGAGCAGGACAACAAGCTATTAAAGTTACAGATATCTCTAACTCCATAACCACAGGTATGTGGGCAGGTACAGACCAAGGTTTAATAGGAACT
>Ga0208648_1002854_pt1 | contig 11474 bp, 7 predicted proteins | sample AntAceMetag02UKL_FD_184772 | JGI IMG/M metagenome (GOLD analysis project Ga0208648, IMG submission 184772) | Saline lake microbial communities from Ace Lake, Antarctica - Antarctic Ace Lake Metagenome 02UKL (SPAdes) (version 2) | ecosystem: Environmental > Aquatic > Non-marine Saline and Alkaline...
CATTATCAAACAACCCTGTATTTCCTGTTTTTTTGTATATTTGTGTTTTCATAATTATTTGTTTTATTTGATGCAAATATACGAATAATTATTTGAATAACAATGATTTAATTAATAGAAGTCCCCTTTAGTAACTCTCACTCTAATGAACGCCAACTAGTAGATAAAAAGCATTAGTGCCTGTTATCTACCTTATAGCTACTTTTGTTAATTTTGTTAAATTACTTATAATCTTTAACAAATATAGACAAAAAAAAGGAGAGCAAAAAAACTCTCCCCTTTTAATTTTATTATTGTTATGCCTATAGGCAGATAAATTTATTGAATAGAACCTAAAATGTGGATTGCATTTTACTAAATGCCTGTTGCGAGTTACAAAACATCTATATTTTTAAAACCTATACGCCAAACTCACATACAGGCTTTGCGAAAATGAGTGTTGTGGAATTATCACGCCAAGTAAATTATTGCTGTTAATATTAAGCGATGCTTTATTATCAAACATATTAAGTTTTACTCCCAAACCAAGCTTATAACTGCCATATCCGCCATATCCGGTAAAAACCGAGGCTTTAATATAGTTATTTATCCGGTAAAGTGTGCTTGCATAAAACAAGGGCATACGGGCGTTTGAGTTGTAATAATATCCAAGTCCGGCTGTAAGCCACAGCTTGTTGTTTTGCAAAGTTTTTGTTGCCGAAAAATGTATGCGTTCGGGCAAAACCTTATAATATTCGCTTGTATCGGTGTGGCTAAAAAAGTCGGTAATAATGGTATCGGCATTGTAATCGGTAAAACCTGTCTGGCTCATGTCAAGCAGATTTTCAATTTCAAGGCCTTCAAACCTGTGTGTGGTATCTACGGGTATAGTAATAGCAGTGCTTTTCCAGCGTATAAAACCAATATTGCTGATAGATAGGCTATATACTATTTTATGCTTAACATCCTCATAAATACACGCCATATTTAATGCTCCGCCAATACCGTTTATATCTAACAGTTCACTTTTTACGGTATCAATACATTGATAAGTCATATTTATATCAAGGTCGATATATTCGCCTGTTTCGGCAGTAAATATTGTAGCTTCGTTTACTTTCAGCGCATGAAATTCCTGCCCTTTAATAAACGATAAACCTACGTAATATGTAAAAGGATTTTCGTCAACCATGGTTTTCTGAAAAATACCAAATTGTAATTCCTGATATGTAATCAAATTTAATCTTAAGTTACTAATATCGGCAGTATCGCCGGCAAAACGCTTGTTGCCAAAAAACATAAGGTTAAACAAATCGTCGGTAAATTTCATATCTCTATGATTGTGATATACCAAGCCAATACGGTAACCTGTATTGTTTGTTCCCAAAAAAGTATCGGGCTTGTGGCAGAAATATGCATTAATATTATCCTGATTTCCCAAATAGTTAATGGGCTTTAATTTGTTTGAGTTTTTTAGTTCGTTATCGATATATTTTTTGCCATACAAGGCACTTACAAATTTATTATTGATAGAGTTAGACGAAGCAAAAGTATTGAAAGTTGCTCCTGTCTCCATCTTGTTATCATTAAAATAATAATGCAGATTGGTGATGTTTTCCAAATCGTTTACTTGTGAGAAGGCTTGGATGGTGAAAAGCAAAAAGAAAATGACAATCGTTAGTCGTTTGCCTCTTCGACTCCGCTCAGAACCAGCGTATGTTGTTTGTCGTTTGTTGTTTTTCATTTAATTGACGTGATAACTAAAATCGCCCACCAAAATAATATCAATAGAATATGTGCTGTAAATTTTCACATAAGTATTATATGGATTGGTAGTAAATCGGGTTACAATTTTAATCTTTTTTGTATTTATTAAGTCTCCTATACGGTTTACCGGTATTGGTATTTCAATTTTTGTTTTCTTTTTTGATGATACTTTATCAGTTGTAAAATCATAATTTCCTGCTTCAATAGTAGCATTGTTTGGCAATAATGAATCTATCATCATATCAAATTCATCTAAAAGATATAGTTGAACAACAGCATTCAGCGGATATCCATTATCGGCATAAAGTATTATTTTGCCCCCGTTAATATTTTCAACATCGGTTTCGTTTAAACTAAACTTGGCAGTATCGATAAGTGTAATATTGTTTGCAATAAAGCTTAATGGTATTTCTATATCAAGACTTGCAACAACTTCGCTATTGTAATAAACAAAATCTGTTCCGGTAGCAAGAGGTGGCGGCGGAGTACTTGCGTTTATCTGAAAATCGAGTGAGTAATCAAATATATCGGGCATAATTTCAATAAGTTCATCGGAATTTGAATTAGATTTATCTAATATTATTGTGTTAATTGTAGGTGTAACGGGAACAATAGTTGTGTTAGGGTCGAATGGTTTTGCAATTGCAAATGGAACATATTGTGAAGGAATATCCAAATTAATCGTATTATTATTAGATGTATTTTTAGCAATAATACTATTAATTACCACATCGCCTGCCACGCCTATTTGATTTGCTACTGAAATTGATAATTTAACGTCATCTAAATCGAAAGTGCCATCTAAAATATCAGAAAAAATATCAAACTCTTCGGTACCCGAAACGGAAACAATTTCTTGTCCTAGATAACCTTTGGCATATTCGGGAATAATATCTGTAAAACTTACATTTACGTAAACACTATCGCTTAACGATAAAGAAATAAGGTTGCCCGATGAATCTATTCTGCCTGTAAGGGTATAATAAAGAGTATTAACGGTGTCGGCATCGGTAAAACCATTTCCGTTAAGGTCGCTGCTAACTTGTTGTTCAATGGGCCCTATGCCTTTTAAATTAAGTGTGTATCCTGCAATATTGCTGTTAATTGTTGATTGCCCCGGATTACCTCCCGAAGCAGCAGGCACAGTACCACTTATTGCTAACTGATTAGAATTTTTAATTGCTCCGGGAACTGTAAATTCATAATGCAGATCTTCTTCAATAGTATTAAAAACCTGAACATAAATTTTGCCTTCTCTCACAATTGCGTATGTTAATTGAATGTCGTTATTATTAAATGATGTAGTTGAACCTTGGTCAACAATATTTTGCGAAGGAAAAACAGCAGTTGCAGATTCTATTGAAACATCACGAACTCTAATAGTAACTTCCATTGCCATACTTGTGTCTATTGTAACATCGCCGGAGCTACCGGGACTTTCAAACATTACTGTTGCATCAAGATTTCCTTCTATTGTTTTTCCTGCAATTGATCTTGAATGAGATTCGCTACTAAAAGCAGGAACTAAATCAAAAGTATCTTGTAAAATAACAAGACTGTTACTGTGATTTCTTAATTCCATTGCAACTTTTTCAAAGTCAATTGGCATACCATTATCAAACTCAATATCAATATATCCGTCAATAACTGTTATGGTTTGAAAATAATCGGTAAGGTCGGCATTAAGGTCATAAATTTGCTGGTCAATGGCAGCAATTGCTGTAGGGTTTCCGGTATTGTGTCCAGTCATTATTATATCGTATAATCCGCCAACTACATATCCATTTTCATCAAGATCGTATAGTGCAATATCTCCCAGCGATTTTCGAAGTGTAATTTCTATTGTACCAAGGTCTAAATTGCTAAGTTTTGCAGTATATTCAATGCTTGTATCAGGAATACTAAATAATGAATCGAGATTAAAGCGATAAATCTCATTTTGATAAACCAAACTTATTGAACTGTCGGGGTTAATATTTGTTAAACTGTCGGCAACAATATCATCAATAGTTAAAGTAGATTTTAAAAGAGGTGCAAGTATATCTACATCCCAATTGGGATCTGAAGATTCTTTTTTGCAGGAACTTATTAGTAGAACCCCTGTTACTAATACAATTAAATATTTTAACAAATAAGTTACTTTCATATATATAAGACTGCTACTTCTTTAAAAAAGTTGCATTAATAAAAAAATAATCAACGAATTTACATATATGGATGTTAACGGCAAAATTTAATAAATTCTTTTTGGTTGATACATACCCTTTTTTGGTTTCCCTGCTCGGTAATTAGAGTTTTTAAGTTTAATTATATCAATATTTGAATAATGTATCCACTTGCCATTACTAAAGCGTAATCCATCATAAGAGCCATCGGGTCCATAGTATTGATATTGTCCTTTCTGAACAGGTTTTGACGGGGATAAGTAATCGTAAATTATCATTTTAAGTCTTTTGTCATAACTTAATGACATTACTGCTTTATTAGAAAACTCAAATATTAATCGTTTACTTCTAACTTTTTCAACTTTAAAAACAGATTTTCCAAACTTAGGTTTACCACTTTTTGAAAACGTTAAAATCTCAATAATCTTTTTTGTAGTTAAATAAGAATTACCATCCCATCCGAATAATGTATAGTATTTTTTGCCTGCATATTTATTTTGAAGTATTTTGTAGTAAAGGCATCCATACCAATTTGTATCTTTAAGATAAACATTTAAGGGCTCAGAAATTTCATCCGATTTATCAATTAATTTAAAAGTTTTTATCTTTTTTTTACTTTTTAAAAGATACTGTATATAACCAAAGTATTTATATGTTCCATCAGTAAATATAAGATTCCATGTGTATATTTTCAGTAATTTATCATCCGAAAACCTAATACCAATATTTTTTAAAGAATCAAAAGGGTACTTAAATGAATTTTCATCTTCAAGTATTTCATCAAATATTTCAATTATCTGTGTGTTAAGTTCTTTTTTTTCGATGTCTGATTTATAATATTTGGTACTATCAAAAGCAAAAGCACTATCAAATAATTGTTTTAATTCTTGTTCCTGTTCCTCAAATATTCCATCATTAGTTTGAGTAAATGCTACTGTAAAGGTAAGAACAAGTAGAACTAAAGATATTTTAATTTTCAAAAACATACTCTAAAATAATCTACGATTCAAATGATATAAAGAAACATTTTTTTTTAATAGTTCAAAAGTATTAATTTTGTTCAATAAAATAAATTAAAAAATCTATATTATGTATAAAATTTTGTTTACAGTAGTTTTTGTTTTGAGCATTATTTTTTCAAAAGTTCAGGCACAGGAAAATGAAGAGATAGCAGTAAAAACATATCAATTTACCGATGTAAAACTTATTAAAACAACACCCCCGCGAGACCAACAGAGAGCAGGAACTTGCTGGAGTTATTCAACACTTGGTTTTATAGAGGCAGAAATGATTAGAATGGGAAAAGACGAAATTGACCTTTCAGAGCCATTTGTGTTTCGCACATCTTTTGAAGATAAAGCAGAAAAATATGTTAGAATGCACGGAACAATAAATTTTGGTGGCGGTGGTGCAGTAAACGACCCTATAGATGTTATAGTAAAACATGGCATTGTACCCGAAGAAGTTTACAAAGGATTAGATTATGGAACAGAAAATCATGTTCATGGCGAAATAAATACAATTTTGAAAGCTTATGTTGATGCAGTTATTGCAAACAAAAACAAAAAACTTACTACCGCATGGCTTAAGGGATACAAAGGAATTTTAGATGCATATTTTGGTGTTACCCCCGAAAAATTCAAATATGACGGTAAAGAATATACTCCACGTACATTTGCCGACAAAGTAGTTGGTATTAACCCCGATGATTATATTTATCTTTCATCTTATACTCATCATCCCTTTTACAAGCAGTTTGCTGTTGAGGTACAAGATAACTGGTCGTGGCAAAAGTTTTATAATCTTCCAATTGATGAACTAATTCAGGTTTTTGATAATGCTATTGATAAAGGATATACAGTTGGTTGGGCAAGTGACGTTAGCGAGAAAGGCTTTGCAACAAAAAAACACGGTTTTGCAATAATCCCTGCCGATGATATTGAAGAAATGGATGGTATGGAAATTGCAAAATGGGAAAAAATGGATGCAAAAGAAAAAAGTAATTATTTGTATTCATTTAACAAAATAGTTAAAGAAAAAACTATTACACAAAAGATACGACAGGAAGCTTTTGATAATTATAAAACAACGGACGACCATGGAATGTTGCTAATGGGTATTGCCAAAGACCAGAATGGAACAAAATATTACAAGGTGAAAAACTCATGGGGAGATTATAACGATTATGGCGGATATTTTTATGCTTCTGAAGCCTTTGTAAAATATAAAACAATGTCGTGCATAATACACAAAGATGCAATACCAAAAGAAATTGCTGCAAAATTAGGATTAAAATAATTCCTGAACTTTAAACATAAAAAAAGCCCGCTTAAGCGGGCTTTTCTGTTTATGCTTGATGTTATTTTTTTGCTTTAGTTTCTTTTTTGGGAGCTGCTTTTTTAGCTGCTGGTTTTTTAGTTGCAGGTTTTTTGGCAACTTCTTTTTTAGCAACAGGCTTTTTCTTTACTGCTTCTTTTTTGGGAGCTACTTTTTCACTTGCGGATTTTTTGGCAACTTCTGTTTTAGCAACAGGCTTTTTCTTTGTTGCTTCTTTTTTTACAGCTTCTTTTTTTGGAGCTGCTTTTTTAACTGCAGGTTTTTTGGCAACTTCTGTTTTAGCAACAGGCTTTTTCTCTTCCTTTACTGCTTCTTTTTTTGGAGTCACTTTTTTAGTTGTGGATTCTTTTACAACTTCTGTTTTAGTGATTTCCTTATCGGTAGCTTCTACTTTAACGGTTTCTTGTTTTTCTTTTACTTCAACTGCCTTTTTTTGTTCTTTTTCAACATTTTGTTTAGCATCCGTTTGTATTTTTCTTAATTTTTTTCTCGGTCTGCTAATACCATAAGATTTATTAATAATTTTACCTCTACGAGTTTTTTTATCTCCTTTTCCCATGTTCTATTACTTTTTTTAATTCTTTAAAAATCAATGGCGACAAAATTAGTAAAAATTACTTAAAAACAAATTTTTTATATTTTACTGCTATATAAAACGAATTGTAAGGTCAAACTGATTTCATAAACTTAGCAATATAAAAAAGTCACTAGCCCCGCCATGAAGGACTGGGCTGCTGAATAGCCAGTTGTTTGCTTTCTCTGAAATCAGTATAAACTTACAAGGAATTTAATCTATAAAACTGCTTATTTTTTCAAAAAGCATACGGCTATTAATGGGTTTTGGTATATAATCATCGCAGCCTGCTTCTATTGTTTTTTGTTTATCGTACGATAATGCAAAAGCGGTTTGTGCTATTATTGGCAAATTGGGTTTTATTTTTTTTATGGCAATTGTGGCATCATAGCCGTCCATAACTGGCATCTTCATATCCATAATTACTATATCTATATTTTTATTTGTTTTACAATATTCAACAGCTTCTACCCCGGTTGTTGCGTGTATAAGCTTAGCGTTTGTTACAGATAATACTTCTTTTAAATATTTATAATTTGTTTCTTCATCTTCGGCAATTAATATTGTTTTGTTTTTCCAGTTTTCTTTTTCTAGTTTTTCATTTTTTCTGTAAATAGTTTTCTTTTTTATTTCAACAGGTTTGTATGGAATTGTAAAGTAAAATGTAGTGCCTTGCCTTTGTATAGAGTCAACCCTAATTTTTCCTCCCATTTTATTGATAAATGCTTTTGAAATAAACAAGCCAAGTCCTGTTCCTCCCATGTTGTTAGTTGCTATTGTTTCTACTTGCCTAAATGGTTGGAATATTATTTCCTCTTGTTTTTTACTTAAACCAATACCCGTATCGCTAATGTGAAATTCTATAAAATTATTTTTAAGTACACATCCAAATTCTACTTTTCCTTTATCTGTAAATTTTATGGCATTGTTAATAAGGTTTGTCAGTATCTGATTTAGTTTAACTTCATCAGTATATATTGTACATTGCTTATTTGATAAATTATTTTTATGGTGCAAGATAATTTTCTTTTCTGCAGCTTGTGGCTTAAAAAACATATCAAGTTCCGCTAAAATCTGTTTTATATTTGTATTGATATTGTTTATTTCAATCACACCTGCTTCAATCTTCGAAATATCAATAATATCGTTAATAATTGATATAAGCTTGTAACAGCTTTTGTTTATTATATCAATATATTCTTTCCTTTCGTCTTTTGGTAGATCTGTATCACCAAGTAATTCCGAAAAGCCAATTATTCCATTCATTGGCGTACGTATTTCATGGCTCATGTTTGCAAGAAATGAGGATTTTAATTTGTCGCTTTCCTGAGCTTTTTCTTTGGCAATTATTAGTTCTTGTTCTTGTTGTTTTATACGTGTATGGTCAACTAATATTCCTCTTACACCAACAGGCTTATTTTTTTTATAAATAATATCGGAATAAATGTTTACAGGAAAAATGCTGCCGTTTTTTTTAACAGCTAAGTATTCGTCTACATCTGTATCTTTTTTACTAAATCTGGTTTTCACATTATTTAATGCACGCTCTTTATCCTGTTCTGCAATAAAATTTATAAAGTTTATTGTTTCACCCTCAAATTCTTCTTTAGTATAACCAAACATACCATAGCTTTGCTGGTTAAGAAAAGTTAAGTTACCTTTTATATCTGTTTCAAAAACTGTTTGAGGCAATAGTTCTGCTATGTTTTTAAATCGTGCCTCGCTTTCTTCTAACTTTAACTTTGCTTCTTTTAACTCTTTGTTTTGCGATTTTGTTTCATCTAATACACAAAGATATTCTTCGTTTAATGCAACAAGATCTTTGTTAGAATTATAAAGGTTTTCTTCTGCTTGTTTTTGCTCAGTTATATCTTCAACTGTTCCTTCATAATATAATACTTTCCCATTATTATCTTTTATTTCTTTAGAACTTTCACGAATAAAAATTTTTGTTCCATCTTTTCTTGTCCAAATTGCTTCATAAGCTTTTAATACTCCTTCTTTTTCAATTAGATTTATAAATTTCTTTCTGCTATAAGGTTCAACATAACCTTCTTTATTAATGTTTATACTTTTGATATCTTCAAAAGATGAATATCCTAACATTTTAACCAATACAGGATTTGCCAGAATAATCTTACCGCAAGGTGTTGTTCTATATAAACCAATAGTTGAATTTTCGTAAAGAGTACGGAATCTCTCTTCGTTTTCTTTCAGCTTTTCTTCGGTTTGTTTTATTTCTGTGATATCTATTAATGATGCTACAGACTGCTTTGTTCCTGTTATTAACTCAACAGTTATGTATATCCATCTTATATTATTGTTTTTGTCTTTAAAACGAAATTCGTATGTTTTTGGAGTATTATTTTTTTTTCTGCGTTCCTCATGGTGTTTTACCACTTTATCTAAATCTTCCCTAACAATAAATTCGATAAATTTCTTTTTATTTTCTATTTCTTCTTTTTTATAACTCGATAATTTTTCAAATTCAGGATTTACCAATGAAATTATTTTGTTTTCTTCAATAATACAAGTTGCTGTACCTGTATTTACAAATAATGAATGGTATTTTTTTTCGTTTTCTTCTGCTTTTATTTTTGTTTCTGTTATTTCTTCGTTTTGTGCAAGGTATTCTTCGTTAAGTGAGGATAATTCTTCGTTTTTTAGTTTAATTTTCTCTTCTTGTTGTTTTTGTTTTGTTATATCCTTGTATATTGCTACAATTTCTCCTGTTGGTAATTTATAAACATGGTTTTGTCGCCAGCCTTCAACTTTATAATCTTTGTAAAACGATATTGGGTGATCCATTGGTTTTCCCGTTTCGTTTACTTTTTTAAATACATCAAGTAAACCAAACTCTTCAACTCCTGGGAACATATCTGTTAGTTTGTTTCCTATTACCTTTGCCTTTGATAATTTTTCAAGCTTTTCGGCTGCTTTGTTAAATTTTACAATAACAAAATCATTGCCATCGTCTGTTGGGCGGGAAACTACAACACAATCTGGTGTTTTTTCAAACAGATTATAATAATTATCTTTTTCGTGTTTTAGTTTTATATTGGCAACATGCAGTTTTTCGTTAGCATTTCGGTTAGCTTCAACTGCTTCCTGTAACTCTTCGTTCTTTTGTTTTAAGTTTTTAATAAGTTCTTTTTCGTTCATTGTAAAATATGAGCTTTAAAAATTTACTTTATACTGGTTTTGCTGAATTTAATTTTAAAATGCTAGTTTTAACTTTACAAATATAATAAAAATTCATTACTATTTTGCTATTATTTAAAAGTTTCAACATTGCAGAGTCTCATTTCAACATTACAGCGAGGCTTGGGAACATTGCAGCGAGGCTCGGGAACATTGCAGAGAGGCTCGTCAACATTGCAGCATGGCTTGGGAACATTGCAGAGAGGCTCGTCAACATTGCAGAGAGGCTTGGGAACATTGCAGCGAGGCTCGTCAAGCTTGCAGAGCCTCTCCTCGATATCGCAGAGCCTCATTTCAATTAATGTGGATTTATTTCAGGAAGCGTGGACTTATTTGAAATAATTGAAAAAAGTTGCCACAGATTCAATTCCCATATTCAAACTTACGCCCTGTAATTTCGTAAATATGAATTTTAATAACAGTAACATGATTAATTGATGGTTTTGAATACTCAAATTTTCTGTCGCTATAGTTATCCATAAATATATTTAGTCCTTCAACTTTTTCGTTGTAATCTTCTAAAATTTCTGCACGCCCGTGTGCCATTACACTTCTGTAGCGCATTCGCCACGAACAAGCCACATGCTGATCTCTGAAAAAAACCTCTCTGTCTGTATCAAAATACACACACACATTGTTGTTCTTTTTCAATATATCTATCTTTTTTCCAAACTCACCACAGTGCAAATAAATGGCATTGTCTTTATAGCCAAAATTAAATCCCAACAAATATGGTTTGTTGCCATCAACCATTGCAACATGGCAAGTATCAACTTTGTTAATAATTGCTTCCATTTCTTCCTTTTCGGTAATATCAACTATTGCTTTATCTCTTTTATATTCCATAATTATATGATTTAACCTGTCTGTAAAGTTATCTTATTTTGAATAAATATAAAAATCACAAATTTCATTTATAATTCTATATTAACAATTGAACAATTTATTTACATTTTAAAATTAATTAAATATAATTTTTCAGTAGCTCTTGTAAATGCCGTATAAAGCCATCGCAGGTATTCGGTATTTATCATTTCTTTTGTTAAGTACCCTTGGTCAACAAATACTGCTTTCCATTGCCCGCCCTGTGCTTTGTGACAAGTAACAGCGTAAGCAAATTTAACCTGCAGTGCATTAAAATACTGGTTTTCACGAATTTTTTCAAACAGTTTCTTTTTGTTTTTTATATTAGTATGATCTTCGGAAATTGTATTATAAAGTTTTCTACTGTCGTCATAATTTAAAGATGCAGTATTGCTGTTTAAAGTATCTAAGATAATTTTCACATCAATTTCCATATCTTTATAATCTATTAATCTAATGGTTACGTCGGCAAATCTAAAACCGTACAGATTTTCAATATTTCTAATTCTTAATAATTCAACAATATCACCATTGGCAATAAACTCTGTGTTTTCGTTTTCGGGCAACCAAAAATAATTGTTTTTTAC
>Ga0208648_1002859_pt1 | contig 11444 bp, 11 predicted proteins | sample AntAceMetag02UKL_FD_184772 | JGI IMG/M metagenome (GOLD analysis project Ga0208648, IMG submission 184772) | Saline lake microbial communities from Ace Lake, Antarctica - Antarctic Ace Lake Metagenome 02UKL (SPAdes) (version 2) | ecosystem: Environmental > Aquatic > Non-marine Saline and...
CTAGGTAAGGAGATGAACATGAAAAGAATATATATAATATTAATCATAACATTTTTATTGGTAGTTGGATGTGAAAAAAACCAGGTTCTTCAATATGAAGTTTCTGCAGGAATTCAAATGAGATTTGTGAACACTCAAATCCAGCGTGATGAATGGCCCGATGAATTTACAGCCAATGTGTTTATGAGTTATACTATTTGGGAAGGAGAAGAAGAAGTAACTGTTGAAATCGAAAAAGACCTTTTAATTCAGAGATTTGAAGATTCTCTTTCTGTCTATTATCAAGCAGTAGGGAATTTTGAAATACCGGAAATCACTCAAGAAATCTGGCCGAGGATCGATGTTACTGCTGATATTAGTGGTGTGGAATGGACAGGTTTAGCTCCTCTTCAACTTTTTCCCGGGCAAACTGTGAGTGTTGAAATCTATTTATATCCTTATGAACCTATTATTTTAATTGCAGATTTTGAGGGCTTTCCAACAGAGGGAGTAGCTCCACTTGATGTGTTCTTCGAAGAGTATTCAACTGGAGATGTTATCAGTTGTCAGTGGGATTTTGATAATGATGGAACTATTGATTCTTATGATTATTTTGGACAGTGGCGGTATTCGGAGGAAGGTTCATATTCTGTAAGTTTAACTGTTAGTGATGGAACAAATGAAGATACGGAGATAAAAGTAGATTATATTATTGTTTATGAGTAAATGAGCAGCAGGCATAATCGCAATGATCCAACAGTTACTGGAGAATGTGATTCGAGAACGCAGCAGTACGCAATAAGAACATTCCGAAACTTCTTTCTTAGTAATTCTTGAAGATAAGTATCGGGAGTTAAAGACAATAATTTTCTATTTTTTGATAAAGTAAAAAAAATAAACAACTTGCGGGAGTAATAAGAAAAAAGCGAAAATAAATAATAACCAATTTTGAATATAACCATAAACCAAAATAAATAAAATTATACAATTAATAAAAATACTGACTTTTCCAAGTAGATTTACCTTTATGCCTTTTTTCTTGAATATTGGTAGAATTACCAAAAAAATAATGATGAAAAGACTCCAGAATATTCCAAAGAAAATCAGCCAATCTGTCAGGTTGTTTTTTATGCAAATGCCCACAAAAACAAAGGAGAATAATAGCTTATCTGCAACAGGATCCATGTAAGAACCAAGCTTAGAAATTTGATTTAATTTTCTGGCGATAAAACCATCAAAAAGATCCGTGGCAAAAGCAATATAAAGTATGAGAAAAGATGTTTTGTTGATTTAAGTGTATGAGGAAAACTATCAAACTTACTGGTAAGAATGGATCGGAGTGAAATTCCCATCCTATGCTGATCCGTCTAGTTTTGCATTTCTTCCCCGCCAGCCTTTGTCTTCTTGAATATAGTTTGAGAAAAACTAAAGCCTGCATCAATTCGCAATAACTCATGAATAATTTTCTCAGCAAGATCAGGAATAGAGTCTTTAGAAAACAGGGCAAACCGCATGAGATTCTCAGTGAAGAGTTGTCTTTTTTTGTAGTGGCTATACACAGCAAAGGTTAGGGCTGCCAACCCCGTGATAGTCGTTTGAACAACTGCTGATTTTAGAAACTCCTTCTCCCATCCGAAATCTTTTGACACGATAGTAATGGATGGCCAGAGTAAAACCAATATTCCAAATATAACTGCACAGCAGAATGTAACTTTGTTCATTATTGCATAACTACGAGCCTTGATGTATAAGTCGTAGAGCAATAGAAATCGTTTGAGCCGGACATCCTTATCATTAGCATTCTGTAGTTGATCTTCGTCAAGCAATTGTGTCCTTGCATAATCAATGAAGAGTTTTGCACTCATCTTATTAGGATTGAATACTTTATTCATGAAGTTCTCACATGATAACATCTTTATAAAGTGCCAAACTCAAAAAAGGTCTTTCTATATAACATTTCATTTAAAGTCTCCATTATTTTAAATACAAATATTCTACAAAAATATTTAATATTAATTATGTGTCAATAATAAAAAACTGAAATTTTGACAGGTAAACAGTTTAAGAATCCACATTTTTTCTTTTCTTTTTCCTTCTTCCTTCTTCCTTCTTCCTTCTTGTCATGCTGTCTTGTCACGCCGCAAGCTTGTGAAGGCGGAAGCAATAGTCTTCTTGTTTTTTTTTGCGTAGGCGGATTACTTTTTACTTTTTACTTTTTACTTTTATTTGGAATCTCTATTTATTTGGCAAGGATAAATTAATTCTTTCAAAAGTTTCCGAGAGAATCCAACCTCCCAATCCATTGGGAAGTTTTATCAAACTCCAATCATTTTCCTGCTTTTCAATTTCAAATATCATACCTTCATGAATTGTGAAAACTCGAGTGAATTCTTCATCCGGTCCGCTGTAACCGATTACAGTGGAAGAGATGAGCACAGCCTGGTTTTCTTGATGATAAGAATTAAATTTCAGTAAACTTAAGATTCCAAAAATAACTAACAAAACAACAAAAATCGAGATAATGAAAATGGGAACTGTTTTTTCTCGATTTCTAAATTTTATGATGATGATATTAATCATAAAAATAATCGCAATAAAAAAAATGAGAGAAATTACACACAGAAAATTGAGAGAGAAGAAGGAGAATATTTTTTCTTTGAATGACGAAAGAAAATCAGTTTCATCATCTGCTTGCTTATCTTTTGTAAAAGTGAGAACATATTTCAGGTTTCTTTTGGCAGCATTATGATGGGAATCCACTTTCAGAGCTTTTTCATAATATAAAATTGCCTTTCCAATTTGATTTAACCTGAAATAACAATTTCCAATATTATAATAAAGGTCGGCATTGATGATATCTTCATTTTCGATGCTGAGGAATTGCTGAAGAGATTGAGCGAAATCTTTGTTTTCATAAGATTGCGAAGCTGTTTGGAATACTTCATCGATCTTATTTGTGGCAACAAGATTAATGCTGATTAGCATCAAAAGAAGTATGAATTTTTTCATTAAAATCCTCTAAATTTTCCGCTTCGAAATTTCACTGACAATTTCCTGTAATTCTCTGAAATCATTTTGAATATTTTCTTCTGAAAAACCACCTGGCATAAACCTGGCTTGATTGCATTTCTCAAAAAGATTTCCGATTCTCAGAATTAGTTCTTCCGAGATTATTTTTGTTTTCATTTCTGAAATAATATTTTCAGAAGAGCTTCCACGTGGAATTTTTAGTTTGTCAGATAAAAAACTGCTCAAACCGATTTGAGTGGAAGTGTAAAAAACAATATCATTATTTTTTGCTGATTCAGATGATTTTTTCAGATATTTCTTTAGAATCTTATTTGCCATTTTTTGACGCAAATAATCGATATTTCCTGAAAGCTTTTCCTGTTCTTTTGCATAAATCATTGATGCAGGAATGGTGAGTAAAAATAGGAAAATGATAAGCCAATAAGTAAAAGAATTTAGAAAAATAATATTTGTTTTTAATTTTGTATCACCGATTATAAAAGCGATATCAGAACCTTCGATCTCAACCAGAGATTGAGCTGTACTACTTGGAATAAAAAGCGAAGTTCCTTCCTGAACATTAATATCATAGGATTTAGTTCTTTTTGTGAGATATTGTTTTTTCTCAGGATTAAAAAATGAGAAGTCAATTGATGGAACCGAAAATGTTCCTTTTTCCTGGGCTATTACTAAATATTTAATTGTTTTTGAACCTGTGATTTTATTCGAGCTGATCTGTGTGGTAATTTCAGGTTCGATAAAACGCAGATGTTTGATTTCAGGAAGTTGGGGAAGATCGAAATGGTTTAAGTTTCCGGAACCTGTTATTTCCAGAGTAAAAGTGAAAGAGTCTCCAACTTTCATTTCTTTGGAACTTATTTTTGAAGAAACCTGGAAATTCCCCACAGCTCCGGAATAATTCAAGGGTTGATTCTCTTTGGGCAATTCTTTCACATTTACTGTGATTGGTTTGCTGTTAATTGAGTAGCTTTTTGTTGAGCCAAAGTCAAAAAAGCTTCTCGATTGAGTTCTAATATCCACATTCATTTTTATAGCTGGAATCTGGATTTTACCGGTTTGAGTAGGAAATAGAGCTACTTTGCGAAGATTCATTACATTGAAAATAACTCCGCTGCGATTAACTCGATTAAAGTTAACATTATTGGCAATAAAAACATCTTCCTTCCAAAATCCATTAAAATTTGGTTCACCCTCGAAAGATAGATTGGCAATATCGTATCGTGTAAAAAGTTTATATTCAACTGTAATTGGCTCGTCTTTATAAACAGTTCTTTTGGATGTTTCCGCAGTTATAAATAGATTATCCGATAATTGCCCTGATGGTTGTTCATCTTTTTTTTGGAAATTTCTTGAAGTTGGAGGTGCTGGTTCTGTGCTGCCTTTTACAACTGTGATAGAAATAGGTTTTGTTGAAAATCTTTGTTTTTTATATTTTATCGTTATGGGAGGAATTACAAATTTCCCGGTCTTTTGCGGTTTGAGAGTGTAAATATAACTTTTAGTAATTTCAGATTGCATCTTTCCATTTATAATGGAATACGATGAAGATGATGAAGTTGAGCTTCCATAATTAAGGAAGTTTTTTATATTTGAGATGTTTGGTTTATTTACTTTATCTGCGCTTTCACCGGAAATTTCAATCGTAAGTTTGAGATAATCCTGCAATCCGATTTCAGTTTTATCTACGTAAGATTGGATTTCTATTTCGGGAAATAAATTCAATGAAATGAAAATCAATAAAATCATGAAAAGTATCTGTTTCACTTTATTGACTCCTAACCCGGATAAACCGGAAAAGATGTATCCACGAATTAACACGAATTAACACGAATGAAAAAGGTGAGTATAAAATTTAACTGTGTGAAACCTTTCTAATAAAGAGTTCACATAGAGTAATGAAAATATTTTGCCAAGATATAACAGAATCATAGAATTAAGTGCCTAGATTATTTCCCGACAATCTCATTTAATCCATTAATAATCTGATATAATTCTTCATTAGCAGCTTTCCCAATTTTCTTTCGATTCCCATAATAATTCTTCTTCTGCCAGAGCTTTTTCGAAATCCGTATCGAATTTTAAACATTCGTTTACTATTCTATTTTCAACTTTTTTTTGAAATTCCTGATTACAATCTGAAGACTTTATTTTATCTAATCCAGAATGAATCTGATTTTTTAGTTTTTTGAATTTTTTCATCTTTTCCCTAATTCAACCAGTTCAACTAATCTACCAATATCTCCCCTTCTTTGCTTTGTCAACGTTCATTTTCATTTTTTCTTTTTTCATTTCTTCTTTTTCTTTGGCAAGAAGTGCATTGAGCATTTTTTCAGCATCTTCTTTTTTCTGGTCTTTTTTCATTTGCTGCTGTTTTTTTTGCTCCTGATTTTCTTTCTGCTCTTCCTTTTGTTCTTGTTTTTTATCCTGTTGTTCTTGCTTTTCTTTTTGATCCTGCTGCTGATTTTGCTGTTCCTGGTTTTTCTCTTTGTTTTCCTTGTCCTGCTGATTTTCCTGTTGCTGCTGTTGCTGCTGCTTTTGCTGACGTTCCAGCATTCGGGCAGTAAGTTCGTAATTATGACGTGTATCATTGTTTTCAGGATTTTCAATCAAGGAATTTCTAAAATATTTTATAGCATTTTTGTAATCCTGCTGTTGGAATTTCACATTTCCCAGGTTATGATAAACAGAAGATTTATCAGAAAAATCTTTATCTTTAAGAGCCAGATTATAATCGTTTTCAGCGTCCTCTAATTTTCCATTTTTATAGTGCGAATTACCCAGATTAAAATGAAGTCTTCCATCTCTGGGATGGTTAATAGAGTTTTTACTAAATTCCTTTTCAGATTCTGTAAAATTCTCTTTTTCGAATTCTTTGATACCCTTTAGATTTGTAATAACTTTATCATAATTTAATACTTCAGCAAATAGACTGAACGAGATAAATATAATTGAAATTATTATAAATATTTTCATTTTTCCTCAAAACTTAACAAGTTTTCAAAACTTTTTAAGTTTACACTTTTTTTAATTAGTTCAATGTCTCAGGAAACATACTAAAATACACGAAATTATTTTTTTCTTTTATGCCCAATGCAACCAGTTCAACTGATTCAACCATCAAATCACTCTTTTAAATTTAGTTTTTTTCTTATAAATTATCAAAGATTCTATAAAAAGCAAAATTAATGCAATTACAACAAAATATTTATACTGCTCTTTATACCGGATGAATTCTCTGCTATCGAATTTCTTCTTTTCAATTGAATTTATATTTTTTAAGATTTCAAAAATTTCAGCCTGCTGAGGAGTGATTGGAAAGAATCTTCCTTTTCCTTTTTTGGCGATTTGAGAAAGCGTGTTTATATCCAATCGAGTGAAAATAATATCGCCTTTATCATCTTTTGCATAAACTATATTTCCAGATGAATCTTTAATTGGAATCGTGCTTCCTTCGGGTGAACCGATTCCCATAGTATAGATTATTGCACCTTTTTTTGATGATTCTTCTGCTACTTCGATAGAGTTGTTTTCCAAATCTTCTCCATCACTCACCATTACAATTACTTTGTGTTTCTCTTTTCCTTTGAAGAGATCCAGAGCCATATTAAGAGCTCCGCCAATGTCCGTTCCATAACTGGCAACAGTTTCCGTATCTAATAAATTTAAAAATAATTTCGCAGCTCCGTAATCATCTGTTAAAGGACATTGAACGAAACTTTTTCCTGCAAAAGCAATAATAGCAATCCTATCTCCTTTTAGTTGATCGATGAAAAGTGAAATCTGATCTTTTGCTCGTTCAATGCGGCTTGGTTTGATATCCTGTGCATCCATACTTTTGGAAACATCGATGCACACCACAATATCGATTCCTTCTTTTTTGACAATTTGTACTTCTTTATTCCATCTCGGTCTGGCAAGGGCAACAATAAGGAAGAAAATAGCAATTGTAAAAATAACGTTTTTTAATGACCAATGAAAAGCAGAAAATTCCTGTAAAAAGAAATCATAAAATCTAGGTTCTGCAAATTTATTAAAGTTTCTCTTTCTGCGAACTTTTGAGATTCCAATAAAAATAATAAATACCGGAATCAAGATTAAAAGCATTAATAAATATGGATTACCGAATTTCATTTAGTTCCTTTTTTTGACGCTGACTATCACTGACTAACATTGACTTTTTATCCACGAATTACACGGATTACACGAATTATTTTTTAGTCTTTTTTCTACCACTGACTTTTCCTTTTTACTTTTTATTCCTGTTTATCCTATCAATTTTATCTGTGCTAATCCGTAAAATCCGTGTCATCCGTGTTCCTTACGGGATTTTTCTTCTTAAAATCACTGTAAAAGTGAATTCAATGAGTGCTATAATAAAAGCTGCAAAAAGAAATCTGGAGAACAATTCATCATACTCGAAATAATTAAATTCTTTGATTTCAGATTTTTCCATTTGATCGATGAGTTCGATGATAGCCTGCAATTCTTCAGTATTAGTGGCTCGACGTGCTCTTTCTGTACCGGTTATTTCAGCAATTTTATTAAGCGATTCCATATCCATTTCAATCTTAACTTTTTGATATCTTATTCCAAAAGCAGTTTGCATAGGATAATCAACTAAACCTTTGCTTCCAACTCCAATCGGATAAACTTTAATTCCAAAAGTAGCAGCTAAATCCGCCGCAGTAAACGGATCGATTTCTCCTGTATTGTTTCGTCCGTCAGTAATTAAGATTATCACTTTCGATTTAGCTTCGGAATCTTTTAATCGTGCCACAGAAGTTGCCAGTCCCATACCGATTGCAGTCCCATTTGCCTGTTCGTTTATTTCCACTTTCTCCATGATTTGCATCAAGATATTATAATCTAAAGTAAGCGGACATTGGGTGAATGCATTTTCCGAAAAGATTATTAATCCAATGCGGTCGTTTCTTCTTTTTTCAATGAAATCGATAGCAACTATTTTGGATGCTTCCAAACGGTTAACAGGCTTAAAATCAACTGCTCTCATACTTCCGCTCACATCGATAGCCAAAATAATATCGATTCCTTTTCCGATAATTTCTTTACGTTTATGAGATAAACGAGGTCTAGCTAATGCGAAAATTAAAAGTATGATAATTATGCATCTTAGAAACAATGAAAGGTATCTTAACCAGCTACTTCGTTTGGCAATTTCTCTTATCAGATCGATTCTGCTGTGAACAAGATAAACCTGTTTTTTATGTTTATAAAAAAGATGATAGACAATTATCGGAATTAAAATCAATAATCCCCAAAACCAGTTAGGATAGACGAATTCAAGCATTTTTCGTCTCCAATGTATTTTCAAACGATTTCAAATAGTTTTCCAGCAGATCAAATGAATTTCCGGATTCCTTCAAAGTTGGGATGAATTTCGCAAACTTCACTTTATCTGCAAAATTCAGAAAGGTCAGTATTTTTGATTTTTCTTTCAAATCCTCGATTTGCAAGTTATCTCTGATTTCGCTGAATGTCATTTCCACAGCATTTATTTGATAATACCTTTCAATGAAAAAGCGCATAATATAAGAAAGATGGAAATAAAAAATCAGGAATTCACCTGTCTTAAGAAGTTCACGTTTTTTTAGATTATTCAGCATTTCCAGAGCAATTACATAAACGGGTCTTTTGTCGATAAATTCCTGTTCCGGTTCAAGTTCCGGTTTTTTTCGCAATATTTTCCTGAGATAAATGATAATAATAATCAAAATAAAGATTATAATAATCGGTACAAAAAAATCAAAAAACCCGAGATGTACTGGAACCGGTTTGGCAATATCTTTAATTGTTTGAGTTGTATCTGCAAGAACTGATTTAACATTAATAACGAATTCGGAAGTTCTTAGAAAAGAAAGACTATCATTGGATTTAACAGCAAATTCTAATTCGGGGAAAGTAAATTCACCTGTATCAAAAGCTTGAAAAGTGAAATCAAGATTCGTGATTTTATTATCATTAGAAATTATCTCATCTGAAACTACATTTCTCAAAATAAAAATATCCAGAGTATCTATTTCAGGTGTAAAAATGCTGTCTTCAGGATTTGATGCAATCTCGATTAGAATATGAAATGGCGTGCCAATAAAAAGATTACTGGGTTTATCGAGTTTGTATTCCAGACTCTGCGAGAAGGATAATATTGGAATTAGAATCAATATAACAAAAAAACTTTTTTTCATTTGTAACTCATAGCTCCTGCTTTGAGATTTCACAAACCAGAGGTTTATGTTACATTATCTTTTCATTTTTATTCTAAGTTTGAAGAACTTCATCAATTCAGGTGCGTACGGTTTATCTGTTCTCAGCGTTATCAAATCGATTTTCATTTTTCTGAATCTGACGGACATTTCATTTTCTAATTTAAGAATAGCATTTTTGTACTTTTCTCTAAAATTTTTATTCGAAGAATTTATAGTTAATATCTCATCTGATTCCGGATCTCTGAGAAGAAGCAGACCTGCATCAGGCATTTCAGTTTCGGATTTATCGATTATCCGAAGTGCAATTACATCGTGTTTTTTTGCCAGCAGTTTCAGGCTGTCATCATAATCTTTGTCCAGAAAATCTGAAATCACAAAAATTATACTTCTCTTCTTAATTAAACGATAAATATATTCAACTGCAATCTTGATATTTGTTTTTTTGCTTTTAGGATCAAAATATAAAATATCGCGTAAAATTCTTAAGGCATGTTTTTTCCCTTTTCTGGGAGGAATGTATTTTTCAACTTCATCTGTGAAAAGAAGACAACCCACTTTATCGTTATTGGAAATTGCGGAAAAAGAAAGCACCGCTGTGATTTCCGTGATGAATTCTGATTTCAGAAAACTTTTTGTTCCAAATAGGGTAGAGGCGCTGCAATCCACAAGAAACATCACATTCAATTCCCGCGTTTCCTCGAATTTTTTGATAAATGGATATCCGTGTCTCGCTGTTACATTCCAGTCGATTTGACGAAAACTGTCTCCTTCCTGATAGGCACGAACTTCGGAAAATTCCAATCCCTGCCCTTTGAAAAGACTGTGATATTCACCTGAAAATAGTTCGTTCACAAGGTTGCGAGTTGTGATTTCGATTTTACGAATTCTTTTAATTATATCTGCTGTTTCCATTTTTTTACCAAGAACGAATAAAACTCGAGTTCAGAGGAGTGTAACGAAACTGGACTTGAGTCTGATGCTCTTTCATTCTGAACTCCACTACGGATAAATCCATCGTGAAGTCCAGTCCAATTACATTCATCTTTTGATCTTTATTTTTCAATATTCAATATTAAATATTAAATTTTCTTATGGTACTTCAATCTCATCAAAAAGCCTGTTCACAATATCTTCCTGAGTTATCTGTTCAGCTTCAGCTTCGTACGTAAGAATGATACGATGACGTAGAATATCTTTACCAATTGCTTTAATATCATCCGGAGTTACATATCCGCGATGTTCCAGAAAAGCATGAGCTTTTGCAGCCTGAGCCAGATAAATTGATGCTCTTGGAGAAGCCCCATAATCGATCAAATCTGAAAGTTCTTTTAGATTCTTGAATTTTTCCGGTTCTCTGGTGGCAAAAACAAGATCCAAAATATAATCTTTAATTTTTGTTTCCATATGAATATCTTTTACAGTTTTTCTAATCTCCAAAATGTCTTTTGGATCCATAACAGCTTTTACCGGAATATCATTGTTTGGAACCATTCTTTCCATTACCTGCATTTCTTCTTCTCGCGATGGATAATCGATCAGCAGTTTCAGCATGAAACGGTCAACTTGTGCTTCCGGAAGCGGATAAGTTCCTTCCTGTTCAATTGGATTCTGAGTAGCCATAACCAAAAAAGGTTTAGGAAGCGGGTAGGTTGTATCGCTGATTGTTACTTGCCTTTCCTGCATCGATTCCAAAAGTGCAGATTGTACTTTTGCAGGTGCTCTGTTGATTTCGTCTGCCAGGATAAAATTGGCAAAAATCGGTCCTTTTTTTGGTACGAACTCAGTGGTTTTTTGATTATAAATCAAGGTGCCAATCAAATCTGCTGGAAGCAGGTCCGGAGTAAATTGCAGTCTTTTAAAGCTGGCTTTGATGGTTTTGGAAACTGTGCTTACAGCAAGAGTTTTTGCCAGACCGGGAACTCCTTCCAATAATATGTGACCATCTGCAATTAATCCTATCAGAATCCTTTTGATCATATATTTTTGACCGACAATCACTTTACTGATTTCAGCATTGATTTTATCAATTATCTCGCTTTTTTCCATGACCTTTTGATTGATTTCTTCAATCGTCATTGTGCCTCCAAATTTATTTAATTACGATTTATTTTTTCTGAATGAAATACAGAACCATCTAAATATTTGAAAAAGATTTCAACCTGAGATGGTGCTATATTCATAACCACATAAGAAGCTTTTCTATTTTTTTCG
>Ga0208648_1002864_pt1 | contig 11427 bp, 9 predicted proteins | sample AntAceMetag02UKL_FD_184772 | JGI IMG/M metagenome (GOLD analysis project Ga0208648, IMG submission 184772) | Saline lake microbial communities from Ace Lake, Antarctica - Antarctic Ace Lake Metagenome 02UKL (SPAdes) (version 2) | ecosystem: Environmental > Aquatic > Non-marine Saline and Alkaline...
AATACAATTTAATAATAATAATTTTTCTACTTAATTCTATAGTTTGCTATAGTCAGAATCCTAGCATACAGCCATATAAAATTCTAAAAGGACATAAGCACAAAGTTCAGGGTGCATATTTCAGTTCAGATGGGAAGTTCATCATAAGTTATGGTTGGGACAATACCAGATTAAATTAATTTACAAAATATTATGGAACTAATAATCAACAATTTATCAAAGACTTATACCAATGGAGTACAAGCACTAAAGGATTTAAGCCTGGAAATTCCAAAAGGCATGTTTGGTCTGCTAGGACCGAATGGAGCAGGAAAATCAACGCTTATGCGTACAATTGCAACCTTACAGGAAGTAGATAATGGCGCAATTGACTTCAACGGGATAAATGTATTAACTCAAAAACAAGAAGTACGAAAAATATTGGGCTATTTACCACAACAATTTGGTGTTTATCCAAAAATTTCGGCACAAACTCTTCTCGACCATTTTGCAGCACTTAAAGGGATAAGCAATAAAAAAGAGAGGAAAGAAGTTGTTGAAAGCCTGCTGCACAAAACAAATCTGTATGAATCGCGAAGCAAAAACATTGGCGGTTTTTCAGGAGGAATGAAACAACGCTTTGGAATTGCACAAGCACTAATTGGTAATCCTCAGTTAATAATTGTAGATGAACCAACATCGGGCCTTGACCCCACTGAAAGAAATCGATTTCATGATTTACTCTCGGAAATAGGCGAAAACATCATTGTTATTTTATCAACACATATTGTTGAAGATGTAAGCGATTTGTGCAGTAATATGGCGATTATTAATCGTGGCGAGTTGAAATTAGCCGGTAAGCCAAGCCAATTAATAGATAATTTGAATGGGAAAATTTGGGAGAAACGGATTGAAAAATCATCCATACACGACTACAAAACAAAGCATAATGTTATTTCATCACGATTATTTGCAGGAAAAACACTTGTCAGAGTGCTTGCCGATGAAATTCCAGACTCAGAATTTGCCTCTGTAGCACCAAATTTAGAGGACGTGTATTTTTCAACAATTAATTAGTCATTCAAAAAACAGGACATATGTTTTTACAAATTTTTAATTTCGAATTAAAATATAGGCTTAAAAGACCTGCAACATATATATATTGGGCCATATTATTCTTTCTGGCGTTCTTGTCCATAAATATTTTGGGAGGAGCAATTGATGGACTAAACATCCAAATGGGCTATTCCGGAAATGTAATGGCCAATGCTCCAATAAACATATATGTAGTAACTACTTACCTCACAATTTTCGGGATACTAATAATTTCAGCAATGGTTGGAAATCCAGTATATCGAGACTTTGAGCACGAGACCCATGGTCTGTTTTTCACTTATCCTATAACAAAGTCTGGCTACTTGTTTGGACGTTATTTTGGTTCTGCGGTCATTTGTATTTTAGTATTTACTGCGGTTAGTCTTGGACTTTACATCGGAAGCATCATGCCTTGGCTTGATCCCGAAAAAATCGGAGCGAACAAGTTTATCTATTATATTCAACCATTTTTTAGTAATATTATTCCAAACATTTTAGTTTTTGGGGCGATCTTTTTCTCGCTAGCAAGTTTAACACGCAAAATATTAGCCAATTACGTAGGAGCGGTTTTCTTATTTGTTATTTATGGAGCCGCATCAAGTCTGCTGTTAGGTTTTGAAAATAAAGCACTTGCAGCCATGCTCGATCCAATGGGAATGACACCGATATACGAAATTATCAAATATTGGACTCCTGCAGAAAAAAATGCACTTACCATACCACTTGATGGGTTATTATTCGCCAACAGAGTCGTTTGGCTACTCCTTGGCGGATTGACACTGTTTTTTACTTACAAAAGATTTAGTTTTGGGCAATTTGCCAAAGAAATAAATTTAAAAAGGCTTAAAAAAGCGGTAAGTAATTCCACAGAAAATGAGCCAAATAGTAATATAGCATTCCATTTTACCAACCCGATATTTAATAAGCAAACAAATTTGAAAAATTGGCTTCAAATAACTAAAATTGAGTTCTTGAATATTCTTAAAAATAGATATTTCATAGCCATTCTATTTGCTGGCATTGCTTTCCTTTTTTCTACGAATGTTAATATAGGCAGTCTTTATGATACAAATACTTATCCTGTTACTTATCAGGTGATTGAGCTGTTAAATAGTCAGTTTTTCATGTTCATTTTAATCATCATCACATTCTTTACGGGCGAACTTATCTGGCGCGAAAGAGGGAGTAAATTGAATGAGATATTTGACGCTTTGCCCCTTAAAAACTCGTTAATAATAACGTCAAAATTTTCGGCATTGATTTTTATCGAGTTCTTTATAATGTTTGTAATTCTTGTAACAGGTATACTTATTCAAATTAGCGGTGGATATTACAAATTCGAACTTGATGTTTACTTCAAAAGCTTATTTTTGATTCTCCTTCCCAATTACATTTTGTACACCATGTTGGCATTTTTTGTTCATATTCTAGTGAACAACAAATTTTTTGCTCATGCGGTAGTCATCATTTTTTTCTTATTTAATTTTATGATGGCTCCAGGATTATTCGAACACAATTTGTTCATTTTTGGTGCAGATTCGAGTATCCCATATTCCGACATGAATGGTTTTGGGCACCAAGTATTTTCGTATTCTATGTTTAAGCTGTATTGGTTTGCCTTTGCAATAATACTTATGCTTTTGGCCAACTTATTCTTTGTGCGTGGCACCGATACAAACATGAAAACAAGATTAGCTATTGCAAAAAAACGAATCAATAAACCAATCGCCATAAGCATTGCAAGTACACTTATTGTTTTTATTTTTATAGGAGCTTACATCTATTACAACACAAACGTGTTAAATGTTTTTACAAGCAGAGATGAACAAATAGAACAGCAATATAACTACGAAATCAATTATAAAAAATACCTAGACAAAGCACATCCTCGCATCACAGATGTGTATATCGAAACTCATATTTTTCCACATCAACAAAAACTGCATCTTATTGGAAATTACAAATTGAAGAACAAAACCAACAGAGATATTGACACCATAATGCTCAATATTAATCATACGTATAAGATCAATTCGTTAAATTTCAGTAGCCCGTTTGAAATAATAAATAAATACACAAAAGACAACTTTAAACTCATTGTCTTTAATCCGTCGATATCGGCTGGCGATTCCTTACTTTTTGATTACGACATGCTTGTGGAAAGTATCGGATTTTCGGCACTTGGAGGCAATAGCCGCATTCTCACCAATGGTACATTCATCGATTCGCATATGTTTCCGGGTTTTGGATACGAAAAAGAGAACGAAATTTCTGATCGCAAGAAAAGAAATGAATTGGAATTGCCACCAATAGAAGGAATGCCCGAAATAAATGATAGCGCAGCATTAATGAATAATTATGTAAACAGTGATGCCGATTGGATACATTACGAAGCTGTAGTAAGCACTTCATCGGATCAAATTGGAATAACTTCGGGAGATTTAGTTAGGGAATGGAAAGAAGGCGACAGGAATTATTATCATTATAAAATGGATCAAAAAGTGCTGAATTTCTTCGCATTTATTTCAGCCAGATACGAAGTGAAAAAAGACAAATGGAATGATATTCCGGTGGAAGTTTATTATCAAAAAGGACATGAATACAATCTTGATTATATGCTAAAAGGCATGAAAATGTCATTAGATTATTGTTCCAAAAACTTCAGCCCCTATCAATTTAACCAGTTACGAATTTTTGAATTTCCTCGATTTTCATCTTTTGTGCAAGCCTTCCCCAATATGATTCCATTTTCAGAAGGGTTTGGATTTATTGCAAAAATTGAGACCGATGTGGAAGCATACAATTATCCATTTTTTATTGCTGCTCACGAAACTGCGCATCAATGGTGGGCACATCAAGTAATAAGTGCGGGTGTAAAAGGCGTAACAATACCAACCGAAATGCTTGCTCAATATTCGGCACTTATGGTTGCCAAGCAGGATTTATCAAAGCCTGAAATGTTAAAGCTTCTGAACTTTTTCCTATACGAATATTTACAGAGCCGTAGCACAGAAAAGGACAAAGAGTCGACGATGATGCTTAATGAAAATCAAATATATTTGAATTACTACAAAAGTATTTTAGTAATGAATACTTTGGAGAATTTTATAGGAGAGGATTCTATAAATTCGGCGTTGGCATGTTACATTAAACATGTGGGGTATCAAGAGCCACCATATACAACATCGGCAGAGCTCATTGACCATTTTAAACAAGTTACACCTGATTCTTTACTGTATTTGTATAACGATTTATTCGAAAAAATAACACTCTATAGCAATAGAACAGACAAAGCTGAGTATAAAAAACTCGACAACGGGAAATATGAAGTAAATCTGAGCATTGAAGCGAAAAAATTCTATGCTGACAGCATTGGAAATGAAGAACAAACTCCGGTTGATGAATGGATTGATGTAGTTGTTTTTGCAGAAGATGCCGAGGGGAAAGCTGTAGAAGAAATTTATTGCAAAAAACACAAAATAAATCACGAAAAAACAAATATACGCATCATTGTAGCTCGAAAACCAATAAGAGCAGGAGTAGATCCTTACTATCTATACATTGACAAAATAATGGTCGACAATGTCATAAATGTACGCGAGAAAAAAAACATAGAATAATATGAAAATAAAAATCTTTATCATCTCAATTTTGATTAGCTCAAACGCGTTCTCTCAAACGAGATTTATTACAATTGATGGTGCAGACGTCAGAATAAATACAATAGGATTTGAAAAACGAGCAGAAGGACAACCAGTAGTTGTATTTGAAAATGGACACGGTGAATCCATTAAATCCTGGAACAAAATAATTGATTCTGTAAGTAAGATTTGCCCAATTGTATTATATGATAGAGCAGGAACCAGAGAATCAAAACCTGATAATAAAATACCATCATTAAAATACAATTCGAAAAAATTAAAAAAGATTTTAGAGACTTTAGATATTAAACCTCCTTATCTTTTGGTAGGACACTCTCTGGGAGGAATTTATATACGAGGCTTTGCAAATTATTATCCTGATGATTTAGCTGGTTTAATTTTTATTGACCCAGCCGATTTTACTCAAAAACTTATGGATTTTGAAGCACCATATAGAGAAATTGGAGTAACAGAGGAGTATATTGACTCTATGATGATTGCAAAATTTGGAAACGTTATTACAATTGATTCTTCCAGGAATATTAGAGTTCAACAAGAAAGTGAGATGTTAAGGAAATTAAGGACTTCTGATTTTAAAGAATTAAATGAAAAAGATTTACCGCCAATTCCAATTCACTTTATCGTTGGTGGTCGATTTTCTGTACCTCCGCAATTCAGGTCAAAGGACTATGACCAGGAATCTCTATTTCGTGCAAGAACAAAACATTGGATTGAGAACTGGACAAATGTTGTAACCAAATCACCATATGGTAGATTGTTTTACAGTTCAAAAGCAGGACATTATGTGCAATACGATGACCCTGAGTTAATATTGTTAAGTATAAAATTAGCAATGGAAGATTATTACAAAATGATTAATGAATAAATATAGAAACATGAAAAAAAACATCTTTATTTTAACATTCTCAGTATTATTAACACTTAGTTCAATTGGACAAAATGTAGGAGATTCTCCCCTAACAAAATTAGGATTCACAACAAAAATAAAGTCTGAGCTTCTTGCAGATAGTCTAAACATATTTACGCATCTTCCCTTCAATTATAAGCAGGATAAAGAATTTCCATTGATTTTATTGCTGGATCCTCATGCCGCATTTAAAGCCTTCGCTTCATGCACAGAATTAATGGCATATGATAGAAGTATACCATCTTGTATTGTTGTGGGGTTTCCGCAATACAAATATGTTAAATATGATTCGTTAAGTATAGAAGCTAATTTGAATTTGCTTGCAAAATTCATGGACGAAGAATTATTACCATATCTTGATTCTAAGTACAATCTTACTAAAACCATAATATGGGGACCAGGTGGTACAACCGGTCTGATTAGCAGCTTTATGATGCTTGAACATCCGGATTTATTCGATGCATATATTTCAGATATTCCTGATTTTAGTTTAATTACCCATAAAACCAATTCAAAAAACGTTTTCGACAAACTAAAAGATAAAAATGTAAAATACTATCTTTTCGGGAGTAAGTCAAAAGATATTTATAATGAAGCCTTCTTAAATAATTTAAAATCCAATGCTCCAAAAGGATTAAATTGGAATTATAGTATTTCAGAAGAGCCGAATAAGATAATATACCGTCTAAATAATTATATGCATGCAATTGAAATGTTTTTCAATGACACAGTGGAATAAATTACAACAATTAATAAAAAAAAAGTTATGAAACTTTATCACTTATTGATTATTAATCTTCTATTGATTCCTGTATTTATTTTTGGGCAAAAACCCGAAAACCAGATTTCATTTGCTCAAGAATCAAAACCGCATTCATATTATGTTGAGCAAGCTGAATTATGGTGGGAAGAAATTGAAAAAGATAAAACCAATGAAATATAGATTCCTAATTATTATTCTATTCCTAATTGTCAAATCTTCAATTGGACAAGAATTTACTGATTTAAAAGGAGATTATCTTGGACTAAAGCCTCCCGGAATACTCCCAGAAGTATTTGCACCTGGAATTGTTTCGGATACCAGCTGGCGTGAACATTGTCAGGTTGCTTTTTCATCCAAAGGAGATGAAATTTATTGGTCGGCATGGTCATCAAAATATCCACCTGCGGACACCTCGATGAGAAATATATTTTTTTATGCGCCACACGCCCGGACAGGATATCTTTTGGGTTTCGACAGAAATTATTAATAAACTAAATAAATAGCATGAAAAATACAATCTTATTATCCGTTTTCATTTCACTAATGTTCAACACGCTTCTTGCCCAGGAAAGCAAAAACGAACAACTAATCAAAGATGTTATTCAAAATGCCTATGTTGACGGGCTATGCAACAATGCAGATGAAGAAGCAATTAGAAAAGGATTTCATGATGATTTTAATTTAATAGGAGCACGAGCCGATAATACGATATGGAAACTTCCAATCGATAATTGGATAGAAACAGCAAAAAAAGGAAAAGAAAAAGGCTATAAATATTCATTTCAAAATGAATATACGACCGTAAAATTTTTATCCATTGATATTGCAGGAAATGTAGCGGTAGCTAAAATTGAATTCTATGAAGGTGCGGAGCTGAATTATATTGATTATTTATCCTTAATGAATTTTGAAGATGGTTGGAAGATTGTAAGCAAAATATTTCATCCTGTTCCAAAACCGAAAAAAGTATATAGCCATAAGGTTGTTGAGGATTACATTCAACTAACAGGAGATCAGGTATTAGATGAAAGCAATAATGCAGTGATCCCACTTTCAAAAAAAGGATACACCCTTCATCTTCCCGATTCAAATCCCATTGCTACGATTATCATGTTAAGTGGATCAGCGCTGGATACAAGCAGAATAGTTGATGAGTATGCTATAATAGAACCCGCCATAGAAAAAAACATGGCTGTTCTTTTTGTTAGCACAGGCAAGGTGATAGAGTTTTTATTTACAGATAAAGATCTTAATACTATGGATGAGCTCGTTGGCTTTGCTTTAGAAAAACATAAGCTTTCTGGCAAACCCAAGTTCCTGGCTGGAATGTCACTGGGTGGAACTATGGCTTTAAGGTATAGTGAATATGCATTGTTGAATAAATCTAAGTTTGGTTTCCGACCAGATGCAATTGCCTTATGCGATGCTCCGTTGGACATGGAAAGAATGTGGCACGAACAGCAGCAAGCCATCACAAACAATTTTCATCCCAACGCTGTAGGTGAAGCACGCTGGGTTTTACATTACCTTGATAAGAATTTAGGCGGATCACCAAGCAAATCCATGGAAGCGTATATTAATTATTCACCCTTTGTTTATAGCGATGAAAAGAGAAGCAAAATCGAACTGTTCAAGAATATTCCAATCAGAATGTATCATGAACCAGACATAGCATGGTGGATTGAGAACAGGGGGAAAGATTATAATACCATCAATAGCATCGACCTTGCCGGGTTTTACAACTATTTGAGGCAGGCCGGAAATACACAAGTAGAACTAATAACATCTTATAACAAAAGAAAAGATTTCAAAAAAGGTTCTTCTCCACATACTTGGACAATTGTTGATAATGAAGAATTAATTGACTGGTTTTTTGGGAAAATAAATATGCATTCCTTGAATAAATAAATCGATAAAATTATACTGCTAGTCTGCTTAGGTCAAGTTGGTAGAATTCATTAGATTTGCATATGATTACGCAAGAACGATATCCAAAGGATTTTCAGGAGTTTCTCTATCAGTTTAAGACTGAGGATGATTGTTGGGATTATCTTTTTGAAATGCGTTGGCCAGATGGATTTTATTGTCCAAAGTGCAATTGTGACAAATATTGGATTACAAAAAAGAGATTGATTCATTGTGTTGCCTGTGAACATCAGGCCTCTATCACTTCAGGGACAATATTTCACAAGACAAGGAAACCCTTATTGCTTTGGTTTCATATTATATGGTGGGTTGTAGCTCAAAAGACAGGAGCAAGTGCTCATAACCTTAAAGACTTCATGGGTTTTGGAAGTTACGAAACAGCATGGGCTTGGTTACATAAGCTTCGTAGAGCAATGGTTCGTCCCGATAGAGATAAACTTGTAGGTGAAGTAGAAGTTGATGAAACCTATATTGGCGGAAAGGAAATCGGCGATGGAAAGCAAGGTAGAGGAGCCATTACAAAAGCTTTAGTCGTAGTGGCTACTGAATGTAAAGGAAAACAGATAGGTCGAGTTCGATTCAGAGTCATATCCAATGCTTCCGCAGAAGAACTTATACCATTCATTGAAGATAATATTGAGTCAGGCAGCGAAATTATTACTGATGGTTGGAGTGGCTATAGATCATTATCTAAGTCGAAGAAGTATAAGCATGAAGTTAAGTCTATTTCTGGCAGTGGTAAAAAAGCTCATGAATTACTGCCTCATGTTCATATGGTTGACTCCCTTGTGAAACGATGGATAAATGGTACTCATCAAGGGAAAGTGTCTGTAAAGCATCTATCATATTATCTGGATGAATTTGCTTTTCGTTTTAATAGAAAACTTTCAACCTACAGAGGGAAACTGTTTTATCGTCTAATACAACAGTCTGTTGCAACTTCACCGAGACCATTGAATGAATTAACAAAATCACTTGACTAAAGCAGACTAGCAGTTAATTTTATTTAAGATTGCTGATTAATGAGTGTAGATTTTTGATTTATTATAATTTGATAATCAGGGACATCTTAAATTAAAAATCGTTAATCGACAATCATACATCATAATCATTGCCTAAACTTATTAGCATTGGTCCTCAGTTCGCAGTCTTCAGTGCCCTTGCTTAACCTACATTATTATGCATCATGTTTGTAATAAGTAGGGGTCATTGCGAGCGAAGCAAAGCAATCTTTTTCCAGCAATCCGTGTTTGATAAGTACTACTTTTTTTACTAAACTCTTTCCATAATAATTTCCTTCCCACACCCTATTTCCTTCTCATCAACGTTAACCATTCATGCTAAACCGATTTATAATTCTGTTCTTTCTAATTTTACAGTCGATTGTTGCATTGCCCCAAAAGCCTGTAACAACATTTGACATTCCCATTTTTGCCTACCATCGCTTTGGTGATGATCGATATCCAAGCACAAACATTTCGCTGAAAATCTTCGAGGAGCAGCTTCAATACTTGAAGCAAAATAATTACACTGTACTCACCTTTGGTGATGCTATTGCGAAATGGGAGAATTCTGGGCCAATTCCTGAAAAGGCGGTGATACTTACCGTTGATGATGGCTATTTGAGTTTTTATACCGGCGGATTTCCATTACTGAAAAAGTACGACTTTAAGGCCACAGTTTTTGTTCAAACCGGAACGGTTGGTGGAGGTGATTTTATGTCGTGGCAACAAATCAAGGAGATTCAGGATGCCGGGATTGAAATTGGCAACCATTCTGATTCGCATGCGTATTTTGTGAATTTACCTGAAAATGAAAGGAAAAGAGTTTTTCAATTAGATTTTGAAACTGCGTCTTCAGTATTAAAAATCCATCTTGGGAAGGCTCCCCAAATTTATGCATACCCTTATGGTGAATGGACAAAAGACATGGAAGACGTACTGCAAAGAAAAGGCGTGCTGGCAGCAGCAGTACAAAAATCAGGTGTGTTTTGCGAAAGCAGCCCTGCCTTTGCTATTCCGCGTTTCCCGATGGGCGGGCCATTTGCTACCATCAATGGATTTAAAAATAAGCTACAAATGAAAGCACTTCGAGTTGCGGAAGTCTCGCCAGCGACACCATTTTTGAATGAGAATCCACCCAAGCTGACTTTAAAACTTGTTCCCGGGAAAATCAACATCAACCAGGCCCAGTTTTTTGTAGGTGGGAAAAAATCAGAAAATATCGAGGTGAGTTTTGACAACGACATTCCTATCATTGAAGTTGTATCTCCCGAAAAACTCACCGACCGCCGCACGCTCTACACCATCACCGCTCCTTCGGTTGATGGGAAAACCTGGCACTGGTACAGCCATTTGTGGATCAGTCCGGAGGTGAAAGAGGAGTAATAAGCTCACCAGCATCAATTAAAACTTCCAGTTTTTACCTTTAATCGTTTGCCCCAGGCAAGGCAACACTTGATTCAATACTCGTGAAGAAATCGCATGGCCTGCTTGAAAATATGGCTGGCAGCAATGGCCTGAGTTTTGAATTTACAAATCCCTCGTCCGGGAATTTAATCAACATCGATATTATCGCGAAGGAGCTACAAACTGTATCTTTTCGATTGTTTGGTTATCAGGGGCAAGTTTTATCGGAAACGCCAAAAAACACAATTCACCCTGGCAGAAGTCAATTTTCTTTTATTGTTGATTTCTTCCCGGGGATAGGGGAATCCATGCCTACAATTGTATCTGTAGTAACAAAAGATATTGTCATGAGAAGAACCCAACTTTTTCAGTTTGTTGTGCTCGTATTGTTTTTCCTTATCAATGGATGCCAATCAAATACTCAAAAAGGCGAAACCGGTAGCCTGTTTATTATTGGCGGGGGCCAGCGCCCTCCTGAACTTATGCAACAATTATTGGATGCTGCCAATCTCCAACCTGATGATTATATTCTTATCCTACCCTTTTCGAGTATTGAGCCCGTGGAATCTTCCAGGTATGTTACAAAGCAATTCCTTGAACTTGGGGTATCAACTATTAAAACCCTGTTTCTAAATACTGATTCATTGTTATCTGCGTCAGCGCTGGATTCGGTGAGGGAAGCACGAC
>Ga0208648_1002866_pt1 | contig 11421 bp, 12 predicted proteins | sample AntAceMetag02UKL_FD_184772 | JGI IMG/M metagenome (GOLD analysis project Ga0208648, IMG submission 184772) | Saline lake microbial communities from Ace Lake, Antarctica - Antarctic Ace Lake Metagenome 02UKL (SPAdes) (version 2) | ecosystem: Environmental > Aquatic > Non-marine Saline and...
TATTATCGATTTCGACCAAAGGCATCATATCCTCCTTAATACTTTCATCCCGAATTCATCAAAAAATACCTCAAATTATTTTAGAACTTCTTTTACAGCATCACCCACACTGCCCTTAAATCTAAAATGAGTTATACCGTTGCTTTGCAGCGTATTAGTCATTTTCGAGCCAAAGTTCCCGGCAATTACTATAGTAACGCCTGTTTTGGCAAGGAAATTTGCCGCTGAAGGCCCGGCGCCGCCACCTGCATTCCCATATGGGTTATCAATAACCTTAATTAATTCCCCCTTGCTGTCAAATATAAGATAATAAGGACATTTAGCAGCCTTATTGCTTACAGATGCTTTTAAGGTTTCACCATTTGACGCAACCGCAATTTTTTCGTTTTTAGAGTCGGCAGCATTGACCCCAACTGAACAAAGAAACAAGATTGCAAGGCTTACAAAAACTATTTTTTTCATATTAACTTCCTCCTATTGAAAACTCATTATCAAGACGATAAACACTATTCTCACTAAGCACGGTTTAATTGACTTTTTTAATTAACTCCACCAGTTCCAAGGGCGTCGTGTTTAGAGCATTTGCAACTTTTTTCATTTTATCTTCGGGGGCTGCCTTTATACCCTTATTCGACAGTTTCTGTATGACTTTTTCAATGGGAATCGAATTTTTTTCACACACCTCTGCCAAAGTCATCCTTCCTAATCCCATCCCCCCGGTATTTCCTTCTTTGGGATCTCTTTTCTTGACGGAAGTCTGCATCACATTATTTGCGGCCGCAGTCGCTTTTATGCCTTCGTAGACATCAATGGGGCTGATCCGGTTTTTTTCGGCTATTTCTCTTATAGTCATATCTTCCCTGGACTTAATATTTTGTTTGCCAAGACCAAGAGTGATGACGTTCACATTTAGAGTGAACTGGCTGCACAGATCGGCCAGGGTGAAATTGCCCGTTCCGGGGGGGGCCGCATGAGGAAGCCTTTTTGATCCTCCGGCATGTAATGATGAAGTTCCGGTCAGAGGTTTAATGGTGTCATAAATGTGTTGCGGCGAGATGCCGTTGACCCTTCCGATTTCGCCCATGGTCTGCATTTCGTTTTCGACCCGGAATCCATGTTCTTTCAGGTATTGCAGGGTTTGCTTTAGATCCATACGCATTTTGTTGGCAAACGTCTTCAACGAGGACAATTCTGCATGTCCATAGGGCGGGTTCCCATACTTTTCAGCCGCGCCATCTTTAATGTTTCCACTTAAGGCTGAAAAGCTGGAAAAAGGCGGGACTTGGAAACAGGTTCCTAAAGCAAATATTGCAACCAGAATCAAGGCGAAGCTAAACTCTTTTGAGAAAAGCTTGAATGCCTTGGATTTATCTTTCATGTAACTCATAATCGGTTTCCAGTTGTAAAAAATATGGACGCCGAGCGAGATCATGAAAAGTAAACCGAAGTTTAAATGAATGCTTTCCCACGTGGACTTGTTCAGACCCAAAAAATGCCAGTCAGCCCAGTTTGCTATGCGACCGTGAGGGGCGATGTAGAGGACGGAAGCTGTCAACAACATGAAGATAACAGCCAAAAAAGCCGTCAGCGATGCAATTTTTTTTATTTTCATACTCAATATCAACCCGGACAGTCCAACCGATTTTGTTCCCATGTGATTATTTCAAAGCAGAGCCAATTTACTCTGACCCCGCCCAAAGGACGGGGTTTTATGGTGTAAGCTTTACATATAACCGCAATACACCTTGTTATTGATGATTGACACGTTATTATTCAGGAATTTCACCTTAAATCCTGCCTGTTTGAGAATTGTGTGGGCAATTGCCGCCCTCACACCTGTTCCGCTATATATGATTAACTCCTTGTCTTTAGGCAATTCCTTGAGGCGCCCCTTAAGTTCTGCGGCCGGTATATTAATTGCATTTTTTACCATACCCGCGGACGCTTCAGCCTTTGTCCTCACATCAATGATCATCTTTTTTGCCGGTTTGTTGTTGCTGGTATTCAGAAACTCGGCAACCGTAACCTCATTGGGACGAGGATCGGGGAAGTAGGCTATTTTTGTTGCCGCCTTCCCGGTTTTCACCGGTCGGCCATTTTTCAGCCAGGCGGAATATCCTCCATCCAGCACAAGGATATTTTCATACCCCAACGGGCCCATTTTCTTTACAACAGGGGCCATTCCAGCCATGTTGGTGTCCTGGGAGTAAAGGACGATATACGCCTCCTTATCCAAGGGAAACTGATTTGTTTCACTGATCATCTTTTCTAAAGGAATGGATACTGCCCCTGGAATGTGTCCCTTTTTCGCAGCTTCGGGACTTCTTGTATCAATGACGACAATATTATGACTCGGTAGTTGTTTAGAAACAAAATTACAGGTGGTCAGAACAATATTCCCGGCGGCTCCCCATGCCGGAAGGCCATCGACATAAACTTTAAGGTTTTTATAACCTGCTTTGGCTGCCAAACTGGCAGATCCTGGACTGCCGTTTCACCTGACCCCGCCGCAATAAAAGATAATCATTTTTTCCTTATCTTTGGGGAGTTTATTCATCATTTTTCGCATTTTACTATATGGGATATAGACGGAGGCCGTGGGGATACGTTCCATCTGGAATGTTCCGTCTGAATTTGAAGCAACCAGCACGTAATTTCCCTTTTCAGGCCCCATGGCAACAAGCTTCTCCATTTCTTCCGTGGAGATAAGCCGGCTTTTGGACACCTCCACTTCAGGCTTGGCAACAATCCTTTTTGCTACGAGATCCGGCCCCACCTTTTCGTAGTGAACCCGAACGTGATGATCGCCATAAAGGTCATTGATGCCATTTTTTAGATTGTCCACTCGTACGCCGTCTTTGTATCTGACAACTCTTATCTTTTTGTTAATATGTACCTCAATCAGTTTGTCTTCTCCTGAATGAGAATACATGTCACCCCCGAGTACGTTCTCCATGTCCGCGTAATTAATATGACACAGGAGGCACCTCTTGGAGAGCATGGTTCCCTCGGCCATCACCACTTTAGCCCCCGCATTTTGCCAGGGGAATAATATAAGCGAGGCCATAAACGCTATTCCAATTAATATTCCTCGTTTCATGTAATAAACCCTCCTTTCGATATTTGATAATTAAGCTTTTTACTGCGGCCACTCACGCCAATGATGTATAAAGCGACCAGCAGCTATAATGAAGCAATAAGATCGATCCTTTTCGTTTATGTTCACCTCCTCCTTTTTTTGATTTCGCATGGTCCGTGCCAAAACAGGCTAATGGTAATCCTACCTTTTCTAAAGCGGTATCCTCCCACTGACGGAAGAAAATTGCCCTCGTATACTTATAGAAACGGATTCCAGGCTTTTTGGGTGTCGAATACTTTTCAAAGCTAACCATCGATCTTGGCCAAGAGTCCTTAAATTGATAATAGAAAGTCTCGACTAATATTACTCATCAGTAACAGTAAAAAAACCTGGTATCGTGTCTGCATTAGCAAATATAAACTTAACTCTGGCATTCCAGTATTTTATAAATTCAATAGCTTCAGCGGGAGTCGCATCTCCTTTAGCCACCTTTGCCCCCAGTGCTATACGCGCTTTGGTGACCGGAGGTTTTACCTTTCTCACATCAAACTTTACACCTACTCGTTTTTTGGTATCAATACGCTCGAAAATCCAAACCATGTCCCATTTTTTTGTAGGTGTAGCATTTTTAGTAAATATTATTTTGTGTCTTCTAACAAAGAGATCGTTTTCTCTTCCAAACTCAGATCCAATAAACCCTGTTTCAGGTGCTGCCCCTGTAACATACATCATGATTTCAGCAAAAACCCCCAAATGCCACTGCTCTTTCGCACCAGGGACGTATATAACGATGTTACCACGTACGGGTATTTCAGCGCCGGGATAAAGCGCGTCAAGACCCTTTCTCACTATGGTCCATGCTCCAGCCACAGCTGAACATGAATGACCGCACATTTTGATAGCTTCTTCATACGTATATGGGACAGGCTTTACACCTTGCCCGAATATCTTATAATATGGTTCATACATCATAATTGGAGGTATTTGCTTAATATAGTTTTGAGTCCACTCCATTTCCTGCTCCGGTTGTGCACAGAATGCAGTTCCGTTAAAAAAGGCCAAAAATAATAAAGCCAAAGTTAAACTTCCCACAAAAGATATGACATGTTGCTTTTTTCTCATTTTAATACCCTCCTACGAAAATTGATTAAAGTAATCGGCTGATTCCGGTGACACCCAAAAAGCCTGAAATCCGGTTCTCTATTCCTGTTGGATCAACCTCCTTTCTTTCCTTTTTATTGTGCATGGTCCGTGCCAAAACCGGCTAATGCTAATACTACGTTGAATTGCGGGTATTTGTAAGAAGTTATGAAATATAAACTTCAAAATACGATGCCGCGTTAAGGCAATAAATGTCGAAAGAATTTCGTTTGATTCGACATATTTGTTCATTTGCAATAAATTAACCTCTTTGGGAATTACAATATCAGATAAAACCGCGTACAAGAATCCCGGTTCTTTTGATATCTCCAATGCCGATAGTAGTAATACATAACTTCCTTATCTAAACCGTATCCACCCAATGAGGGGAGGAAAAGGATTTCCCGTCAAGATATTCTAACTTTAAGAAACTCGTAAAAAGTCTGAAAGCACCCGTTGTCGTCATTCCCGCGAAAGCGGGAATCCAGTAAAATAAACCAGTTCTGGACTCCCGCTTTCGCGGGAGTGACGGCCTTGGAGACTTTTTACAAGACAATCAACTTTGGAACGACAGGTTTCGTAATGCCTTATGTGTCATACGATTCAGTATCGTCTTTAAATGCACTATTTTCGATGAAGATTTGTGAAATATTTTTACTCTCCCTGTTCTTATGCATTCAAAGACATTATCTGTTTCCGTTATTATACCGGCCATTCCTATTTCTTCTTTAAAATGTGCGTCAGACCCTGCAACGGCAACGATTCCTTTTTCCTTTGCAAATTTCAGGGCCATGTGGTTAGCCTTTTTATAAATATTTCTTGAATTATATACCTCTATAGCGTCTGCAGTTATTTCATTAATTCTATCTCCTACAGATTTACGATATCTATCAAAGGGATGTGGAACGATCACAAGACCCCCGAATTCGTGAATTCTATTAGTTGTCTCTCTCAAGGATAGCCCCGGCCTTATTGGCTCCCGGACAAACAAGGCAATTAGTTCGCCGGATGCAGTTGTTATTTCTACTCCGGGAATAACTAAGAGGTCCGGGGCTGACTCTTGAACCTTTTTACAGCCATTCATTGAGTCATGATCGGTTATGGCGATGCCGTCAATTCCCTTGAGCTTTGCATACCCGGCAATACGCTTTGGATCCAGGTTAGAACATATTGAGTGTCTCGTATGTATGTGTAAGTCAATCTTCATATGGTCATATTAACTTAGCCAATCGCAAATTTGATCAAATACCAAAGTGCGGCAGGCAGACTAAAAACAAGCCAGGACACAATATAATATCTGTCTATACCAAGGTTAGAAGAGTGGGGTATTAGTAATTTATTGAGCACAAACGAACAGACAATCATAACCGGCCAGAACAGGGCAAGTCTTTCGACTTCATTTACATAAACACTGAGCAATATGAGTCCACAGCCACCGATTAGAAGCAGCGATATGAGAAGTCCAATTTGTTTTTCGTTCCAGACACTGACCAGCGATTTCTTGCTGATGCTTAGATGCTTGTGGATTATCTTATAATATATATATGGAATACAAATAATGGCTACAAGACCGGAAAAGAAGATAAATGGAGCCTCTGTCAGCGGCCTGAAAAGAGACCATCCGGCACATAACCGCAGTGCATGGTTTAATGGACCTCCAAAAATAAAATCAACCTTAGTGTCTTTAAGTCTGAAAGGGGGTACGGAATAAAGTACCTGCAACAAAACCATTAAGAGAATGATGACAACGAGTATTTTATTTATCAAATATCCTAAGGTCAGGCCCATGACCAACAAAACACCTGATATGATGAGGCATTCCAGGACACCGACTTCTCCGGATGTAATAGCCCTGGTTCTTTTGTACGGATGTTTTGTGTCTAATTCCTGGTCATAGATGTCGTTGATTATGTATAAGGCAGAAGCAGTGAAGGGACCAAGTACTAAGAAAACTTCTACCAGCTTGATGATCGCTTGTAGAGATAAATGGTTGAGAGCAAAAGAGGCACCAATTGCAACGGAGATAAAGGCGCCTATCCATCCCCTTGGACGCAACGTATGCGGATAGACTTTGAATTTAGTCTCTATCTTATTAAATTGAATTGCAAGTTTCTCGGTAAACATAATTAGTAACATCCAGTACTGTTAGACTTTGGGCATATTGCCACTTGATTATTTCGCCCATCAAATATCAGAAAGCCTGGTTAACCTGGCAAAGTAATCCGTCTATAACTTCCTTTATACCTTTGCCGGTTTTTTCCCATGAGTAATTATCAACAATTGTTTTACGTGCATTCTTGCCTAATTTGGCCCGTGCAACGGGATTATTCTTCAGGTATTCAAGTTTTTTGAACAGTTTATTTGGATTCTTCTTTGGAATAAAGAATCCATTTTGTCCATCAACAACATATTCCTTTATCAAACCAACAGGAGTTGTTATCACAGGGAGTCCTGAAGCCATTGCTTCCATTGTTGTGAGAGACGTCGTCTCCGATAGACTCGGAAGAACATATACATCCATCGCCTGGTAATAAGGAGCCAAGTTATCTTTCAGCCCCGTAAGAAAAACATTTGCCCTGGCTGAGAATAATTTTTCAAGATCTTTCCTTCCCCCGCCAGCTATCAAGAGAAACACATCCTTATGCTTCTCAGTTAATCTCAGGAATGCCCTATACAGTGTTTCAGGGTCTTTCTCCAAACTTAGCCTTCCGGCATATCCAACTACAAAATCATTTGCATTTAATCCCACCCTATTTTTTGCTTCTGCCTTGTTCTTTGCCTGCTTGTAGTGTTGCGTGTCTGTTCCAAGACGGACGATTCGCTTTATACCGCCTATGCCTGCGCAATTAAGGATCTCTGCCTGCTCAAGAGAGGAAACAATAATGACATTACAAAGATTCAACAATAATCTGCCTATTATCTTTGTGGCCATACCAATAGGAACTTTGAACAGATTTATATCCTGGCTGTGTGGAAATACTTCCCATTCAATTGTATGCTGATAAAACAGAATGGGCTTATGATATCTTTTTGCAGCAAATATCGAACACGCCGCTATAGGCCCAATGGTATTCACCCAAAGGATATCGGCTTTTCTTACTTCATGGAATATCTTAATTGGATTAACAATTGGACGGTAATTATCTCCCAGTTTTATCTTTAAAACTTTAAACCTGATTATTTTTGCCCTATATTTGATTTTCAGTTTGCCAAAATCAGGCGCAAGAACTGTGATGTGATGGGCATCAGACATTCTTGAAAGAATTTCATTTAAGAAACTCGATATGCCATCCCATTTCGGCAGGAAACGATCAGTAGCAATAAGTATGTTTTTCATATAATCTTGAAAAGCAACACAGACACTCCTGCCCTGATACCAGCTAATCGTGGCGGTCTCCCGGCTTTCCATTCGGCCTGATCCTGGTCAGCGGTTTCCAACCTAAAACACCCCGTCTTAAAAGATGGTCATAGTACCGGAGACTTCCAAGTAACAGTCCGCCTCCAATACCAATGTACATTACGGCCAGGAAGGGTTTGGGGAACGGTGAGTACTCCCTGAGAGAGATACCGAGTGCAACCATAAAGACGACTAATGGATAGCTTGTCCATTTTTGAAAGGCGAAAATGCAAATGGTGTCCTTAGATAAGTTCTTGACCCGTTTTATATTTCTGTCAGCAAACCATGCGAACAAGAACCTGTAAATGGCCAAAGCCATCAGAAGGCCCATTAAGGCCAGAAGCCATGCCACCCACGTTTCTACAAGCAACAACCATCCATAAGCAAGACGTGTGAGCAGGATCCCCACGCCGGACCAGATCACTCCAGCCACAAAATAGAGCCAGCGTTTGCTAACCGCTGGTACCAGCTTTTTTCGAATAGATATGCAACCTAAGTTCATAACTCCTCAATAGATTGTTATTTCAATCATGATGAATTCAGCAACTACACAGAGCATTTCGACAAAATCATCTGGCGTTGCGAACGGGTAGTTCTCGCAGTAGTCCCTGGCATCTTGCCAATTAATATCTTTTCCGTTATTCCTGGCCGCCCACATAAGACCTGTTTCCGCATCCATTATTCCACGACCCTGACCGTGATTAGTCCTTTAACGGGATTCTTCAAAAGGAAAAGTGCGGCATCGTTCCAATTTTTATTGAACTTTTCAGCTTCTTCAGGAGTAGCCGCACCAGAGGCCAATTTATACCCTGGTTTAGCCAAGATCTTCTCACTGATTGGGGGTTGCACTAAAGTAATATTCCATGAGACAGCTACGCTCTGACCTGTATCGATACGACTGAATATAAACTTCATTTTCGGCGGACGTGTGCCAACCGGTTCTTCTGTGTAAACCATTTTGTTTCTGCGAATTGCCAGCGGATTGCCTTTACCAAGAAACGAACCAGAAAAACCGGTTTTGGGAGAAGCACCGGTGATATACATCATCACTTCGCCAAAGACACCAATATTCCATTCATCTTCGGCTCCTGGCATTTTAATTGCGATTTGCCCACGGACAGGGACTTCTCCGTTTTGATAGAGTTCTTCGAGTGCCAAACGGGTCATCGTCCAGGCCGCAGCCACAACCATGCAAGAATGCCCGGACATCTTAACGGCTTCTTCGTAATAATATGGAATAGGTCCACTGGCTTGCCCAAACATTTCGATAAGTGGATCTCTCATCATGATAGGCGGAACCTGTTGAATATACTCAAGGTTCCAGTTTGTTAGATTCCCAGATTTAGCCTGCCCTTTTTCTGTAGCAACCGGTTGGACAGAGGCAGTGGGGGCACATGCCGACAAAGACATGGTTGCGATAATCAATATCACATAAACAAAATTCAGTTTTTTCATCATCATCTTTCTCCTTTTAATCCTCTCCGACTTCGCAATCCTTATGATAGTTTTTCGCCGTATTCTTCGAAATGCCAGAAAGAATGCTCTTCAGTTGCTCATTTCTCGCATTTTTGGGTTGAATAACACCTTCCCGGATCCTGCCTGACCGCTTTGCCAGGTATTTTTACCACGGCCTCTTCATCTACCTCGAATCCATTTTTTCAGAAGTTCTATCGTCTGCGAGCTGGTTTTTCCATCGACGCAGCACGCTGTAATCGATGCCAAGGTTCCTGGGGGCCTCGGCAATGTTGTATCACTTTTCGGTGATCAGCCTCACGGCCTCCAGCTTGAACTCTCGGCTATAGTTCTTTCTTTTTTTCTTTGACATTAGAACACCTCCTGTTGCCCATATAACTCAGGCTTTTGGAGGTGTCCACGGTTTCATTTCAGGGATGCGCACGAGTGCGCTTTGCTCATACGGCCAAGGGTGCTTGAAGTTCGGGTGCATTAAACAGCCTCTTCTTTATCCCGGGGATCAGCAGCAGAACAAGTAGAATACCTCCCATTATCGCGTTGTAGAGGTAGTCATCGGTTGTATGACGGTTAACGTGGCAGACGTAACCCGTTACTACTGCGATCGCTGAGCTAATCACTGCCAAATACCATCCATCCTTTTGCTTGTTGCCAAGTTTCCAAATTGCAATGATCAGCAGGAGGCACACAATCCAGAGGCTCATATAGGTTAGCCAGAGCACAGGAAGGCCTTCGGGTAATAACGGGCGTTTGGGGTGAGTAAAGAGAACCCGAAATGCTGCGTGGCCGTTGGCGAAACTTTCCACGGACGTCATACCCAAAAATAGAAAGACCCAGAAATTGATCGCCATTTGCTTCCATTCGATTTTTTCAACGAATAGAATAGCGAAATAGGGAATCAGCCCAATAAACATGACCCATACGGCGGGCGACATGCCTGGCGTGGTCTTGCCAACAAAGTTCATCCAGGGCACCATCATGTAACCGCCGGCAATAGCCGGCATAGCCAGGGCCGTCAAAACCGGGCCACGTACCCACGGTTCACCGCGGTAGAGTGGGACGAGGAGGGCCAGCAGAACAAACCCCCCGACAAAGGTCAGGACCGTCCAGAACGGATAGAAAAAACTGACCAGCCAGGGTGTTTTCTTTATCAGAGGGGCGTGGGGAATCATCCCGTCAGGGAATTTTACCATTTTGTTAATTTTCTCGAATTTTGCTGCTCGCTCCAACTGCCCTTTCATAATAGGGTTAAGCATACTATCAGTCACGAACGGCACGACCGCAATCATCAGGATAGCTGCGATCGCAACTATCGCGCAGATCACGAGACGAGTCTGCTTTGGTGTATTAGGTGTCATAAGAAATCTCCTTATAAGTTAAATTGTTTCAATCTTATCAGCCAAAAACCTGTTTTTATCACCTCCTTTGCTATTCATTTGTTCTGTATGAAATTGGCGTCACTGACGCGAAAACAGTATTTACAAAAAACAATCTTTCTCGGACATGATGTAGCTGCATTTTGAACTTTCTTGAGTTAGTTGATGATAACTAGCATTTGGGAACACTTTTAAAGCGTCCCAAACAAAGATTCCAGTTTCGGCTAATATTTATCATTCTGCCGCCATTCCAACTACAAAGGCTATTGTCATTACCAACAAAAGGCCCGGCAGGACAGAATAAATTAACTCCTTCGACAAGATTGGTTTTCCTGCTTTCAGGAAGGCCAGTAACAAGCCTCCCACACCTATAAGAGCGCCACCAATACCGACAAATGAAAATAAGGGTGTAGATACCCCTTTAATACTCAAACTTATAGGGAGGATGAAGATTACCATCCCGGCTATTCCATGAACTATTGCCAGAATAATTGTGGCGATTCTACCTTTAATATAATATCGCGTAAACAGGATCAGGAGAAAACCTACAACAGCAAAAATCAGGTAAACCATATGCAGGTTAGGTAAGTATCTGTATATGAGGCCGCTGGAAAGGCTCAAAGGGAGAAGTGCTGCCGCTACTACAACAGTTGCATTGTCTAAGATCTCAAAGCCGAAAATTATTAAGAGCAGCCCGGTAATCACTAAAATGCCAAATGCTATGGTATAATATATGGTAACCGCTACACAGCACGTGTCCATACCCGCAACCACTTGATAGGCCGCTATTAAGCCGGTAATCAATAATAACAACCGATCCAGTGCGGATATCTTTTTCACGAAAGAACACCTGACCCGGACAAACCGGAAACTGGGAATTCCCAAGTTTGTGTCCATCCATAAATGGCTAGTTTTCACAATCTCTGTGTCAGATTCGGATTTTAATCCTCGAAATACTT
>Ga0208648_1002867_pt1 | contig 11419 bp, 7 predicted proteins | sample AntAceMetag02UKL_FD_184772 | JGI IMG/M metagenome (GOLD analysis project Ga0208648, IMG submission 184772) | Saline lake microbial communities from Ace Lake, Antarctica - Antarctic Ace Lake Metagenome 02UKL (SPAdes) (version 2) | ecosystem: Environmental > Aquatic > Non-marine Saline and Alkaline...
CAAGGGTTGCAATTTTTTGTCCTGCATCAAAAAGATCTTTTTTTGAAAAACTTAAATCCGTCAGTCCGTTGATAAGTATTAGTTCGTTTACAAGGTTAAAGGATCTTAAAAGAGATAATACGGGTACCTTGCAAAGGCCCAGGCTATCAATAATGATATTGGTGGTAACTGCTTTTTTTATCACCCACCCTTTTGCACAAATGGATTTAATATTAACTGCTTCTTTAGTTCCAAATTCTTTTATTGCTTCTTCTTTAGTCCAGCTGTATTCAAGGGATGCATACACATTATTATAATCACCACCCCGGCTTGATACGGCATATCCAAGGGCAGTGCCCATAATGGCTGACGGATGATAGGCAGTAAGTTCTAACCCCTTTATATGGGCAGCATAGTTAGATGCACAATTTCCAATGAGTTGGGCTGCCTTTCTTACGCCTTGACTTAAAATTTTGCCAAGACCCTTACCCTCAACCATCTGATAAATTAATTTTTCCATGGTTTCAGCATTGCCCCAGGAAAGGTCGAGACCTCCAATTAAATTGTCGGGTAATATTTTTTTTTCAAAAAGGTCCATGGCAAAGGCAATAACAGAGGCAGCTGAGGTGCTGTCGATTCCCAGACGGGAACACAGATTATCCAGTTTAATAATCTGGGTAAGGTCTTCAAGACCGCATTTTGGGCCCAGGTTAAGAACAGGTTCAAATTCAGGCCGTGTAAATAGCTCCTCTTTCTCCAGTCCATCTAACTTAAGGTCAGCTTTGCATTGTACAGGACATCGAAAGCAGCCGCTGGACCGGACAATATTTTTATCAAGCTTTCTTGCATCTATTTTTTCAATGTGTCTGGTTCCTATTTTACCATAATTTTTCCTGCCCATGACCCCAAGGTCGTTTACCCATTTTACATATCCTGAACTGCCATATTTTGAAAAAAAATTAAACTCAGATGACTTTTTTATTTGAGACACATAGGCCTTAACAGCTTCTTTCTGTGTTGGTGTGGTCGCAGGAAAATGTTTATGGCTTCCTTTACAAATCACAATTGCTTTAAGATTTTTTGATCCCATGACCGATCCCATTCCCGTTCTACCGGCAGCATGATCTTTTTCAGTCATAATCACGCCAAACCTTACCTTGCCTTCTCCTCCAGGCCCGATGGTCAGGATCTTTAATTTTTTATCTTTATGGGATTGTTTAATAATCTCCTGGGTTTCAAAAGTATCACGTCCCCACAGATGGGATGCATCCTCAAGACGGGCTCCATTTGAATCAATATAAAGGTAGACTGGTTTTTGCGATTTTCCTGTTATGATGATGGAGGCAATGTTACAGGACCTGAGCCAGGCGCCGGCATACCCGCCAATATTTGAACTTCCCAATATTCCTGTCAAAGGTGAGAGCGAATTAATATGCAGCCTTGATGAGGTTGGAGCAGATGACCCTGTAAGAAGGCCGCATGATAGCAGCAGCATGTTATCAGGAGCCAAAGGCTCTGTTTCGGGAGAAAGATGATGATAGAGATACCAGATATTAAATCCACGGCCTCCGATATACTCCAATGCAGTTTCAGGAAATGCTGAAAGACAGCACTGATCTGAGTTTAAGTCTACATTAAGCAATTGTCCAAATTGTTTTGCCGAACCTATGTTCCTGTCTCCATTCATAACCTGGCGCCTTTTATAAAAACATGTCTTTTATCATACAAAAGCCGTGCCGTCATATTTTTTTTAAAATCAGCCATTGTCCAAAATTCTTGTAATCTCTGGTATGATTTCTAAAGCATCAGCCTTCACGTAATAATCACAGTTTGATATGATGGCGGCATTTTCATCCTTATTGATGGCGATAACCATTCCCGAGGTTTTCATACCGGCAAAATGCTGAATAGACCCGGATATACCACAGGCAATATAAACCTTTGGGCTTACTTTTTCTCCAGTCTGCCCCACCTGCATGGAATATGGCACCCAACCTGAATCCACAGCCACCCTGGATGCTCCGACAGCAGCATTAATCTTTTGGGCACATTGGGAAAGGATGTTGAAATTTTCGCTGTTTTTCATACCCCTTCCTCCGGCAATAATCACATCAGCCTCGGCAAGGTTAATAGTTGTGGCCTTGTCTATTCCGCCTGATTTAATAACCCTGAAACCTTTGGCAACAATTTGGCTTGAATCAAATTTCAAAATCCGGGCCGTGGCTTGAGCCTTGACAGGTTCAACTGCATTGGGCCTGATACCAAACACCAGAACCTCCCCTGTTACTTGTATCCTGGCAATGGTTTTACCTGAATACTGGGATGTTCTTGCAAATTTTTGTTCAAGGTCAACATAAAAACAATCCATGACCAGAGGCGCAAAAAGCAGTGCTGCAATCCGCGGCAAAAGGTCTTTTCCCATTGCCGTGGAAAGACCAAAAACCATGGAAATATTAACCTCTTTAATGGCATTTATCATGGCTTTCGCCCTTATAACCGGGTTGGTCTGCTGGTCTTTTGCAAGACCAATTTCAACGATATTTGTGATGCCAAAGGATTCAAGATCCTCTTTTACACTTGCTGCATCAGCATCCAGGACAAAAGCAAAAACCTGGGTATCCTTTGCCCTTGCAAGGGTGATCATACCAAAATTGGTTTCTTTAACTCTCCCTTTATCCATTTCTATGATGATTCCGATATTTTTCATCATATTACCTTTGCCTCTTGTTTAAGAATTCTTACAATTTCTTTTGCAACGACTCTGGCATCGCCCTTTATCTCTTTTGGGTCCCTGGCTTGGCGCAAAGGTTCCAGTTCAACAATGTGCATTCCTGCCAGAGAATCTTTAATATTTAAATCAGCAAAAACAATTTTTTGGACCAGCTTTTTTTTAGATTTAACCACATCAGGAAAAGTCGGATACCTGGGGGTGTTCAATCCCCTTCCAGCACCGATCACGCAGGGCAAAGACATCTCATAGGTATTGGCAATACCACCGGACAGCTCACAGTCAACAATGGCAATTTTTTCCTCAATATCCAGCTTGACCACGTTTGTGGCAACGGGGAAATCAAATAAAGCCCCGATGCGGAACATGGTCTGCATTCCTTCGGTATCAATGGATTCCTTGCCAGTAAAAATAAGTCCGGGATTTCCGTCCTGTTCAATGGCAGCCTTAAGGGCAAGGGCAGTTACCATGCTGTCATGATTTTCATCACAGTCAATCAGAATACCCCTGTCAGCACCCATGGCCATGGCAGATCGAATTGTTTTTTCCGCATCATTTTTACCAAGACACACGGCAATAATTTCAGAACCTGGATTATTATTTTTAATCTTAACTGCTTCTGTAACGGCATGTTCATCATAGGGATTTAAAAGAAAGGATATGTTTTCATCAATACGATTTTTATCAAAAATGGCAATATGAGCAGCAGAATCAGGAACATGTTTAACACAAATATAGATTTGCATTTGTTATTCACCATTAAAACTTAATCTTAAAAAATATTTGAGCCCAACGCAGTAATCGGGGAAATTGGCGGTTTGCGGTCTTAAGTCCTTGCAGACGGGGTCAGGCTTGTGCAGACGGGGTCAGGCTTGTTTTATTGTGTTTTTATCAATAAATCGACAAAAAAATACAATAATGCAAGCCTGACCCCACTCAAATATAGCAACTCCGAAAGTTGAGATATTTTTACAATGCCGTTTTATCCGTTTACGGAAAAGGAACTATTATAATTGATTTCTCTTTTTCTTGAGAAAAAACCTACATCAGTTGACCTGTCAGTATACTTGAACTTGTATTGCATGGGCTCTTTATCATGATCCAGACCCTTTTCGCATGCATCAATCAACTGGGCCATCATGTGCCCGACAACTGGTGCATTCTTGTACTGGTTGCCACTGGTTCCAATGGCCATGTAATACCCTGGCAGATCTGACTTGTCATAAACAGGAATCCAGTCATCAGAGCAGTCATAAAGATCAACAACCCCTTTGGGCTGATTAGGTACGGAAAGAGTTGGAATCCGTTTGCCAAGCCTGTAGCACTGTGCTTTCCACTGTCCGTCCGTGAGGACATTATCCTTTCCATGCCCGCCTTTGCCGGCATAAAAATCATCAGGATCAACCCATTCCTGGGGATCGCAGTCTGGATCTTCACTGCCGATAAGAAATGTGTTGCCCACTTCCGGACGTACATAACAGCCAATATCTCCATCAGACATGTGGTACCCGTCATTAAGATAATCATAACCTTCAGGTGAAGGACAATACATAACCTCATGACGAAGTGCCTTTGTTTTGATGTTGCAGCCTTCCCATACGCCTTCAGCCATCTTATTGATCTTGAATGAATGGGGCCCGCCCACATTGACAACAATTCCTGCATCAATCTGGGTGCCGTCTTTCAATGTAATACCCATTACTTTTTTATTTTCACTTCTGATATCAACTACTTCGGCATTAAACAAAAATTCAGCGCCTTTTGCTTCAGCAGCTCTCATGATATTATGGGCAGACAGAGCCGGATCATTTACATAACCGCCTTCAGGGCAGAAAATACCGCCTTCAAGCTCTTTTACCGGTTCATCATAAAAGCTCGGGTCTTCAGGACGTTTCACGGGCCAGAATTCGTGAAGATCAGCCACAGAAACCATTTTTTTTATCTTATCATTATCCCATTCTTCGTACTGAACCCCTACTTCATCATAATTTTTCTGAACTTTTTTCCAGTCATGACCCAAGGACTTGAGCAGGAGTGATCCTGTGTTCATGTATTTGGCAAGTCCTTTTTCATCATTTACATTATCCAGATAATTTTCCCAGTTCAACCAGTATTTAAATCCCTCATAGGCCATGGCTACGCCGTCGGCAGTAGAGTAATGGGCTCTTACAATGGCGCATGATCCAGCAGTGGAGCCTTCTCCTGCATCTGGAAGCTTGTCAACAGTAAGGGTTTTATATCCCATTTTAGAAAGCTCGTAGGCAATGGGGCACCCGATGACACCGGCTCCGATAATAATTGCATCATATTTTTTATTCATTTTTTTATCTCCTTCTATTTAGTTCCTCATCGAAAACCATTATTAAAGCTCTTTAATCCAGTTAGTAAACCTGCTTTCGCCAGCAGGCTTCAACCCGAATTCTTCACCGGCATGAAGGAAGGAATCTATCATATCTCTTCCATATCCTCTTGAGCAAGTCAATATCAATCCTGAGCTATCACCATCTTTGTTCAATGTTACAATCTGACATGGCACATGGGATAAAGGGCCCTGAAAAAGGAAAGGTGCCTTTTTTTGAGGATCCATAAAATCAAGTGCTGTCAATTTTTCACAAATTGAAAACACATTTTTCCCCATCAAAGCAATACATAATGTGGATTCTGTAACATCTGTAAACCCTGACTCCCCAGGCATGCTGACATTGTCTTGTGCGTTAAGATTAAACAATGACACCTGGATACGGTTCATACGATTGGCAAGAATACCGTTTTCAAGAACACAATGGCCCGGTGTTTCAGGGATAACAATTCCAAACGGTTTTTGGGCTGCAAGGTTGGCATCCTGTAAATCAAACCGAGGTCTGTGACTCAAATCAACAAGATATGGGCCGTCTCCTTCTCCTTTGTACTCCATTACCACTTCCCAGTTGTCCCTTGTCTCAATTTTAACAGGTATACTTTTAAGAACAACCGGGGAAACTCTTTGTAATTTTTTCATGATTTATCCTTACATTTTCATCCGTTTACCTTCTGGATCATAAAACGGCATTTCAACCACTTTCCCGTAAATCCGGTCATCACCACACTCATCTTCGAAAATCGTAAGCCGGGTGCCGATCTTGGAAAGGGGTGCCTCAACCAGGGCCATTCCCACTGCTTCATTTAATGAAAAACTGTCTCTTGCAGTAGCGATATATCCCCTGACTTTGTCATCCACAATCAATGCGCCATCTCTGGGAGCCCGGGAATTGTTTTCCATTTTAAACCCAACAAGCTTAAGACGGGTCTGGTCTTTCTCTGCCTGGTGCAATGCAACGGCACCAACAGTTTTTGCATCTGCTTTTTTGCGATCCCACAAAAACCCAAGACCCACATCCAGAAGATTCGTCCTCTGTTCAGATTCCTGACCAAGAATAATATGGCATTTTTCCATACGAAGCACGTTCTGGGCTTCAACGCCAAAATTTAAGATATTGAATTCTTTTCCAGCTTCATTGAGCATAAGCCAGACAGCCTTCATATACGAAGATGGTACATGCAGTTCATAGGAAAGTTCGCCCACAAACCCCAGGCGCATGGCTCTTACAGGAATAGTATCACTTATTTTAAACTCTTTGTATTCAGAATACCCAAAAGCCTCATTTGAAATGTCAATATCCACAACTTTTTCAAGCACCTTCCTGGCATTGGGCCCTGAAAGGTTGATCACACCCAGGGAATCAGTAAGATTTACCAGAGCAAAATTCCACCCATCATACCTGGTATGGTATCTGATCCATTCAACGGTCTGTCCTGCACGACCGCTTGAAGTGGTGAAATAATAATCATTTTCTCCCTGCTTGATGACAACCCCATCATCTATCACGCAGCCGTCGTCATTACACATGGCTGAGTATTTGATTCGCCCTTGTTTTACCTTGGACATATCTGATACAAACACCCGCTGGAGTGCTTTTAATGCATCCGGCCCATAAAGCCTGAACTTACCAAGGGTTGATCCATCCAGCATTCCCACGTTGGATCTGACATTTTCAATCTCTTTTTTACAGGATAAATCATTTGAAAAATAACGGGCCCGCTGCCATACGCCAAGATTTCTGAAGATTCCGCCGTCTTTTCTCTGCATCTCATCCATGGGCGTTATTTTGAACATCTTGTGATTGACCCCGGCATAGGTAGAAATCAATGTGGGGACAAGGGGCGGCCTGACATTGGTGGGTCTGATGGAAATATCGGGCAAAGCCTGATATTTAGCCACAAACAAGGGCAGGTTATGACCTGGGATACCGCCCTGGCCTGGCCCTAATCCCGTGGCTGTAAACCGCTTGATCAGTTCGGGAACGTCAAATCCTTTTTCAATGGCCTGTTTGATATTTTTAATGGTTGCATCTTCGTCAAAGCAGATAAAGCTCTTACGACCTTTCACAGGTGCAGTTACAAGTTTTGTTCCCCGATCCGGTCCTGGAAGGTTTTCCAGGACTTTTTTAGCTTCACCTATTTCCCCAATGGAACAATTTTCACAATCAAAGGCAGCCTTTAAACCAGCAAGTGATCCTGATGCTTCAATGGATAAGGGATCATTAATCCCCAAAAGACGACCGGCCGCATGCATTTTTTCCGGTATTTGATCTGGCAGGAAAAAACCCGTATGGTTATCATACTTAAGCGTGCCTTGTGCCACTGTAATATGACCGGTTACCGGTGTCATACCCGCTGATGCCACAACAAGGTCGCAGTCAAAGCTTTTTGAAACCTGGCCGTCAACACTTGCAATGCTGACTTTGTTTACATTTTTTCTGCCATGGGCTTTTGTAGCCACCCACCCTTTTAAAAATAAAATATTCTTGTCCTGTATTTTTTTCAACAGAACCGGGTCTTGTCCATCTTCCCTGATATCGGCAATACATCCAATGGCAAGTCCAAGGTCGTGGAGTTCAAGAGCAGCTTCGAGCCCCAGGTCATGACCAATGCTGAAAACCGCTTTTTTGCCGGCAAGCAGGCCATAGGTTTTGGCCATACGCAGGGCACAACCGATCTGCATGACCCCGGGTCTTTCATTATTATCAAAAATTAAGGGTCTTTCAATACATCCTGTCGCAACAATAACACTTTTGGCTCGAATCTCAATATACCGCTCGTTAAAGACATCTTCTTTTTTCCCGATCTGGAACCCTGTAACCAGGTTGTTGTTATAGGTTCCAACAGCAGATGTATGGGTAAATATCCTTATATTTTCATAGGATTCCACCTCTTTTGCGAGCTGACCTGCCCTGTTGTGAAGAGTCTCTCCTTTTTTGTACCGGCTTGACCTGTATTCAAAAAAACCGCCCAGCCAGGGACGCGATTCCATGAGAATGACCCGAAGGCCTTTCTGAGCTGCAGAAAGAGCTGCCATCATTCCGGCAGGGCCGCCACCGATGACACAAACATCTGTATTCAAAAAAATCTCGTCGAATTTACCGGGCATTTCATAATCAGGACTGATTTTACCGAGTCCTGCAGCCTTTCTGATCTGCTTCATAGCTATCGGCCAGATTTTAGCAGGCTTGTGCATAACATCATAATAAAATCCTGCCGGCATCAACCAGTCCAGTTTATCCAGAAAAGACATCCAATCATTTTCTGCAGAGCCTTTGACGTTCTGTTCTTTAATGACCATACCGTCTTCAAGCAGCTTGTTTTCACACCGGACATTGGGGATACCATCCACTTCCATAAGGGTATTGCTGCATTCGCCGTCAAGACTATAAATTCCTCTGGGCCTGTGATATTTAAGACTTCTGGCGAATATCCGGACCCCGTTTGCATATAAAGCCGTTGCAACTGTATCGCCCTTTACTCCATAATATTTTTTCCCTTTATATATAAAGGCTATTTTTTGCGTCGTATCTACTTTCAATGTAGGCAGATGATTAAACCTGTTCATCATTTTTGCCCTCCAGGTTCTTGCTTTTCAAGGTTGGTGGTCGTATCCCGGTAAATAGAAAACCATGACCCGCAGCCATCTTTGTGAAACCACCACTCCTGCTGGACCCCTGCGACACATTTATTCATGTGTACATAATCGCACCAGGCTTCCGGGGTCAGATCTTTCTCATCAGGTCTTGGGCCCTTTTCCTCTCCGCCAAATTTGAATTCATATCCATTTCTTTTCCCGCAAATTGGACATGTAATTGTTAATGCCATTTTCTTTTCTCCTTATGCCTAATTGCCGGCTAATTATCTGGGCTGTAATTTACAAGTGCTGCCGTCTCACCCATGAGCTTGTGCTCTTGATATCTTTTCAGCGCAAAGGGTTTCAACATGTCAGGACAATTGTTTGTCGCCATGTATTCGGCCATGTATTTACCCACGGCAGAGCAGGATTTGAATCCAAAATAGCCCCAGCCACAATCCATGAAAAATCCTTCAACATGGTTGTTGCCTTCCATTATGGGTGCCATATCAGGCGTCATATCGGCAAGTCCACCCCAGATTCTCATGAAACGAAGTCCCCTAAAGCAGGGCAGAAATTCAGAAAGCGCTTCAGCCTGATGCTTGATGTAATGAGCTGTATTCAAGGTGGTATAATTCGGCCAGGGATCCATATGGGCACCCGTGGCGATTTCACCTTTCAAGGTTTGATTGGCATAACAATGATATGCGCCCGAGGAAACCACATGATCCAGAACCGGCTTCAGGGGCTGGGTGACCATGGCCTGAATTGTCAGAACACTTATGGGAAGTTTGATCCCCAGCATTCCGTGAATCAAGGCAGCAGAATAACCGCCTGCTGAAATCAATACCTGTTTGGTATTGATGACCCCACGGCTGGTGGTTACGGACGTCACCTTACCGTTTTGCGTACCGATTCCCAATGCTTCCGTATGCTGGTGAATCTCAACACCTCTTCTAGTAGAACCCTTTGCAAGTCCCCATACCACGGCATCATGACGAATAACACCACCTGGCGGATGGAACATGGCGCCATGAATGGGAAATGTAATATCCTCGGAGATATTCAAGGCTGGAACCAGCTCTTTTGCTTCTTTTGCATCAATGAGATGACTTTCCACCCCATGAAACTGAGCTGTGGCAATTGTCATGCGGGCCGCCTTCATGGCAGCTTCAGAGTGCATGAGGTTGAGGTTCCCGCAATTGTTAAACATTAAATTGTAATCCAGGTCCTTTGTCAGAACCGGCCAGAGATCAAGGGCTTCCTTATAAAGGGGAACATTATACTGTGTGCGCTGATTAGCGCGAACAATAGCAGTATTCCTTCCAGCACCGCCAAATCCGATATAGTTCTTCTCTATAATCGCGATATCTGTGATGCCATGTTCCTTTGCAAGAAAATAAGCCGTTGCAAGACTGTGAAGCCCGCCTCCAATGATAACCACGTCATAACTTGATTTAAGCTTGGTCTTTTTTCCCCACATGGGTTTGCTTTTCAAAAACATTGGCCTTCTCTTAAAATTATGGATTGTTGTTAAATTACACCTTATCCGATTTTATCTTTATGCCATGAAATAAATCATGTCAAGTATTTATTTTCGAAATGATACTTTTTCTTTCATAGACACTTGACAAAGCCATTCCCTTTTTATAAAAACTAATAATATTAGGACCTCAAATGAAATAAATTGAGCAGAAATAGCGCAGGATTTTGGTTCATCTACAAGGCGCATCAAATGTTTAATACTATACGTATTTGGCCTTTGGTGCAACACAGTAGATGGAACAAAAGACAAGCAATTTCGTTCAAGTTATAAAATTTGCGGTCCTTAGACCACTATAATAATAAATAATGGATATTTTTTCCCATATAATACACTTAATCAGGTTAAAACAATAATGAATGATCCAGCATCACATCCCGTAATTAATGATATCTCAAACAAATTGGAGTCCCTGACCCCCAAGGCCCAGGCTCTTGGAACATATATCATGCAAAATCCTTCCAGGGCTGTTTTCATGACCACAAAGGAACTGGCTGAAACCTGCGGGATCAGTGAAGCCACAGTGGTTAGATTTGTCAGCACACTGGGATACAAAGGGTATTCAGAATTTCAAGAAGCATTAAAAGATTTTGTAAACACAGGCCTTTCTCTTCCTGAAAGAGCTGACATCAAAGGCATTAAAGACCCAGGGACAGACAGACTTCACCGGGGTATTCTGGAAGAATTGAACAACCTTAAATATCTCTATGAAAATATTAATATTGAGACAATGAACCAATTTGTTGAGCACCTGGATAAAAGCCATTCTGTCTATGTTGTAGGCTCAAGGCTGTCCTATACATTTGCATATTACCTGGGCTGGTCTTTGACCAAGATCAGAAAAGGGGTACACATCATGAAAGGCAGTGATTCCACCTGCTTTGATATGCTCACCAATGCCCACCCCAACTGCCTGGTAATCCTTATGGCAACTTCCCGGTATCCCAATGAACTGATCAAATTAAGCAAGATGATCCGCCGCAGCGGCCACACCCTGTTAACCATGACTGACAGCTCCATCTGCCCTGTAATCGGGTTTGCAGACCTGTCACTTGTGGTCCCGTCAAGATCTATCCCCTTTATTGGAAATATCTCGGGCATACTGGCCATAATCCAGTATCTTGTCCAGGAACTGGCTAATAGGAAAGGGGAGGAATTGACCAATTATCAAAAACAACTGGAGCAGGTTTATCTGGAAAACGATATCCTGTTTAACCTTGAACCAAATAATTGG
>Ga0208648_1002869_pt1 | contig 11415 bp, 11 predicted proteins | sample AntAceMetag02UKL_FD_184772 | JGI IMG/M metagenome (GOLD analysis project Ga0208648, IMG submission 184772) | Saline lake microbial communities from Ace Lake, Antarctica - Antarctic Ace Lake Metagenome 02UKL (SPAdes) (version 2) | ecosystem: Environmental > Aquatic > Non-marine Saline and...
CCTTGCGAAATTCGTCCGTCCGTTTCAGTCTCATAGTTCGTCTCCTTTGTTGCAGTAAATGATATCAAAGGAGCGGAATCAAACCGCGACAGGTCCACTATATGCCACAGCCATGAAGGCCGGTTTGATGGGTCACAACATCGATCCGAACGGCCAGACTTCGAAAGAGGACTTCTTCAACGCCGACATCAAGGATCTCGGCTACCTGCCGAACCGGGTGGTTCCCCAACAGTCGCGCTATGAGCTGAAGCGCGGCTCAGTCATCCCGGCGACGATGATTACCGGCATCATTTCCGATTTGCCGGGCCGGATCACAGCGCAGGTGAGCCAGCACGTCTACGATAGCGCCACCGGCCACTTTCTGTTGATCCCGCAGGGGACCAAACTGTTCGGTCGCTATGACAGCAAGGTTTCGTTTGGCCAGAGCCGTGTTCTCGTCGTTTGGACGGACATCATCTTCCCGAATGGCTCGACGTTGCAGATCGGCGGAATGGCTGGTGCGGACTCGAGGGGGTACAGCGGCTTCGCCGACAAGGTCAACAACCACTATCTTCGCACCTTCGGATCGGCGGCGCTCGTCGCACTGATCGGGACGGGTATCGACATGGCGGTTCCCGAGAGCTCCACGCTCTCTACCCAGGATACCGCTTCAGACGCAGCCCGGCGTAATTTCGCGGAGACTTTCGGCCGCGTCGCCGAGCAGACCATCACCAAGAGCCTGAATGTGCAGCCCACGATCCGTATCAGACCAGGCTACAAGTTCAATGTTCTGGTTGACCAGGATATCGTCTTCCCCGGACAATACAGTGGTTGATGGCGTGTTGTTGCGCGGACAATAACCTGCATAGAGGGGAACTGAGACACCGAGCGCCTGCTGCATCAGTGCGCGAACGCTCTCAGAAACCTCGAAGATACCGCAGCAAACCGGAGAGCGACCATACCCGTCAGCACGTCCAACTTCTTCAACAGCCAGGCCCGCCCGGCGATAGACCCGCGCCAGGTGCGGTTCGTAATTGGAGACCAGCGCCTGGATGCCATGGCTCAACCCACATTCGCACAACGCCAGGAGCAGCATGCCGAAAGCCCTCCCTGTTTCCAATCCTGGGAAGTCCTTGGAGAGCGTTTTCTCGTCGAGACACATTCTTGTTCCCTCGAAAATGCCAGGCGCGATCAGGCTTGCTCCAGCAAAAGTGTCGCGGAAGACATCGTAGAGAAGCGTGGGCCCAGTCGTCGGCATCAGCCGCAGCGTTCCATAAAGACGATCCGCGCGATCATTGCACCACATCAAATATGCCGGCCGCAGGTCATCATATTCGTCGCGTTCGCAATTCCCCTCGATCGTAACGGCCCAACCGAGTTGGTCATGAAATACGCGCTTGCGCAGTCGAAACGCCTGATCCATGAGAGACTTGTAGCGGTTGTACTGATGCGCCTGAATCAAAATGAACAAGGTTTTTCCTCCAGCTGTTGATCTTTGCCGGAAGATGACGGCTTGCCGCAGCTCACGAAATTCCCGCACATGGGCACACTCAAATGCGGGTATTGTCAGAACTACGCAGCAGTCAGCTCATATCGAGATCAGGCGTAGCTTCAGGGCAAGGGTGGCCGCCGCAGAGACTGTCCCGCAACCGAGTTTCGTCCTGGCCGACTTTAGGTAACTGCGCGTCGTATGGTGCGAGAGGCCAAGAATGAGCGCGATGTCCTTGCAATCCTTGCCGAGCGCGCTCCAATACAGGCACTCACGCTCCCGCGGGCTCAGGGCCGGGATCGGATCACTCTCTCCGTGCAGCTCGAAGACTGCCAGCTGGTGCACGAGATATGCGAGATCGACCCATTCGCTCCGATGCAGATCGAGCAGAACGTTCCAGTCTTCGGCGGACGTGTTCGAATTGAAAGACAGGAGGGCGCGCCGGCCGGCTTTATCCGATATCGGAATGGAAAAGCCGAAGCGGCCGACACCATGGCGCATTGCGTCCTCTAAGAACGCGAGCGTTTCGGGCGCGAACTCGAGCTCTCGCCAATCGAATGGCAGCTGGCGCAGAAATCCCTCCCGCGCCACCGGATCGATGTGGACATAGCCGTTGAGCAAGTAAGTGGACACCCACGCATCCGGGTAGGTCGTCCGCACGAACGGGGCATCGAAATTACCGACCACAGTGGAAGCGAGATGGTAGGTAGTGAAATCCACGCGATAAACGGACTTTATCAAATGGAGGGCTTCGTTTACCGAGCCTGCAGTCCCAAGATGCGCTTTGACGCTGGAAAAATCGGCGGGGTATCCGGTCATTATGCATTTCCAACACTGCCACCCGGCAATCCGCCGCGCATATCGCATGATCGATGAAACGTGTTCCGCAGAGATGAGGCATTTCAGGAGCTGGTGATCTAGTCCGCTTGTTCTCGGAGATCAACACAACTTCTCGACGAGAAAAGGCCAAGCAGTACCGAGGTTAATTTAGTTGGAACAATGAACGTAAACTGTTTCAGTTTGAGCATGGAAGCGACAGCTATGCCTGCCTCGTTTTTAGTCTTCCACTACGAGCCGACCTCCTGCGCCAACAAATCTGCGGTGGCGCCGAGGAGGATAGGCCGCTATAAGCGCTGATGAGGCAGTACGCACTGTCTCCGGGCTTTGTAACCCGAAGCACACCGGTTTGGCGCCCGCCGTTAGGGCGCCGAATTCCTCGACCTATGGTCGGGGAGCCGTGGACGTATGTCCAGGTTCCTCGGAACTAAAGGTCCATGGGCTGAGTGTGCTCGGTTACAAACTCCCCGATCGCCAGGGGTCAGGAACTATGCGGGGGCGTACCGCGCATTCCTCTTTTGGGAGTTGAACATGGATGCCGATGACCGATTGAATGGCGAGGCGGTCGATCTCAAGCCGCTGGTAGGGCTCTTGCATGGGCTCCCGTCTTCACTGGTCGAGCGGCTTACTATTGAGGCGATCCGCGAACACCGCATTTTGTTGGAGCGGGCTGAAAATCTGAATAATGAATTGCCTGCCGAGGTCAAAACCGGCAAGGAGGTCGGTAGCGAAGCCCACATTGCCTATCTCGGAGCTGCCATCAGAATGCACGCGCAAATGTCAGCCTTGACCACTTTGTTGCACATTCTAGACCATACGCCCAAAGCCTGAACCGCCCGATCTTCCTAAATCAATCCCCGTCGAATTGCCAAAGCCACCACTTGCGCATGGTTGGCCAGATTGTAACGTGTTCTTACATCATCAATCGCAGAGCGGACGCCAGCATACTTTGCCTGCTCCAGTTCAGCAATAACTTCCACGGTTTTGCCAAGTGACAGCCATCGGATGTAGGTCGCCTGTTTCGGGGTCAAAATGACCTTCTCCTCAATGGACGGCGTGACCCGCAAGTGCTCGATGCGCGTGTGAAGCTGGGAGACCGCTGACGCTGCTGTGATCGCATCGATTTCGATATCACCGGCAAGCGAGGGTCTCGCCGATGCGAAAGTGAGCATGGACATGGCGCCATTGGCGGTTGCCACGGGGATAGAGACCCCGGAGCGAATATTGAAATCAGCTGCTCTCGAATAGAAGTTCATCTGCTCCTTGGAGAGCGAACTCTTGTCTGTCTCGCCTGACCAGGCAAAAGCGCGCCTTATGAGTTGCGCCTGCCGCATGACCGGGTCGATGAACCGGTAATCCAGCCTGTCGTAGATTTTCTGCCATTCGAAATCGTAGTTTGAAACCGCGTAGGTCTGACCAGGGCGAACATTGACGAAGGCATAGCCTGCGAAATCGAACCGTTCAGCGAGATTGGCCAAGGCGCCCTTCACCATGGACTGATCATTTCCGATCGCTGTGATATCCAGTAGCTTCTCGACCCAGTTTGACATCCATGCTCTCCCTGTGAATCGCACCCTTTCCGCGTTGGCGGAATACGTCTGCCGTCAGAGCGGCCGCGAAGCGTACGAACAATGACTTGGCAAAGAATGGGGTATTTTCACTCGCGTAAGTTGATCGTCAAGGAACGGTTTTCTAGTTTGTTTTCGCGAGTTTGAAAACCTCTGATTTGGCTCACTGGAGGAAACATGTTGCGAGACACCGGCGTGGGTCGGAGTGGATACCGATCTCGACCTCCATATCAACTTGAAAACAAAGTCGCGTCAGTTTACCAACTTGACGAACTTAACCAACCTTGCCATATATAGCTCTCTGAACGGAGTGTGAGATATGGCATCTCTGAAGTCGAAAACCAGCATACGCGACGGTGCGAGTGGGCGCGACAAACCCGGCGCTGAATCCATGGCTTTTTTCCTGAGCACAGGCGCCGCCCCGTTGGCGAAGGGAAGAGCCGCCTTCAAGATCAAGATCCCGGATATCGCATCAAAAGCGCTGACCGGTAATCCCAATCGCGTTAAGACGCTCCTCCAAGAATACGGTCAGGCGATCGCAAAAAGCCGCTCTGCTGGCCGCCCGGTCAGCTTCCGTGTCGATGTCGATTCCGAAGGTGAGATGGTTGTCACTCCCGTTGAGGAGGTGGAAAGGACAACGGCGCCTGTCGTAGAGGAAAAAGATGCACTGGATCCGGAGTTGGAGCAGGCGTTGGTGGCCGCGCGCGTGCGGGGACGCACAAAGGCTGCTGAGGTCCTCAGCGGCACTGACATGCTGAATGCCGACGAATTCGCCAAGCTGCTTGGCACAACACGGGTAACGGTGAATTCAAAGCGCCAGAACGGACTGGTGTTGGGACTGGATGGCGCAAAACGCGGCTTTCGTTTTCCGGATTGGCAGATCGATGCCGATGGCAAGCCCTTTGCCGCGCTTCCAATGCTCCACGAACGACTGGGCGGACCCTGGGCGGTTTATCGCTTCCTGGTTCAGCCCCACGGAGAGCTTGACGGGTTGACAGGGCGCGAGGCATTGGAGCGGGGAAGGGCCGAGCAAGCGCTTGAGGTTGTCGAGAGCATTGGTCGAGATTTCCGCTAAATGGCAAGTACTCTGCCGCCTCTCGGCTTTGCTAATGCAAGCCTTCACTTGCACACGGTCGCGCCCGGACTTCGGTTCGGTCGCATCTATCTGGCCAGATACCCCGATCCGCTGGGTTTCGGTAAAGCGCCGAGCCGTTTCAGCGATCCCCGGCGGCGGAAATTTGCCAACCGGTTCGGGGTGCTCTACTTGGGTGACACGGTGAAAGTGTGCTTTCTCGAAGCCGTCCTGCGGGACCAGCGCGATGGGATCCTTGGCGACCTACCGATCGCTGAGTCAGAACTGTACGACCGGCATTTTGCGGAGACCGAGGTCACTACGCCGTTGACGATGGTCGATCTTCGCGACGACGGGCCGATCAAGATGGGTGTGCCGACGGATGTCGCGAAGGGCTCAAAGCAATCCCTCGCACGGCGATGGTCGGTCGCTTTCCATGAGCACATCCGGAAGGTGGACGGGATCATCTATCCGTCGCGGCTCAACGGCCATACCAATCTTGCAGTATTCGACCGAGCCATTGGAAAACTGAAGGTCGCCGGGACCACGACGCTGATCCGAGCGTCTGGTTTGGCAGGTGTACTCAACGATCTTAACGTCGCGATTGTCGAGCCCGACCCATGAGATGCTTTGGCACCGTTTGGACCGCGAATATAGAAGGGGTCGAATTCCACCGTTGAACGAGCCGGCACCCCCTCGATCTGGGTGGCCCAGTCAAACGAAAACTATTTGCCGTTGATCCGCGAGAGATCGATGCGAATTCCAGCCGTACCAGTGTCTGTTTCATCTGGCTGCTCTTCCGGCGATACATCGTCGCTCTGTCGACCATCGACATCTTCTTGCATATCCGCAGTGTTATCGCTCGCCTGTTCCACGGCAGAATCCACCCCCTTCGCCGCTTGCGGCATTGCCCACCCTACTCCTGGATCCTCCGCCCAAAACACGCTCTCACCCTCGAACTCTCCGGTTTTCCAGGAGTAGACCGCATCTTCGAATATCTGCGGGAACACCTCCGTGCTCGTCGGGTTGCCATACCATTTCGCGACAATGCGCATGATCTTGGCGAACATCCTCGTGCCGATGCGAAGGTTTTCGCAGGGGTCGACCAGATTTGGTTTCAACCCGGATGTGTCTTTTACGCCCACGCCCGCCGGAAACTGTGTCAGACCCACACGCACGACGGCTTGCCCGCCGTACTGGCGTATGACCTCCATCGCCTCATCGGGCGTTTTCGGTTTGGGTACGAGGATCAGCCGCCCTCCAGATTTCACCGTGACGGACAGCGGGTCGCCAGGACCGACCGCAGATACGAACTGCTCAACGATGGCAGGCTTCAGTGAGGGATCGGAGCATTGTTCGATAAAGGCGGCATCCATGATGATGGCTCCAAAGTTCAGGTGTTGAAGGAAATCACAAGCGGGACGCCAAACAGGTCGGACCAGGCCTTCGCGCTCGCGCGCTGGATGGCAACGATGTTGCCGCCGGTCGTCCACCAGCCGTTACCGATCAGAACCATTACGTCGGGCCGATAAAGCATCGAGTGGAGAATGGGCCAGAGCAAGAGCTGCTCGTAGCAGATGAGAGGCGCCACTCTTCTGCCCGCAACCTCGACGATGGGATTTGCGAAAAAGCTGGCATGAGCGCCGCCGGTCTCCCCGGTCAATTGTTCCCACGGACGCCACATCGAAACCGGTACAGGCATGCGCTCGCGATAGAGGACATTTCCACCATCTACATCGATGGCCATCATGACGTTGTCGTAGCCCTCAGCGTCGATCACCGCAGCGCCGGCGATCACGGTCACCTGGGTGCCGCGCAATTCTTCCCGCCAGAGGCGCTCAAGAGTAGGCGTCCAGAAGCCCAACGCACTCTCAGGCAGAACCACGACGGCTGCGCCGGGTTCCGCTGCAGCCCGACCAACTGCAATCAGGTCGCGTTGCCGCTGTAGCGAGCGATCTCGGCCAAGGCTCGACCCGATTTCGAGGTCGACACCACGCCACCCCTCCGATAGAATCTGATTTGTCCCCGATGCGGCGGACCAAAGCCATAGACCTGATAGGGCAATGGCGATAGTCGGCCCGATCCGTGTTACGAGACCGATCAGGCCGGCTGTCAACGCGAGAATCCCCCACCATCCCCATCCGGGAAACAGAATGCCGACCGCAGTCAGCGGATGCGCCCAACCCGTAATGCCGAGCGGGGGCAGACCGGTGAGAGCCAGGATGAGGAGATAGCGCCCTGCTTTTGCCGAGCCTGATCGCGCCGTCCAGAGTGCCGCATGAACGGCAATGAAGGACGATGCCGCCACGAGCCAGAAGAAGAACCCGACCCAGAGATCCGCCATAAAGAACCGGGCGACGCCAACAGGCAATCCTCGTGACGCTGCCAAGAAATAGCCAGCTGAGACGAGCGCTGCGGCGGTCCTCGTTGGTGATCGAGCCCAAAAAAGCGGGAAGAAGGTTGCCGCAGGAAGCAGGGACGCCTGGCCGCTCCAGCCGATCGCCCCGACGACGACGGATAAAGGCACAAGAACGGCAGTCTTCATGATCTCACGGCGCATAGGTCCAGACCTCTTGCGCCAGACCGAGCAGGCCTGAATCCGGGACCGGCCCGAAATACCGGGAATCCCATGAGCCGATAAAGTCCGAGTGCAAATACACTTCTCCTGGTAGCAACATTCCACTTTGACCATGACGAAGAGAGCGCCCCTGTCCGTCCTTCTCGGAAATGCGGGAGTTGGGGATTGGTACGCCATCAATGGCGACGAGATCGGTGACTGCCACGCGCTGTCCGGTGACGGCCACAACGGTCTTGATCAATGGCCCGAACCCGCCGGGGCAAAGACCCGAACGCAGATATCCACGTCGGCGCGCCTCGCGCATGGCGGAGTTGTCCGGCGGACAAACGAACACCATTTCACCGGGCAGGACCGAGCGATTGAACGGAACGATGCGCCAAAGGCCGAGCGGCTCGCTCGGCGTCGTGTTGATCCGCAAACCACTGATATAACCAGCGACCAAAAGGAGAATCAACAGGCCGCAAGCCAGTGACAAAGTGCAGAATGCAAAGCGTCGTTGACGGTGCATCCTGCCTGGTTCCATCCTCGCAGCCGTCATTTGAGGGAAAGTCCCTTGGTCTGGATTTGACGTGCCGTCTCTGCTTGCTTCAGCGCCATCGTAGTGCGCTCGTGCACGGCGAGCTGCTGCACTGTGCGCATGCTGCTCCAAGCTGCTTGCACCTCGATCTTCTGGGTCGGGTTCATGCCTGCCGTCAGCTTATGGAAGGTTTCGCCGTTAGCATCCTTTGCCGACAGCGGCAGCAGGCTTCGCTCTCCAAAACGTTCCGATACGGCCTTGGCAAAACCTTCGAGTTCTGCCTTGACCATTTTGTCAGCAAGCACAAACTCGAGACCGGCAGGTAGGTCATTTCGATCGATCGCATCGCGCACCCGCTCAAGCATCTGCCTGGCCGATGCAGAGAGCGCCGGGATATCGACAGAGACTTTGAGGCGGACTGCCCGCTCCTCGGTTTCATGCATGCGCTCAGTTTGTGCTCGTACGGACAGATAACGCTCAAGGTTGCGCGCCAAGGCGGGCGCGTTGAGAAGTGCCGTGTCGCGCGCCGCCTTCTCCTTGGCTCCGGCGAAGATACCAGTCTTGCCTTTGAGCGTTCCAAAGCATTCCGGCTCTGCTGCGATCTTTGCGAGCGTTGTCTGGGCACTTGCCGGATCCTTCAGCATGGCATCGACATTGACCGCCTTGAACGCGGTCTCCGGCTCGGCGAAGATCCGGTGGAAGCGTGTTGTAACCTCCTGCCATTGCCTTTTGAGACCGGGATCGGCGGCGAGACGATCCTCGACGGCATGGTCGATCGATTTCGGGAAAGTGGTGATGCCTGATACCATCGGCTTTGTCTCCATGACGGGTTCCAGGGTCGCCCGAGTATTCGACCGCTTGATCCCGAGCTGCACGCCGATCGTCGCAAGTCGAGCGGCGAGATCGACGACCCTTTCTTTCTGCCGAACGGTCCAGTCGAGACGATCGCGAACGAGGGTGCGGGCGACATTGACCAGATGCAGGCCGCGCGCGTTGGCAAAACGAAGGGCCGCCCGATAGAAGGTGCCTTTTTCGTAATCGAGCGTTGTCTCTTTCGAGTTCTTGCGGGATAGGAGCTCGACGAGACCGCCAGACTTGGCAAAGGAACGACTGCCGTAATAGACTGCGAGATCCTCACGATGGCGGGTCATCGCCACATATGTCAGGTGACGATCGAGCGAGAGCGAGGCCAGTACCTTGACCCGGTCAACCGTTGCACCCTGGCTCTTGTGGATCGTGGTCGCGTATCCATGATCGACGTTGTTGTAGAAGCGCTGCTCTACCGTGATCGATTGCCGGTGTTGGCCTTGCCCAATCTCGGCAACAATACGGCCCGGAGCGGCGTTCACGATCTTTGCCAGCATTCCGTTCTTGACGCCAAGCGAGCCTTCGTTCTTGAGGAAGACGATTTGATCGCCGACGGCAAACCGGCGGATCCCGTCTTCCGCTTTGAAGGCGTGACCGGCCTCGACGAGGCCGCGCTCCACCAGCTTGGCACGCGCCATCGTGTTCAGCATCCGCACATCACGGCGAAGATGGGCGAGGATAAGCGAGGACCCGGCCGGATCGTATTCCCGATTCCAATCGGAGATGAGATTTTCGACTGCTTGAGACTTCAAGGTCGAACCCATCATCCTGCCATTGGCGCGATAGGATGCGACGGCTTTACCGACATGGCCGCGGGCAAGATCGAGTGAAGCATCGCGCATCCATTGCTCGCGCTGGCGATAGATGGTTTCGAGTTCTGCGTAACCGATACGATCGGCGATCGCACGGAATGCGGCACCCGCTTCGATTGGCTGCAGCTGTTCGCTGTCGCCGACCAGAACAAGTTTTGCTCCCCGCAATGTCGCCTGTTCGACGAAGAGCGTCATCTGTTTCGAAGACACCATGCCGGCTTCGTCAAGGACCATGATTGTCTTGTCGTCGAGATGATCGCGACCGTTGTTCCAGCGTAGCTCCCAGGACGACAACGTCCGGGACGGAATCCCCGCTTCGCTCGAAAGACCCTCCGCCGCTTTGCCTGCCAGTGCGCCGCCGACGACGCGATAGCCGGCCGCCTCCCACGCCTCGCGTGCGACCTTCATCATCGTGGTTTTGCCCGCACCTGCACGGCCGATGACGGTTGCAATCCGCTCAGGCCCCGCGACGTGCTCGATCGCCACTTTCTGCTCATCGGACAGCCGCGTATGGCGCGAGAACGTCGCTTCGAGCAAAGCTGCGCGGACGCCATGGGAATTGCGCCCAGACAACCAGATCGCCCGGTTGGCCATCTCTGCCTCGAGCCGGATCATCTCGCGCGTCGTGAAGCGTGCTGGCGTGCGGATGCCGGACCTGAAGTCGATCCGCTCACGGTCGAGACGCAACACGTCCGGATCCTGCATGACCCGCGCCATGAGGCTTTGGAAGAGACCGGCGTCATCAACATAGCGGTGTAGAATTTTTGCCACGTCACGTTTATCGAACACGCTCTTCTCGCGGGTGATGAGGTCGAGTACAACACCTGGATTGCGCTGGATGCGCCTGATGTTTTCGACGCGCCGCTCCTCCTGCAACTCGGTCCGCTCGAGCTTCGGTGACCAGGTCGAGGTTGACGCTCTCTGCGTCTCCGATTTGCGTTCAATCGCGGTGGCCCCGACCCCGATATGGATCGTCGGCATCAGGTCGATGCCCTGCTTTTCGAAGGATCGACCATCAATGCGGATATCAAGTCCCGCAAGCGCAAGGTGACGGTTCTGGAGAGCAAACCATCCGTCGCGGAAGTCATTGAAGTCTTCTGCTCCACCAGCCCAGAGTTCGTAGACGATCTTGCCGGCATCATTGCGCACGGGCTGGCTGGCTGGCCCGAGAACGGCGACCTTCTTGGCGCCGAACCCATCCTCGTTCAGGGGCCGCAGCGTGGTCATCAAGTGAACATGCGGGTTGCCGGGCGCGTCGTGATAAACCCAGTCAGCGACCATGCCTTTCGAGGTGATGTGCTCGGCAATGAAATCGCGCATCAGCGCAATATTTTGCTCGATTGAGAGTTCGATCGGCAGCGCGATGGTGACATCCTTGGCGAGTTGCGCGTCGATACGCTTCTCGAACGCTTCGACCTTGTTCCAGAAGGCTTCTGAGGCTCCGGCGACCGAGCGGTCGGCAATCATTGCGCGTAGCCAGTCTGGGGCATCGACCGGGACCGCAAACTCCTCATGGAGCAGCCCCTGCTTGCGGGTGTAGTCGATCGTCCTCGCTTCGCGCTCGTAGTCCATCCTGGCGCAGTGCCGATAGGCCGCAGACTGGACCTGTCGCGGTTTGATTCCGCTCCTTTGATATCATTTACTGCAACAAAGGAGACGAACTATGAGACTGAAACGGACGGACGAATTTCGCAAG
>Ga0208648_1002871_pt1 | contig 11409 bp, 10 predicted proteins | sample AntAceMetag02UKL_FD_184772 | JGI IMG/M metagenome (GOLD analysis project Ga0208648, IMG submission 184772) | Saline lake microbial communities from Ace Lake, Antarctica - Antarctic Ace Lake Metagenome 02UKL (SPAdes) (version 2) | ecosystem: Environmental > Aquatic > Non-marine Saline and...
CTGGCCGGGGTAGCCATCGTCGAGCGTGCTGGGCCGGAGATGCTCCAAATGCTGAGTGGTCACATGATGGGCGACAATCGCGTCCGGTTCACTGACGTCGCCGAGAGCATGATAGCTCGAACTCGTAAGTGGAAAGCTTCATCGCAGATGCACTTAATTTGAGAATCGGACTGCAATATTCTCAAATTAAGTGCCAAATTTGGGCCAATTCGGCGCATTCTTACAATTAAGCGCCAAGTGACAGGACCAACTTCAATTCCATCGGCAACCGATTTGAGTATGTTGCGGGTTGCCCCGGCAGCATCCGTATTTGCGTAAACCAGAACATTCGCCTTCCCGGTAAGTCGCCCGCCAGGGAACAGGCGTTCGCGCAACACCGGATCCAAAGCGGCATCGGTATGTGTGGCTTGGCACTTAATGAGGTTCTTCCTCACTTTGTGTGGTTCATTCGCTGTTAGCGATGGCTTCGCTATGGGTGGGCATGAGAACGAAATGGTCGCCCGGCCCAGGGGTCAAAATATTGGGTGTCGCGCTCACTGATGATGACAGATGGGTTGTTTCAGCCGCTGGACCCGCGATCGGCGTTTGCCCCGATTGCGGGCGGCGAAGCCGAAGTCGGCACGGCTGGTCCATCCGCAGCCTTCAGGATCTCCCGGTCCATGGGATTGTCCTTGTAGGGGTCTGAGTAGCAACGGAACAGAAAACCTACATAAGGTTTTCATGCATCATCGCCATCGGCGTTTGATGGGTCACGCAATGGCCTGAGTTCTCCTCGGGCGACGGAATCGGGCAGAGTGAAAGCATATCGGCCGAGCATGTTGATATGTTTGAGCCCGAGCGGCGACAGGCGGGCGACGTCTTCGGGTTTGACGTCATAGCCCGCGGTTATGAGCTGGTTCAGGGCGGCGTCCATATAGATTGTGTTCCAGAGCACGACGAGATTGACCACCAGTCCGAGCGCCCCGAGTTGGTCCTCCTGCCCTTCGCGATAGCGCTGGCGCAGTTCGCCACGCTTTCCATGAAAGATGGTGCGGGCGAGCTGGTGACGTCCTTCGCCGCGATTAAGCTGAATGAGGATGCGCCGGCGATAGCTCTCGTCGTCGATGAAACGCAGGAGATACAGCGTCTTTATCAGACGGCCGAGTTCCTGGAGCGCACGTGCAAGTCGTGTCGGGCGATCGTTGGTTTGCAGCGTCCGCGTCAGACCTGCGGCATGGACGACCCCGAGCTTGAGCGATCCGGCGAGGCGCAGCAGATCGTCCCAGTGCTCCAAAATCAGCTTCATATTGATCTTGTTCGAGGCGAGTTCGTCGAGAATGCCGTAGTGGGCCTTTCCATCGACGCGCCAGAACCTTGCGCCGCCGACATCGGCGAGGCGCGGACTGAACTGGTAGCCGAGCAAATAAAACACCCCGAAAATCGTATCGGTATATCCAGCTGTGTCGGTCATGATCTCGGTCGGCTGAAGCTCGGTCTCCTGTTCGAGCACGACGGCGAGGAGATTGAGGCTGTCGCGCAATGTGCCCGGAACTGTCACGGCGTTGAGACCGGTGAACTGGTCGGAGGCAAGATTGTACCAGGTGACGCCGCGCTCCTGCCCGAAATAGCGAGGATTTGGGCCGGAATGGATGGTGAGAACCGGCACGACGAAACGCAGTCCGTCGGCGGAAGCAACCTCGCCGCCACCCCAACGCCTGGCGAGCGGCACTGCGTTCTGCGCCGAAACCAGAGCGGCATTGGCGATCGTCAGCGTCTCGGCGCGCAGGAAATTCTGCTTCACCCAGCTGAGCCGCGACCGTCTGAGCGCCGGCGCATCGAGACGGACTAAGGGCTCGAAGCCGGTGTTGGTCGCCTCCGCCACGAGCACGGCGCAGACGCTCGTTGCTATATCTTCAGCTCTGGCACTGCCTTCGCTGGCGTGCGTGAAGAGGTCGGCGAACCCGGTCCGCGCGTGCATTTCCAGGATCAGCTCAGGCAGATCGAGCCTGGGCAGGCGTGCATCGACTGCTATGCGGAGCGCGACCAGGCTCGCGGGCTCCTCGATCTTTTCCAGGCGTTCGACCGAGAGATCCGGACCGGCCGGTGTGTTGACGATGGCGACTGCCGTGTTCACCGGCACGCGCCCGGCGGTTTCCCGATACGCGAGATCGAGCCTGCGCGACAATCGGCCAAGCTCCTCGTCGGCTGAGGCCGATACTCCAACGGTGCGGCAGATCGCCGGTCGGGCAGCCTCCCACGCTGCTCCCGATAGCAGACCCTTTCTCGGGTCGGTATAACGTAGCGACCGAACCGGAAATACATCGCGTCGGCGGATTGCGCGGCGAAGCCCGTCGAGAACGCAGAGCCGGTATCCGGTCATGTCGAGAGAACCATCGGCGGTCTTCAACTGACCCTGCCATGCTTTTGGTGCGAAGGCGATCGGCACCGGCCCTGAGCGTTTGCGACCGGAATGGACGACGCGGAGATATTCGACAGCCTCAAGCAATGACCGCCCCGCTGGTGCCGCGCCGAGATCGAGACCGGCAAGCAGTGCCGGCGTATAGGCGATTTTGCGAGGATGCTTTCTGAGTTCGGTGAAATAGGTGTCGTCGTGAGGTTCGGCGAGCGTTCCGACGCGCTCGGCGGCAGCGGCCAGCGCATCGCTGCTGATCAGATGGAATATCGCTGCGCGGACCTTTTCGTCTGGCGTTTCCGGATCGAGAACAATGATGGCTGCGTCGCGGAGCTTCAGTGCCGCGGCGTCGAGGTCTCGCAGCGAGCGTAGCCTGGCCTCCTTCGACGCCGTGGCTGCTTGCGCGAACATCGAAGTGGTGACCGCATCGAACAGGTCGATCACATCGTCTCCGGCCGACGCCTCCAGTGTGTGGATGAAGGCCAGCAATGTAGCAGCGCGCCGGTCGGGCGGCAGACGCGCGACCGCTTGTGCCTTTGCGGCGACCGCGAAGCGCGCCAATGCTGAAACTTTGCCCGGTGGCAGCCGATCGGTTGAGGGAAGCTCGCTTGTGATGGCGCGAATCTCCGCCAGACGTGCAAGCGCGCGGCGGATCTCCCGGCCACTCTGTATATAGGGGCCGTCCCGCAGGCGGTCGAGCGGGCTCTGTCTTACGCCCTCCGGAACCTCCACAAGGCCGTCGAGCCGTGCCCGTTGATCGGGCGTCACTGCTTCGATCAACAGGCGATGCAGACGGGCGTTTGCACGGGTCCGCACCCTTGCCACGGCGCGTTCAAGAACAGACAAGCCCGGAAGCAGAACCTTGGCTTCGAGCAACCAGGCGACCGCGCGGTCGAACACAGCTGAAGGCCGGTCGGCTCCGGTCCAGCACAGCGCATAAAGAAAACGATGGAGACGGAACGCGATCCCGAAATCAGCATAGGTCCGATAGCCGTAGTGCTCGCGGATGCGGGGGCCGTGGCGCCAGCGGCCCGCGCTTTCCGCATACATCGTCATCAGATGTGGCGAGCTGGGGATCGATAGCTGGTTGGCCGCAAAACGCACCACCGAAGCTGGCGCCCCTCGAGGATCATTGAGAAAGGTTCCGAGCATCCGCAGCGATCCGAGCTGGACTGCAACGCCCAGACGATTGTGATCACCACGGTGCATGGCGACAAAAATACGATCGGCGTCGTCGAGATGGAAGTGGCGGGCAAGCTGATCTGATGTGGGGTCACCGACGAAGCAGCCGTATTCACGGGTCTGACTATCGGTGAGAAATCCGACCGGCACGGTCGTCTACGCCTGTTGCGCCGGAGCATCGTTCTTTACACGGCGCTTGCCAAGAAGCTCGGTTGCGCGTTCGCGCGGCATTCCCTTCGCATCGACATAAGCATAGAGCGTCGATAACGACACCCCGAGCTGGGCGGCAACATCCCGGGCGACATTATCGCGGTCGGCCATCATCGCCATGGCTGCTTTCAGCTTCTGCTTTGTCATCACGCGGGGGCGTCCACCGGCCCGACCGCGCGCGCGGGCAGCCGCCAGCCCCGCCATGGTGCGTTCGTGAATGAGATCGCGCTCGAATTCTGCGAGTGTGGCAAAGATTCCGAAGACGAGCCTACCGGTCGCCGTCGTGGTATCGACATCGCCGGTCAGTACCTTGAGCCCGACACCCCGCTTTTGCAGATCGCTCACCAGGCCAACGAGATGCGTGAGCGAACGGCCGATGCGATCGAGCTTCCATACAACGAGGGTGTCACCGTCCCGAGCAATGTCGAGCGCCTTTGCCAGACCGGGACGCTCAGTCGCACGACCCGAGCACACGTCGTCATAGACCCGTTCGCACCCGGCACGCTCCAGTCCGTCGCGCTGAAGGTCAAGGTTCTGCTCGCCGGTCGATACCCGCATGTAGCCAATCAACATGTCCAACTCCTCTGTCCATATTAACTTAGATGCAGATGGGTTTATCGGCTATAGGTTTCTGGACGGGTATTTATGCGAAATGAGGCTGGTGCGGTATGTCCGTGGTGCGGCATGCTGTCTTCACATCAAACCAGGGTTTGTTGCGAAGCCAAAATACCCAGACACGCGACCCCTTATGTAGGTTTTCTGTTCCGTTGCTACTCAGACCCCCAAACCAGCGACACGGCTGGGAGGGGTTTGTCATGATCTACTCCCCCATTTCAGAAACGGAACTCGAGGTCGTGCTGGATCTGCTTCGGAGCTCGTATGGCTACGTAACAGGACGCTCTATTCCTAAATGAACACCAGCACCGGCTCTGATTGAGTGGACGGTCTCCTCCCCCGGCATCTGTGATGCCATAGTGCGGTTTTTGGAAGCCGCAAACAGGAGAACCGTCCATGAAGGAAGTTAGCACAATAGGAATTGATATAGCCAAGAGCGTATTTCAGGTTCACGGGATTAATGCGGTGGGTGACGTGGTTATCTGCAGAAAGCTTCGGCGGAGCGAGGTAGAGGAATTGTTCAAAAGACTGCCTGCCTGCTTGATCGGAATTGAGGCATGTGCGTCCGGACACCATTGGGCGCGGACACTTTTAAATATTGGCCACGACGTAAAGCTGACGCCCGCCGCTTATGTGAAGCCCTACGTGAAGGCAAAAGAACAACGCAGCGGATGCAGAAGCGATCTGTGAAGCGGTTCAGCGTCCGACGATGCGGTTTGTTCCGGTCAAGAATGAAGAACAACAAGGCGTATTGATGCTTCACCGTGCCAGGGAATTGCTCGTCCGGCAGAAGACGATGCTGATCAATGCACTGCGTGCTCATCTGGCGGAACTTGGCATTGTTGCCCGGCTTGGCGTTATGGGCGTCAAGGATTTGGTCGCCTTGGTCGAAGAAACCGATCAATGCGAAGTCCCGGAGATCGTGCGGCGTGCTTTGCTTCCTTTGTGTGATCAGCTGCGCCATGTGCAAGAGAAAATCAGAGAGATGGACCGGCAGATTCTGGAGTGGCATCGTTCGAATGCCTTGAGCCAACGCCTTGAAACCATCCCCGGCATTGGACCGGTCACGGCCAGTGCGCTCGCCGCAACCATCACTGATGTCTCCAGCTTTCATTCGGGCCGCCAGCTGGCGGCTTGGATAGGTCTTGTTCCTCGACAAAGTTCCTCGGGTGGCAAAGAACGCCTTGGGAGAATTACGAGACAAGGCGATCCCTATATCCGCCGCTTACTGGTTATAGAAGCAACTGCTGTCCTGCGCTTCAGCCGCAAGTCGAAAACAGCTTCGACGCAATGGGCGGCGGGCCTGCTGGAGCGAAAACCTGCAAAGGTTGCAGCTGTCGCCCTGGCAAACAAGATGGCGCGGATCGCATGGGAATTGATGACAAAAGAGACCAGCTTCAGAACCGTCACGGGCTGACACAGCAATCGCGTTTTAAAGCTAAACAAGTTGGTGAGGTGCTGATGGTGTGATGACAAGGGTCGAAACCCGGATCGGGAAAATCCGTTTTGCGACGAGCGCGAAAAGCGCGTGGCTCTGTATGGAACCTGCCAACAAAGGCACCAGCGATTTGAATCCGAAGAAAGGACCAGGAAAGTGGAACTGATCTTCCGCTTTTCAGTCTTCGCGGATCTCGGACAACAGCGGCCTACGCTCTCGCAAACGGGCTGCATTGTCAAAGGCCACATCAAGGCTGCGTCGCAATGTGGTCCGCGTCAACCAGGCGACATGCGGCGTACATACGACGTTTGGTAATTGAAACAGACGGCTCGCCGCATCAGGCGGCTCGCGGGAAAACACGTCCAGACCCGCTCCGGCAAGACGACCGCTATCCAATGCGTCAACCAGAGCAGCTTCGTCGATGAGGCTGCCCCGCGCTGTATTAATGAGAATCGCCCCTTGTTTCATGCAGACAAAGCGATCTGCATTGATCAGGCCAAAAGTCTCGTTGGTCGAAGGTAAGTGAAGCGATGTGATGTCAGAGCGCGCCAACAGATCATCCAGTTCGACAAACTCGACATCACAATCATACCTGGTGCGATTGGCGACCAGAACATGTGCGCCCAGTGCACTGAGCACCGGGACAAGCCTGCGCGGCACCGCGCCATAGCCAACCAGGCCGACGGTTGAACCGCCGATCTCTTCGGCAGCGTCACCCCAGAGCCGTGAGACTGACCAGGCTGATCCGTCCGGCATTGCCGAGTTCAGAGCTGCAATGCGGCGCAGGGATGCGAGCATCAGAGCCAGGGTCATCTCGGCTACCGCCGCAGTATTTGTGCCCGGCATATTGCACACAGCGATGCTGCGAGAAGCGGCATGCTTGCGGTCAATCGCGTCAACCCCAACACCGACCTTCTGGATAAGCTTCAACTTCGGCGCGGCATCGATCATTGCAGCAGTCACCGGCGCAAGGACGTGCAGTAACATGTCGGTATCGACCAACTCCTGCCAAAGTGCGGCGTCGTCGCCTGGCGCGACGATTGCCGCCGAGATGCTGTTCGGCAGGTCCTGCAGCATAGAGCGCAGGTTCGGGCCGGCGTCGTAATGCAATAGCAGTTTCATGGACGCTTCACCCCTGAACCGCCAACCGCCGCGCGCCCCGCAAAACACGAGGATTGTGCGAGCACCTCTTCTATGCGGATCGCCTCGTTCCACTTGGCCATCCGTTCGGACCGCGCGAAGGAACCGACCTTGAACTGGTCGGCGCCCCAGCCGACAGCGAGATGGACGATTGTCACATCCTCGGTCTCGCCGGATCGCGCGGAGACGATCGTCCTCCAGCCCGCTGCGCGCGCCGCGTCGAACGCAGCCTTCGTCTCGGTCAGAGTGCCTATCTGGTTCGGCTTGATCAGTACCGCATTGCAAATGCCGGCAGCAGCGGCCCGGTCCACGCGCTCCGCCGAGGTCACCAGATAGTCGTCGCCGACGATCTGGATCTTGTCGCCAATCGCCTGGGTAATCGACAGCATGCCGGCATCGTCATGCTCTGCCACTGGATCTTCCAGCGATACGATCGGGTAGGTGCCACACCACCTCATGAGCCGCTCGACGAGTTCTTCACTGGTCATGTCGCGATTGTCTGCAGCGAGGCGGTAGCGGTCACCGCTTTCGAATTGCGATGCTGCGACGTCGAGCGCGATCGCAACGTCTTCGCCCGGCCGGTAGCCCGCACGCTCGATCGATTGGACGGCGCGGTCAAGGGACTCCTCATTGGAATCGAATTCCGGCCACCATCCGCCTTCGTCAGCAACGCCGCGAAGCAGGCCCTTCTCCGCCATGAGTTCGCCGCCGGCCCGATAGACTTCGGCGGTCATCGCCATGGCTTCATCGAAGCTTGCAGCGCCGACCGGCATCAACAGGACGTCCTGCAGGTCGATGCGCCTACTGGCATGGGCTCCACCACCAAAGATCTGGATCATCGGCAATGGCAACCAGGGTGTTGCGCCTTGCGCGATATAAGCCCAGAGCGGCTGCCTTTCCGAGGCCGCGGCAGCGTGGGCTGCGGCCATCGACACCGCGATTGTGGCGTTGCCTCCGAGCCTCGCCTTGTTCTCTGTTCCGTCGAGCACGCAAAGCACAGAGTCGACAGCCGCCTGGTCAGCGGCGTCAATGCCGCTGAGAGCGGGCGCGATTTCACTAGTGATGGCTTCGATCGCGCGTGTAACTCCGAGGCCTCCGAACGCCGTGCCGCCATCGCGCAGATCAATTGCCTCGTTGGTGCCCCGCGAGGCGCCCGCCGGCGCGATGGCCCGGCCGATTGATCCATCGGCCAGCGTCAGTTCGGCCTCTACGGTCGGCCTGCCGCGCGAGTCCCAGACCCTGCGGCCTTTGACGGAGCTGATTTGTGAGCTAGTTCCCACTGATTTTACCCTTCGATTGCAAATCATTGGCCCATGCGCTGCGGATCTGAGCGAGACGTGACGGCATGTTTCTGATCAACGGGATCGCGACGCGTCGGACGGCATCCTTGTCGCGACCCTCGGTGATGTATTCGACGGGTGATTTGCCGTCGACGCGGGCGAGGAACAGCCCGGGAAGGAGCGAAGCGATGCGGGCTTCCAGCTCAGAGCGGTCTTCCCAGTCGACCTCGGCAAGATAAGCTGAAGTGAACATGTCGAAGCCCTTAAGATGATTACCGGCAGCCTGAGGCGACGCAAGGCATTTGAGCAGAAGGTGATTGAGGCAAAAGGCCGGGTCGAAGGCTGGGTCGCCGAACCAGGCGCATTCGGCGTCGAGGTAGACCGGTCCGTGGGGTCCGATCAGGATGTTCTTCGGGCTGATATCACCATGGACGACCGTTTTCTTCGTCGATGCCGTGCGGGCTACCAATGAGGAGAGCGGCCCGGCGAGGTTGGGGTGCGCTCGCGCCGTCGCCTCGAGATAGGGCTCCAGGCGGATCGAATGGAAGATGTCATCGCGGGGAAATCTGGCAGGCGCGGCCGGATCCCGGGCGAACGCCGCATGGATGCGGCCAAGCCGCCGGCCGACCTGCGCGGCAACTCGCGGGTCAGAGCGGCCTGCAAGCAGTTCCGCTTTCCACAGAAGGTGGTTCTCGGGCGGTAGATACGCCATGGCCAGCATGCCGGTATCGGGATCGTCAGCCAGCATCTGTGGAACGGCCGAGGGTTCGGCACGAGCTGCGCCCTTCAACCACTCTGCCTCGTAGATACTGCGCTCGATCGGGACGCGCCAGTCGGCTGCAACGCGCAGTTTCGTCAACGCCCGCTTTACACAGAACTGCCGTGACTGCGTCTCGACCAGCCAGATGTCGGACGAAACGCCGCCCGGCAAAGCTCGAAAGACCGGCGTCTCCCGAGCCGGAACCAATCCAGAGCGGCGGATAAAGTCAAGAATTGTCTCATCGGGCTTCGGGGTCTGTTCCATCGGTTCAGGCCTCAGCGATAACCGGATTGGTCAGCACGCCCACCCCCTCGATCTCGATATCAACGACATCGCCCGGCAAGATCGGCCCAATGCCTGACGGCGTTCCGGTGATGATCACATCGCCCGGAAGCAAGGTGATTGCGGAGCTCAGGTAGCACACCAGGTCCGCCACACCGAAAAGCAGGTCGGAGGTCGAGCTGGCCTGGCGGGTCTCGCCGTTGACGCGGGCGCCGATCTTCAGATTGGTCGGGTCGAGATCAGTTGCGATCACGGGCCCAAGCGGGCAAAAACTGTCGAACCCCTTGCCAACCAGCAGCGCGCCCTGGTCCATCTCGATCTTCTGGATAACGCGCTCGCTGACATCATTGGCGCAGGTGTAGCCGAACACATGGTTTAGAGCGTCCTCTTTGGTCACGCGACGCGCCATTTTTCCGATAATCACCGCAAGTTCGGCCTCGAAATGCACGTTCTTGCCTTCGTGCGGATAGACGATCGAGGCGCCGTGACCGATCGCGGTGCCGGACGGCTTCATGAACAGCAAGGGCGTCTCCGGCGTCTTTGCGCCCGTTTCCTGAATATGTGCAACATAGTTCAGCCCGACACCAAAAATTCGCGGCTTGTCGATCGGACATAGCAGCGTCACCGCGCCCATCTCGTCCGTCACGCCGCTGCGTTCAAGCGATTCGAAAGGCGATCCTGCAAGCCGATCCAGCGTGTCACCCTCCAAGATACCATAAGAGATGTCTCCGCCGATGGCGTAGCGCGCGATCCTCATTGTGCTCATCCTCCCAATATGATGTTGGCGATTTGCACCACACCGGCTTCGCGGGCGTCGCCGTCATGCACGATGACCGTGTTGCGCATCCTGAATGTCTCGCCAGGCTCCAGAAGAAGCGGCTCGGTGCGGAACGGGCCGACGGTGACAACTCCCCAATCAGCTACGAACCAGTAGGGCGTCCGGTCGCCTTGCGGATGCGGGATGACGGTCATCCCGGCGACAGCGCCTCCCCCAACTGGTCCCGAAAAATCCACCCATCCGGCACCCTCACCGCAGATATTTGCGCCGCCCGTTAGCCCGCGCGCATCGCTTACAACGCCGCCATTAGCGACGATCATCGAATCGGCAACCTGTGACTTGGCACTTAATGATGAGACTGTCATCCCAACAATCTCATATGTTTAGAGCGGCACTTAATTTGAGAACGGGCAGTTAATTTGATAATCAGACTTGGATTTTGTCACTTTATGTGAGATTGACGCTCTTGGATGTTTTCATTGTGAGCCTGCCATGACTGACCTCTTCCCCGCCGAGATAGACGAGGTGATTTGGGACGAAGCGTGCAGACGAGCTGACGCGATTCGCGGCTTTCTGAAGCGTAATCCTGAAGGCGCGACGGCCGGAGATGTCGCCGAACTCGCGGCCGAGCTCGGCCTGAGCCGAGCCACTGCATACCGGCTGATCAAACTGTTCCGCGCCGGCGGAACCGTGCTGTCGCTGGTGGATCGCAAACGCGGGCGCCCCGAGGGGCATCGTGCCCTGGACGGGAACCGAGAAGAGATCATCCGCGCGACTATAAGCGCATACTACCTGAAGCAGACCCGGCCGACGGTTTCGCAGCTGGTCCGTGACGTGCAGACAAACTGCATGTCGGAGGGGCTCAAGCCACCGCATCGCCGGACGGTAGTGGCACGCCTTAAGGACATAGACCTCCAGAAGCGTGCCAAGCGCCGCGGCGAACAGAAGATTGTGAAGGCGACAACGCCTGTTCCCGGGGGGTTCGGTGCATCCCGCCCCCTGGAAGTCATCCAGATGGACCATACGAAGGCTGACATCTTCGTCGTCGACGAGGAGACCCGACAGCCGCTCGGTCGACCGTGGCTGACGCTGGCGATGGACGTCTGCAGCCGCATGGTGACGGGGTTTTATCTCACGATGGAGGCCCCGTCCCGGCTATCCACCAGCCTGTGCCTGTTGCACTCGGTCTTCGACAAGTCGGCATGGTTGAGAGAACGCGAGATCGCCGAGCCGTGGCCCGTTGCTGGCCTACCGGACACTGTTCACGTCGACAACGGCGCCGACTTCCGCAGCCGGGCATTCAAGAGAGGATGCCAGGATGCCGGCATCGCG
>Ga0208648_1002874_pt1 | contig 11405 bp, 12 predicted proteins | sample AntAceMetag02UKL_FD_184772 | JGI IMG/M metagenome (GOLD analysis project Ga0208648, IMG submission 184772) | Saline lake microbial communities from Ace Lake, Antarctica - Antarctic Ace Lake Metagenome 02UKL (SPAdes) (version 2) | ecosystem: Environmental > Aquatic > Non-marine Saline and...
TGTCTCGGTTCGCCAAATTAAGTGTCCGCGTAATTTAAGCGGACACGATCACCCGCTATCGTGCGAAGACTCTCACGAAGGTCGCAAGCCAATCAAGGTCGGGTTCACCACACGCTTACTCCTAGTGTTTGCACTAGCCCGAACAATTCATGGCACCTGGTAGATCCGGATCATTTCTCCTTTGACGCCGTCAAGAAGGTTATCTGGCCATGCGTCTGCCGCCCCTTTCGCTTTTGAGCTATTGAGGGATGATCTGCTGGGTTTGTGGGTTGCGGTGGATGGGTTTGAGAAGGGGCGTTGAATGCCCCGTCGTTCACGTGACGAGGCGAGGTATTCGCGCCAGGACAATGCGCAGGATCGCCTGATCCGGGCAGGACGTGGGCAGATGCAGGCGGATCTGGGTTTTCATTTCGACGACGCGGACGGCGATCTTGATGAGGCGCAGACGCAGGGTGTCGAACTGGGCGAGCCTGAAGCGCGAACGTCTGGGCATGGCGGCGCGCAGCCCCCACATCAACCAGTACGCTCCGGCGTGCAGGAAGAGGCGGAACTGGTTGGCTGTTGCTCGCGTGCATGAGGTGCGGTCGGCAGCAAGGTGGGTCTTGAAGGATTTGATGTGGTTCTCGGCCATCCCGCGTCGGCAGTAGACGTCCTCGTAGAGCGCCTTCGCCCTGCCGCCTTCGAGGTTGGTGACGATGAAGCGTGTGTCAGCGCCCTGCGGGCCGACTTCGATGCGGGCGATGATGCGCTCGGTTCTGCTCCAACTGGCGGCTCCGTCGAAGAACTCCTTGAAGCGCCGGACTTTGCGCGCGCCTGCCTGGGCCTCCTCGACCGACGCCGTGAAGCGCGCCGTCGTGCTGGCCTCGATGGTCGCCACATGCCTGCGCAGGGTGGAAGTTGGCGCAACGCCGAGAATAAAGTCGATGCCATTGGCGCGGCACCAGTCGATGACCAGCGGGCCGCAGTAGTGGCTGTCGCCCCGGATCAGGATCCGCGTCTTCGGCCAGTTGGCCCGGATCGTGCGGATGAGGCGACGCAGATGCGCGCGGATTTCCGCGCCGCCCGGGCGCTTCGCCGGACGCAGGACCGCGGCGACGAACCGGCCCTCGCCATCGAATACCACGATCGGCTGGAAGCCGTATTCGTCGTAATGGGCGTTGAACAGCCGCAGTTGCTGGCCACCATGCACCGCGTCGAAGGTGTCGTCGATATCGAGCACGATCCGCTTTGGCGGCTGGCGGAACGAGGCGCAATAGAGATCGATCATCGCTTCCCCCATCATCAGCAGTGAACGCAGGTCAGGCAGGTTCTCCAGCCGGCAGATCGTCGGTTGCGAGGCGAGATCCCGGTCCGAGGGCAGCGCCCCTTCGGCCATCTTGAAGATCGGGTCCGAGCGCAACCGCGTAGCGTCATTGCCATCCTCGTAGCCGGCAGCAATCATCTTCATGCGGAAGCCGATCATGTCGGCGAGGCTGTGGACGATCTGATCCGGACGGCGCGGATCATCGATGCAGCGGGCCAGCCGCCCGGCTACCCCCCGAGCCTCTTTTCCACCTCGGCAAGCGCAATCACCCCGCTGTCCGAGGACAACGTCCCGCCGTCGAAACGGGCGATCACGGACTTGCCGTTCACTGATGACAAACCCTCAAGCGGCAGCGTAAGATCGGACATGGCGGATGTGGTCTCCGGAAAACGGCGTGGAAGGGTTTTAGCAACCGAATTCTACGCTATTTCAAAGGCTTGCGCTACATCCGCCAGCTCACCATGAATTTTCCGGGCTAGGACTTCCGATGTTCGCCTCAACCTCGCAAGACGGCCCTCACCGGGGGCTTACCATTGGCATGGGTAGGGCGAAGGTGAAGATCGGCATGGCCAATATTGCCTACAACATGCTCCGCTATGTCTGGTTGATGGGAAAACCACGGGCAGCGTGACGACGACGTGGCTGAAAGGCCGGAATGCACGCCGCCAAGGCGGAAATCATCATCAAAAATGAGCGGCTTCTGCACCAGGTTCATCCGACAGGCCGCTTCATCAGCCCTTCAAGGAGATGGAGGCCGGTAAATCGAGGTATCCAATCATTAATTCCGTGTGACACAAAGCCTGGATCTCGTTTCCCCAATCAGCGGTCAACGGGGATTCGAATATTTCCTCTCTAAGTGCCGCATTGCAACGACGGTAGGGATACTGATTGCCAAAAAGAAAATGCCTACAAGGGTCATTGGTTCAAAATAGCGATAGTACGAGTTGGCGACTCCTCGCGCCGCATTCATCAATTCATACACTGTTATGGCAGACAAAAGAGGGGTTTCCTTGAACATCACGACGACGTAATTGCTCAACGCAGGGATCATCGGAGGTATCGATTGTGGGATGATTATGTGTATCCACGTTTGCCGCATGTTGAGATTGCATGCTTTTGCCGCCTCCCATTGTCCCTTTGAAAGATTATCTATGCCTGCCCGGTACACTTCCGCCATGTAAGTACTGTAGTGGAGACCGATGCCGATGACCCCTGCAACTAATGGAGATAGTACGATTCCAACATCCGGCAACAAGTAGAATAGAACGTAGAGCTGAATTAATAAAGGTGTTCCTCTTACCAGCAACGCGAATACGCCTACCGATCGCGACAGTATCTTATTACGTGACCGCTTTGCAATGGCGATAAGAAGCCCAACAGTTGCCGCCAAAATTGTCCCGAGTACCGTGGCCTGTATTGTAATTAATACACCTCTTGCAAGTTCCGGTAGAATCATCCACACAAATGCCCAATCCCATTCCATAAAATTCTCCCCTATTTAGTTCCGTCAAGACCGGCGGACAAATGGTTTTCTAAACGACGGACACAAATTATAATCATCAGAGATATCACAAAGTAAATTAATAACGCTCCGATAAAAGGAAAAGCTGTGTTACCCGTCTGAAGACGTATGACCTGTGCTTGGAAGGTGAGATCAGACAATGATATCAACGATACAATGGCCGTTGCTTTCATTAATTCAATTGCATTATTTCCAAATGTTGGAAGCATCAATACAATTGCCTGCGGCAATATAATGTGCCGCATTCTTTGATACGGCGTCAGATTAATTGCGATGGCTGTCTCGTATTGTTCCTTGGGGACGGCTAGAATTGCACCGCGTACAACTTCAGCTCCATAGGCGCTCACGTTGAGGCCAAGTACCAATATGCCGGTCGTCAGCGGATCCAAGGGAAAACCGGCAAGCGGCAACACAAAATACGCCCAAAATAATTGAACAAATATCGAACTACCTCGAAAGAATTCAATGTAAATGGTGGCCGCCCACCTCAATATAGGTGAATGGGACAAGCGGCAAAGGCCCAAAATGAAAGCGCCGACTAAAGCGATGCCGCAGCCGTAAATCGTGAGTTGAAGCGTTACCAAAGCTCCATCTAATAAGAGGAAAAAGTATCCATACCAATCTGGAGTATAAGACATTGGGATTTCACCTTCTACTTTACACTAGTAATTCAACTCAAAATTAATACCCAACGACTTTATTCCCTTACAATTAGTCCAGCGGTTCGCCGGATTGAAGCGATGAGTCGCCAGGCATCGGAAGTTGCGAAGGCAACGTCCCAGTCCTTGGCTAGGCGGCCGTAGCAGCTGAGCCCAGCAAAAGTGCGCTCGACGACCAAGCGGCAAGCAGTGGTGATGAAGCTAGTTGCGCCACTCCGCGGCTTGACGATCTCTATCGTCGGTTTTTCCATCGACGGCTTGGCGCTCTCTTGCTCGTCCTTGGCATAACCGCCAGCGGCGAGCAGATGGGCGACCGTGTGGAAACTCTCTTTCGTGTCAGCGATGACATCCGATAACTCGCCCCGGACCCAAAAATCGGCGGTTTGCGTGTTTGCTCCCAGCCTACTGCCCTGTGTAACTGAAGGGGTATAGTGCTCGCGGCCCATGCTTAATTTGCCCGCATCGCAGCTTCCCTTGGTTTTTACTCTGTCGATTAATTCAGCCGGCATCTCTACACCACGATCGGCAAGGTTGCGCGCCGGCATTTTCTGTATTTCGGTGATAATGTCGAACATGCCGCGACGGCGCAGTCGGTAGAAATGGTGTTGGTCCTGGACCGTTTTTAAGGGCGGCAAGTCTCTCAGCAGCACCGCAATTTGGTAGCCCTCCGCCGAAATAGACGGAATGGCGCTCCATAATTCGCGCAGCCACCACTCGCACGGCTGGCCGACCTTGTTCGGGGCAGGGATGAAGGCCTTAATCAATGTCCATTCCTCATCCGTGTACTCACCTTTTTGCCCAGATTTTTCCTATCATAGGACTTCCCAGTGATCTAAATCCTGGTAATGAAAGAGCGTTGGCTCTGCAAACCACAGAGAGATTTTAGACGCTTGAAACAAACATAATTTTTAGTTGTTGACCCATCTGTGCGAATATGGCCCGACCAAATTATGATCGGCCGGGCCAACGTGATTTGATTTCGCTTAAGGATTTGGGCCGCCACATTGTTCATCGCGTGTCGTCATTTTTGCAGCCTCGGACGAAAAACCGAACTTGGCGAGGATGGCGTCGAATTCGCCAGAAGCCTTTAATTCCGCGAGTGCTACATCGTAGGCGTCGCGAAACTCTTGGTCCGTTTTACGGAAGGCTGCTCCAGCACAGGAGATCGGCGTATTCGAGGCAGGTGCAACAACTTCAACGTCAGTAGCGGCCGTTTTTCCAACAATATCATTCAAAGACAGTGCCAACATAGTGTACGCATCAATTCTGCCATCTTGTACCATTTTAAGGCCAGAGGGAACATCCGGCACGACTACGATTTGTGAGCGTGCAACACCTGCATCTAAAGCGTATTTTTCCTGTACGCAGCCGCCACATACACCAACTTTGAAGTCGGGATTAGCGGCGATATCAGCCGCCCCCTTAATGTTTGACGGATTTCCCTTCTTGACCAAGACTCCTTCTGCTCCACAGACGTCCGGTTCCGAGAAAAGGGCACCTTCACAGCGCTCCGGCTTCATAAACAGACCAGCTGCGACCAAATCAAAACGAGTCGCTTGCAATCCTGGGATCATAGCTCCGTATTCCGCAACTACTGCTTCAATATTGGAAATTCCCATTCTTTTCAAAACCGCCTTGGCAACCTCAGGCGCAGCACCTGTTACCTCCCCATTAGGCATAATTTGAGAATATGGGGGTTCGTTTCCAATTGCGATTCGGACCGTTCCTTTGCTACGAATAGTATCTAATGTACTCTGGGCCAACGCAGGCGTTGTGCATATGCTTGCAAATGCGACAATTGCTCCAGTAACATAAACCGTAGCAATTACAGACCCTAACTTCGTGATTGAACGATTTGACATGGGACTTCTCCTTGTTGGCTGAATAATGTTGGGTAACGTTTCCATGTTTCATTATATGGTGCGACCAGCACCGACGATTTTTTTCAAGAATGTCTGGGTTCTTTCCTCCTGTGGATTAGTGAATATTTGGTTCGGCGGTCCCTGTTCGACAATCTTGCCCCCGTCGAAAAACAGAACGCGGTCCGCAAAATCATGTGCAAACCCCATTTCATGCGTCACCAGAAGCATCGTCATGTCGGTTTCCTCTCCAAGCTTGCGCAAGACATTCAGCACCTCTTCAACTAACTCCGGGTCTAGTGCCGAAGTCACCTCGTCGAACAGCATAATCTTGGGCTGCAGAGCTAACGCGCGGGCAATGGCAACACGCTGTTTCTGTCCTCCGGATAGCTGCGCTGGTTTTTCTGATGCCTTCTCGACCATCCCAACCATTTCAAGCAATTCTAATGCGCGTCTTTCCGCTTCCGATCGGGTATTATTCTTGGTCAGGATCAGTGCCAGACTTACGTTTTCAAGAACTGTTTTGTGCGGAAATAAATTAAAAAGTTGAAATACCATACCGATCTTCGTACGCATTCTATGGAGATGCTTTTCATCTGCATCCACCAGACGCCCATCGACTTCTTTGTGCCAAAGGGGGGTGCCATCAATATATATCCGACCCTCGTTCATTGTTTCCAATGTCATCAGGATACGTAGGATTGTCGTTTTTCCTGATCCGCTCGGCCCTATCAAGGCAATCTTCTCGCCGGGAAGAACATTAAAGCTCAAGCTATCTAAGACGACGTTATCTCCATACTTCTTCGAGATACCCTTTACTTCAATGATTGGCGTCCGTGGTGCTTCTTTCATTGTTGCTGCCGGAATCCTTCTGGTGTTCGTTGTTTCTTTATTGAAACTATCCGTCTAGAGTCTCTATCTCTTTTTGGTAACGTATCGCGATCGGATCCACTTTGTTCCGCCCAAGAAAAAGTCCCTGCTGGGAAGCTTTAACGACCGCCGTCGCAATGGGCCGCCTCACTGATTCATATTCACGAAGAGCTTCATCAACACTTTGCTTTTTTGCGAATGCGGTTTTCAGGGCCAGCGCATCAATAAAAGTCTGGCTTGCCCCCTGCGCCATATCCGGCATCATTGGATGGGCCGCGTCGCCAATTAGAGTGACGCGACCGTGTGACCACTTGTAAGGCGTCCCTACAACAACATTTAGCGGGCTTTGGACAAGCAAGTCGTCTGGCGTATTACTGAGTGTTTTTGGAATAGGTGTTTTTGTCCAACTACTAAAAAATTCCGTAAAGTCGTCGAAATTTTTTGCTCCGGTCACCGATCCAAACCAATAGGCTTTTCCATTTCCAATTGGAATATAGGACAACCAGCCGCCCTCCGCGTAAAACCCTGTCTGCGCGGCCGGATCTATATCAACTTCTTCTATGTTAAAGACAGATCGAAAGCGGTATGCATAGTGTTCGTTGGGACTAAACGTTACACCACCAACCAACTGTTCGCGGACATTCGAATTTATACCATCGGCACCTATGATAACGTCTCCTTCATAGGATTCTCCGTTTCTAAAATGACAAATTGCCTTGTCACCTACATTTTCTATAGAGGTTACTTCGTAGTTAAACCTGATACTACCTATTCCTACTGCGTCGCTTAGCATTTTTGCCAGTGCCGGCCGAAATAGGCCAACAGCAGAAGCACCATATTTTTTAATCCAATTGCTTGTGTCTGTCGAAAACAGTAACCTCCCTTCAGGATCAAGCTCAAGATACCGTTCAAGTGTAACTGTAATCTCGTCATACTGCTCGCCAAGCCCCAAGCCGTAAATCGCGCGCCCGGCATTCGGCCAAATATTGAAACCAGCACCTGTCGTTCGAAGGTCGGGTGACCTTTCAAAAACAATAACATCGTGCCCCAATGATAATAGTCCCACTGCTGTAGATAGCCCGCCAACCCCTGCGCCACAAATTCCAATCTTCATTTGGCATTTCTCCTCTTTCGGGCCTTCTCATAAAGACTTGGCAGTCCATTCCATTTTTTCGCTATTTTCTAGCGTTACGATGCTCATAATTCGGTTGGGCAACCAAGGATTGTTGTTTAGTGTAAGTTCTGGAGCCGGTTTTCTGAGAGCTCTCGTTTCACCGGCATCCGGCAACACTCCTGGCCCAGACTTTTTTCTTGGTCTTTGTATATCGTCTATCAGATCCGCCTATGGATATTGACACTTAGTTTTCACGTTTTGGGACATGTCCGGACGGCACAGAAAACGTTGGCTTGGTACGCAGTTCGGGAATCAACTCCGTGTAATATGGTAGCTCATCTACTCGTGGAAGCCAGGTACCGTCGTCGATGCATGACTTTACGTGAGACGCAATATGCTCCATGGGGGCGAACCAAACATCCCCTCTCAATTGCATTTCTTCGATCATCTCTGCGACCCGAGCGCAGCGGGCGAGGCGACCGGAAACGAAAGGATGCCAAACGGTTACCCATAGCCCGCCAAATTGGTATGCCGCCTCGAACTCAGACATAAATACTTTCATTGCATCGTCTGGATCTTTGATCGGCATCATGTAATTCATGTCTGGCGCATGAGTGTAATGGGGCCAATCGTCCATAGCCCAATGCGTGGGTAGCTCAATGACGTTGCCTTTTTTTGTCTTAAGCACGTAGGGAATGTCATCCCCCATCAAACTTGAGTCATAGATCATGCCCGCACCAGCGAGAAAATCTGCCGACGATTGTGAGAAATTGTAGAGCGGTGCGCGCCAGCCACGCGGAGCTTGTCCAGTATACTTTTTAATCACTTCGATCTGGCGGTCTAGCCAATATAGTTCTTCTTCGGGGGAAAGTTCGTTCGGATGTTCGTGCAGATAACCATGAGCTGCGATTTCGTGACCGTCCTTTAGGATCATCTCTACCAAGTTTGGGTAGCGCTCCATGCACCAAGCAGGGTAAAAAAATGTCTGCTTAAGTTCGAAACGGCGGTACATCTCAAGAATACGAGGAATGGCGACTTCATCATAACGCAACCATGACATCGTTGATACGAGCTCCGGCGCTCTTTCCTTATGCTCAAGATGCAAGATACTATCAGTATCAACATCGAAAGTTATAGCACAAGCGCACTTCGCGCCGTTTGGCCATGGAACGGGATTTCCTATCATTCTACATGACTCCCAGTCGTTAGAAAAAGATTGGCTCGCATTGTTCGACGCAAGAGCAAACGAAATTCCGGCACATAAATTGGGAACCCGAAATCCATCAACCTAACAAACTTTATCGATCTTTCGCTTTTAATCAAGTGTTTTTACTCCCAAGAATGTCACTTTACAAAGGAGCCCCTATGCATTCGGGTTTATTGGATCTGAGCTCCCCAGCGCTTGTTCAGAATAATTCTCAACTAGACGTGAAAGGACACTTGCACCCACGGCTATCGCACCATCATCAAAAAGGAACTCTGGATGGTGGAGAGGCTTCGCTCCTTTATGACCGATAAAAAAATATGCACCAGGAACGACCGAAAGCATCTCAGAGAAATCTTCACTGCTTGTCGTGGGACGAGTGAGAACAGCGATACCCCCCGCTCCGACCACCTGTGTTGCCGCTTCCACGACTCGCCGGGATGCTTCCGGACTATTGTTTGTAACGCTAAAGACGCGATGTAAAACGAGCTCAGCAGAAATACCGAACATTGCTGCACAACCATCTATTATTCTGTGCATATCAGACACAACTGTATCTCGAACGTGCTCTGAAAAATAACGTAGAGTACCAGCCATATAAACGTCTGACGGGATGACGTTATGGGAATGACCACTATTGATGCGCGTGATTGAGAGTACAGCAGCATCAATAGGATCAATTCCCCTACTCACAATAGTCTGTAAAGCTGTCACGAGATGTGCCGAGACAACAATCGGATCACGGGACTGTTGAGGCATGCCTGCGTGAGCGCCACGCCCTTTGACCTTAATGTCAAAAAAGTCCGCACCAGCCATGCACGCACCGGGGACCACCGCGACCTGCCCAAACTCCAGTTCAGGCCAGTTGTGAAAACCGTAAAGACTGTCACATGGAAACCGGTCGAACAGACCATCTTGCAGCATCGCCTTGGCTCCACCAAGCCCTTCTTCGGCCGGTTGAAATATGAAAATAACCGTTCCATAAAATTCTTGTGTGGCCGCCAAGTATTTTGCAGCTGCAAGAAGCGTTGCAACATGTCCGTCGTGGCCGCATCCATGAAATTTGCCATCATACTTCGAGCTGTAGGGAAGCGATGTCTCCTCCTGCATCGGAAGTGCATCCATGTCCGCGCGGAGCCCAATCGTAGGACCGAAGCCTTTTTTACCCTTCAGCACTCCGACTAAACCAGTTACACCAATTTTGCGGCAAACCTGAATATTCCAGGAGGAAAGCAGGGAAGCAATGAGGTCACTTGTTCGGCCTTCCTCAAAGCCTATCTCAGGATGCTGATGAATATCCCGTCTTATCGCAACAAATTCTGGTATGTATTTATCTATTAACGGTACCGTCTGCATTGTCACATTCCTATGGTCACGGAAGTTACCGCTGAATTCGCCGAAATCAGCCGGCGATGCCTATCCCCTCGATCTCGATCTCGATACCCTCAAACCCAAGTTTTGCCAGCGGAATTAACGTAAGAGTTGGCATTTTCTTTGAAAAAAACGTGCGAACTATATCGAGCACAGTCTCCCTGTCTTTCTGACTACCTTGCGTGGCGTAAAGTATTGTTAGTTTCTCCAAGCAATCACAGTTTTCGTTGAAGCCAGCTAGGATCGTTTCAATCGTTTCCATCACGCGGCGAGTCTGCGCCACCAGGTCCCCAGGATGCACGGCCTCGCCACTTCTGGAAGCAGAAACCTGACCCCCAAGCACGATAAGGTTATCCAATTTCAGGCCTTGCTCAAAAGAGACAGGAATAGGCCAATCCCAAACGCCCTCCGGCCAGCTAGTGTCTCGATGTTTTGGCGAACCGTCGTCGTTGATAATTGCAATGGCTTCCTGCCGTAGCAGAACGTCGTCTGGAAAAGGGCCAGGTACTGGAACGCCCGTAGCCCCTGGGCCTGGCTTAACAAACGCTTCAGAGCGAATACGGGCCGCCATACTCCAATCTGAAGTCGTGCCATGACCGACGTAATAAGTGTTGAGTTTCACGACCGATTGCGGATCTACCCCGAATTCACGCATCGATGACTGGAGTTTGTTCATCGTTATTCGTGCCTGACCAATCATGTCGCCCCGTTCGAGTACTTTACCCTGGTCGTCGACCGACATCTTTCCACCTACAAAAAGCAGATCATCGCACCGCACCGCATTACTGAAACCATGGACCGGGTCCTGGCTTACCACTTTTCTCTCCAGAGATCTTCTTGAAGCCGGTTGCAAGGCGATGAGCTCAATTTGAACTAGGTCGTCATAGGGCAAGTGATGAAGTGGAATCGCAGTAACCACTGGGGCGGGCATCTCTGTACTAAAAATCATCTTCAGGCATTTTAGGAGTGATGCCTCCTCGCTCATCACTGACTGATGATAAAACACTCCAACTTTAACAACGTCGTCAAACGTCAATGCAGCGTCATTCAAGATGCGCCTAAGTTTGTCAGTGGTAGCGGTGAATTGCGCTTGGAGCGAAGCGTTATCGCCCGCGCAAGAAGACTGAGCGCCAATAAAAACCAAATCCTGAGCGAAACTAATTTCTTCAAACGAGGTGTAAAGGCCAGACATAATCATTGGCTCCGTTTTCTCGAATTACTTAGCTACCGTCTACTGGATGGTATCCAGGGAGTCCGGCATATGTCAACCGAATTTCCTTATACGAAAGTGTCTTGCATGAGTGGTTGTAAAACGACTTGCACAAAAAATAGGAAAATGACATGGAATTAGGCAGCTTCTGTTGGCACGCTGTTTGAGCGCGAAAGAGCTATGACTGAATCTGGTGTTTGGGCGATTTGAAGGTTGGCGGCGTATCTGGTTGATTTGTTGTTGCGAGACAGCAGCCCAACCAAAGGAGATACGCCACCATGGAAACGACTAAC
>Ga0208648_1002880_pt1 | contig 11378 bp, 11 predicted proteins | sample AntAceMetag02UKL_FD_184772 | JGI IMG/M metagenome (GOLD analysis project Ga0208648, IMG submission 184772) | Saline lake microbial communities from Ace Lake, Antarctica - Antarctic Ace Lake Metagenome 02UKL (SPAdes) (version 2) | ecosystem: Environmental > Aquatic > Non-marine Saline and...
CCCAAAAAGGGGTAACGGCAATACCGATAAGAACACCGATGACCTCTTATGTAGCACGATTTACCCGGGTTCCTGACATCCTCACGTATGTCCAGGGAAAAACCGAATTAACGAGACGCACGATCTATGAAATTCTCATAAAATCGAAACGTCTGGATGACTTTCGGACAAACCCGCAGCAATTCATGGATGGCGTTGTAAAAGAAATACGAACTGTCCTCAATTACATGATCATCGAGGGCATTAAATATGAAAAGCTTGAAGGTATCTCCTATGAAATGTCACGGCTGAGGGATGATGCCCATAAATTGAACTTTTCCAGAGAACGCATAGTTCCAACAGACAAATCGGTTTACGATTATATCCTGTACGATTCCGGTGTAGAGAAAAGATTTGCCGAGGACTTGAATACTTTGAAAGATATAAAATACTTCATTAAATTGCCCGGATGGTTCCAGGTACCCACACCGATCGGCAGCTATAATCCCGACTGGGCTATATTAAGAAAAAACGGCGATATCGTTTATATGATACGGGAAACAAAGGCCACAAAAGACCAGATGCAACTGCGCGGTTTTGAAAGCGCAAAAATCAAGTGCGGGGCACGTCATTTTGAAACAATCGGCGTTGACTATGATGTGGCGATTTCTGTCAATGATCTGTGAGGGCTATAAGAAAAGCTTTCATCGAAAAAAGGGAGGGGCTCCCTGAAGAAAAAATTTATCAGTTGCCAAATTACATGATATTTAAAAAGGCGGATATCATTAAAAAGGTGATGATATCCATGTCCACATAATCACTTGTTATGCCATTGAACACAAGGGGGAAGTTATGATGCCAGGATTGCTATGACGAATAAAATACAGTGTCCAAGTGTTGCGGTGAGTTTCGGTCAATAGTCAAGGGGACTTCATGAATCACAAAGTGAATCATTCAATCGGAATATCCAAAGTTGGAAACAACTTATGACTCAAACAACAACGACGATCCCCATCTCCTCAATCATCCTCGATGAAGATATCTATCCGAGGAAAGGGATCGATCAGAAACGTGTCGCCACCTTCGCCGAAAACCTCCGAGACGGCTTCAAATTTGACCCCATGGAAGTGGAGCCCGACCCGGATCATCCCGGCATGTACCGTCTGCTTGATGGCGCCCACCGATGGAGCGCCTATAAGACAACCGGTGTGACAGAGGTCGAGGTAGTCATAAAGAATCTAAACGGTGAAGACCCGCTGCTCTACGCTGCAAAAAAAGCCATTGGCCCGAGACAATTGACAGAAGACGAGGCAAGAGAAACCGCAAGACGCGCGTACACAAAGAACCCGGCCCTGACATCTTCAGATATAGGAAAGGCCATCGGTCGCTCAAGGCAGACAGTGGACTCCTACATAGCCGATCTTCGCGCTGCAACCCAGATGGGACTCGACATCAAGATATTCCGGATGGATTGCCTCGGCATCCCACAGGACAGGATCGCAAAGAGATTGGGCCTTCCACAAAAGACAATATCGAACCATTTAGCCAAAATGCCAGTATTGGCAAATCAGCTAAATGCCGACCTGTCCAGAGGCTTCACAGTTCCCCAGGTAGCAGAAAAGCACGGCTGGACAGAGCCGATGGTCTGGTCACTGGCGCTTGAAGGCAAAAGCGATCTTGACCGATTCAAGGCGCTTAACTGGGGACTGCGCACATGGGACCAGTGGAACTGGAATGATTGCGACAGACGTTTCGGAGATGACTGGCCCGGTCGCATCCCTGCCCAGATGATCGCGCACATCCTCTACTATTTTTCAGATCAGAACAACCTGATCCTTGATCCCATGGCAGGTGGTGGAGTGGTGGCAGATACATGTCTGGCGTTTAACCGGAAATGCTGGAGTTTTGACATGGACGACCGGCCGGATACACGACCGGAAATAGAACCCTGTTTCTGGGATATAACCAATTTGAAATGGCCGATAAAAGGTAAAACCAAACCGGATATGATTATTTTTGATCCGCCCTATTTTAAAAAGCAATCAAACAACTACAACCCTGATGGCATATCCGGAATGTCCAAAGCAGACTATCTAAAACTTCTGAAAGACTTTTTTGCGCTGGCACACCTGAACGCCAAAAAGGACACACAGATGGCCTTCATCAATGCCGACTGGCGCGATTTTCAAAACACCCCTGCCAGGAATGAGACCCGGACAAATTCGATTTTAATCAACGATTACCTTTCAATTCTGAATCAAAGCGGCTGGCAGGAAACCCATATCATTCAGGCGCCGCTATCTTCAGAACGATTTCAGGCAAATGTTGTATCCGCCATGCAAAAGAAGAAAATAATCGGTGTAACCGGCAGATACGTCATCATGTCAAAGAAAAAATAGGCCTTTAAACGTAACAAGATTAAAGGAGGTATGTTATGCGGAAAGGCCAAAACATCTTATTGCAAAGAATCTGTCAAGAGGTTATAAATTATTTTCATAACGATTTAGGTATGCCCTGACGGTTGCGGAAATATTGGACTGGACAATCAAGATAATTTATTGTTAGATAACACCTTGAAACAACTCATCATAGTTATGGAGTTGAGCAGAAACCATGGAATCACTTGCCTGTATATCACGATATGTGTGGAGATATGCAGAACTATAGAATAACTTGTTAGCTGCAACAAATCATTACCAACCCTTGGAGGATAATAATGACACAAACTTTGTCAGATGAATGGAAAGAAGCCGGAGTTCAAGAAGGAGATGTTCTCCTTGTGCATAGTAGCCTCAAGAGAACCTTGCGTCGATATCTTAAATCAGGTACGAAGCTTTCTCCTCAAAATATTCTTGAGTCATTCTTGAAAGCTGTCGGGTCGTCAGGTACTTTGCTCTTTCCATTATTTAATTTTGATTTCACCAAGGGGATTGCATTTGATATGCGAAGCACCCCTTCTCATATGGGGGCACTCACAGAAGCAGGCAGAATACATCCTTTTGCGGTAAGAACCGGGCATCCAATTTACTCGTTTGCGGCAATTGGAAATGCTGCGGAAAAATTTCGAGGAATTAATAATTTCAGCGGATACGGGAGTGATTCACCATTTGCCTTACTAAGAGAATTGAATGGAAAAATTGCAGTATTAGACCTTCCTGATCAACACAGTATGACATTCTATCATCATGTAGAAGAGATGCAGGAGGTGGATTATCGCTATCATAAAAAATTCACCGCTGATTATACTGATGAATCAGGGAATTCAGAATCAAGAACCTATGGATTATTTGTTCGCAACATTGAGAAAGGAGTTTTAACACACGTAAATCCAGCAGGAGCGCTATTGTGGGAAAATAGCCTATATTCTGGCCACCGACCAAACGTAGATTCCGGGCTAAGAGTTATTTCTGCACGAAAAATGTATGATTTTGTCACAGACCTTATTATGTCCGGCAAAGCCAAGAATGCTCTCTATCGAATTGAAGGAGAAAGTGATGAACAGGTTGGATGAGGAGATGCATAATTTAGCTCAGGAGCTTTTTCCTATATGTAGAAGCATAACAGGCGATGGATTTCGTCAGTCATTAGCGATTATAGGAAGACATCTTCCAGACCTAAAAAAAACAGAAGTCCCAACTGGAATAAAGTGCTTCGATTGGGAGGTGCCAAGGGAATGGAATATTAGAGATGCTTACATAATCGCCCCAAACGGAGAGAAGATTTGCGATTTTAAACAATCAAATCTACATGTTATGGGTTACTCTACGCCAATAAAGAAGGTGGTTTCTCTTGATGAACTACAGGAGCATTTGTTTTCACTTCCAGAACAACCTGATGCAATTCCCTATGTGACCTCATACTACAAGGAACGTTGGGGTTTTTGTATAACCCAAAACGAGAGAGATAAATTGGAACCGGGTGAATACAAAGTATGTATTGATAGTGAATTGAAGGCTGGCTTTCTTACTTATGGAGAGATAATTATTCCAGGGGGCTCAGAAAAGGAAATTTTTATATCCACTTACCTTTGTCATCCTTCAATGGCTAACAACGAACTTTCCGGTCCGGTTGTTGTAACATTTCTCGCTAAGCACATTAAAGAAATCAGAAACCCAAAATACACCTATCGTATAATCATTATTCCAGAAACAATTGGCTCTATTATATACTTAAGCAGAAACTACAAAGAAATGAAAAGAAATGTTGTCGCTGGCTTCAATGTAACATGTATTGGAGACGAACGTGCTTACTCCTATTTGCCATCGCGGCAAGGCAATACTCTGGCTGATAAAGTAGCTAAACATGTATTGAAACATATGCACCCGAATTTTATAATATACAGTTTTTTGGATAGAGGAAGTGATGAGCGGCAATATTGCAGTCCAGGTATAGATTTACCTGTTTGTTCAATAATGCGTACTAAATATGGTTCTTATCCCGAGTATCATACATCCTTAGATGATCTAAACCTCGTTACGCCATCAGGTTTGCTTGGAGGGTACGAAGTGCTGACAAGAGTAATTGATTGCCTCGAAAATGATGAGATTTTATCTCCTTCGGTGCTTTGTGAACCGCAACTTGGGAAACGAGGATTATACCCAACTATCAGCACTAAGAACAGTGGAGAACAAGTAAGAGACATGATGAATTTTCTGGCTTACTCTGATGGTTGCCTAAGCAACCTTGAAATCGCAGACAAAATAAATGTACCCTTGTGGAGTCTCAAAGATACAATTGAGAAATTAAAAAAAGAAAAAGTGCTTGAGTTGACAGAAATATCGTCTAAAAGCAGCTAACCAAACGCTGCACCAGACGCCTGAAAGTCCTGCGGTCCCGGCGGGGGCCGGAGGAGGCGCTGGTGAGCTTGTCGTTATGTGTAATGAATATTAAAAAAATAGAAAGGAACAAAAGGATGAAAAAAGGTAAAGCAACAAAAACACAGGTGAAAAAAGAAAGATCGCCTAAAAAAGTTGAGAAAGTTATTAAAGATAAAGGGCATCCAAGCGGAAAGTTACCAAAAGGTAAAGAACTACATCATGTAGAGCCAGTTGCAGAAGGTGGAAAAACCACTCCTATAAATACTAGAGTTGTCTCAAAAGCGAAGCATAAAAAAATACATTCCAACAGAAGCAAACGCGGTAAAATTTAGTCGTATTCATGAATAGAGCACATAATAGTTATGCGTAAGGAGGAAGTATGTCACCTGAGAAAATAAAGCATTTGGAATTCATTCAAAATGTAATTACCAGAATGAATACAAACTCTTTCCAGATAAAGGGCTGGAGCATTGTTATTGCATCCGCATTATTAGCTATTTACGCTTCCACAAAAGATAATTATTTCTTTCTCGTGGCTGTGTTTCCAACTCTTATATTTTGGTTTTTGGATGCGTATTACCTAAATCAAGAGAGAAAGTTTAGAGGTCTCTATAATGATGTTGCTGGCGTAACAGATGAGCCAAAAGAAATTAAGCCTTTCGCAATGAGACCTGATTTATATGTAGGTGGAAAATATTCATATTGGAGTGCATTCTTTTCAATTACGATTTTAAAAATGTATCTATCAATAATAGTTGTTTTAATGGGTGTTTTTTCATATTTTGAATTTTGCATTAACAAAGGAGGATGAGCTATGACGAGAAGAGCATTTTTTAGTTTCCATTACAAAAATGATGTATGGCGGGCTAATCAAGTTAGAAATAGCTGGGTTACTCAGGGAAAAGAAGCCGCAGGCTTTATTGATTCTGCAGAGTTTGAAAAGATAAAGGAAAAAGGAGATAATGCGGTTGAAGACTGGATTGATGAACAACTTAAAGGGACATCGGTAACAGTTGTCTTGATAGGAAGTGAAACATCAAATCGAAAATATGTAAAATACGAAGTCAAAGAGAGCTACAAAAAAGGGAACGGACTTTTGGGTGTGCATATCCATAAACAGAAAGATGAAAATGGCAATACGTCAACAAAGGGTGATACTACTTTTGGAGAATTAGGAAAAGATGAAAATGGTGATAGTATCTATTTTTTTCAGATTGCTAAGACATATGATTATGTAGATGATGATGGATATAATAACCTTGGAGATTGGATTGAAAAAGCAGCAAAGGATGCTGGCAGATAATACACATAACAAATCACTGCACTGGATTTTTACTCCGCTGCACTTCGTAAAAACCAGTGAGTTCAGTCGTTAAGCCTATGGGGAAGTAATGCAAAAAATCCCATCATTAAAGCTTCCTGATCAACTGCCAACGCCTGGAGCACTAAAATCCTGTAATCAAAACGAACACAACTACGAACCTGAGTTCTGGGAATTTCAGTATGAGATTTATCGTTATCTCGAAAACATTTCCAATGACAAGTTGGATGAGAGGTACCAAGATCTGCATAGGAATCTCTGCATTCTAGTGAGATCAGAGAGGCATGTAATTCCGGTGGATAGCTTTTTAAGCTCTTGGTATTGGTATCGAAAAGAACACCAGACACGGTACGAATATTTCTTGAGGAAGCGCTGTCTTCCAATCGACACCCCTTGCCCGAGAGGGGAATTTATCGCTCCGATACGACCAAACGGGCCGAATTCTTGCGACATAATTTTTAGATATGGAAATTCCCGGTTTATGAAACCTTTTTTTGAAAGGGGTGAAATAAGAATAAGTCCAGCTTCTGTTTACAAGGATGGTCCCCCATTGGACCCAAGAACAGATGATGAACTGAACATTCATAGGTATCTTGCGGGGAAACATACTCGGGTTACAACCAAGGAAGGTAAAGAAATTCCTATTATTGGTGATCTCCATGAAGCGTACTCAATTCCCAGGAATTATTATACTCTTTGTATGTCAACCGATTTTGAACCACTGATTTTCGAGGAATTTTCTTACGATTCCTGCGTAATCATCAAAGACCCGGAGCAATTCGCGACAAGATTGGAGGCTTTTACAAGGAACATCCTGCCAAATTGGTATTTCCACCACAACCCAGTTGAATACTTTGATCCACGTGAGCCATATAAGAACCAGTATCTTGATCCTGTAATGTGTAAGGATTTTCGTTTTGCTTATCAGATGGAATATAGGGCTATTTGGCATCCACAGGACCACGGAGTTGCAAATGATTACATTAATATTCAAGTAGGAAGTCTTGAAGATATTTGTGAACTATTTATGAAATAGAGCATGGCTTAACCATTTAGTGGAGCAGACCGAAGAAGCTTGGGCATTTTAGCCAAAATCGGGGGGCGGCTGCTCACCAAAAACGTTAGACGTCAGTTCGCGAGGTGCCATATGAAGAAATTGGTTAAACTCTCAAATGAAGAAGCAAGGAAGCACTTCCTGAAGGGAAGCAGCTATTTCAACGGAGATATGCCCAGTTACATCAGCTTCGAGCCACTTTTGACCGATGTTGAGGCGGTGTTAAATGGAGGGAATTACCAAGGATTCAAGTCGGCAAAGCCAAATGACTATTCAGGCGTAAACTATAATTTTGTTGCAAATAAGGACGGAAAGCTCGCGTGGCGGCCACTTGAACTAATACACCCAGTGATCTATGTTTCCTTGGTGAATGTACTTTGCGAACAAGAGAACTGGTTACTTGTTACTAAGCGTTTGTCGGAGTATGAAGGTGGCGATGTTGAATGTTGCAGCGCTCCAGTTATGTCACTCAATGAGCAATCAGATGTGGCAATGCAGGTTAAGAGTTGGTGGCAGAGTGTCGAGCAGCGGTCATTAATCTACTCGTTGGAATTCAGTCATGTTCTTCATACCGATGTAATAGACTGTTACGGTTCTCTGTATACACACAGTATTTCTTGGGCACTTCACGGTCTAGAAACTGCGAAACAGAATAAAGGCAAAAACTTTCTGCTAGGAAACAAGATCGACTCACACATCCAAGCGAGTCGCTATGGGCAGACCAATGGAATCTCACAGGGCTCTGTCTTGATGGACTTCGTCGCGGAGATCGTACTCGGGTATGTCGACGAACAGATCAACGCCAAGCTGGGCGACCCGACTGATTTTCGGATTATTAGATATCGTGATGACTACAGGATATTTGCCAACAGTGATGATCGGGCTGAAGAGATACTGAAAATAGTCAGCGATAAATTGCGGTCGGTCGGGATGAAGCTTGGAGTATCGAAGACTTTCTTAAGCAAGAATGTCGTTGAGGGTTCAATCAAGCCGGACAAACTGGCAGGAATTGATCTACAGGATCTCGGGGAAGCAAATGCAAAGACCATTCAAAAACAACTTTTGAGGCTACATTCATTTGGACAGCGCTTCCCCAATAGCGGAGCGCTCCGGCGCTTGGTTAGTGAGTTTCATACCAAGATTTTGAAGCAATCCGAAAAGCCCGACGATCTTGAGGTGCAAGTTGCGATCGCAACGGACATTGGGTTCGTTTCCCCAGCTACTTTTCCCGCCGTTGCTGGCATCCTGAGTCATCTCATCTCGCTCGCCTCAACTGAAGAAAAATCTCGATTGTGGAGTAAGGTGCGAAAAAAGATGAAGCGTGTGCCTTATAACGGCTACCTAGAAATATGGTTGCAGCGTGTGATCCAGCCGGAAGCGGTCGGCATAAAGTTCGATAGCGATGAGCCAATATGTCGAATCGTGAATGGTGAAACGCCAGATCTATGGGAAAACGGATGGATCGCTAGTGATGGTCTGACGGATGCTTTGAAAGTATCAAAGATTGTTGTGGGGTCAGCGGTTGATACTCCAGAAGTGGTACAACCTGAAGAAGTCGAACTGTTTAAGCAAAATGCATGGGCATACTAACGTAATTGTCTGCTTCATCAAAGGGAGTACCGCCTAACCTATAAGCTCAAGAAAGGAGAGAAAATGCCAACCTTAAAAACACGTATGATTTTTATCAGCCATGCTTGGCAGTACAGCGCACACTACTGGAAAATTGTTGAATGGTTCGATGATGCGTCAAACTTTACATGGAAGAATTGCAGTGTTCCAAGTCATGACTCTCTGCCAGACAAAACTTCCGCTGGTTTGAGTCGAGGAATGACAAGACAAATTAGTCCTGCTCAGATTGTGCTAATATTGGGTGGAATGTATGCTGCCCATAGTGCATGGATTGACTATGAAATATCTGAGGCCCAACGGATGGGCAAAACAATTATCGGCGTTAAGCCATGGGGGCAAGAAAGAGTTCCTCTGATCGTTCAAAATGCCTCAATTTGTCCGGTTGTGGGCTGGAATAGTTCAAGCGTGATTCAGGCTGTCAGAGATTACACATGAACAATCTTGCATTGAATCGTGACGCTCTCCCTGGCCTATATCAATCTGCAAGTCAGGCATCATTAGAAGCACAAGCCCTATACTTCAATGGATTGCGCTGCTATTTGTTACTTCTAGTCACTGCTGCATTGGTTTCTTTTATTTGGCCCCGAAGCACGTCTGGAGCACTTGCATCCGCATCGTTGTTCTTGATAACGCTGGGAATACTTATAGCTCTTCGAGTGAAACGCCCGGATGATCTTTGGTACAATGGTCGGGCAGTAGCGGAGTCAGTAAAAACCAGATCTTGGCGTTGGTGCATGCGAGCTGAGCCATACGAAGATTGTGATAGCATAGAGATTGTATCGAAGCAGTTTATTGGTGACTTAAGAGCAATACTTGAACAAAATCGTAGTCTATCTGAAGTGCTTCAAAGCAGGGAAGGCATTAAAGATCCAATATCAGAAGCCATGACCAAAATTAGAGGGCTAAGTGTTGAAGAACGCCTCGAAATTTATAAAAAGCAAAGAATTGATAATCAGGCCAATTGGTACTCTTTGAAGTCTCTCTTTAATAGGCGCCGGGCAAGGCAATGGTTTTGGGTTTCAGTATTCCTTCATGGTACCGCGATAGGAATGTTGCTCTATAGAATAAAAAATCCAGGGCAGGGTTTGCCAATTGAGGTTGTGGCAACTGCGGCAGGCGCTGTGCTTACATGGCTGCAAGGAAAGAAGCACAATGAGTTAAACTCTTCATATGCGCTCGCTGCACATGAAATTGTATTAATCAAAGGCGAGGCATTATCTGTTAAGTCAGAAAAGGAACTCGCAGAGTTTGTATTTAATAGTGAAACGGCTTTTTCACGGGAGCATACACAGTGGGCGGCGAGAAAGACAGAATAGGAGCATAACGAACAAGGCTAATTAAGCCGGCGCAAAAAGCCGCGCGGCTGATTAGCAGCGTTTTAGATGAACTGCCTTATCCGTGAACCAACTCGGAAGACATTTACCCTGAGCTGGTTCCGAGTTCTTTCTCGGGGTAAGGGGGCTTTGCTATAAACGCAGGAGGGATTCATTAAATGAAAGCAACTCTATTCAAAGAAGTTGGATACTCTTTATCAGCGCTTATTGACAATATTGACATGGGCATCATTGGTCTTCCCGATATTCAGCGGCCATTTGTCTGGAAAGCAGCAAAGGTTCGTGACTTATTTGATTCCATGTATAAAGGCTTTCCTGTGGGCTATCTTCGTTTATTCGTGATTCCTAAGAAACGGTTTTTTGTAACGTATTTGCAATATCGGTTTTACTGTGGATCCGTTGTTGCAAAAAAGGACTACGAGGCCGCCTGGACGGAATTTTAAAGGCGATTCGAGGTAAAATATGGATATCATAAAATTGCTGAAGGCCGGCGAATCGGAAACTGTTGAATTCAAAGCAGGGTTCAACAAGGAGACCATCATATCTCTGGTGGCATTTGCCAATACAAAGGGTGGTAAGGTCATCGTCGGCATAGATAACAAAGGACATGTATGCGGTGTCGAGGTTTCCCCGGAAACAGTACAGCGGTATCTGAATGAAGCCAAGGTTGCCACCTATCCTCAAATTATGCCCAGTGTTTATGAACATGAGATTGGCGGAAAGACCGTCCTAGTATTCGAAATAGGCGAATACCCCGTAAAACCAATCTCCTTTAAGAACCGTTATTATAAACGGGTTAAGAACAGCAACCATCTGCTCTCACTGGATGAAATTGTGGACCTGCAGCAGCAGGGTCTGAGTATCTCTTATGATGCATATCCGCTGAAAGAAAGCCTGTCTTCATTGGATAACGTCCTGATGGAACGATTTATTGAAACAACAAACTCAAGAGGTCGGATTAATCTTCAGGATGACCTGCTGACTAACCTGACAAAGCTGAAATTAGTCCAGGCCGGCAAGCCGACTCTGGCTGCTATGCTGCTCTTCGGCAACCATGGCTATTCCATTCATATCGGAAGGTTTAAAACCGAAGATACAATTATTGATGATCTGTTGATAAAAGATCCTCTTCTTGTCGCTCTTGATGAAACCATGGTCTTTATAAAGAAGCATATCAGTCTTTCCTACCGGTTCGATGGGGGCCTGAAGCGAAAGGAAAAGTGGCAGTACCCACTGGAGGCCAT
>Ga0208648_1002881_pt1 | contig 11375 bp, 9 predicted proteins | sample AntAceMetag02UKL_FD_184772 | JGI IMG/M metagenome (GOLD analysis project Ga0208648, IMG submission 184772) | Saline lake microbial communities from Ace Lake, Antarctica - Antarctic Ace Lake Metagenome 02UKL (SPAdes) (version 2) | ecosystem: Environmental > Aquatic > Non-marine Saline and Alkaline...
CCTTGACCGTGTAGAGGCTTTTTACAAGCGTCTGCCAACCTTCTGCGCCAGCAATGGCCTAATAAAGGTTCCCCGTGATCGGTTCCCCGACCTGATGGTGGGTATATCGCTTTGGGGCGATGAGGATGATGAAAAGCTGCTGCGCGGCCGTGACACCTTTGCCGTTTCCAGTCGCAACTATGCCGGTGATCCCTATACTTATTATCTCTATACGATAACGCCTAAGCAGCTTGGCCGCATTGAGCGCATGGTAAAAAAAATACAGGGCGTAGGGCTGAAAGTTCATTTGCAGCTTCTGTCCAATGATGAGGATGTCGACGGTTTTTCGTGGAATGAACAACAGCTCCGTGACGTACGTGCTGAAATGGACGGCCTGCTGGACGCCTACCCCGAAACGCTTATTTCCAGCAAATATTATCACAAGGTTATCACTACGGGCATGATGATGGGCCGCCCTTTCGGGTGGCTTGAATGTCCGTCGGTTACCGAAGCTATGGATACCCGAAGCCCCCGCCCCAAGCGCCTTATTCATTTCATCCGCTGGGCTGCAGATCTTAAGACCATGCACCGCTGCTGTACATCTGCTACCCGTGACTGCTCTACCTGCAAGGACGGTGCGGCCCATATGAGCTGGGTTATGGTGAACAAAAAAGACCATCTCAAAACAGCCGAAGATCTTCAGCACTGGATTGAAGTATACGAGATGTTTGCCAAGCTCTACCGCTTTATTCCCTGGTGAGGGGAAATAGGCTGTAAGTAGCTGTAGGGTGGGTGCCGTCCGCTGTAATGGACAGCCCCCACCGTTTTTGTTTAAAGCCGTTCAAAAAAAATCCACCGTTTATCTTAGTAGTGTGTTTTTATGCGTGATGATTCGCTGCCCGTCATACTCGGCTACGATACTGTATCAGCGCTCGGTACTGATCTACCCGGTCAGTGGCAGCGGGCCTGCAAAGGGGAAAGCGGTATTGGACCCCTCACGCGTTTCCCCCTACGTGAAAATTTCCCCGTAGCCATTGCCGGACAGGTGCCTGACATTGACCTTGCGCTGTACCCCTATCTCACCTCGCGCGACATGGCCCTTTTTACGTCTCCTATTTTCAAATACGGTCTTTTAACTGTCCACCGTGCCCTTGAAAAGAGTGGCATAGTTATTACTCCGGAGATTGCTCCACGCGTGGGAATTACCTTCAGCTCTGCTGTGGGCGGCCTTGATGCGGTTTTGAACGCTGATAGGCTTTTGCAGGATACGGGTAAGTTGCCCCATCCTTTTACTAATCCCAACTCCTGCATTAATATGGTGGGAGGCAAAGTATCCATTATGACCGGCGCCACCGGACCAATTATGGCAACCATAACCGCCTGCGCAACTGGTGTAACTTCGATGATCTCAGGCGCCATGATGCTGCAGCAGGGCATGGCCGATGTGGTTATCTGTGGTGCAGTAGACTTTGCGCTTGTGGAGCCCATTGTTGCCGGGTTTGCCACCATGAACGGCGCTTTTCATCCACGTCCAGGCCAGGAGCTGGATCCGCCTGAAAAAGCCAGTCGTCCGTTTTCCTTAAACCGTCGGGGTTTTGTGGTAGCTGAAGGAGCAGGCTGCATCATCATTTCTTCAAAGGCATTTGCAGCTGCTCACGGCCTTGAGCCAAAAATAGAAATGGCGGGCTGGGCCATGACCTCTGATGCGCATCATTTCGTGGCGCCGAATTTCGAGACGGTAAAGCGTTGTATATCGCACAGCATTGATCATGCTGGGCTCATTCCGACTGATATCGCGGCGGTCAATGCTCACGGTACCTCAACTAAGACGGGTGATAAAGTTGAAGCTGAGGCTTTGACGGAAGTATTTAAGGGCCGCATCCCGCCGGTGAGCGCTAACAAATCGCAGACAGGCCACGCTATGGGTGCCTCAAGCGCCATTGAAACCATATTTGCCATGGAGGGCATGTTGGCTGATACACTCCTGCCCACCATCAATTACATGCCTGACCCGGAAATTGATATTGATTGTGTGCCTGAGGGTGCACGTGAACTGCTGCAGGAACATGTACTTAAAAACGCTTTCGGATTCGGCGGGTGCAATTCCTGTATTGTTATACGGCGTTTGGCATAGTATGATGGCAAAGGTTAAAACATGCTAAGAATAGACATAGTGTGATTAAGAAAAAAGGGGCATCGTTGATTTAATGAGAGCACCAAAGAATAGACGTGTATTTGTGATTGGCTATAGCGCTGCAACGGCTTTAGGCAATACTTTTGATAAAACATGGCAGCGTGCGGTGCGTGGCGAGGCAGGGTTTGGAACCGTGACCCGATGCGAGACGCAGGCGGCGTCAAATGTGGTTGGTGAGATTCCGGATTGGGATCCAGAGTCTTATGATTTTTCCAGCAAGAAAGAGACAAGTAACTGGAATGCAGCTTTTGTGATTCTTACCATGGCAGTGTGTAAAAAGGCACTTGATACTGCCGGGCTTGAGATTAACGATGAAACTGGACCGCGTACTGCTTGTCTTATTGGTTCAGCTATTAATGGAAGTGATTCTTTTCGTATAGCCTCCGATAATTTGAGGGAGAGGGGCCATTTGCGCCTCAGTCCGTATTTGCTTCCGAATCTCTGTGGTAATGTGCCGGCTGGTAAGGCGGGTATGTTGCTGGGGTTTACAGGGCCCATATTCTCGCCTCAGGGTGCTTGTGCATCCGGTAATCATGCCCTTGGTATTGGGGCGCGTATGCTGCGCGATGGCGACTGTGATTTTGTGTTGGCGGGCGGTGTTGATATGCCCCTAGTGTCTGAGATTATTCATGGGTTTGCTAATATGAATGCAACGTTCAAACCAAAGCCTAACGATCGCGCTTATAATGATCCCGGCCAAGCCTCACGGCCCTTTAGTATCGATAGCAAAGGGTTTGTACTGTCCGAAGGGGCCGCTGTTCTTGTGCTGGCATCAGAAGATATGGTTAAAGCCTATGGACTCAAACCAAAAGCTGAAATTATTGGAGTGGGCTGGACCTCTGATGCTAATCATTTTACCCGGCCTAACACAACGACGGTTGTCAGGGCGATCAGCCAGGCTATTGACGATGCAGAATTGAAACCTTCGGACATCGAGTATATTAATGCTCATGGCACTTCGACGCAAACCGGTGATGCGGCTGAGGTGGAATGCCTGAAAATGGTATTCGGACACGGGCTTGTTGATATTCCCATATCTTCAAATAAATCTCAGCTTGGCCACAGTCTTGGAGCGACTGCTGCCATTGAAGCGGCCCTGACCATTGAGGCTATGCAGCAGGGAATGCTGCTGCCGACAATAAATTATCTGCATGATCCGCGGTATGACGGTCTTGATTTTGTACCTAATCAGGCGCGCAGGCAGGCCCCTGAGATCGCGTTGTCAAACGCATTCGGCTTTGGCGGCACCAACTGTTGCATTGTGTTCAGGGGTGTGTGACATGAAACCAAAACCATTCAGGCCGGAGCCGCTTGCAGGCTCAGATGTTTTTATTCGTGATGCTGAAACAGGACTAGTCTGGCACTCCTGCTCTCAGCGCGTACTGTATGCCGACACGGATCGCTCAAATGTTGTATATCATGCCAATTATTTGCGGTATTTCGAATTTGGCCGTACCACCCTTATGCGCGAGGCAGCCTATCCCTATAAGGAAATTGAAGCAAAGGGCTATGTGTATCCCATAGTTGATCTTGGTATGCAGTTTTGTGAACCCCTGCGCTATGATGATCCCATGTTGGTGTATACTCGGCCTGCCGAAATTGAGCGGGTGAAAGTACGTTTTGATTATGTTATTACACATGGGGAAACTGAGAACCTAGTCTGCATGGGCCATACTCGGCATTGCGCTCTGAGCGCCGATGGCAGTGTGGTGGCTGTTGATGAAGGTACGGTGCGGTTGTGGGAAAACTTCCCTGGAAAAATATGAAAAGAGGGTTTCAGCACAGAGGCGCAAAAGGTAATCATTTTATTTTGCTTTATCATCTAAAAAGTAATCTTTAATGGTTTTTTTGTACATTGATTGAAGTGGTCAATACAATAAGGATAGGATGATATGACACGAGAAGAGCTGCGTTCTGAAATTATTGCAATCTGCAGTCGTGAATTCGAAATGGAAAATCCCGATCCGGATGATGATTTGCGGGAAAAGTTTGGGTTTGACAGTATTGACGGTATCGAGCTTTTAATCCAGATAGAGAAGATGTTGAAAACCCAGCTCACGCAGGAAGAAAAAAAACAGTCGCTCAATGTCCGTACCATCAATCAGGTGTGCGATTATATAGAGGGCATTATGAAAACGCGGCCAAGTTAAATGCTGGTTTTCGTTGATAGTGCAATTAAATGCTGCTTGTTTGCAGGCTGGGCTATGCCCACCGCATGATGCATTAAAATGCTGGGCGTAGCCCACGTTACATTCTGAACAATACAATGGGAAAAAATATGTCACGACGCGTTGTCATTACCGCTTGTTCGGCACTCACTCCCATCGGCCGCACCAAGTCCGAAATAATGCACAGTCTCACCAACGGCATCTCCGGCGTTAAGCCCCTTCGTGATGACGGATTGCTGACAAAATATATTCACTCAAAGGTATACGGCACTGTCGATTACCCTGTGGAGTACGATTTTTCCCGCAAGTATCGCAAAACCATGGGTCCAGTGGCCTATTATGCCTGTCAGGTAGCAAAAGAGGTTCTTGAGGCCTCGGGCCTGACGACGGAGTTCATTACCTCAGGCAGGCTTGGCGTGGCCTTCGGTTCAACCCATGGCAGCCCCACGGTGCAGCGCGATATTTACAGAATATTTTTCAGCAAGGAAACAGATCAATTTGCCAATATCGGCGCTGTGGATTATCTGCGGAGCATGGTGCACACCACGGCGGTTAATATCACAAAAATGTTTGGCATTACGGGTCGTGTTATTTCTTCTTCCACAGCCTGTACTACGAGCAGCCAGTCAATCGGCTACGGCTATGAGGCAATCAAGTTCGGCATGCAGGATGCCATGATCTGCGGCGGCGCCGATGAGTACGATACGACCACGGTGGCCGTGTTTGACAATCTGCTTGCCTGTTCCACGGCCTTTAATGACAGTCCCAGCCGCACGCCTCGCCCCTTTGATGAAGAGCGCGATGGGCTTGTGGTTGGTGAAGGCGCTGGTGCCGTGCTGCTTGAGGAATATGAGTGTGCCAAAAAGCGCGGAGCAATCATACTGGGTGAGGTTCTCGGTTTTGCCTGCAACAACAATGGCGGTGATTTGATTTTGCCGAACCTGGCGGGCATTACGCGAACCATTGATCTCGGCCTTAAGGATGCAGCTATTAATGCTAGTGATGTCGACTTCGTGAGTGCCCATGCCACAGGTACCAAAATGGGCGATATAATTGAGGCACAGGCGATCTATGATGTGTACGGCAACCGGCCGCCGGTAACGGGCTTTAAGGGGTATATGGGTCATACCATGGCAACCTGTGGCGTCATCGAAACCATTATTATCCTGCACCTTATGGCTGAAGGTTGTATCGTCCCGACCCTCAATCTTGAAAACGTTGATCAACGCTGCGCTATGATCAATCATGTGATGAAGCTTCGGGAAGAGAAAATTGGTATTGCCTCCATTCAGAATTTTGCCTTCGGCGGCGTGAACACCAATTTAATTATCAAAAAGCCTTAAGCAGGGGCCCCAATGCCTACAAAAATTTTTAGGATCGTGGCTGATCTGGTGATCACGCTGCTTTTGTGGGCATACTATTTCGCGGCTTTTGTTTTCTTTTTTTTCCCTGCATATGCTGTCGTCGCCCTGTGTGCTGCAGACCGCGAGGCATCCTTTCAGAGCCTTAACTGCCGTTTCTACCGCTGCTTTTTTGCCTATCTTCGGCTTCTTATGCCGGGAGTAAAAATTAGCATCGAGCCTGAGGTATATGCACTACGTTCCTCTGTGATTATTGCCAACCATTTGTCATTCCTTGACCCCCTGTTGTTTTTGTCTCTTTTTAAACGGCATAAAACTATCGTGAGAAGTGATTTTTTTAAGGTACCTATTTTTGGTTGGTTGTTAAAGGGCGCAGGATATCTTTCTCCTGCGCTTGCGCACGACGGTGACGCTCCCGATCTTATGGATGAGGTCAAAAAAATGCACACCTATCTTTCCACGGGCGGTAATCTTTTCATCTTTCCTGAAGGAACCCGCAGCCGTACCGGCTCAGTTGCTCCTTTAAAAAAAGGGGCATTTACCATTGCAAAGCTATGCCGGGCGCCTCTATGCGTTGTGCGAATTGAAAATACGCATCGTGTCTATCCACCCGACTGCTTTCTTTTCACTACCGGCAACGTTGTTGAAATTAAAGTAAGCGTTGCGGGCAGCATAGAGCCGGATTATGATAACTCTACGGTTTCGGAGATTATGCAGCAGGCACGTGCTCTACTGGAGGATTAAAAAATAGTAAGACTATCCTGGATCTCTCAGAACCGTTATGTATGGAGCAGGCAATTGTGACTGACGCGCAACCACAGACTCTGCCGGTGAAAATTCCCATTGCCCCCTGGCTTCTTGATCACCGCTTTGAGGGGGCTGCCATACTTCCCGCTGTTGAAATGCTGCAGCATATGGCTCGCGTTGTACAATCCCATAGTCCTCGTGCAGTTATAACCTCTTTGCAGTGTGCCTCTTTTGACCGCTTTCTTCGAATTGAACCAGCAGCTACCAGTATCAATGCTGCCTGCACCCTTACCATAAAGGAAAATGGTGAAATACAGGCACTGCTTTCAACTACGGCACAGATTGGGAACGCTGGATTTACGAGAATTAAAGAACATGCAACGGTCTGTTTTTCTCAAACGGTTCCGCTCGTCAGTGCAATGCCTGAAGGAGTGCATTCAGCTCTGAATATGCCCGGTTTCGAAATTCCTGCTCAACGGCTCTATGCTGAGCTTGTACCATTTGGCCCTGCATTTCAGTCTGTTCAGAAAAAAGTTATCCTCACTGAAAGCGCGGCAGTGGCATGCGTGCACGCTTTGGATCAGCCAGAAGCAAACGGGCCTTTAGGCTCGTCCTTTCCTTTTGACGGCAGCCTTCATGCGGCCTGCGCCTGGGCTCAGCGCTATTGCGGAATCATAGCTTTTCCAGTTGGGTTTGCCGGGCGGCTCCTAGTACAGCCGATTTTGCCCGGAGAAACTATACACTGTGTAGCTATCCCTAAATCCGTGTATGGGGGAATTATAAAATTTGATCTCTGGTTGTTAGATGATAGCAGTAGGTTGCGAGAAATGGTCGCAGGAATTGAGATGAGGGATGTTTCCGCAGGCCGCTTTAAGCCTCCGGCTTGGGTGCGCAGCCAGCCGATAGTACGGTTGGCGTGATATATTGGAAGACCAATTAATGATGCAGGTGTGGTACGAGGTCCTCACCACTACCGGGCAAATAAGGGTGTATTGTGGGTGGTAATTTTATGAGCGATTGTGACGAGGATGTGATCATCATAGGCTCCGGCCTTGGCGGACTTACGAGCGCTATACTGCTCGGACAACTTGGTAGAAAAGTAACTCTCGTTGAGCGCAGTGCCGTTCCCGGTGGTTTGCTGCGCAGCTATGTTCGGCAGGGTGTTGATTGCGCCGTTGGCCTTCATTATTTCGGCCCGGCAGGAAAGGGTGAGTTGTTGGGGCAGATGTTTGATATCCTTGGCGTAACTGACCATCTTAAGCTGCGGCGCCTGGGTGCCGGCGGTGTGTTTGAGCGTTATGTTTTCGACGATTTCATTTTTGATCTCCCCTCAACCCTGGCGGCTTTTGAACAGTCTCTTCATAGGGAGTGCCCGAATGATACAAAAGCGATAAAGGCAATTGTTTCCGCCTTGGAACCACTTGCCCGGGCCCTGCGCCTTGATTCCACCGGGCGCTTGCAGTCAAATTTTTCCCCTTTCACGGCATTTGACCAGAGCACGGAGGATTTTCTTGTAGGAATAGGCTGCTCAAAAAAACTTTATGATATTCTTACGGCCCCCGCCTTCTGGTCAGGGCTTCCTATGGATAAATGCCCCGCTTTTCTTCTCTTGAACAGCATGGGAGCCTTGCTCGTGTCGGCTTGGGAACTTGGCTGCACGGGCACACAGATGGCTGAAGCCTATGTTGAGCGTGCCAAAGCGACCGGGACAAACCTCCTGCTTGGCGATCCGGTGGAACATATTCTTGTTCGTGACGGCCATGCCTGTGGCGTTCGGTTGAAATCAGGCCGTAGCATAACCTGCCGAAAAATTATTGCTGCTATACATCCTAAGCTCGTGCTTGATATGTTTCCTCGTGACGCAGTTTTGCCTGAGTATCGCTGTGGGCTTGAGAAACTTAAGGAAACACCAGGCGCAGTCTGCGTGCGGTTGTTGGTGGAAGCTAAACACCAGAAATCGTTAGGGTATAATTTGTATCGTATTTATAAGGGTGACCGGACTAATTTTAACGGAATATTTATCAGTTTAAGAAAAAGCGAGCTTGAAGAATATAATGCTCTTACCATTATTCGTGGTTCAGCATATAGCGACTGGATGAAGTGGGAGCACACGCTGTCCGGTAGCCGGGGGGCGGAGTATGAACAGTCTAAGATGCGTATAGCCGAGTCAATGATTGCGACAGCTCGCAGCATGTTGGGAGATTTGGGAAAATACAGGGTTCTTGATGTTTCAACACCTCTTACAATGCGCGACTGGGCTGCAAGTCCGGAGGGATCTGTATATGGCCTTCTGCGCTCTGTAGAAAATCCGCTTCAGTATAGCATGCTGACCCGGATGCCGGTTCGCTCCCTGTACCTTGTGGGTCAGAACGCAATTTCGCCGGGCTTGCTGGGTGTAACTCTGAGTGTTCTGCGCGGTGTAGGCGAAGTTGCCGGCCGGGTAAATTTTCAAAATTTTCTTGCCGCAAGGCTTGCGGCAGATGCATAAAAAATAATAAATGAAATGAAGAGGATACAATATGTAGTGAGCTGCAGTATACCTTGGTTATCCTCTGTGTGCTTGTGAAGTATTACCCGGGGTAAAGTGTTTTTTTGCTGCAAGAAAAGATGGTAAATGCTTTACGAGATGGTAGATGCTCCAGCGGTGTTGCCACAGGCGGCGGGTGAAGGTTCTGCGCCAGGTGCGGTTGGAGTAGAAGCGTTTGAGATGGCTGTTGTACAGGTAGTCAAGTTTTTCCTTTGATTCAATGGCTTTTGGCACGAATACGAAGTTAAGGCAGTTCATCAGCTTCCAGTCTTCCTGAAAAATTCCATCCTTATCAAGGCCCTGCCAGATGGGCGCACCGGGAAAAGGTGTGAATTTTGACATGTTCATGTCATCAAGTCCTAGAGATATAATGAAATCACTCGTTGTCTGAATAGAGGCCTCAGTTTCGCCGGGCAGGCCCATTATAAATAAGCCTTTGGCCCTTAGGCCGACAGCTTTGATTTGGGTAACGGTGTCTCGTACCTTATCAAGTGTAACTCCTGCCTTATGGCGCTCAAGCATGGCCGGATCAGCCGATTCGATACCAAGCGATACCATAAGGCAACCAGCATTTTTGAGTTTTCGTAACAGGTCCTTGTCGGCATGGCCCACCCTGACAGCGCAGTTGAACTGCAGCCCGAGTGGCTGTGCTGTTAAAATATCACAAAGTTTAAAAATGCGCTCTCGATCAAGAGTGAATAGATCATCATAAATATTTATATGCCTTATGCCGAAATTTAGACGCAGATGTTTCATATGCTCGTAGATATAGTCCGGTGAGTTAAACCTGTAGGAGCGTTTGAAAACCGAGCGGTCACAGTAGGAACATTGGTAAGGGCAGCCGCGGCTGGTCGACATGGTAGCTCCGGGAATGTCGATATAACTAAAAAGCGGTAGAGTATATGAACGGGGAAAGCCTTGCAGGCTTGCATAGTCGGGGAAGGGGAGGTCATCAAGATCAGGAATTGGTTCGCGAGGGGGATTGGTCACGATTGTGTTTCCGTCACGCCATATAAGCCCGTTGATTGATGCTGCATCTTGGCCAGACGCCAGCTCGAGCATGGTCAGTTCGCCTTCACCCAAAGCCAGATAATCAATGTGCAAAAAATCGTTTAATAGCACTTTGCCCAGACCCGATACATGTACACCACCGAAAACGGTAATGATGGAAGGGTCTGTAAGCTTGATTTGTTCTGCCATGTCATAGCCATCGAGAAAACTGGATGTCGTCGTTGAAAAGCCGACAAGTTCAGGTCGCCATTTCAGCACTGCACGCACGTTTTCGCGGAGACCTTGGGGTGCCTCCGGCCCCAGACAGTCGTGAATTAAAACTTGATTTCCTTCGCGTTTCAGGTAGGCGGCAATCGAGAGTAGTCCAAGAGGCGCCATCCGGTTTGCTGTGGCTGTAATATCCTTTTTACCGGGAACCCAGTTAGAGCCTGCCGGATGGACGAGTGCGATGCGCATACAGAGCCTTTCAGAGCTTTTGAGGCTAATTGCTAAAAAATTGTTTTATTATTTCAGGATCATGTTTGCCTGTTGTCATGACAGGAATTGTATCTACGATTTTAATGTGACGTGGGCATGCATAGGATTCACAATTTGCAGACAGATGCAACCGTAGGCTTTGGACATCTATTTTACCGGCAACAAGCGCCGCCACATCGCAGCCTCGACTTCTATCCGTGGGCAGAGCAAATACAACGACATCAGTAACGCCATTGATCTGTCGAATCTTTGCACACACATCAGCCAGATCAACCCGCTTGCCTCCAACTTTGACTATATCATCACAGCGGCCGTGCAGGCTGAAGCTGCCTTCAGGAGATGGCTCAATGTGGTCAGAAGTGGTGAAAAAATCGTCGTTGTCGCGAGGAAGCTCGGGTGATAAAAAGTCTGAGCAAACAAGCAGGTGTTGTTTTTTAATCTTCCATTGAACGTTTTTAAAGGGCCGCCATGATAGGCCGTCTGAGGGGCTTTGTCGCCATGCGATGCCGCCTGTTTCTGTCGAGCCGAATATTTCCGTAATGTTAATACCTGTTGCGGTATGGAAAAAACAGGCAGCTTTTGTGTTAAGCAGGCCTGCCGATGAAAAAGCTATGCGCAGGGCATGTTGCCGCAGTCCGGAGGCTTTCAGTGCATGATACTGAGCAGGAACGCTTACGAGCACAGTTGCGCCATGTTTATGCACTGCCGAAAGAATTTCCTGAGGTAAAGTATACATAGGCTCAAGCACGCTGCAGTTAGAGATAAGCGGTATAAGTGTGCTAAACAGCAGTCCATAGATGTGCTGGGGTGGTACAGTTGACGCAATGATATCGTCAGGTTTGATGTTGAACATTTCTGACAAAAATGCAGCTTCGCCAAACAGGTTGTGCAGGGTTTTTGACCATATTTTT
>Ga0208648_1002886_pt1 | contig 11362 bp, 8 predicted proteins | sample AntAceMetag02UKL_FD_184772 | JGI IMG/M metagenome (GOLD analysis project Ga0208648, IMG submission 184772) | Saline lake microbial communities from Ace Lake, Antarctica - Antarctic Ace Lake Metagenome 02UKL (SPAdes) (version 2) | ecosystem: Environmental > Aquatic > Non-marine Saline and Alkaline...
AATTTTCGCCCCCTGCCCGCCATCGCGAGCTCAGGCAAGGCAGGCGGGTCTCAGCGAAAATTAATAAGATAAAACCCTCTGCGTACTCTGCGACTCTAATGAGTGAAGCGAATGGGCGGTAATATAATACCCTCTGAATAGATACAAAAAATAGTGCAAACATCCAGAGAGCAGAGAGATATGTTTTTCCTCTTATCTTATAGAATTAAAAAACGGCTCTGAATTTGTAACCAGCAACTACCGGGAGGAAGCCGGGCAGATAAAATTTGAGGGTTAGCGCTTCCGCTTGGCGCTGATGCTTCACACTGCGTGTCACTCGAACCCTTGAATCCTTAAGCCCTTGTACCCTCTGAGATCACACCCGCTCAATTTTAGAAATAACCCACTTTTTTAGCTTCTCGCCAGAGGCGAGCAAGAATTTACTACAACTAATCGGGAGATGATCCTAAAAAAACAATGGTTTTGCAAAAAATAGAGATCTGAAACTTTTTATGCATGTTACCCTGAGCAAGCCAAAAAAGCTGATTTAACTTGTTTTTTCTTTCTATAAGTGATAGTTTTCTATTTTTTGGTTGGAATAATAACAATTAAAGGCTTTTCGGCTTCCATATAAACTGAGACTTGGCCATTCCCCCCTAACACCTTATGAATTCGACTTTCAAACAACTAAATCATAACTCAGCAAAATCAACTTGGAAATGTTATATGGAACGTACTGCGATATTTTTACCACGAAGAACACGAAGCAATCGAAGATAAAGAAAAGAATTCTTCGTGGTTATCAATAATAAAATTGTTCAAGTTAATGACATTGAAACATAATTTTTGATATGCTTAAAAGTTATTTTTGTCTGCAGTGCCGCAAACCTGCATAACTTAGCTTTTTACGACGCCATCAAATTTTTGCTGCTTTATAATACAAGGAATATAAAATGAAACTCAATAAATTGTCTATGAACAACTCATTTAAAAATAAAAATCTTCATTATAAACTTACTATAATATTTGGACTGTTCTTTCTTTTCCCTGTGATTGGATTTGTTACATTTGCGATCATATATAACCTCATGAACAATGAATATATCCTGATGTTTCTTCTGGGCCTTCTGATTTTTTCGGTTTCAGGATATACCATGCTCAGAAAAGTGTTTAACAACATAGAGAATATATCCAGGGATATTTCTAAAAAAAGTATCGCAAGCTTTGGAAACAAAAGTCAGCCCGATGATGATGAAATCAATAATATTGTTCAATCCTTTAATTCTATCGAAAATAAATTTGCTGAGACCCTGCAGCAACTTCAAAAAAAATCTTCTGAAATCTCAGTACTGAAAGAACTTTCTGAACTTTGCTATGTGACATTTGATCCGGATGAAATACTTTATATAACTCTGGAACGTGCTCTTTTGTTAACCGATTCAGATGTAGGCTCAATAATGATTCTGGATCGTGCCCAGGATTCGTTTATTATAAAAGCGAGCTTTGGAACCGGCGAATACATAAAAACAGGTGACAAAGTAGATTTTAAAACAAGTATAGCCAAATATGCTGTAATCAACAAATCGCCTGTTGTGGTTGAAGATATTGAAAAAGACCGCAGATTCGGAACAATAAACCGTCCTCAATATGCTACCAAATCATTTGCCTGCCTGCCAATCAAGACCAGTAAAAATATTATAGGAGTTCTAACGATTTCGCGTAAAGATGATGATAAAATTTATACAAACGATGCTGTGGGGATTTTAACGCCATTTTTGAGTAATGCTGCTTTTACATATGAAAATATCAGTCTTTTAAAAGAAAATAAAAAGGCGATGCTTTCTCTGAAAACAATCAATAAGATATATAATATAATAAACTCAAGTTTCAGAGACAGCGAACTTCTACATGCCATTATAGCTGAATTTCAAGCTGTTGTCACGTTTAACCTTGCAATGGTGATAACAAAAAATGAAACCATTGCTGATCAGATAAAGATCATTGAGTTATTAGCCAATGAAACAACAGATATTCTTAAAGAAACTTCTTATAATTACCAGCAAGGCAGTATTATCGACAAGGTTCTGAAACAGGGGAGCACACTTATTGTAGATGACACCAGCCTGCTTTCCATGGAGATTGAAAAAAAACTCCTTGCTAATAACGGGCACGGGCATATGTCATGTATTCTTGTTCCATTAAAAATGAATGGGGTTGTAAACGGGACACTCGTTTTAACCGCGCATAAATCAGATGCATTTTATGATGCTAAGGGCCTTATAGAATGGATAGCAAATACACTTTCTATAGCCATAGAATGCAACAGGTTGTCCGAATCTGTTATTAAACGCAATAATGAGCTGGATTTGATCAAACAAATTGGAAGCGCCCTTGCTTCATCCACTTTTGATATGAAACATGTGCTTAAACATACAATGGATATGATTCAGGTAATCATGAATGTTGAAGCAGGTTCTTTGTATCTTTTAAAAGAAAACGAACTTGAGTTTGCTGTTGCATTTAATATTAAACTTGAATCTATGAAAAATCTAAAAAAGTTTCGGGTTCAAATGGGACGGGGAATTGCCAGTTATGCAGCCTCACGTGGAGAATCTATTATCGTAAATGATGTGCAGAACTCACCTCATTTCTATCCTGAAATAGATCAGGCTACAGGATTTGACACATTATCGGCACTGTGTGTCCCAATGATTTCTCAGGGAAAGGTTATAGGAATTCTTGAGGTCCTCAATAAAATTAATTGCGACTTTGACTCATATGATAAAGACCTTCTTAAGGCCATAGCATCATCTGTAAGCATTGCTATTGAAAACGCACGCCTTTATAAGGAAACCGTCTCAATGGCTGAACATGAGCGGGGCATAAGGAATGTGTTTCAGAAATTTGTACCCAAACAGATTGTAGACAAAATAATCCACAATCCGGAAACAGAAAATGAAATGCTTGAAGAGGTAAAGACTGTCACTATGCTGAATGTTGATATCAGAGAATTTTCAGGTCTTGCTGTAAAAATCGGATCTCAAAAAACAGTCTCGCTGCTTAATTATTTCTTTTCTGTTATGGGAAAAATAGTGATTAAAAATCACGGCATTGTTGACAAATATCTGGGGGATGGGTTTCTGGCGCTTTTCGGAGCGCCTGTTTCAAGTATTATGGATGCAGATAATGCTTTGCGCGCAGCGCTTGAAATGCAAAACTCTATTGCGTCTGTAAATGACTATTTTGACAAAGAATTTAACTCTCCTGTAAATATAGGCATAAGTGTTCATACAGGTGAAGTGGTTGTAGGCAACTTTGGTTTTGAGATGAAGATGGATTACACAGTGATTGGTGATTCTGTAAATGATGTATTTAAGCTTCAGTCTTTTACCAAATCCATCCCAAACAGTATTTTAATCACTGAGAAAACAAGTCATGCTGCACGGTCACACCTGCAACTGCGCGATACAGGTAAAACACTCGGTAACATGAAAATTTACGAACTCATGGGATATAACAAGGATTAGCCTTGAAATGAGGATCTTATGAAAAAATTTATTCAGGCAATCGTAATAATTACCTTTTTCATATTTCCCACTATCTGTTTTTCCTCTTATCTTATTGAGTTAAAAAACGGCTCTGAATTTATAACTAACCACTATTGGGAGGAAGGACTGCAAATAAAGTTTTATCACTATGGTGGCATAGTTGGGATTATAAAGGATTCCGTCAAAGCAATAAGAAAATCAGACATAACCTGTAAAGAAGAAATAGACTCTAAACAAGACAGTGTTGACCCAAAAAGTAAAACCAACGGAAAATCCGGCATTACAACAACAGAAAAGAAAGAAAAACATGAAACAGTAGATGTGGAATACTATAAAGAAAAAAAGTCGCAACTGGAAGCTCGAATGAAAGAAGCCCTGGGAAGAGTCCGAGAAGCTGATAAAAATAAGGATTCAATAGGCAGGGAAATAGCAAGGAAGGATGCGAAAAAAATTTCCGAGGAGATGTACGCCCTTACTGCTGAGCTGACAAAAAAGAACAATGGAAAGATGCCTGAAGAATGGTGGAAGAAATAAAAGTTCACCAGAATCTGCGTACAAGTCTATTTAAAATCCTTTAATCTATAGATTCATCCTTCCACGAATCAAGTTCCACTGTATAATCAGTCGGGGATAAAAATTTATCCTTTATGGCTTCGTCAAAGTAAAAACCCCCGCCATTATTAATCCCTACCGTTTTCCCCCAGATCAGACCATAAACACCGGCTGAATTATTCAACTGCACGTCTGCGTTGGGAGCATAGATCGTTCCCTTGAAAGCACTGTCGTGTTTGAAGACAATATCCTGATCGGAATTTGAGAAGATTGAAAAGTCGGTCGGGTCGGACAAGTTGTTTATGGCAGAGCCGTTTTTTGCTTCAAGCTCACCGTCTTCCGCGTCGACAATTCCGTTGAGGTAGATATTGACCGGTCCGTTAGTTGCGTCTATCTCAAGAATTGACGCATTCTTCAGTATAATGCTTGTGATGTAATAATCGCCCGCCGTCAGTGTTATAGTTTCCCCGCTGCTGAGGTTTATGTCTGTAGCCCCCGCAAGGGGACAGGCAGCACCCATCTTATCTGTAGCGTTATTATTTGTGGTAACAATGTCAATGAACTTATCGTAAAGTTCGGATGTTGGATCGTTTGCCCCCAGGGGATCGGGATCGACACGTCCTACTGTTGTTCCGGCTTCGCCGTTGATGGTAGCTTTGGTCGTCTCTTCTGTTTCTGTCCATTCGGCATTAACGGGAGGATCGGAGTCATCTGCCCCCAGGGCGAGATCGCCGTCGACGTAGGTATCCATCTTGGTGATGACCTTTGTATTGCTGCCTATGTCAGCTTCTCCAGTGGATGCGCCGGGAAAGGTTGCCGGGTCGGGGTCGGGGGTAACACTGGAGTCATAACTGTAAAGCTCAGCGCCCGCCTTGAGGTCAAGCAATCCATCGGCGAAGAGGCCATATTCAAAAACGCTCTTAGGCTCTGCGGAGAAAACAACCTCAATGGTCGCCTCTGAAGAATTATTGGGTACATGCCCCGTTACCGAAAAACTGTACTGGTCGCTTCCCAGTGGTGTTAACTCAGTTGGAACGGTGAAAGAAAATCCGCTTGGTGTGGTATAAGTCAAAGAGATAGGCTCCTCCGGATCCGCCGTCAAATCGACAGTAGTGGAATCAGAATCGTCCAAATCGACGGCCAGTTTCTTCAGTACGTACTGTACACCGGCGTCAGCATCATAGAATGCCTGTTCGCTGGCCCTGTAATTGCTGCCGATTTTAAGATCTGTTGTTGTTAATATAACCGCAGTGGTTCCCAGAAGCGTTATAATAGCTAAAAACATAAGCCCAAGAGGAAGAACCATTCCTTTTTCATTTTTATATATTAAAAACATGTCTGACATTTAAAAGCCTTTGTTGAGATCTTATGCATTCCCACGCTGGAGCATGGGAACGAGCAAACGAGCAACCAGTAACGAGTAACCTACTCTTGTTGCAAACCAAGATTTCTTGGCGTTATAAAAGAGGTTAAAGTGTGTGTCCTGTATCCGCCATTTGCAGAATAATCACCATCTGCTTTAGTTGTCCTGGCGGTTATTGTAATCCTTATCTGTCGGATATCGTCATTTTCGGCAGATGTAGTTACTTCCGTCACACCATCATCTTCCAGGTAAACAAAGGTAAATGATTGAATGTTTTCGGCAAACGGCTGAAAATGCCCATTGCCGGTTTTTCTCTTGATCTGATAAGGATACGCAGAAGTCTCATCATAATATGTATATATTATATTTTCATTTGAGCCGTCAGTTTCCCCATCATCATTCAAATCTGCGACTACCTGCAGTTGACTGGCATTATATGGAATACCAACGAAATCTGTGCTTGTTGGATCAGATCTTTGCATCGTGCCTGTAGGATCATACCCCGCCATCCTGATCTCTCTGGTCATCATATCCATGGCAGCTCTTGCTGTCTGCACCATCTCGACGATCTGTTCCTGAACGTCATAGATTTTGCGCTGCATGAGGAAAGTGCTTGATAATGCCGTCAGGATAATCAGGCCTATTGTCATGGCAATCAGCATTTCAACAAGCGTAAACCCGCTTTCTTTATTTTCAGGCAAATAATACAATAGGTTCACTCCTCAATGTCCGCAATGATCGTTTTCAACTCAACTGAATGAGCATCAGCATCCCAACTTACAGTAACGGTTATCTTCTTCATACCCGCATCCGGATTGGCAACCTCTGTAAATGTAACCCTTTTATATAAGGAATAATTCGTAATAGAATTATAGTCTTCTGTCGTGGTCGTATCTGATACAGGCATACCGGAATACCCAGTCATTCTGATCTGTTCCATCTTATCCTGTGCAATAACCGTGGCAGTGCTAATCCTGTTGCTTAACTTATTACTGCTAATTATTCCTGTTATCAGAGCCGCTATTCCAAGTAGCCCTACTGACAGAATAAGCATGGCTGCCAGAACTTCTATTAAGGTAAAGCCGCTATTGTTGTCGCGTAATCTGCGCATTAAAGAAATTTTTTCCTTTTGAAAGATTTTTGAGATTCTTATTCTATCATTACGCGCCCAGTAATGTGAGCCTTTACATCCTTTGAGCCGACAGAATTGGTTAGGACTATAATGCCGTATGGGTTCGCTGTTCCCCTGGAATGAAATTCAATATTCTTAGTAGAGCTAATGTTTACGTCATTGTAATTAGACTGAATATCCTTGGTTATTTCTTCACCAGAATCTTTAATGCCATTGTTATTGCTGTCGGTCCATATCTTATACTCAGAATCGCCACTCACAAACGCCACCGCAACATCGCAGTTCCCTTTAACAGCCTTCATCCTGGCCGCCATTAAATCTCCCATTACCTGCCTGGCTGCTCCGTTTAAGCGGTGTTTGGGCATGTAAGACAAAAAGTTTGGGATAGCAATGCCCGCAGAAACCGCCATTATAGCAATGATAACCATCAGTTCAATGAGTGTAAAACCGGATTGTTTATTACAAAGCCGCATAAAGTCTCTTAAAATATTATTTAAAGTTTATTCATGCAAATTCTGCGCCATCTACTGCTTCAGGCCTCGTCGAGTGGTCGAGTAGTTAACTGATCAAACGGTTGTTGCTATGTGCCTGTCTACGACGACCCCGTAGGTCGTAACAATCGTACTGGGATGAGTCTGCATGCCCTGTTAAATTCCGAAGGACTATTTAACCAGGGTGGCTAAATATAGACAAAACCGGTGAAAATAACCATTTTTTGGACGAAAATCAGCTATCTGCCACCAATAAAATCCACACCATTTTTAAAAAAACGTATTCCAGTCGTCAGTTTAAAATCCGGTTTTTTGCCGCTGCGTTTCATTATTTCTCTGTTATATATCCAGTCAGGATGGTTGGATGGATGATTATAGGCTTCAGGATGTGGCATAAGGCCAAAAATCCTGCCGGTGGAATCGCAGATGCCGGCAATATCATTTGCCGACCCGTTTGGATTAAATGGAAATCTGCTTTCAGCAAGCTTGCCTTCCGGCGTGGCATACTGGAGAGCTACCTGTTTGTTTTTTAACAACTTCTCAATTATAACTTTGTCTGAATAAAACTTTCCTTCTCCATGTCTTACAGGAAACTCCAGAAAATCAAATCCTTTTGTAAAAACACACGGGGATAAAGGATCCACCTTCAGTCTTACCCAGTCATCCCTGAAATTGCCGCAATCATTATATGTAAGCGCGATGGATCGTGTTTTGTAATCACCTTCAAAGCCAGGTAAAAGCCCCATATTAACAAGTGTCTGGAATCCATTACATATCCCAAGCACAAGATTTCCCCTGTCAACAAATTTAAGCAGATTATCGCCTATATTTGTCTTAAGACGAACTGACTGAATTACGCCCGCCCCATGATCGTCTCCCCAGCTGAACCCTCCGACAAAAACCATTATCTGGAAATCATTGAGATTTACAGATCCGTTAATAAGAGAATTAATATGCACACGGACAGGCAAAGCGCCTGCCAGCTCAAGAGCATAAGCTGTCTCATGATCACAGTTTAAACCATATCCGGTAAGCACAAGGGCTTTTACATTACTCATATCAACCCCTTGAATGGTTTTTTCCAGGCGGTTTTCAAATCTTGAACAGAAATGGAGAGAATGTCTTTAACTTTACCTTTGTTTTCTGAATAATTAATAATCAAATCACTGGTTTTTTCAGTTACAATTCCTATACAGGAACAGGCGAGGCCTTTAAAAATATTTTCAAACGAGTCTTTGTTGTCTGGATTTATTGTAACTATAAAACGACCGGCTGATTCTGAAAACAAAAGGGTGTCAATACGATTAACATCACGGCAGGGCACTAAAGCAAGGTCCACTTTCATTCCAAGATTGCCACCCATGACAACCATGGCAAGATGAACACCCAGGCCACCGCAATATATTCCATGAGCAGAGGCAACAAGTTCTTCTTCAACAGCCTTTCCAAGCGCCCTGTAAACCGGGACAAACCTGTCGGGAAAAACCTTTGGAACATTCAGGCCTGTATAACCAAAATGCTCATAGTATTCTGATCCTCCAAGCTCGTTTCGCGTTTCACCAAGCATATAAACAAGATCTCCGGAAACTTTAGAATCCATTGTAATACATTTGTTTATATCATTAATAACAGATATGGTTGAAAACTGGAGGGTTTCAAGAGCAGATACTTTATGGGTCTCACCATATTTACCTGCAAGATAACCGTCAACATACATGCTGTCTTTGCCTGAAAGAAGCGGTATCCCATATTCCAGGCAGATATCCCTGAGCGCTGAGCATGAACGCACAAGCTGTGCAGCCTTGAATCTGCCGTCAGGATTATTTTCAGGATGATACTGAATGTCAGGCCAGCAGAAATTATCCACACCGCCTATCATGTCCAGATCTGCCCCGACAGAAATCAGCCTTCGTACAGCCTCATCAATAGTACAGGCAGTCATGTGATATGCATCTATTTTTGAATATAACGGCAAAAGCGCCTGAGCAAAAGCAAGCCCTTTTTCAGAATCAAGCACAGGCCTTATAACTGACGCATCGCTGTTAACATCCCGCCCGGCGCCTGCAAGAGGTTTAATCACGCTTGTTCCCTGAACTTCGTGATCGTATTGCCTTGATATCCATTCCTTGGAGCATATATTGGAACGCGATAAAATATCTGCAAGCAAAGCCTTATAATTTAAAGGTTCCCTGACAACCGGTTCAAAAAGACCCCTTTTATCAGGCTCCTGCCAGTATGCATCAAATTCCCACTGTGGAAAACCGGAACTTAAAAAATCAAGATCAATATAAGCGCATGTCTTGCCGTTATATTTAATATGGAGCTTGCCTGAATCCGTATATTTGCCTATAACGGTGCTTTCAACAGCATGCTTTTCTGAAAGCTCAAGAAAATCGTCAAGATCTTCCGGTCTTATAGCCAGGGTCATACGCTCCTGGGATTCTGAAATCCATATCTCCCATTGATCAAGACCTTTATATTTTAAGGGAACTTTTTCAAGCTCAATCTCGCATCCATTTGAAAAACGAGCTGATTCACCAACAGATGATGAAAGGCCTCCACCACCATTATCTGTAATAAATTTTATATAATCCCTGTCACGCGCCTCTAATATAAAGTCATGCATTTTTTTCTGGGTATATGGATCGCCTATCTGAACATGACCTGCCGGAGTGGTTTCAGAAAAAACCTCAGAAGCTGCTGTCACACCATGAATCCCGTCCTTACCAACTCTTCCACCGCACATTATTACCAGATCTCCGGGTGATGTTTTTTTCTGGTCAGCAGGCTCCCCTTTTATCTCTGACGGCATTATTCCTACGGCTGTAACAAAAACCAGGGCTTTACCCATATAACCTGGGTGAAAGAAAAGCTGGCCGAATGTTGTTGGTATTCCGCTCTTGTTACCACCATCCCGGACTCCTTCTATAATTCCGTCTAAAAGGCGTCTTGGGTGAAGATGCGGACAAAGATCGCCATCATAGTCAATCTGTCCAACGCAATAACCATAACCGCCCATAATCAGTTTTGCGCCTTTTCCGGTGCCCATTGGATCGCGATAGACCCCTACAATGCCGGTTATTGCTCCGCCATAAGCTTCCATGTTGGATGGAGAATTGTGTGTTTCTCCGGTTATAACGTAATAATGATTATCGTCAAAACGTCCTGCACCGGCATTATCCCACAGAACAGATATAACCCACGGTTTCTTATCCTTTAATAAAAGTGTAGGCTGCTTGATACATGTATCAAAAATATTATCCACGACCTCGGTATGACCTGTTGAGAGGTCATGATAATGAAAGAGTCCCTGAAATGAATTATGATTGCAATGATCGCTTCTTGCCTGGGAAATATATTCAATCTCAACATCTGTGGGTTCTGCAAGACCGACCAGCGCGCGTTCCGCCTGAACCCTGGTGTCTAAAAAATATGCCCTTATAATTGGAATGTCATTGGAATTTAAAGCCAGATTTCGCTCATCACTTATTTTTTTCAGTGTTTCATCACTGTCAATCGGAATAGACCTGACAAGGGGCTTATGATCAAGCACGACTCTGGGAATAATAATTCCGATTCCGGTTTTACTGTCCCAGTCATGTTCTGAATATATCCTCCATCTCTGTATTGTGTCATTAGCCAGGAGTTCACAGGCTATTTTATCAACATTCTGAGATGTAAGACCTTTTCCTTTAAGGCAATACCGTTTTGAAGTATAAATGGCTTCATCGGGTTTAAATTTTATTCCAAGAATATCCTCAACAGCCTCAACGGCCGTGCTGCCGGGATTATCCCTGACCCCGGGTCTGAAGCCAACCCAGATAATCCAGTCAAAGTCTATCAACAGGGGATCAAAGGAAGATATCTGTGTTACAGGATTTGTAAAAACTTCAGTCTGAATGGTTTTAATCTGATCAGCAGTCAAATCAGCATCAATTGTAACAACATTAATGACACGCACCTGTGAAAGTTTCAGGCCAAAATAATGCAGAGCCTTAAGGCGTATTCCTTCGCCTTCAGCATCAAAAAGATCAGAATTAAGCGCTATTTCGAGTCGATTGGGCATAATGATAAAATTCAAGTTACAAGTGCCTAAAGTTGTGGTACGCCTTCGGTGTTTTGTTGATTGATAACCAAAGCCACAAGGATTCGCAATCACTCTCTTGCCAGTGCATTGAGGAACCTGCCTGCCGGCAGGCAGTTATAAAATGGCAGGATTCCTTAACTTTAGGCATTTTAGCTCACTTTAGGCACTTTAGGCACTTTAGGCACTTTAGGCACTTTAGTTGCTAAATTA
>Ga0208648_1002888_pt1 | contig 11358 bp, 10 predicted proteins | sample AntAceMetag02UKL_FD_184772 | JGI IMG/M metagenome (GOLD analysis project Ga0208648, IMG submission 184772) | Saline lake microbial communities from Ace Lake, Antarctica - Antarctic Ace Lake Metagenome 02UKL (SPAdes) (version 2) | ecosystem: Environmental > Aquatic > Non-marine Saline and...
CGAGAAGAAACATGATGGGTACGATTACGGCTCCGAGTCGCCATATGGCAGAGAAACAGGCAAAGACTTCCGGTGAGTTGGAAAGAGAAACCACCACATGGTCACCCCGGCGGATTCCCAGGGCTTTCAAGCCACCAGCGAGTTTGCGGCCCATATCATTTAATCGTTTTGAGGTAAATTCTTCGTCTTCAAACACATAGGCCAGCTTTTCACCGAATTTCTCGAGGTGTTCATCGCCTAACTTTGCAAGATTCATGGAGACCCCCTTTTATAAACGTTAAGTGTATTTCTGCCAAATCCTGTCAAGGCTGGGATATGTAGCATTCACTTTTTGTCTGAAAAACCGGCAGCTCAAAAATAGGAATTGTTGTCCCCAACGTTGCAAAAGTCAAGGATGCCGCAAATCTTAGGCGTCGAGGGTGAAGCTGTAGTACTTTACCGCGAACCCTCGACAACGCAGGAGATGCGGTATCCTCGGCTTTCCCGTAGGGTAAATAAAATGGCTGTTTTTTCCTGCTTTCAGGATGCCACCTGTAGTGGATTCCATCAAAGCATTTAAAATGAAGACATAGCCTGTATTTGTAGCTTTTAAACTTATTTTGCCATTTTATTTATGCAACTAAGGGGTTGAGTTTTCCAAGGCTCACATGGGTCACAAAAATAGCAATATACCTAAATCTAAAAGGACTCTAATATTTGTACTGAAAGGTTGGTTTTTTAAGGGTGATCAGGGCAACGGCTAGGTACATCCGATGCGTTTTTGGCAACCCGGAAAGAGTCATTCCTTCACGCGAAGGAGATTGTAAACGTTGACGGGGCGGTGCAATCCTTTCAGGGCTAACTCTCCTATTGGTTCGACCTCCACCAGCTGCTCTACCGCCCCGTAAACCCGCTGGCTGATGAGTACCTGTCCGCCTTGAGCCTTATCACAAAGGCGCGAGGCGAGATTCGTAACAGTTCCGATGGCCGCATAGTCGAAGCGCCCTTCAAACCCGATCTTTCCCAGCGTGGCATACCCATGGGCGATCCCCACCCCAAAGTCCAGTCTGTGACCGCGCTTTCGCCACTTCCCGCTAAGCTCACTAACATACTCGCGCATGGCTACGGCCATCTTGACGGCACGGGCCGCCGGGTCCGGGCAAGGTATGGGATCGTTGAAAAACACCATCAGCCCGTCCCCCGTAAAGCGCTCCAACGTGCCCTCGTATTGAAAGATCAGGCTTCCCATGGCCTCGTGGTACTCCCTGAGGACTCCCATCACTTCCTCGGGCTCACCGGTCTCAGAGAAGGCTGTGAACCCACGGAGGTCACAGAAAAGCACAGTGATATCCCGCCGGTGAGTTTCGAGAAACTCTTCGTCTTTTGAGGAGACAATAAGCTCTGCGAGCTGGGGAGAGAGAAAACGCCTTAAACGCCCGACTCGCTCTAATTGGGTGAGTTGCTCCGCCACCCGTTGCTCAAGCGACCGGTTCCACTCCGTAAGCTGGGCTGCCTGCTCCCGGACCGTGTCATGAAGCTCCTTGATGCGGAGCATCGACTTAACCCTTGCAACCAGCGCGGCATGGTCCACTGGCTTGGTCAGATATTCGTCGCCACCTGCCTCGAGTCCTGCAACGATGTCTTTCGAACCCGCTTTGGCAGTGACCATGACTATGGGCATAAATGGCAGAGAAGGGTCCGATCTTATGCGTCGGCAGACCTCAATGCCGTCCATCTTAGGCATCATGATGTCTAACAGAATCAGGTCCGGCAGTTTTTCTTTGGCCATGGCCAGCCCGGCTTCGCCGTCTGTCGCTGTAATGATCCCATAGTTGTGGGCAGCAAGGCGAGCCTCGAGGATTTCCAGGTTCGCAGCGTTATCATCCACAATCAGGATAAGTGGTGGTGTCCTCACAGTATACCCCTCTATAATCAGCTATGGTACATACTCGCGGACCTTTGCCAAGAGCTTCCGAGGGCTAAACGGCTTCGCCATATAAGCATCGCAGCCGGCCTCAAACGCCTTGACATCATCGCCGCTAAGTGCATAGGAGGTGACCACGATGATAGGGGTCTGCTGCAGATCGGGGTTGGCCCTGATGCGGCGTGTTGCCTCGTATCCATCGAGACCGGGAAGCTGTATGTCCATCAGGATCAGATCCGGCCGATGGGTCTCGGCCGCGGTTACCCCCGCATCCCCGGTGACCGCCTCGATCACCTCATAGTCCGCGCTCATGAGGAGGTCCCGCAAAATACGGCGGTTATCCTCCTGATCTTCAACCACTAAAATTTTCCTGCTCATTTTTGCTCCTCCTGTTGTTCGACTCGAATTGGCAGCGTAAACCAAAAAGTCGAGCCTTTTCCCGGGGTGGACTCTACCCAAATGCTTCCACCGTGCATTTCGACAATCCTCTTGGCGATCGAGAGACCGAGTCCGGTTCCTCCCTTCTCCCGGGTACTGGAACCATCTACCTGGTGAAATTCTTCGAAGATCCCTTGCTGGTCGTCTTCCGAAAGCCCGGGGCCGGTGTCAGACACGGAGACCAGAAATGAGCTATTGGAAGTCGCCACCTCTATACTGACCTCTCCCTCGTCTGTGAATTTTATGGCATTCCCCACAAGATTCAAAAACACCTGGGCGATACGCTGTTCATCTCCCTTGCCGGTCACCAGGTCCGAAGGGACCTCTGTCCTTAACGCCAGGTTCTTCTCCGCACCCAGGGACTCCACCGAGGTGATGACTGTCTGAACGAGATCCTGCATGGAATAGTCATTGAGAGAAAGGGTAAGACGACCCGCTTCGATTTTTGAAAGATCCAGGACGTCATTAATAAGGCTGAGAAGATGACGCCCATTCTCCCCCACCCGTTCCAGGACCTCCTGGATTTTATCAGGCACATCCCCGTAAATCTTGTCCACAATCAGCTCTGTATAGCCGAGGATGGCATTAAGGGGGGTTCTGAGTTCATGGCTCATGTTGGCGAGAAACTCGGACTTGTGTTTGTTTGCGATCTCGAGCTGTTGGAAGGCCTCGTTCAGATCGTGAGTCCTCGCTTTGACTTTTTCCTCGAGATGGGCGTAAGACTCCTGGAGCCGGGTGGTCATCTGATTGAACTCCTCGCCCAGGGATTCCAGTTCATCACCGGTGTGGACATTCATGCGGTGCCCGAAATCCCCCGCGCCGATCCGGGCCGCCCCATCCCGCAAGGCCCGAATCGGTGTTACCATCCTTCGGGCCAGGATCAGGCTCGCAAGAATGGACAGCACAATCCCCGCGAGCACGAATAATGCCGTCCGGAAAATGGAGGCATAGAGGGTCACAAAGGCCTCTGCCAGGGGCTGTTCAAGAAAGATAAACCAGCCCATGGGGGAGATAGGGGCATAGGTCGTGAGGACCTGCCGTCCCTGGAGATCCCGGGCAACCGAGACCTTCTCCTCCTGGCCCGGGTTCAGGGGGCTCTCGCGGGCTGCCGCCACCTGGGGAAGCGAGGAGAGATCCGTCTTTTTCAGGACCAGGCTGATATTTGTGTGGGCTATGAGGTTGCCTTCGGAGCCCACCACATAAGCACCACCGGCCTTGCCTACCCTGATCTGATTAACGACCTCCCAGACAAACTTCAGGTTCACATCTGCCACGGTCACCCCTGATCTCTTTCTCGGGCCTGCCATGGCGATGGTCATGTACGGTTCGGACCCCTTGCGGAAATATACCGGGCTGAAATAGGTCTTGCCCCTCTTTGCCTCAAGGAATGCAGGGTTCTGGGAAAAATCCGCCCCGCTCTTTTCCCTGTCCATGCCTAACCGTGAGACGAGGAGCTGCTCCCTGCCTGCCGAATCTATAAACCTCACCTCTGTGATGGCCGGGTCTTTGCGCAGAAGTCTGACATACTCCACCTTTTCAGGACTCACACCCGAGGCCCCCCGCGGGGCAATCCAACTGATCTGGAGTTCAATCTTGCTGACAAACTGCTCAATCTTTAATGCCGCTGCTAAGGCCTTCTCCCTCTGGATACGGGCAAGGGCCGTTTTATTTTCCTGGTACGAGAAGTAGATCTCTATCAGGCCATTGGCCAGCAATGCCCCGGTGACCAATGTCACGAACAGCACCGCGTATTTCCTGAAAAGCTTACCCTTCATTCAATCACCTCGCTCGCCCGGACGAGAAGGGACTCAGGGATCTCAAGACCGAGGGCCTCGGCAGTTTTGAGGTTGATGACGAATTCGTAGAGGGTCGGCAATTCCACAGGGAGATCGGCCGGCTTTGCTCCTCTGAGGATCTTGTCAATGAGGTGGGCCGCGCTCCTGTACTGGTGAGGGTATTCGGGCGCATAGCTCATGAGGGCGCCTGCCCGGGGCCAGTATGTAGGCCCTAAAACAATCATGGGTAGATTGTTTTTGAGGGCCAAATCCACGATCTGAGTGACATAGCTGTTATAGGGTGGAGAGGAAAGCACCACAAGACCCTGGGCCTGCTCCTCAGCCATTGCCTTGAATGCGGCATCGAAGTCCTTGGGGTCTTGCGCCTGTACGGATTGAAGCTTTACACCCAGCGTTTGAGCGGCAGCCTGCATTTTTTCTAAAAACTGATGGGCCAACTGACCCCGGGCCGGATTATGAAGACAGGCGATTCTTGATGCTCCGGGTACCGCCTCTTTCAGCAATTGAAACGCCTTTCCGGTGATCTCTATCAAATTACTGCTCACCCCGGTCACATTCCCCCCAGGCCGTGCCAGGCTCGATACAAAACCGTACCCAACGGGATCGCCAACCATGGTAAACACAATGGGGATCTTGGATGTGGCGTTCTTGGCCGCAAAGGTGTCCGTTGTATGGACCGCAAATATGAAATCAACCTTGTGGCGGGCAAGCTCGGCCGCGAGCTTCGGGATCTGATCAGGTTTACAACCCCAGGATTGGTACTCTATGACAAAATTCTCTCCCTTAACCCAGCCTAATTTGCGCAGCTCCTCCAATAGTACCTTGTCAAAAACGCGGTAAGTGGGTCCTAACCACCCTATCCGGTAGACTTTGCCCTCTTTCTCCGCATTAGCCGCGAGCGGCCCGGACAAAAACCCGATGACAAGAATTGCAAATAACAGGAAGGTTTTGTGTCTCATGGCGTTACCCTCCTATAATTTTTCACACAGACAATTTCAGGAGCAAATCCAGAATCCAAAGTCCGAAATCCGAAATCGTGCCGTAGCTCTTTAGCCCGATCTATTGCATCATCAAAGCCAAGGAGCCACCGAGACTTTAGATAAGTATCATACCTGTTGGCGTCCGTGTCCTTCAGCTTTTGAAGAGATCCGACAATTTGAGCCGTATCATCTGTTTTCCAAGCTATGATCAATACGAAGACCTCGCCACTGGTCGGGAATGATCCCGCACGTCTGTGAAAGTCCAAAGCCAAATATAGGTTCCCATTAGCATGTGCAATTCTTGTCGTTCCATTCAGATTGTAGTATGTGCCGCTTAATGGGGTGAAATATGGTTTTTGTCCGATCCTGGCCTCCAGTAAAAAACCTTCATTTAACCACATCGGACCACCAATCGGGCCGATTAGACGCCCGGCTGTCACAATAGAATATGGCTCACCTTCATCTATATATATCCCGCTATTTACCATTTCGGGCTCAGTTCCGAGAAGCTTAATAAACATGGCTTCCTTGATGGTGGGAGGCAGGGTCCCATACCTTTTCACTGTGGAAGATGGTGCACATCCTACTGCCATTAAGATATAAAAGATTAGAAAATAGCAAAACATTGAAGACGATTTATGTCCATTCATTGGGGGAACCTCTTTGATAGGCGTGGATAATTGGTGGGAATTCCTGCAACTGATGAAACGACAAACAACCTCTTATGTCAAGAAAAATCGGTTTCCAGGAATTCCTTTACAATAGACGATTTTGGACTTAAAAAAAGATAGGTCCTTTGGGCCTGGATTCTTTACACGTCATCCTCCAATGACTTGTTCGACCGTGGTTTTTCAATAAACCGTCCTGTTACAAACCGATGCAGAATGCTGGATATTAGAGTTTGATAAGGCATGCCATCCTCCACCGCTCTTGTTTGAATCTCATCAAGGACCATGGATGAGATCCGAATATTGACTCGCTTATCTTTTTTTAAGGTCTGACGAGCGTATCCTCTATGTTTTTCAATCTCTTTTTTGAGGTTTTTAACGGATTTCCATTCTCCCCGTTCATAACTATCAAGAATATCCTTTTCCTCTTTATCTAATTTTATTGCAGCCATTTTAACCTCCCAAATACTCACGAGTTGCTTTTCGACTCGGAATTATTGTCTTTAAAAACTTGGTTTCCTCATCCTCAACAAACGGAACCAGGTAAGCATAGCCTTTGATTTTCACAACCAGCATAGTAGGCAGCGCTGATCCACCCGGCATCGGCGGGGCTATAACTGTAGCTTCACTCAATCACCTCGCTCGCCCGGATGAGAAGGGACTCAGGGATCTCAAGACCGAGGGCCTTGGCAGTTTTGAGGTTGATGACGAATTCGTAGAGGGTCGGCAATTCCACAGGGAGGTCGGCAGGCTTTGCTCCTCTGAGGATCTTGTCAATGAGGCGGGCCGCGCTCCTGTACTGGTGAGGGTATTCAGGCGCATAGCTCATGAGGGCGCCTGCCCGGGGCCAGTAGGTGGGGCCTAAAACAATCATGGGTAGTTTGTTTTTGAGGGCCAGATCCACGATTTGAGTGACATAGCTGTTATAGGGTGGAGAGGAAAGCACCACAAGACCCTGAGCCTGCTCCTCAGCCATTGCCTTGAATGCGGCATCGAAGTCCTTGGGATCTTGCGCCTGTACGGATTGAAGCTTTACATCCAACGTATGAGCGGCAGCCTGCATCTTTTCTAAGAATTGATGGGCCAACTGACCCCGGGCCGGATTATGAAGGCAGGCTATTCTGGAGGCCCCGGGCACAGCCTCCTTGAGCAGTTGAAACGCTTTTCCGGTGATCTCTATCAAATTACTGCTGACCCCGGTCACATTCCCCCCGGGCCGTGCCAGGCTCGATACAAAACCGTATCCAACGGGATCGCCAACCATGGTAAACACAATGGGGATCTTGGATGTGGCGTTCTTGGCCGCAAAGGTGTCCGTTGTATGGACCGCAAATATGAAATCAACCTTATGGCTGGCAAGCTCGGCCGCGAGCTTCGGGATCTGATCAGGTTTACAACCCCAGGATTGGTACTCTATGACAAAATTCTCTCCCTTAACCCAGCCTAATTTGCGCAGCTCCTCCAATAGTACCTTGTCAAAAACGCGGTAAGTGGGTCCTAACCACCCTATCCGGTAGACTTTGCCCTCTTTCTCCGCACCAGCCGCGAGCGGCCCGGACAAAAACCCGATGACAAGAATTGCAAATAACAGGAAGGTTTTGTGTCTCATGGCGTTACCCTCCTATAATTTTTCACACAGACAATTTCAGGAGCAAATCCAAAGTCCGAAATCCGAAATCCGAAATCGTGCCCTAGCCCTTTAGTCCGGTCTATTGCATCATCAATGCCTTTGATTAATTCAGGAGCAGCCTCAAAGCTGTTCGCTTCCTTTTCCTTCAGCCTTTGAAGAGATCCGACAATTTGAGCCATATCATCTGTTTTCCAAACTATGATGAATACGTCGACAGAGCTGATGCCCACCTGAACTAATCCGTCTAACGGAAGGCTGTAAATCTCCAAAGCCAAATACAGATTCCCATTAGCGTGTGCAATTCTTGTCGTTCCATTCAGAGTGTAGTGTGTGCCGCTTAATGGGGTGTAAGGTGGTTCTTGTCCGATCCTGGCCTCCAGTAAAAAAGCTTCGTCAAAAAATGAAAAATAATAGGTGCCGCGGGATAGCCCCGCGGCTGCCACAATGGAATATGGCTCACCTTCATTTAGATATATGCCGCTATTTACCATTTCCCCCTTACTTCCGTAAACCTTAACAACCATGGCTTCCTTGACGGTGGGAGGCAGGGTCCCATACCTTTTCAATGTGTGAACTGATGCACATCCTGCTGCCATCAAGACAGAAAAAATTAAAAAACAGCAAAAAATTGAAATCGATTTATGTCCATTCATTGGGCATCCCTCCCCCAGGTTTCAATACTGCCCGAGTTTTAATAGTGAAAAAGCTGTATCCACATGATTCCCTTCCAAAAGGGATTTATGAGAAACAAAATTCTGATTCATCTCTTATCTCAATAGCTAATTAGCCCGGATAAACCGCAACAGAAAATGTCTCACGCAAAGGCGCACACATAAAAAGTGAAGTCAAGGCGCGAAGGTTTTTGACCAAATTCATCTTCTTGTTTTTCTTTGCGAGCTTTGCGGCTTTGCGTGAGTAAAAAGTTGAAACAACTTTCATTCTTCGGCATATACAATTTGAGGTGGTTTTTCATTGGGGCACCAATGTTCAAAAAGAATCAGGTGTTCAAAAAGAATCAGGTGTTCAAAAAGAATCAGGGATGAAGGATGTTAAGATCCTGGAAATATGTTCGATAAAAACCCCTGTCCCTGGTAATAAACCTGGTTGCTTGTATTTTAGCATGAGCGCCGATCAGAAAATCGGCTAAAATGTGTTGTCGATACGGGATGCCCTCCCCGCAGGAACAGCAGAGGGCTTTTTGAGTTTTGCCGCAAGCGGGGCAGATAATCACATCCTTCTTCCGGTCAGAATATTTTTTCCAGGCACTGCTGGCCTCTAAAAGCGACCTTTCGTTTGACGAAACCATTTCAATGGCTGTGTCGTACAGGAACTTATCAAGGTCTTGGGAAGATAAGAACTGAGACCTTAATTCGGCGTATACCGCCTCGCAAATAACAAGCTTGTCATCACGAGCCGTGCGCAATAAGCAGCTCAGAGAGGCTTGAAGATGGGCTGCGTTGGGGATTAAGATATCCAGTAGTATATTCGTATCAACAGCTAAAATCATCCACCTCTCCACGTAGCTCATTCATTATTTCGTCGGTTCTTTTTCCATGGAGATGGGTAAGGAATCCCACATATTTCCTCAGATTCTCGATTGAAGTGCTCTTTTTCTTCAGAAGAACCTTTGCTTCGTCTATTTCGAAAATAACCTCATCCCCAGCTCTTATGCGCATAACTGTCCGGATCTGATGAGGAATGGTCACCTGGCCCTTACTGGTTACCTTTGGCATGGCTGACACCTCCTGATAAGTCTTACCCGAAGTATTACTTCTTTTTAAATGTCTGTCAATTGAAATGTGCAGATGACCCCAATTTCTAAATTCATCCAATTCATAGCCTAACCTTCAGGCAGTCCGGCCAATTCCTCTCTGACCTTACGGGCCCTGGGGGGCGTTGCTGCACAGCGTGCATAATGTTGTGTGTTGGCGTCCTTTGTCGGTCGGAATAAGGATCATTATAAAAGGATCGCTAAGCACTTTCTGCACCTACGTTATATACACCCTTTGAAACCTTCACTCAATCACCTCGCTCGCCCGGACGAGAAGGGACTCAGGGATCTCAAGACCGAGGGCCTCGGCAGTTTTGAGGTTGATGACAAATTCGTAGAGGGTCGGCAATTCCACAGGAAGGTCGGCGGGCTTTGCTCCTCTGAGGATCTTGTCAATGAGGTGGGCCGCGCTCCTGTACTGGTGAGGGTATTCAGGCGCATAGCTCATGAGGGCACCTGCCTTGGGCCAGTAAGTGGGGCCCAGAACAATCATGGGTAGATTGTTTTTTAGGGCCAGATCCACGATCTGAGTGACATAGCTGTTATAGGGTGGAGAGGAAAGCACTACAAGACCCTGAGCCTGCTCCTCAGCCATTGCCTTGAATGCGGCCTCGAAGTCCTTGGGATCTTGCGCCTGTACGGATTGAAGCTTTACATCCAAGGTATGAGCGGCAGCCTGCATCTTTTCTAAAAACTGATGGGCCAACTGACCCCGGGCCGGATTATGAAGACAGGCTATTCTTGATGCTCCGGGTACCGCCTCTTTCAGCAGTTGAAACGCTTTTCCGGTGATCTCTATCAAATTACTGCTCACCCCGGTCACATTCCCCCCGGGCCGTGCCAGACTCGATACAAAACCGTACCCAACGGGATCACCAACCATGGTAAACACAATGGGGATCTTGGATGTGGCGTTCTTGGCCGCAAAGGTGTCCGTTGTATGGACCGCGAATATGAAATCAACCTTGTGGCGGGCGAGCTCGGCGGCTAATGCCGGAATCCGATCGGGTTTACACCCCCAGGATTGGTACTCTATGACAAAATTTTCCCCTTTAACCCAGCCTAATTTGCGCAGCTCCTCCAATAGTACCTTGTCAAAAACACGGTAAGTGGGTCCCAACCACCCTATCCGGTAGACTTTGCCCTCTTTCTCTGCATTAGCCGCGAACGGCCCGGACAAAAACCCGATGACAAGGATTGCAAATAACAGGAAGGTTTTGTGTTTCATGGCCTTACCCTCCTATAATTTTTCACACAGACAATTTCAGGAGCAAATCCAGAATCCAAAGTCCGAAATCCGAAACTGTGCCCTATCTCTTTAGCCCGATCTATTGCATCATCAAAGCCATTGATGAAATCACGGCGAATCCTACCAGCCTCAAACGAGTTCGCTTCCTTTTTCTTCAGCCTTTGAAGAGATCCGACAATTTGAGCCCTATCATCTGTTTTCCAAACTATGATCAATACCTTGACCTCGCCCAAGGGCGGCACTGATCCCGCACGTCTGTGAAAGTCCAAAGCCAGATATAGATTCCCATTAGCGTGTCCAATTCTTGTCGTTCCATTCAGATTGTAGTATGTGCCGCTTAATGGGGTGAAATATGGTTCTTGTCCGATCCTGGCCTCCAGTAAAAAATCTTCGTTTAAAAACAGGACCAGGCCCCCCCTGCTGTATAGAAACCCGCCTGCCACAATAGAATATGGCTCACCTTTATTTAAATATATCCCGCTATTCACCATTTCGGTCTCAGTTCCGTAAAGCTTAACAACCATGGCTTCCTTGACGGTGGGAGGCAGGCTCTCAGGCCTTTTCACTGTGTATGATGGCGCACATCCTGCTGCCATTAAGACATAAAAGACGAGAAAATAGCAAAAAATTGAAGATGATTTATGTCCATTCATTGGGCATCCCTCCCCCAGGTTTTATACTGCCCCAGTTTAATATTGAAAGAGCTGTATCCACATTATTCCCTTCCAAAAGGTATTTATGAGAAGTAGAATCCTGATTCATCTCTTGTCTCAATACCTAAGCTAAAGTTCCAGCCAAAAAAACCGACCCCACAAAATGTGACCTTTACGATGTAACACTCGGCCCCGGTTGAATTTCCAGTAGGGAGGCCTATTCAACAGGGCCCCGATAGCGGGGCTATCTTTCAGAAAGAAGAAGATACC
>Ga0208648_1002889_pt1 | contig 11357 bp, 10 predicted proteins | sample AntAceMetag02UKL_FD_184772 | JGI IMG/M metagenome (GOLD analysis project Ga0208648, IMG submission 184772) | Saline lake microbial communities from Ace Lake, Antarctica - Antarctic Ace Lake Metagenome 02UKL (SPAdes) (version 2) | ecosystem: Environmental > Aquatic > Non-marine Saline and...
TTAGAGGAGGAAGGTCTTTTCGTGTCGATAGAAACCGGGTAATTTACGCAGACCGGGGGGGTCTGCCTGCCGGAATCTAGGCAAACCAATCTCTTGGTGTACCCTCAATTGCGATTTGCGGCACTAGTGCCTGAATGAGCCGGTAAAATCGGCCAGTAGACGATACCAACGGGCAAAGCACTCTTCTGGCTTTCGTGGTTCAAAGCTGCCAGAGCCACCTGTTTAACATTATTGGTGCATTGCATGCGACGAGCAGCTTCGCGAGCCGCTTGCACCGCCGGCAACAGTAACGCGATAAGTATGCCGATGATGGCGATTACCACCAATAGCTCTACAAGTGTGAAGCCCAGGCTTTTCAGGTGGAACAGGCGTTGCCTGCAAGGTCGCGATATTACTGCTGGCGTATTTCCGTCAGCCTTTGCTGCGTTCATCCTCATTCTCCTGAATGAATTAATCTGTTGAAATAGTCGCGTGCTCTTCTCTATTCCGCCGGAGCCGGGCCGAGTGTTTCGCCCGACATTAACGTTAGTGGAAAGACTATCTTCTGGTCATCATCGATGGGCCTCTTGCCGGATCGCATTTCATTTAATAGTTCGGACGCGCGGGCGCCGACTGCTTGTTCGTCCACGGCCACGCATGTGATCCGTTCGGCCAAGGCGCCGTTGGGCCATGTGCCGCCGAAATAGGCTAACGACAAGTCTTCTGGGATACGCCAATCCAGTTCAGAGGCAAGCAGATACACCTGCTCTGCATCCGGAAGACTGCCGCAAAAAATGGCCGTGGGACGATTCTGCGATGTGCTCCAAGCTTGCAATGTCTCACGAATCGCTGGTTGAGCCGCCACGCCCGGCAAAGCACCACCGTAATAACAACAGTTTTCTTCAAGCAGTTCCAAATCGGCTTCCAGCATCCTGTATCGCAGTCCGCGAATGTATGCATCGGACATCTCGCTACGGTGTGGCATCAAGTACGCTATCCGCCGGTGTCCCTGTTCTATAAATGCCTCAGCCGCCATGCGTCCTACTTGTTCGCCGTCCCACGTGACACAAGGCGCCGACACGCCAGATACGGCTCGGTGGCAAAAAACGACTGGTATATGATGTTTCTGCAGTTGCCGAATCTGGTGGATTGGCGTGGGGGTTGTCGTGACCGGCACCAAGGCCACGCCCGCCACGTCTTTGTCGATCATTTGCAGAACCAAATCGCCCTGCACATGCACGTCGTTATTCGAATTGCTGACAATGGCCTGATACTGAATGCCCTTGCACGTGCCCTCAAAACCGTGCACCAGTGATGGATAGAATCCTTCGCGGAGTTGGTCGGCGATGAGTGCGAACATCTCGAGTTGCTTCCTCGCTTTACGTTCCCGTGGCGTTGAAACGAAAGTGCCACGTCCTTGCACGCGGTGAATGATTCCCTCCTGCTCCAGACGGGCGAGGCCTTGACGGACGGTATTGCGGGCCATGCCAAAAGAATCCGCCAGGCTGGCCTCGATCGGCAGGGCTTGACCTGGCTCGAATCGGCCCGCGTTGATCTCGCTCCTGATATGTTCGACCAGTTGCAGATACTTGGGGCGTTTGGGAGCAACTTCCTTCATTTTAATAATCCTCCTCGTTAACGAATCGCTTTGGCAGCCAGTTGTATGAACAAATATTTGTCTGCATGAATTGCCAGGCTGAGGTAGCCTGCGTGCTAAAAGGATTGCACAAATCAGCAGTGCCGCAACTGCCACAGCGACCGCGTAAATGCTTTTTTAGCGGATATCGGCCGCAGACGCAAGCATTTTTTCGAAAAAACGGCCAAAACACCTCTACAGAAGGGGTGGCTGGACGGTTTAAGATTACCCAGTAAGTGATATGTATCAATCTCATATGTTCATACCTATTGACAGGGCCGTGAGGTCAGCTAAACTGCCGGAGGGAATAAGAAGCACGTAGTCGTGTCGTGCATCAACAGGATACGGGGTACTTCACCGATCGCATTGACTAAATCATAAAACCGTTTTCCTAACCTGGAGTTCCTCCCATGCATAAACATTCTTTGCAAACCCCTTCACGCCGCGACATCCTCAAGGCCGTCTTACCGGCCGCATTGGTGGTAACCGGCATGCCACGTTTAGGTATGGCCGCCGAAAAAGAAAAAATGCCGCCGGTTCGCGTTATTACTCGTGGGCCTAAGCACCACTGGTTCGCCTACTACGACAAGCCCGAATTTGACCCGACGGGTAGATACTGCCTGAGTATGGAGGTGGATTTTGAACACCGCTCGCCCACGCCCGACGACGTGATAAAGATCGGCATGGTCGATCTCGAGGACGGCGACAAATGGATCGAGTTAGACGAGAGCCGCTTGTGGTGCTGGCAACAGGGTTGCATGTTGCAATGGCTGCCGGGCTCAAAAAATGAGATCATCTGGAACGACCGCGACGGCGAAGATTTTGTATGCCGCATACTCAACGTGAAAACCGGAAAGAAGCGGACCATTGGGCATCCGTTTTACACGATCAGCCCCGACGGCAAAACCGCCTTTGCCCCCGACTTCCGCCGCCTCCAGTCCATGCGGGCCGGCTACGGCTATCCCGGCCCGCCGGATCCATACATCGATGCACTCACCCCAAAGGACTCGGGAATTTTCCGCATCGACCTCGAAAGCGGCAAGCAGGACCTGATAATCACGCTCGCCGATGTAGCCAATATCCCGTTCCGAGCCGACATTTCCCAAAAGAAGCATTATTTCAATCACCTATTGGTGAACACCGATAGCACCCGGCTTGAGTTTTTGCATCGCTGGGCACCGCGGGGTAATTTCGGCCGTACCCGGATGTTGACGGCGGCAATCGATGGCAGCGACATCCGCGTTGTCGACGGCTCCGGTTGCACGTCGCACTTTATCTGGCGAGATCCAGACCACATTCTCGCCTGGTCGTGGTACCCACGCGACGTTGGATATAAACACCCTTATGGCTTCTGTCTATTCGAGGATAAAGCAGGCGGCGGCAAGGTCGAAATTATCGGCGGCGACGTGATGTACTACGACGGGCATTGCACGTACCTGCCCAACAAAAAATACATTCTCAACGACACCTATCCCGATGAAAAACGCAACCAAAACCCGCACCTATACGAATTGGCGACTGGGCGTCGAATTCCGTTAGGACACTTCCATTTGCCACGTGTGTACTCAGAAGAATGGCGATGCGACACCCACCCACGATGCAGCCCCGACGGGCGAAGCGTGGTTATCGACACCCCGTTTAAGAACGAAGGGCGGCAATTGCACCTCATCGACATCAGCGGGATTGTCGAAGTAGGGACGGCCAAGGCGGGCCGGAACTCAAAAGGCTCGGCGAGCGATCTTCGAGTACATAGAAGTGCTTTATAACCGCGTACGACGCCATTCGACTTTGGGTTACGTAAGCCCGCTGGAATACGAACTGGCATTGTAGCCGCAATGGTTGACATCGAGACGTCGTTGACTAGAATGTCATTGTCGTGTCGGAGGATATGGCTCTGCTGAGGAGCACCCCGAGCGCCAACGCGACCCAGTAGACCGGTGTGTGGCATGTACAAGAACACTTGCCGCGCCGCCTCTTTTGAAACCCACACCGGGAACTGGCCCAATGCGAAACTGGACCACATGTACATCGCCAACAATCCGCTGCTGTCTTCATCGACGCGTCCTTCGGTGTCCGTTGCCCAAGGCAACGGGCCTTACGCCAACTGCCGCCGGGCCTTGGAGTCTGTCGATCTTCTGTCGGTCCGCGGGCGGCGCGTGCTGCTGAAACCCAACGTGGGCCGCGTGGCGACGCCCGGCTCCGGAGTCGTAACGCATCCGCAGGTAGTCGCGGCGGCAATCGACGTCTTCCACGAAGCCGGAGCAGAGGTGGCTGTGGGAGAAAGCCCCATCGTGGGAGTCGACGTCCAGGAGGCCTTTGCGGCCGCGGGCATGGCGAGCATCGCCGGCGATCGCGGCTGTCCGCTGATCGACATGGACCGCCGTCCTTGCGTTGAAATGCCCGTGCCTGAGGGACAGGTGATTCAATCGCTCAAGGTCTGTGCAGAAGCGTTGGAGTTCGACTTCATCGTGTCCATTCCCGTGATGAAGATGCACATGCACACGGGGGCCACTCTGGCGGTGAAGAACATGAAGGGCTGCCTATGGCGGCGGAGCAAGGTGGAACTGCACATGCTGCCGGCGCTGGCCGGAAGTAACGACAAGCCACTGGACATGGCCATCGCCGACATGTCGTCCGTGTTGCGTCCCGACCTGGCTATCGTTGACGGCACTGTGGGCATGGAAGGCCTCGGGCCCAGCGCCGGCCGGCCCAAATCGCTGGATGCCGTGGTGGTCAGCGCCGACGCCTTTGCTGCCGACGCCGTGGCCTGTCAATTGATGGGCACCGCGGCAGAGAACATCCCCCATCTACGATTAGGCGCCGAGCGAGGCTACGGTGTGATCGACCTCGACCGTCTGGCCGTGACGCCAGAGGATTGGCGCGATGCGGCTTCACCCTTCGCCGCGCCGCCGGAGAACCTGACGATCGAGTTTCCCAATATCACCGTCATCGACAACAACTCATGCAGCGCGTGCCAGTCCACCCTGACCTTGTTCCTAACCCGCTACAAAGATCGCATCTTCGATTACTTCCCCTCCCAGGACACAATAAATGTCGCGATCGGCAAAACCCCCACGGAACTGCCCGAGGGAACGCTGCTGGTGGGCAATTGCACCGCGCACCACCGCGACAAGGGGATCTTCGTCCCCGGCTGCCCCCCGGTAGGCAGTCAGATTCTTGCAGCCCTCGCCGACCACAAACGTGACCAAGACGAGCAGAAGTGAGCCGGCCGCCCGGCCGACGCAGGTTAGCGCGTCCTGCCAATTGCAGGTGGTGTGTCGGATCGAGGCGGGCAAGGACCACTCCGTAGCGGAAACGATTTGCACATCTGACGGGAGAGTAGATTGCCGCCGAGTGTGTCTAATTCGTGTCCCATTTTTACGAGTTCTCGGTGTTTTGATTTACGAGATGAGTTTACGGGATCGACGCCACTTAAGTTATGGTCTACCAAGTAGTTGTGGCGATTGGCGGCATCAAAGGAACGTATTCTGGCACCCCGCGCAGACGGACGCCGCTGCCCGGGATATGCCCCGATTGACATAACCACGTCATTTCCGTGCTGATGTTAACTGGCCCCCGGACTGGCGGCAAAAGGGGTTGACCACGCTATCGGCGTCGGTATCTTGGATAGCATCGGGGCGGGGCGTCCCGGCAAAAGGTAACCGGGGTAGAAAAAAGAGTTATCCACACAGCAAATAGGCAAGATGAATAACAATGAAGACCTGCAATGGATGATCTTGTGCACAGCCTGCGGAGAAAATCCATGGTACTTCAACATAGCCAACCTGCACTATGAGTGGGCTGGCGGAGAGCAAACCTTAGCAGCTCGTCAATCATGGCACAAGCCTTTGCTTCATTCCGTGAAGCAGCAATACGTGAAGGGTTATGTTGATCACTACACACCAACGACAAGTGATCCTAATCTGTTTGATATCTCATTCATTGAAGTGCCGATGGTAGACTTTCGTAAAAGGATGCATTTCCGAGCCACGCGGAAAGGCTGGGCAGCATACCATAAACAAATCAAGGCTGGTAGAAAGCGCCCAGATGTTGCGAAGAATACTGGCTATTGGGTAGTTGAAGATGAATCAACAGGGGCAATCTGGAAGGAAGGCCTTTCGGGTAATCGTCTAGATTAGTACAGGATAACAAGCGGATACAAAGGGACGGCCTAAAGGCCGCCCATAATCCGCGCCGTTCGACCGTTGTCCGATCAAACGACCGTTTTCGGGACACAAATCGCCATGCGTACATGATCCAGCATACGGCAACCTTCACCCAGCAGCACGTTCATACTCTTCGCCAATAATCCCCGGCAACTTCGATATGGCCGCCGATTGATCTTCCGGATCGACGTGGTTCAGATTCATTGTCAAGCGGGTATCGCAGTGGCGGGCTAGGGTTGTGGCCGGAAATTATTCTGATTCGGTTGGGGGCCCAACTGCCGGCTGCCGAACACGAGCCTTGCGATCTCTTAATTGCCTCTACTAGAGACACGCTCCACATTCTGCTACGATCTGATCTGCGAGGGATTTGTACTGTCGTGTGGGAATATGGCTGTGCTCGCATGCGCGGCCGGGATTTCGATGAGAGAGGAAACCAATGCAGGGTGCCGTCGGCTTTGATAATGATAAGTATCTACAGGAGCAATCTGCCGCCATTCTTGACCGCGTCGGTCGCTTCGGGAGCAAATTGTACCTTGAGTTTGGGGGGAAGCTGCTATTCGACTACCATGCAGCCAGGGTTCTGCCGGGCTTCGATCCGAACGTAAAAATGCGTTTATTGAGCAAGCTTAGGGAAAAGGCCGAGATCATCCTGTGCATCCATGCGGGGGACATCGAGCGGAAGAAGATGCGAGCTGACTTCGGCATCACCTACGACGCCGACGCCATGAAGTTGATCGACGAGCTACGCGAGTGGGGTATCGAATTGCGGGGGGTGGTGATCACCCGCTTCGATGAGCAGCCGGGGGCGGTGCAGTTCCAGAACAAGCTGGAGCGCCGCGGCGTACCGGTCTACACCCACCGCCGGACCAAAGGTTACCCGTCCGAGGTCGAGCAGATTGTCAGCTTGGAGGGCTACGGCGCCAATCCGTACATTGAGACTGAGAAGCCGCTGGTTGTGGTTACCGGCCCGGGCCCGGGCAGTGGAAAACTGGCCACCTGCCTGAGTCAGGTGTACCATGAACACCTCCGCGGTCTCGAAGTGGGTTACGCGAAATTCGAGACCTTTCCGATCTGGAATTTGCCACTGATGCATCCGGTCAACGTGGCATATGAGGCTGCCACGGCCGATCTGCACGACATCAACATGATTGATCCGTTCCACCTGGACGCCTGTGGTGAGATGGCCATCAACTACAACCGCGATGTCGAGGCGTTTCCCGTCCTCCACAAGATCCTCGAACGAATCACGGAGGCCGAGCCGATCTACCGGTCCCCTACGGAAATGGGCGTCAACTGCGCCAGCACCGGCATTGTCGACGACGAGGTGGTTCAGGCGGCTTCCCGTGCCGAGGTAATCCGACGCTACTTCCGCTCTCGCTCGGAGTACGTCATGGGGTTGGCTGACGAACGTACCGTGGAGCGTGTCAAGCGGTTGATGGAAGTCCTCGACATCAAGCCGGAGGACCGGAGGGTAGTCGTGCCAGCCCGGCAAGCAGCCGAGGCAGCACAACAACAGGGCAGAGGTAACGAAGGCGTCTACTGTGGTGCGGCTATTGAACTGGGAGACGGATCGATAGTCACGGGGAAGAATTCACCTCTGATGCACGCCGCATCCGCAGTCGTGATCAACGCGGTAAAGCAGTTGGCAGGCGTACCTGCTGAGATCCACCTGCTGGCGCCGAGCATCATTGAGTCGGTGTCGAGAATGAAGAAAGACGTTCTCAGACAGGACGCGGTGAGCCTGGATCTGCAAGAGACCCTGTTGGCTTTGGGTATTAGTGCCGCAGCCAATCCGACGGCCCAGTTGTGCATCGAGAAACTGAAGGAACTCCGCGACTGTGACGTCCATATCACGCACGTCCCAACACCGGGAGATGAAACGGGCCTGCGCCGACTTGGTGTGCATCTGACCAGCGATCCGAGCTTTGCCACAAAGAATCTGTTCGTGTCGTGACGAAAGACTGTGCTATACCCCGGCTTATGAGCCTCGCAAAGTGGAGCTCGCCTGGCAGTCTGTGGCTAAGCGAATGAATAGGTATGCGATGAATTCGTGGGGAAGATCATGGAATCGAGTAAAAAACTTGTGGACAATTGAAAGGTTACCGAACGGTTACATCGGTTCTACGATAAAGTCGTCAAGTGCGACTGACGCCCCTTGTTGTAGAAAGTTTATCGCAACCAGCAATCTCGAAGTACCTTGTCTCTTGAGAATTGTACCTTCTTGACCTGCAAACGGGCCGTGGCGCACACGGACCTTTTGCCCAGCCGTGAGACGCTTTTCCATGGTTATGGGCTGGCCGGATGCAATTAGTTGATGTAATCGTCGCAGATCGTCAAAAAGCTGCTGTTGATCTGGGACGTTGAGAACGGTAACCACCCGATTAGTTTTCATCGCGATCAGGTATTCTTCGTCAGTGCCGTAGAGGAACACATAACATCCAAATAGAGGAATTTGCGATTGAACTTGTTTCCCGCGAATGAGATGATCCTTTGTCACCAAAGGAAGGTAGAAGGGGATTTGCCTTGAGAGAAGTTGCCTCGAGAGTGCTTTTTCCTGCTGATGCTTCGTGCGAAGCACCCACCACTGACGAGTTTGCTCTGCAGCATTGGACGGTACCGACTGCGGCAAGTCATCTATCTGCGGTGAAGCGTCTAACAAGTCTTCCGGAAAATAATTAGCAACTGGATCTACAAATGGCATGTCAATCTCCACCGGTTTTCGCACGTTCGGACCGAAAACCGTGCAGCAACCCACAAACGCTATCTGTACCATATAACTATGTTAAGTGGCAAGATGCAGAATTTCCGTTGCGATTATACCTGGAATGGTAAGTTGTGGATAGATCAACAATTCTCTGTGTCACAGAAGCTTGCAACCTCGCCAGCCGCATGCGATGCCGAGGGCTGCGAGTAAAGACCATATGACGAGAGTAGAAGGTTCGGGAACACACGCATAGTCATATCCCCATTCGAGTCCGCCGTAAACCGTCACGTCGTTGCTGTCGGTCGGGCCGTCATAGCTTCCATCCCAACTTGCCAATAGCAGCATGAAGGAAACCGAACCGGAATGCGGGATACTATCGTCGATACGGTCATAGGGCCGGTCCCGGAACGTCCACAGGTTGGCGTTTTCGTCGTAGAAATCCTCGGTCGCATTGTAGTAGAAAGGCCAGTCATCCTCGCCGGTCGCTGCGGCCGGAGGATCAGCCGTCCACGACCTGCTGCCGCTATTGCCGGTCTCGTGGAAGACTTGCAACCAAGAGAACTGCTGTCCAGCATCCAAACCAGAGGTGATGCTCAAATTTGCGATGATCTCCGCTCCATGTTCGCATGCGACTGGGCCATCGAAGGCAATGTACTTCTCTACGGTCAAGGTTCCCGTCAAGTCGTAGCCTAAACCATAGTCCCAGTTGGCGGGAAACTGATCGGATAGGTTATTGTCAAGCTTGAAGTCGTAGTTGAGGAGCTGCAATGTTTCCGCGGAATTCCAGACGAGAGGCTCTAGATCAGTAGAGCCGGGCGAGGGATGGGGACAGTCAACGTGCATCAGCAAGTTGCCACCTGTTGGGAAAACCGAAGTAATCGCGGCCAAGGAGGGGGATGCGACTGTTGCGGAAATCGCCAGTAGCGCTGCGATCATCCATGCGGTCATTGCTGAGCTTTTCATTTTCAGATCTCCTTCAGATGATTCGTGTGAAATGTGGCTGGTGGACGTGAGGTGCCCCCATTTTTTGGTCCAGGGGTTATGAGAGTATGGATTGGGTTAAGGGTAATGGTTTGCATTGCCGGTTGTGCCGCGGCTGGAGCGTAGGCGCAGCCGGAGCGGAAGCCGCGGCACAACCGGCCGAGAACGCCGAGGGGGTCTGGTAGTTCAAGCTGCTGTGCGGACGCTCCTCGTTATGCTCCTCCTTGCGTCGCCGGGCGAACCAACGGGCCTCGGCCAAGTTGGCGAACTCCTCGCAGTTCAGCAGCTCGTCTCGCAGGCGGCTGAAGAACGACTCCGCGAAACCATTCTCCCAAGGGGAGCCAGGTTCAACGTATAACATCTCCAAGCCTGTACGTTTCGCATGCTCGCCGATCACCTCGGCAATGAATTCTGGGCCGTTGTCGCTACGGATGTGCTTCGGTACACCGCGACTGATGAACAGGTTGACCAACACGTCCACAACCTTCTCGGCCGTGATGCTGCGGTCAACCTCCAAGGCCAGGCATTCTCGCGTGTACTCGTCGGTGATCGCCAGCCACTTCAACGCCTTGCCCGAGGTCGTTCGATCGTGGATGAAATCCCAGCACCAAACGTGATCCTTGTGCTCCGCACGACGACGCACACAACTATTGCCGCTATGGCCCAAACGCCGCTTTTTCCGTGTTTTCTTCGGTACTTTCAAGCCTTCTTTCCTCCAAAGTCGATAGACCCGTTTGAAGTTCACTTGCCAACCTTCCTGACGCAGCTTGGCCGTCATCATGCGGTAACCATAGCGAGGATGCTTCCGCGCCAATTCGTGCAGCCGTGTCACCAGCTGCTTCTCGTCCGTCGAAATCTCCTTGGCCCGATACCGCTTAGTACTACGAGCCACTCCCAGAACTTTGCATGCCCGACGCTCCGAAACGGCCGACTTCTTAGTTGCGTGATCGACCGTCTTACGCCGCCGCGACGGGCTTAGTAGTTTCCCTCCAAAGCTTCCTTAAGAATATCCTTGTCAAGCGTCAGGTCCGCCACCAGCTTTTTCAGCCGCTTGTTCTCCTGCTCCAGCGTCTTCAGCCGCTTCGCCTCCTCGGCCTTCATGCCGCCGTACTGCTGACGCCAGCGATGGAACGTCTGTTCACTAATTTCCAGGACTTGAACAACCTGGCCGATCGTCTTGCCCACCGCCAGCATCGTGTCCGCTTCACGCAGCTTCCTGATAATCTGTTCAGGCGTGTGACGCTTTCCTTGATTTTTCTTCATCGAAAGTCTCCTTGCCATCTCTGGCTCTGGATACTCTCATAACATATGGAGCAGGTTTTGGGGAGCACTCCAATCTTATATGGATAACTAAAATCTATAGTCAACACTCCCCCACCCATACCAGATATAAATGATAAGTATAGTATAGATTGAAAAAACCCCCCCCTCTCAATACTCATTTAAAAGGAGTAAGAAAAAGACACAAACTCAATACAGCAAAAGAGTTTAAGAACGATTATGAACAACTGTCAAAGATAGTGTTGAAAGCCAAGCAGCCAGTGGCACCCAAACTCGGATTTAGTCAGTGCCACTCGCCCGGAATAGGTGTTTTACAGAGATCCGTAGATACCAATGGTTTACACAATTTGCTTTCACGAGGCTCTGTGATATCACACGTCGATGGCAATCACTTTGTTCGAGCCCTTGGAACCACCGATACGGCTGCCGGGCGGTTTGTGCAAGTGTACGATCCAGCTATAGGTTTCTACGACCAATCGATAGATTCGTTTCTTACTCGGGCGGGCTCTAACTGTATTGGTTCAGCCTAACATTGAGTTTTGACGTACTGGAGTTAGTGGGATGATGATGGACTAAAGGCTGTGTTTTTGGAATGGGGGACCAGTCCCCC